>Ga0194048_10000024_pt1 | contig 65591 bp, 71 predicted proteins | sample JunL225m_MetaG_FD_161685 | JGI IMG/M metagenome (GOLD analysis project Ga0194048, IMG submission 161685) | Anoxic zone freshwater microbial communities from boreal shield lake in IISD Experimental Lakes Area, Ontario, Canada - Jun2016-L222-5m | ecosystem: Environmental > Aquatic > Freshwater >...
GCCGATCATCGCGCCGAGCCCGACGATGATCGCGTCTCCGGTTCCGAGTCGTCGATCGAGCCGACCGCTCATCGAGGCCTGGCCTGACTCAGAGCTGGTCGTCGATGCGAGATGACAGGCGTGGTCCGTCCTCGGGCGGCACTATGCTGCCGGGTATGCGAAATGATCGTCTTCTCGTGGCAGTCGCGGTCGTCGCTGGAATCGCTCTCGTTGCGATCGCGATCGTCTACTGGGCCGAGCCTGCCAGGTCGCTGCCGAGCTTCTTCCCGGGGCATGAAGCGGGATCCGGCCACCACCACACGAAGCACGGTATCGCGGCGTTCTTCGTCGGTCTCGCGTGCTTTGTCTTCGCCTGGTTCCGCACCGGGCCGAAGCGCAACGCCTCCACGTGATCGTTCTCGCACTGATCTCGTACCCCCGGGCGATCCTCCTCGGTCTCCTGCAGGGCGTCTCAGAGCTCTTCCCCGTCTCGAGTCTCGGGCACAGCGTCATTCTGCCGAAGCTCCTCGGGTGGAACATCCATCAGAACGACAAGTACTTCATCACCTTCCTCGTCGCCACGCACCTCGCGACGGCACTCGTCCTGCTCGGGTTCTTCTGGCACGACTGGGTTCGGATCGTCAAGGGGCTCGGCCGGTCGTTGCGCAACCGGGAGATTGCGCCGGACGACCCCGATGCGAAGCTCGGATGGCTGCTCGTCGTCGGCACGATCCCTGCCGGGCTTCTCGGGCTGCTGCTCGAGCACAAGCTGCGCAGCGTGTTCGCCTCGGCGCCGTCCGCCGCCGCGTTTCTGGCTGTCAACGGCGCACTTCTGTACGGTGCCGAGCTGCTGCGTCGGCGCGCACCGCAGACCGAAGCCGATGACGATGCGCGCATCGCCGGTCAGGTGCGCTGGCGCGACGCGGCGCTCGTCGGAACGGCGCAGGCTTTCGCTCTCATTCCCGGGCTCTCACGTTCGGGTGCAACCATGGGCGGCGGGCTGCTCGTAGGCCTCTCGAACAAGGACGCGGCGCGGTTCGCCTTTCTGCTCGCGACACCGATCATCGGCGCAGCGGCTGTCCTCAAGCTTCCAGAGCTCTTTGGGTCGGCGGGCGACGGCGTGCGGGGTCCGGCTCTCGTCGGCGCGGTCTGTTCAGCGTGCACCGCCTACCTGGCTGTGCGGTTCCTGATGCGGTTCTTCGAGACGCGGACGCTCATGCCGTTCGCTCGCTACTGCCTTGTCGCCGGTATCGCCGCGACCGTCTACTTCCAGGTCTAGCTCGAGGGCGCGAACTGGCGGCGGTGGAGTGCCGCTGCGCCGAGGAACCACATGTGCCCGCCGTCGACCGTGAGCTCGCGGTAGTCGGCTCCGAGTAGTTCTGCGATGGATCGGCAATGCCCGGTCGGGGTGAGCGTGTCGGAACGGGCCCCGACGACGGTGCAGGGCAGCTCACGCGCACGGAGCTGTTCGAACTCGTCCCGGAGGTTCAGCATCCGCACCGTCCGGGCCAGCCGAAGCGCGGCACGCGGTGCGGCAAGGACTGACATGGTCGCGCGCGCGGCCTCCCGGCTCGGGTACGCCCCGCCGAAGGCCTGGAGTGCGAAGTCGAGCATGCTCCGCGGCATCGGCTTGTCGAGGGGGAGTCCGGCTGGCTCAACGAGCACGAGTCGTCTGACCGACGCCGGACTGTCGTGGGCGGCGAGAACGGCAAGGGCGGCTCCGAACGAGTGCCCGCCGAGGTCGATGGCCCCGGGGTGCTCGGCGAGCATGTCCGCGAGCCACACGCGATAGGCGGCGAACGATCCGCGCGTCGTCCGAAAGGTCGGCGGTTCGAGCGCTTGCCAGCCGCGAGGCAGCGCCGCTCGGTAGAGACCGGCGTGCGCACCCCAGCCAGGTATGAAGAGCCCTGCCATGAGCGGGGCAGTGTAGCCGGGAGGAGCTGGGAGTCAGGCGGCGATTCTTGCGCGGTGCGTGCTCATGGGTGAGTGCGAGGCGACGCGGTAGGCCTCGCGGAGCTCGGCCCAGGAGCTCTCCCACGTCCGCGCCTGCGCCGCAAGGACGGCTCGTGCGCCAAGCTGGCGCCGCAGGAGAGGGGCGTCGATCAGACGGAGCAGGCCGTTGGCAAACTCGCCGGCGTCGTCCGGAGGCACGAGAAGCCCGGTCGCCTCGGCTCGGATCAACTCGATCGCACCGCCTGCGGCCGCGGCCACCGTCGGCAGGCCGGAGGCGCCAGCCTCGAGGATCACTTGTCCGAACGTGTCGGTCGTGCTCGGGAAGCAGAAGACGTCGGCGCTCGCGTAGAGGGCCGACAGGTCGGGGCCCCTGACCTCACCGAGGAACTGCACGCCCGGGTGCATCGACGTCTCGTAGCGAGTGCGAGCGGGACCGTCACCGACGATGACCAACCGCGCTGCTGGACGTTGCTCGTGCACGCGCCTGAACGCCTCAAGAAGGACGTCGATTCGCTTCTCGTCGGACACACGCCCAACAGCGAGGAGCAGGACGTCGCCGCCCGCAAGCAGCGTGCGCCGAAGTGCTTCGTCGCGGCGCTCCGGGGTGAAGTCCTCGGTATCGACACCACGGCCCCAGACGAGGACGTGCTTCCCGACGCCGCGGCCGGTGAGCGCGGCCATCACCGAGAGTGTCGGTGCGAGGACGAGGTCGCACTGACGGTAGAACCAGTCGACGTAGTAGCTCGTCGCCTCGGCGATCAGCGGATCGCGCGTCAGCTGGAGCGCGTACGGCCCGAGTTCGGTGTGGTAGGAGCCGACGACGGGGATCCCGAGAAGCTTGGCCGCGATCAGGCCGGTGGCGCCGACGGGGCCGGGCGTCGCGATGTGAACGACGTCCGGGGCTGCAGCCTCCACGCGCTCCAGCACATCGGTGACGAGCGGAAACTGAAGCTCGATCTGCTCGTAGGCGGGCAGCGTTGCAGACCAGTCCGACGAGAGCGTGATCAGCCCCGCATCGCTCTCCCTTGCCTCCGTGCACGCGGTTGCCACGGCGACCGCAAGACGCCCCGCGGCACCCTCAGTTGCCAGTCGGCGCATCGTGCCGGCGACACCATTCGCCTGGCCATAGGTGTCGGAGAAGACAAGTGCCTTCGGCTCATCGGGCTCCTCTCTGGATCCGAAGAAGGTGTGTTCGATCTGGCGGACGTCCTGACGGGAGCCCTTGTGATGGTGGGCTGAGGCGAGGTACGGGAGTTCGAGCGCCCCGGCGAACGCCAGGGCGGAGAGCCGGGGGCCGAGAGCGGAGAGCCGCCCAAGGCCGAGACCTCCCTCGCGGGCACGGCCGCCAAGCATCTGGACGAGGTTGCGACTTGCAGCCTGGATCTCGGCGTGGCGATTGGCGGGGTCGTCGGCGTCGTCGTCGAAGAGCGCACGGAGCTGGATCTCGACGAGCGGGGAGACCGACGTCTCTGCGGCGCGGTACGCATTCGCGCCGAGCGCGACCATTGCGTGGGCGAGCTTGACGGCAGACCCATGTTCGCCTCCGGGCACTCCGCTGCCGGCGGCAACGGCGGCGAGAAAGTCGGGGACGGTGTCGCCGGCCGCGGCTGTCCACGTCGTCGCGATGTCGAGGGCACCGTGGTCGTCGGAACCACCCGTGATGCCGATCCGACCGTCGTGGACGGGCTCGAGCCGGTGGCGTTCGGCGAGCTTCGCCAGCAGCCCGGGGGTGACGGTCGACGCAAGGCGGGCGGCGAGCACGTTCGACTCCTCGGGGCGGGCGCCGTTGCGGCCTTCCCAGAGCGAGAAGAGGAGCATCATTCGCTCGACGTGGGAGGCGGTGAGCGGGGGGCCCATCCGGTAGAGCGGGTGCGCAAGTGCATGGGTGAGCTTCCGCTCACGGAGGAACGCGACGAGCTCGTAGACGGACGGTCGAAGCGGCTGGAGATCGCGGTGGTCGTCCTCCGTGAGGTTCCACACGAGAACGTGGAGCGGCGCTCCGTCTTCGGGAAACGCAGTCGTGACCTCGACGGAGAGAAACGTGCCTTCGAGGTGGGCGATTCGAAGTGCGCCGTCCAGAGTGTTGTGATCGCTGATGGTCACGAACTGCATGCCGCGACTGCGAGCGACCCGATAGACGCGTTCGGGGTCGGTGTACGACTCTCCGAGTCGCGCGCGGCGCAGCGCAAAATTGCCGCTATCGGTCGAGAACCGTGTGTGGACGTGCAGGTCGCAGTGCGCGATTCCGTGAGACATCGAGACACGGTTTAGTCGCTGCGGCGGACGTCTCCTGCCATTTTCGGCCGGTTGTCACCAGGCTGCAGACACACGTTCACCGACGTGACGAACGGTGCGCCCTGTGGGGCGGTTTCAGGTCTCGGCGCGGACGAACTGGTAGGTGAGCGCGCCCAGTGACGTGCCCGCGATGGGGGCCACGATGTAGAGCCACAGGGCGTGGAGGTCGCCCGTGACGAGCGCCGGGCCGACCGAGCGAATCGGGTTCATCGAGGCGCCGGAGATCGGACCGCCAAAGAGTGCGTCCATCGCGACGGTGGCCCCGACGGCGATCGCCGCTGCCTCGCCAACGGCCCGTGTATCGGTCGCAACGGCCATAACGACGAACATCAGGATGAAGCTGAGGATGATCTCCCAGAGCAGTGACTGTCCCTCGGAGCCGGACGGGAGCGTCGCGCCGAGGTGAGCGATGTTGCCGAGTGAGCCGCGGAGGACTGCCGCGGCAGCGAGAGCGCCGAGGAGCTGTACGCCCATGTACGCGACGGCTCGACGCCACGGAAAATGCCGAGTCAGCGCGAAGGCGAACGTCACCGCGGCGTTGAAATGCGCCCCTGAGATGTGTCCGACGGCGTAGATCATCGCGGTGATCACGAGGCCGAAGGTGAGCGCGACCCCAACGTGCCCCAGCTCGTGCGTTCTCGTGTCGACCATGATCGCGCCGCAGCCCGCGAAGACGAGCATGAACGTGCCGATGAACTCTGCGGTGAGCGCGCGCAGCAGCGCCCTCGGAGGGATGTCGGCCATGACCCGAGTCTTACAGGGTCAGCCGGCCGCCGACGCGGAGAGCAGATCGTCCACGAGCGCCTGGACGCGGGCGTCGATGTCGTCACGGATCGCCCGGACGGGTTCGAGCCCCTGCCCGGCCGGGTCTTCGAGCTTCCAGTCCTCGTAGCGCTTGCCGGGATAGATCGGGCACGCGTCGCCACATCCCATCGTGATCACGACATCCGCGGCACGGACGACCTCGTCCGTGAGCGGCTTCGGAAATGCGTCGCGCAGGTCCACGCCGATCTCGGCCATCGCTTCGACGACTGCCGGGTTGATCTCGGACGCGGGTGCGCTCCCGGCCGACCGGACATGGACACGGCCCTGCGATCGAAGCGTGACGAGGGCGGCCGCCATCTGACTTCGGCCGGCGTTGTGGACGCAGACGAACAGAACCTCCGGCTCGGCCTTCGGGAGGGCACCGTCGGCCTGGGCGAGGGCGCGCAGGCGTTCGCGGGCGAACCGGTGGGCGAGGACGGGGACGAAGACGTTGATCTTGGCGGTTCCCAGGACGTCGATCGACTCGCGGATGTACCGGTGGATCGTCTCCTCGGAGAACGTCGCGGCGAACTCGGTGATCAGACCGCGCGTGAGGCTCTCAACATGGCGTTCGGTGACTGGATCGAGTGCTTCGGTCATGCGGCGGTCCTTTCATATCGATGAGGATCGATGTCGACGTCATCATGACAACGAGATCGATCTCTGTCAATATGGAACCGATGCAGACCATTGCGACGATCGCCGCCTCGTGCCCGCCGCTGCTGCACGGTCCGCTCGACGCTGCCGACGCGGAGCAGCTCGGCTCGGCGTTGAAGACGATCGCCGACCCCACGCGGCTTCGCCTGATCAGCCTGATCCAGGCCCAGCCGAATCACGAGGCGTGTGTCTGCAACCTCACCGAGCCGCTCGGTCTGTCACAGCCGACGATCAGCCACCACCTCAAGGTGCTCCTCGAAGCAGGGCTTGTCGAGCGCGAGCAACGGGGCAACTGGGCGTACTTCAAGGTGCGAGAAGAGCCTCTCGCCGCGCTTCGCGGGCTGCTCGGCTAGCGCTTCGAGGCGCACGGCGCCGCGGTCAGGCGCCGAACGCAACCAGGGCGATCGTGGCGGTACCGAGGATGATCCCCGCGACGAGGAGCCACAGCCCGATCCGCTGGTCGAGACGGGCGAACTCGCCACGGTCGACGGCCGTCTCGACGGCGCGGACTCTCAGGTGCCCCAGCACCATGAACGCGATCCCGAGGACGCCGTAGCAGGCGCCGACGAGCTCATACGGCCACTTGGTGACGTTCGCGACGTCCGGCACGATGCGCCCGAGTCCCACGCAGACGGCAAGCGACGTGAGCCCGGTTCGCCACCACGCAAGGTAGGTGCGCTCGTTGGCGAGGCGCGTGCGGCGGCCGGCATCCTGCGTCTCGTTCGCGTTCACGGTCATGGATGACCGAAGGTACCGGCCCGCCACAGGACGGGTCGGCGGCTCAGGCCTCGGTGGCGCGTGATGCGTCGGTGAGCTCGACGTGCTCGCCGGTCACCAGGTAGGCGACCTGCTCGCCGATGTCGACCGCGTGGTCGCCGATCCGCTCGACGCAGCGCGAGATGACGAGCATGCGGAGGCCGTACTCGCGTTCCTCCGCTGAGTCGCCGAGAGAGAGCACGTCCTCGACAGCCTTGCGATTTGCGCGGTCGATCAGGTCGTCCAGATCGTGGAGTGACCGGGCCTTGTCGAGATCGCGATCCGCGAAAGCGTCGAGCGCGACGCGGATCATCTGCTCCGCACGCTGGCCCATGTCTTCGATCGACGTCAGGATCGTCTCGTCGGTGACGTCGAGGCTTCCCATCAGCTTTGTGAGCTTGGCGACCGTCACGCAGTAGTCGGCCATGCGCTCGAGGTGGAGGTTGACGCGCAGGATCGCGAGGACGAGCCTCAGGTCCGACGCGACCGGGGTCTGCCGTGCGAGCAGCGATTGCACGCCGGACTCGATGGCGGCGTAGCGACGGTCGACCTCATCGTCGAAGCGGATGACGTCATCGGCAAGCTCGTCGTCGGCGCGCGCAAGCGCGTTGAGCGAGGAGCGCAGCGCCCGCAGCACATAGTCGCCCTCCTCCTGGACAGCTGCCTCGAGCTTCTCGAGCTCGTCCTGGAAGGAGAATCTCATCCGAACCGCCCCGTGACATAGCCTTCCGTGCGCTCGTCAGCCGGATGCGTGAAGATCTTCTCGGTCGTGTCGTACTCGACGAGGATGCCGTGGCGGCTCCCGTCGTCTTTGACCTGGAGGCTGAAGAACGCTGTCATCTCTGCGACGCGAGCTGCCTGCTGCATGTTGTGAGTCACGATGACGAGCGTGTACTCGCGCTTCAACTCGTGCATCAGATCCTCGATCGACTGCGTCGAGATGGGGTCGAGAGCGGAGGCGGGTTCGTCCAGCAGAATGACGTCGGGCTCGACGGCGATCGCACGGGCGATGCAGAGGCGCTGCTGCTGGCCGCCCGAGAGGCCGAGCGCGGAGCCCTTGAGCCGGTTCTTGACCTCGTCCCAGATCGCGGCGCGGCGGAGGGCCTGCTCAACCCGGTCGTCGAGGTTGTCCTTCATTCCGAGGACACGCAGGCCGTAGGCGACGTTGTCGTAGATCGACTTCGGAAACGGGTTCGGCCGCTGGAACACCATGCCGATGCGCCGGCGAACCTCGATCGGATCGACCTCGGGGCCGTAGATGTCGACGCCGTGGTAGAGCAACGCGCCTTCGACCTTCGCGTTCGGCACGAGGTCGTTCATCCGGTTCAGGCAGCGCAGGAAGGTCGACTTTCCGCAGCCGGAGGGACCGATCAGCGCAGTCACCGCGTTCCGGTGGATATCCATCGAGACGTCGGAGACGGCCAACGACGCGCCGTACGACACCGACAGATGGTCGATGTCGAACACGGTCTCGCGAGCCACCGGATCGGCGGGCTTCTGACTGACGGTCAGCGCCGCGACGGACGGTGTCTCAGAACGGGTCGGCTCCATAACGCTCACGTTACCGAGTGTCACTGGCGCGGGCCGATGACGGGGTTCACGGGGTGTGAATCTTTCGTGTCGAAGTGGTTACAGCCCCTCGCGCTCCGACAGTTGCACTGTAAAGCTGCCGGACATGGAAGCCGCCGCAGATCCCGTCTCAGTCCTCCGCCGCACGCGCCACACGCTCGACCGCGTCGGCGACTCCGGCCTTCGACTGATCACAGCGGCCGCCGCTGCACTCGTCGTTCTGATCATCGTGGCGATCATCTGGAAGGTGATCGACGGCGCGTGGCCGGCAGTTCATCACTTCGGGCTCGGGTTCATCTGGAACACGGAGTGGAACCCGGTCACAGGCGTCTTTGGAGCCCGTTGGCTGATCCTCGGGACACTCGAGATCTCCTTCGGTGCCGTCCTGATCGCCGCGCCGCTCTCGATCGCAATCGGGCTGTTCCTGAGCGAGCTGGCTCCGCCCGCAATTCGCGGGCCGATCGGGTCACTGATCGAGATGCTCGCGGCCGTGCCGAGCGTCGTTGTCGGTCTCTGGGGCATCCTCGTGCTCGGGCCGTTCATGCGTTCCGACATCGAGCCGTTTCTTCACGACTACCTGGGCTGGATCCCGATCTTCTCGGGATCGCCGTCACAGAACGGCGTGCTGATCGCGATCGTCGTCCTGACGATGATGATCATCCCGATCACCTCGTCGATCTGCCGTGAGCTCTTCAGCGGCGTCCCGCGCGACATCAAAGAGGCCTCGATCGGGCTCGGTGCAACGCACTGGGAGATGGTTCGTGGCGTCGTCGTCCCTCACGTGCGCGGCGGCGTTGTCGCAGGCGTCATTCTCGGGCTCGGTCGGGCTCTTGGCGAGGCGATCGCAGTGACGCAGGTCATTGGGAACAGCCTTCGCGGTCTCGGGATCTCGCTGTTCGGCCCGGGTAACAGCCTCGCGAGTCAGCTCGCCACGGAGTACCAGGGCGCGGGAACGAATCTCGAGGTCTCGGCGCTCTTCTACCTCGCACTCCTTCTGCTGGCCATCACGTTCGTGACGAACTTCGTTGCGCAGCGGATCGTTCATCGCTTCGACCGTGCTCACGCAGGCGCGCACTGATGGAGCCAATGTCACTCAAGGCGACCGGGCGCTCCAGGAAGCGCCTGCGGACAAACCGGATCGCGCAGGCCACGGCTGTCTTTGCCGCGCTGATCGCGGTCTCGCTGCTCGGGATCCTCGTGCTCTCGGTCCTCCTTCGCGCCATTCCCGCGCTCAATATCGACTTCTTCACCAAGGGCCCGCCCGTGTTCGGTGCGGGTGGCGGCGGGATCGCACCCGCTCTTGTCGGGACGGGTCTGCTCATCGTGATCGCGACGGCGATGTCTGTCCCGATCGGTGTGCTTGTCGCGATCTTCGTGAGCGAGTTCGCATCCCGGAGGGTTGGAAATCAGATCCGGCTGGCGCTCGACGTGCTCAACGGCTTCCCGTCGATCGTGATCGGCATCTTCGTGTTCGCACTCGTCGTCAAGACGAAGTTCCTCGGTGTCGGTCATCACCAGAGCGTCTATGCCGGCAGCTTCGCCCTCGCGATCATCATGCTGCCGCTCGTTGCCCGCACGACGATGGAGGTGTTGGCCCTCGTGCCGAACAGCCTTCGTGACGCAAGCACGGCACTCGGCGTACCGAAGTGGCGGACCACCCTGAGCATCGTCCTGCCGACGGCTCTGGGTGGAATCGTGACCGGAACGACACTCGCGGTCGCTCGCGCAGCCGGGGAGACGGCGCCTCTGCTCTTCACGTGCTCGATCGCAGGGTCGCTCGTCAACTGGGATCCTGCGACATCCGTCACGTCGATCCCGGTGACGATCTTCGAGTACTCGGAGCAGGCCGACCGCCACTTGAACCAGCAGGCGTGGGCAGCGGCGTTTGTGCTGATCGCGTTCGTGCTGGCGACGAGCCTGGTCTCACGTCTGATGCTCGACCGTTCGCGTCGAAAGCTCGGGCAGACCCACTAGTTCGCCTGCTTTTCGCGTCGGTTCACCAGTCCGTTACCTGAACGTCACACCCTTGCAGCCCACGTGTGCGGCCAGGGCGGGCACTCTCACGGTTGAAGTTCGGAAACCCCAGGACAAGGAGAAAATGTTCATGATGAGGAAGGCTCTTGCCCTTCTCGCGGTTGGGTCGCTTGCGCTCCTGACTGCGACAGTCGCCGGTGCGAAGCACGAGGCGATCACACTCAATGGCGCCGGCAGCTCGTTCGTGTCGCCGCTCGTTTCGGTCTGGACGCCCGCCATCGGCTCGGCGTTCGACTACACGATCCAGTACAGCCCGGTCGGCTCCGGTGCCGGCATCTCGGCGATCACCGCCCGGACAGTCGACTTCGGTGCGTCTGACGCGCCGCTGACGACCGACCAGTTCACGGCCTGCAACGGTTGTGTCCAGATTCCGTGGGCGCTCGCCGCGACGTCGATCCCGTACAACGTCCCGGGTATCACGCCGGCTTCCGCAGCGGTCCACGTGAACCTCTCGGGCGACCTGATCGCCAAGATCTACATGGGCCAGATCACCAACTGGAACGACCCGGCGATCAAGGCGCTCAACCCGAAGGCGACGTTCCCCGATCTCAAGATCACCCCGGTCTACCGCACCGGTAACTCGGGTACGACGTACAACTTCACGGACTACCTCGCCTCTGCCAGCCCGACCTGGAAGGCGCAGATCGGTACGGGTCAGGCAGTCAACTGGCCGGCCGGCGTCGGTGCCAGCGGCTCAGCTGGTGTCGCAGGCGTCGTGGCGAACACGCCGGGCGCAATGTGTTACGTCGACACGGCGTTCGCGCTCGCCAATCATCTCCACTTCGCCGCCATCCAGAACCAGGCAGGCAAGTTCATCTACCCGAGCATCCGCAACGTTGCGGCTGCCGGCGGCGCAGTCACCTCCGTGCCCGCCAACAACGAGCTGCACATCGTGAACCCGCCGAAGACGAATCCGACGGCGTATCCGATCAGCACGTACACGTACATCATCCTCCCGACGAAGACCGCCAACGCGACCGCGCTGCGGAAGATGGTCTTCTGGGCACTCACCCAGGGCCAGGCGGGCAAGTACACCGCGAAGCTCTGGTTCGCGCCGATTCCGAAGGTCGTGCTCGTCGCGTCCGAGAAGGCGCTGAAGTCGATCAACGCAACGTAGTTCTTCCCCGTCCGGGGTAACCATGCGGGAGGGCGCCTCAGGGCGCCCTCCCGTCTTCTCTTCTAGGATCCCGGACATGAGCGATCGCGCGCGTGCCTTGATCGCCGCGTACAACGATGCGTGGAATCGCCAGGATCTCGCGGCGGTGTGCTCGTTCCACGACACGTCGATCGTCTTCGAGAACCACAGCGCCGGTGAGCGTGCCGAAGGGAGCGATGCGGTACGCGAGCACATCGCCGGGATCTTCGAACGGTGGCCCTCGCTGCGCTTCTCCAGCCGGCGCCTGTACGCGGCCGACTCGTTCGTCGTCAGCGAATGGACAGCTCGCGCGGTGCGCGCCGACGGCGTGGAGATCGAATGGGAGGGCGTTGACGTGTTTCCGCTCCGCCACGACAAGATCCTGCGCAAGGATGTCTACTCGACGTCCCACGCTCCACGTATCGTCGTGACCTGAGGGCACCGAAAGGTCGGCTTGACCCCGGCCTGACGACGCGGGGGCTCCTAGGCAGGGAACACGCAGCGGACATGCAGGCCGTGGCCCCGGTCGCCGTGTGCCTCGATCGTGCCCTCCGCCGCACTGATGATGTGCTTGACGATCGCAAGTCCGAGGCCGGTCCCGCGCGAGGTGCGTGACTCCTCAGCCCGCCAGAACCGTTCGAAGAGGCGCGGAAGCTCCGTCTCGGCAACTCCGACCCCGTTGTCCGATGCGTCGAGGACGACGTGCCCGTCTTCTCGGTGCACGGACACCGTGAAGGTCGCCCCGTGACCGGCGTACCGAATCGCATTCTCCGTGAGATTCCTCGCGACGATGCCGAGCATGCGCGGTCGAAGCGGGACGTACACGTCCGACTCACCAACGGCGGTAAGCGTGACCCCGGCTCGCTCCGCCGCTCCGGCGAGGTCAGAGACCACTCGCTCGAGTACCGGCAGAGCATTGGTGTGTCCGAGCGCGACGACCTCCTTCCCGCTCTCGAGCTCCGAGAGGAAGAGGATCTCCTCGATCAGCGCGTCCGCATGCTCCACTTCGGCGCGTGCCTGTTCGAGGAGTTTCGGGACGTCGGCGCCGGGGAGGTCCGTGCTCTCGAGCAGGACGAGGATCCGCGCCAGCGGGGTCCGCAGCTCGTGTGAGACGGCCGCCGTGAAGCCGGTGCGGAGCTCGTCGAACGAGATGTCGTAGGTCTTCTCGCCCGGGGTCGGCTCTTCGATCGGCATATCGACCGCTTCGATCTCGCGCCGTTCGTTCTTGCCTCCAAAGAACCGGTTCACCAGATCGTCACCACTCCGAAACCGGCTTTGTCCCGTCCATGGCTCTATGGTAAGGGTGTGGGAAAGATCCTGATTGTCGAGGACGACAACGTCATCGCCGATGGTATGTCCCGGCACCTGACGGCCGCAGGGTTCGATCCGATGGTTGTCTCGCGCGGCGAGCTCGGGCTGGCACGCCTGCGGTACGAGAACCCCGACGTCTGCGTGCTCGACCTGATGCTCCCCGAGCTCGACGGCTGGAAGCTGATCGAGATCGCCCGCGCCGAGGGCATCGGCACGCCGATCGTTGTCGTCTCCGCCCGTGGCACCGAGCATGACAGGGTGCACGCGCTCGAGATCGGCGCCGACGACTACCTCGTCAAGCCGTTCTCGATGCGCGAGCTGGTCGCTCGGGTGGGCGCCGCAGCGCGGCGCGGCGTACGGCCGGCCGAGGAGAAGCGCGGCGAGCCGATCGTGATCGAGGAGCTCCGGATCGACCCCCGCGAGGTTCAGGCCTACATCGACGGCAAGAGCGCAGAGCTGACGCCGACCGAGTTCAAGCTCCTGTACACGCTTGCGCTCGACCGCGGCCGAGTCGTCACCCGCGACGAACTCCTCCAGAAGGTCTGGGGTCGCCGCGAGACCCACCGCGACCGAACGGTGGATGTGTTCGTGCGGCGGCTACGGCAGAAGGTCGACCGGCTCTCGTCCAGCCACACGTTCATCCATACGCGCTTTGGTGTCGGGTACAAGCTCGAAGCCGAACCGAAGTAGCCGACGTCACTCGCCCTATAGTGGAGGCCGATGAGTCCGCGTAAGCGCGACGAGCCGGTTCGGCTCGACCGGATCTACACTCGCGGCGGCGACGGCGGCGAGACGTCACTCGGAGACGGCTCACGCGTTTCGAAGCTCGACCCGCTCGTCTCGGCCTTCGGTGCGGTCGACGAGCTGAACTCGCTGCTCGGCGTCGCCCAGGTTGTCGCGCGAGACGAGCGTCTCCGCCGGATCCAGAACGAGCTGTTCGACGTCGGAGCCGATCTCTGCGTGCCGTACGTCGAAGGTGACGGCCGGCTGCGGATCACTCAGCCGGCGATCGACCGTCTCGAGCGCGACTGCGACAACGCGAACGCCGACCTTGCACCGCTCAAGAGCTTCGTCCTGCCCGGCGGAACAGAGGCAGCTGCACGGCTTCATGTCGTCCGCGCGGCTTGTCGGCGCGCCGAGCGTGAGGTCATCGCCGCTGCAGAGGCACGCACTGTGAACCCCCTCGCGGTCGTCTATCTCAACCGCCTGTCCGACCTGCTCTTCATCCTCGCGCGTGCGGCGAACCCGCCGGGCGAGGAGCCGCTCTGGACGCCCGGCGGCTGACGCCGCCGCGTACGGCGCTAGCTGTGTGAGAGCCGCTTGATAAGCGCGGCGAGCTGCGCCGGCGGGACTGGTCCGGGTACACCGACCGCGCCGTACTTGACCGCGTGAGCCAGCAGTGTCGGGTGGCGTGAGATCGCCACGACGCGGACGTTCGGGAAGACCTTGTGGAGGTCGCGGACGAGCGCGATCCCGTAGGTGTCGATATCGACGACGACGACGCGAACGTTGCTGTTTGCCGTGCCGATCTGCGCGAACGCCTGGTCCGTCGATGCCGCCCGGACGACGCGCGTCGTGTGCCCGAGCTTGCCAGAGAGGTCACGCGACTCCGGGAATGAGGGCGACGCGAGGACAACCTTCGCCACGGCGGACGGCAGCGCGGTCATCCTGACCGTCTTCGCCGTCCTGATCGGCTGGCGGATGACCTGCCGGTCTGTTCCCGCGTGTGCCGCCCAGACGAGCGCGTAACCACCGACGGTGAGCTTGCGCTTGAACTTGAGCGTGACGACCGTCGAGCCATCGTCTACGAGCACGACGCTGTCAGCCCAGAGTGCGGCACAGGCCAGGAACCGCGGCAGGATCCAGGCCTCGTTTCGCATCGTGGTTGCACAGATGAATGTCACGTCGTCGATGCCTGCATCGTGCACCATCTCGGTACGCAGCGAACCGCGTTCCTATACTGCGAACTGTGAGTCGCAGGATCAGGGTTGTGATTGCGAAGCCCGGTCTCGACGGGCACGATCGTGGTGCGAAGATCATCGCCCGTGCGCTTCGTGACGCGGGCATGGAGGTGATCTACACCGGCCTGCATCAGACACCGGAGCAGATCGTCGAGACCGCAGTCCAGGAGGACGCCGACGCCATCGGCATCTCGATCCTCTCCGGGGCGCATATGACCCTGGTTCCGCGGATCGTCGACCTGCTGCGTGAACGCGGTGTCGGGGATGTGCTCGTGCTCGTCGGCGGGACGATCCCGGCCGACGACATCGTCGAGCTGAAACGGCTCGGCGTGGCTGAGGTGTTCACCCCGGGAGCCCCGACCGGTGACATCGTGGCGTTCGTTCGGGCCGGCATTCCGGTCTGATGAAGATCGCCGTCTGCGTCAAGGCGGTGCCTGACGCCTTCGGGCGGCGCATTGACCCGGCGACGTTCCGCCTGGATCGCACGGGCGATCTGTCGCTCTCGGAGTACGACGCCCATCCGGTTGAGGAGGCGCTCCGGCTGCGTGAGAGCAACGGCGGCGAGGTCATTGTCGTGTCGCTCGGGCCCGAGCGAGCGGCAGACGCTCTTCGCAAGACGCTCGCCATGGGTGCCGACCGATCCGTCCTCGTCTCGGACGGCGCCTTCGCGGGGGCCGACCTGCTTGCGACCGCGCACGCTCTGGCGGGGGCGCTGAGACGCGAGACCGCCGACCTGATCCTCTTCGGCCAACAGTCCGCCGATGGAGATGGCGCCTGCCTCTGGGCTGCGGTGGCCGAGAGTCTCCGGCTGCCGGTGATCTCACAGGTCTCCGAGATCACAGTCGTTGACGGTGGGCTGGTAGGACGGCGCCAGACGGAGTTCGGCTACGAGCGGATTCGAGTGCCGCTCCCGGCCGTTGTCGCGGTCTCGGATGCGATCAACGAGCCCCGGTACCCCTCGCTCAAGGGGATCATGGGGGCAAAGGCGAAGCCGCAGGAGGTCATCGGGGCGGACGATGTCGGCGGGGAGGGGGCATCGGGGACGAGCGTTCTCTCGGTCTCGACTCCGCCTGCGCGCGCCCGTGGGCGCCGCATCGAGGGGACGTCCGACCCGGCGCAGGATATTGTCGACTATCTCGTAAAGGAGCGGCTTCTGTGAAGGCGCTCGTCTACCTGGAGCACCACGAAGGTGACGTCCTCGAGGCGTCGCTTGGCGTTCTCTCGAAGGCGGCGACGCTCGGAGGGGACGTCGCGGGCGTCGTTGTCGGCTCCGGTGTGCGCGCCCTCGCTGACGGCGCCGGATCGTTCGGGGCGTCGAGCGTCTTCGTCGCCGACGATGAGCGCCTCGCCTCGCCGCTGCCCCAGCCACGCGTAGACGTGTTGGCTCGGCTGGTTCGCCACGAGGGGTTCGACACGGTCCTCATTGCCCAGTCCGTGCTCGGCAGCGACATCGCGGCGGGGCTCGCGGTCCGGCTGGGAGCCGGAATCAACTGGGATCTCACCGACATCGCCGAGGAGGACAACGCGCTTCATGGGACAAGACCTGCGCTCACCGACTCGATCTCGGTCGCCGTCGGTTGGACGTCTGACGTCCGGATCGCGGTCTTCCGGAGCGGTGCGTTCGACGCAACGCCGGGCGACGGGACGGCGGAGGTATGGGACGCGACGGTCGAGCTCGAGGAGCACTCAGTGCTCGCGGAGCTGGTCGAGGCCACGCGCGCTGAGTCGAGCGGGCCGTCGCTCGAGGCCGCCGCGGTGATCGTCGCGGGCGGTCGTGGCCTCGGGAGCGCCGAGCGCTTCGACCTCGTCGAGGGCCTAGCTGAGGTGCTCGGCGGTGCGGTCGCAGCGACCCGCGCGGTCGTGGATACCGGCTGGTGGCCGTACTCCGGCCAGGTCGGGCAGACCGGCAAGACGGTCGCACCGAGGCTCTACGTCGCCGTCGGGATCTCGGGAGCGATCCAGCACAAGGTCGGCATGCAGCGCTCCGGCACGATCGTCGCGATCAACAATGACCCGCGCGCACCGATCTTCGACTACGCAGACCTCTCCGTCATCGGCGACCTCCACGACATCGTGCCGCGCCTGACGGTGCTCCTTCGCGACCGTCGCGGATCGTGAGACCGAGCGACCTGCCACCCCCATGGTCGCCTTCCGAGGCGGTTGCTGCGCCGCGGGAGTCGGATCCGATCGAGGTTGGTGTGTTGATTGTCGGTGCCGGGCCCGCCGGGCTCGCGGCCGCGATCAGGCTGGCTCAGCTTACCGCCGACGAGCCAGAGCTTGCAACGCGTCTTGGCGACGTGCCGGTGGCGGTTCTCGAGCAGGGGAAGACTCCGGGAGCGCATCTCCTGTCGGGCGCCGTGATCGACCCGGGGCCGCTCAGTCGGCTCCTCGGTGACGTTGAGTTTCCGTCGTACGGGGAGGTGCGTTCCGAGTCGGTGCTCTACCTGACCTCCGACCGCGCTTGGCGCCTGCCGACCCCGCCGACGATGCGAAACCGCGGAAAGAAGATCGTGTCGCTGGCGAAGCTTGGCCGCTTTCTCGCGGAGCGAGCTGAGGAGCTCGGAGCCACGATCATCCCGGAGACGGTCGGGCAACAGCTGCTTGTCGAGAACGGGGTGGTCGTCGGCGTGCGCACGGGCGATCGTGGGCGGGGCCGGGACGGCGCCGAGCTCCGGCGGTTCGAGGCCGGGGGCGAGATCCGTGCGCGTGTGACGATACTCGCGGAGGGGACGCAGGGACACCTCACGCTCACGGCACTCGAGGCATTCGATCTCGCGGGACCCAACCCACAGACCTGGGCGCTCGGGGTCAAGGAGGTGTGGCGTGTCGCAGCCCCTCTCGATCGGGTGATTCACACGATGGGGTGGCCGCTTCGCCCCGAATCGCGATTCCGGGAGTTCGGCGGGGCGTTCATCTACCCGCTCGGAAACGACATGGTCACGGTCGGAATGGTGGTCGGACTCGACTACCGGGATGCGGGAGTCTCCGTCCACGATCTCCTCCAGCAGCTCAAGACGCATCCGTCGATCCGGCCGATCTTCGCCGGTGGCGAGCGGATCGCGTGGGGGGCAAAGACCATTCCCGAGGGTGGCTTTGCCGCGCTGCCGAAGGCGTTTCACGCGCCAGGGCTTCTGCTCTGTGGCGACGGTGTCGGTCTCGTCAACGTGCCGGCGCTGAAGGGCGTGCACTACGCGGTCGAGTCGGGGCGGCTCGCGGCCGAGGCGGCCTGGGCGGCTACGACGACAGGCGAGGTCGCACGGCTTGCCGACTACGACGCGTCGCTCCGGACGTCGTTTCTCTGGCGCGATCTCCGTCGCGTTCGAAACGTGCGGCAAGGGTTCGCCCGCGGCTTTCGCCGCGGAGTGATCACGGCAGGCGTCGCAACGCTGACCAGGGGCCTCCTTCCCCCTGGGACGTCACCGACCGACGCGGATGCCTCCCACGAGATCTTCACGACGACCCGCGCGGCGTCGTATCCGGCCCCGGACGGCCTGCTGACGTTCGACAAGCTCTCGTCGGTGTTCCTGTCGGGGAATCGAACGCGCGATGACCAGCCCAACCACATCAGGCTGGCCACTCGCGTGCCGCTTGAACTCGGAACCCTCTGGGCTCGAATGTGTCCTTCACACGTGTATGAGCTTCAGCCGGCGGACGACGGCCTGGTGACAGTCGACATCGTCGCTTCGAACTGCGTCCAGTGCGGCGCGATCACGGCGAAGGGCGGACGGCTGACGCCGCCCGAGGGTGACTCCGGGCCGGAGTACACGATCACCTGACCGTGACGCAGGCGGTCGATGCAGCCCGTGACTACCGGCCTGTCGCCTTCCGCACCCCGGCGCGGATCGACGACGGGGAACGGAGCGCTGCGCCGGCGAGACGAAGACGGGGCGCTGTTCGACACTCCTCGCCGATCTCAACACAGGCGCGTGCGAGCGTGGGCAGTTGTGTTGTCGGCGAGAAGAACTCGTCCCACACCTGACGTGCGCGGCGGCCCAACTCATCGGCCTCGCCGACTCGCTCAGCGAGAAGGTCGGGAATCCGGGCCACATCTGCCTCCGCGACTTGGATGCTGCAGCTCTCCCAGTCGACGAACGGAGGCGGCAGCCAGTCGTCCGAGATCACGACCGGGCAACGCCCCGCTTGAAGTGCCTCGAAGAGTCGGATCGTGGCCGCCCCTCGTCCGCGGGGGCAGAGCACGAAATGGGAGCGTCCGAGCGTCTCGGCGTAGAGCCTGAAGGCTTGGCGGCCCTCATCACGGTGGGTCGTGTTCCAGGCCCAGCGCACGGTGTCACTGAACCGCTGGGTGTCACGGACGATCCCGCCGCGACCGTCGATTTGGAGGAGTCGGCCGCGTACCGTTGATGTCGACAGCGTGCCCATGAAGCTCCAGAGCAGGTCCGGTTTCGTGTCGCGTGCAGCCTCGAGATCGGCGGTCAGTCCTTCCGGGTCGCGGAGATGGGGAAGGACGTAGAAGCCGCCCGTGAAGTGCCCGCGGTTTCGTGCGTTCGCGACCGATGCGTACATCCCAGGGGCCCACGGTGTCGGCCGGTCGTCCTGGGAGAAGACGAAGGTTCGCCGGAGCTCGCGCGGCCGGAATGTCGCAAGCCTGTCCGGTGCTTCAGCGTCGGGCCAGGGGGGCTGGAGGTAGACGATCGAGTCGGCGTCGGCTCGTGTCGTCAGAAGCGTGACCCCGTCGGGCGGCACACCCGCATGCTCAAAGAGCGCATCGTGTAGCCACCGGTGGGAGTTCGCAATATAGAGCCCCTGTGCCACAGGCGCATGATCGCAGAGGCTGCTCCCACCTCACCTCTCGAAAGGGTCGAGCGCGGCGCGCCCATTGGCGCCGGGTGTCGGTGTGGGTAGATTCGCCCAGTGATCACCTCCGTTGACAACCCGCGCGTGAAGGACGTCTTGCGGCTACGGAAGTCCCGAGAACGCCGCCGCACCGGGCTGTTTGTGATCGAGGGGCCAAGGGAGCTCGAACGCGCGCAGACAGCGGGGTTGACCGTTGTTGCGACCTACGTCGCTCCCGCCCTGATCGACTGGCCCGGTGGGGAGGAGGTCAGCGAACGGGTTCTGGCCAAGATGGCCTACCGCGCAGATCCGGAAGGTGTCCTCGCGGTCGTTGCAGCCCCCGACCGTGCCATCCCGCGCGGGGGTTCGCTCTATCTCGTGTCGGTCGGTATTGAGAAGCCCGGCAACCTGGGGGCAATGGCGCGGAGCGCAGAGGCCGCAGGCGCGGATGCCCTGCTCGTCGCCGACGTGGAGGCCGATATCTGGAACCCGAACACGATCCGCGCATCGACCGGTGCCGTGTTCACGCTCCCCGTCGTCGAGGTGACCCTCACTGACGTCGGAGGCCTCGGCGTCGAGCTCGTCGCTGCGGTGGTTGACGCGCCGACGCTCTACACGGACGTCGATCTCGCGCGCCCGACCGCATTGCTCGTCGGAGCCGAAGACACCGGGCTCGACGCCGCCTGGCGCGCAGTCGCAACGACCGAGGTCTCCATTCCGATCCGCGGGCGAACCGCTGACAGCCTGAACGCCGCAACGGCAGCAGGGATCCTGCTCTTCGAGGCCGTGCGCCAGCGTGGTTGATCGCGCCGATGTGCTTGCAGCCCGCGAGCGGATCGGGGGACGCTTGCCACGCACGCCGCTCCTTGCCTCACGCACGATCGGGGCCGGGCTGAAGTGCGAGCTCTTCCAGCGCACCGGCTCGTTCAAGGCGCGGGGCGCGCTCAACAAGATGGCAACGTTGACCGACGAGGAGAAGGCAGTCGGGGTCATCGCGATCTCCGCCGGGAACCACGCGCAGGCCGTGGCCTACGCGGCGGCCGAGCAGGGCGTCGATGCGCTCGTCGTGATGTGGCGCACCGCCTCCGAGCAGAAGATCGCCGCGACGATCGGGTACGGCGCTGCCGTCGATCTCACAGCTCTGGGGCCCGCCGAGGCCTTCACCCGGCTCGACGAGCTCCTTGCCGAGACCGGACGGACCCTCGTACACCCCTTCGACGATCCGATCGTGATCGCCGGCGCCGGAACGGTCGGCCTCGAGATCGAGGAGGACGAGCCGGACGTCGATGCCGTGATTGTCCCTGTCGGAGGCGGTGGCCTTGTGAGCGGGATCGTCGCGGCGATCGGCGATCGCGTGCGTGTCATCGCGGTGGAGCCGGAACAGAGCACCGCTCTGTACTCGGCGCTCGCCGCCGGGGCACCTGTCCCGGTGTCGCCGACGTCGATCGCAGACGGTCTGAACGCTCCATTCGCAGGCGCGCTCCCGACGGAGATCTGTCGGGGTATAGAGCACGTGCTTGTCACGGAGTCCGAGATCGAGGACGCATTCCGGCTTCTGTACTCGCGGGCGAAGCTCGCCTGTGAGCCAGCGGCCGCCGTTGGCGTCGCCGCGCTGCTCGCCGGCAAGGTCGAGGCGCGGCGCCCGATTGTCATTGTCAGCGGCGGCAACGTCGCCGGGTCGACCGCCTCTGGTATTCTGGGTCGGCGATGAAGACTGACATTCACCCCGACTACGTTGTCTCGGCCGTCCGCTGTTCGTGTGGGAGCTCGTTTGAGACCCGCTCGACGAAGGCAGAGATCAACATCGAGGTCTGTTCTCAGTGCCACCCGTTTTACACGGGCAAGCAGAAGCTGATGGACAGCGGTGGTCGCGTCGAACGGTTCCAGCGGCGCCTTGAGAAGGCTGACCGCTCCGCCGCGTCCGGCGACTAGCAATGGCGCAGGCGATCGGCGGCCAAGCCGTCCTGGAGGGCGTGATGATGCGCGGTCCCCGGAACTGGGCGGTCGCGGTTCGCAAGCCTGACGGAGAGATCGCATACCTCAACCGTTCGGTTGAGTCCGGGATGGCGCGCCATGCCTGGATGCGCCTGCCGATCGTCCGGGGTGTGGTTGCCCTCGGCGAGTCGCTCGCGATCGGCTTCCGCGCACTCTCGATCTCCGCGAACTACGCGGCCGCCGAGGAGGGATCTTCCACGGACGAGCCCGCCGAGATCAGCAGAGCCGCCATGATCACCTCGTTTGCGGTTGCAATCGGCTTCGCACTGATGCTCTTCAAGGTCGGCCCAGCGCTCCTCGCCGACATGCTGCCCATCTCAAGCGGCGGCTGGTTCGTGATTGTCGAGGGGCTGATCCGTGTCACCGTCTTCGTCGCCTACCTGACGATCCTCAGCTTCATCCCGTCGCTTCGGCGCGTCTTCCAGTACCACGCAGCCGAGCACAAGGCGATCAACGCCTACGAGGCCGGGGAGGAGTTGACGCCTGAGATCACGCAGCGGTACTCGCTCATCCATCCACGCTGCGGGACGGCGTTTCTGCTCTGGGTGATGGTGATCGGCGTCTTCGTCTTTGCACTGTTTGGTCGTCCCGCGTGGTACTGGCTCATCGTCTCGCGGGTCGCCCTTCTGCCGGTGATCGCCGGTGTCGCGTACGAATTGATTCGTTTTGCCGGGAAGCACGCCGACAATCGCGTCTTGATGACGGCGCTCGCACCCGGTCTGTGGTTGCAGCGGCTGACCACCCGTGAGCCGACACTCGATCAGCTCGAGGTCTCGATCCGGGCGCTGCGTGAGGTGCTGGAATGCGAGGGCCGCCTGGCCCCCGCCGATCGACAAGTGGAGGTGATGGCGTAGTGGCGATTGTGCGCAAGGCCGAAGTGGAGTGGATTGGTGGCTTGATCGATGGAGACGGGACGATCGTCTCGACCTCGACTGGCGCGTTGCCGCAGCTCGGCGTCTCATGGGCCGGCCGGATCGACGAGGTCGAGGACACGAACATCACGAGCCCCGAGGAGCTGATCGCGGCGGCGCATGCGTCGTGTTTTGCGATGCAGTTCACGTCGGGTCTCGTGGGCTCGGGCTGGGAGCCCGAGGAGATGAACGTCTCGGCCGAGGTTTCGTTCGAGACCGGTCTCGGGATCACGCGGTCGCATCTGACCGCACGGGTGACCGTTGACGGGCTGAGCGACGAGAAGATTCGTGAGATTGCGGAACGAGCCAAGCTGAGCTGCCCGGTCTCCCTCGCGCTTGCGGGTGTCGAGATCACTCTCGACCTTCCCGATCTCGCTCCGCCGCCGGAGGAGACGCCCGGCGAGGGCGACGACGCGGCCGAGGAGTAGAGGTAGCGGAGCGTTCTCCCGAGTCGGCTCCTGTCGGCTCGGGAGAACAGCTTCATCCCGTCGAGGGCCAGAGCGAGAAGTCGAACTCCGGAAGAAGGCTCTCGAGACGTTCGAGCTGGGGCCGGTAGCGCTCGTTGAGATCCGCCTGCTCGCTCCTTTGCAGCCCGGCGTTCGCCCATCGCGTCGCGTTCACGCGGCTGTCGAGGTCTGCGGGGAGGAAGCTGTCGTCAAGCCCGAGGAACCGATACGTCCGTCGAAGCTCGCCCTTCGCGTCACGCGAGCAGCGCTCATACTGCAGGACGAGCACCCGGTCGCGTGCGTAGTGCGCAAACACGCGGTCGAGCTGGTCGGCGTAGAGACCGCGGGCGAACGACTTCTCCTCGATCGCTGCGAGGTCCGTCTCGCCACGGTGGAGGTAGAACCCGCGGCCGGACGCGTATCGGTCGACCGGGTCGCGTAGCAGCACGAGCAGGCGGGCGTCGGGTGCGACGGCGGCAAGCTGGGGGAGAGCCCACGGATGGAACATGTACTCGGTCGTCCACTCGCCCATGATCTGCCCGGGAGGGCGGCGGAAGAGGCGGTGGTAGGCAGCCGGGGCAATGTCACCAGGAGCCGTCGCTGCGAGCGCGTCGAAGAAGTGACGCTCCTTCGACGCGTAGATCGGCGACCAGACGCCCGGATGCTCGCGGATCAACCGCTGCCAGCGGCTCGTGCCAGACCGCTGGGCACCGACGCCGACAAAGTCCGGTGGTCCGGTTTCGAGGCGACGGAAGCGTTCGTCGAAAACCCGGGTGGCACGCTTGCGCGCCTGCCAGGCTCGGCGGTGGAGACGCGCGATCGTTCCTGCTTCGGTCACAGGGTCGGCGGGCCGGCGAGGGTCATCGCGCAGACGGCCAGAGCGAGAAGTCGAAGTCGGGGAGCAGCCGCTCCAACCGGGCGAGCTGCGGCCGGTAGCGCTCAACGAGCTCGTCGCGCTCCTCCTCGGCAATCTTCGGGTAGTCCCACGTGGTTGCGTTGACGCGCTTGTCGACCTCGTCGGGGAGCCAGGTCGGCTCAAGACCGAGGAACTCGTACGTCCGACGGAGCTGCCCGGCCGTGTCGCGGACGTTCTGCTCGTACTGCAGCACGAGGACACGGGCAGGCTCGAACGACTCGTAGAGCCGTTCGAGCTGGTCGGCGTAGAGCCCGCGGCTGAACACCTCCTGCTCGAGCTCGCCGGGCCCGAACACGCCTCGACGTCGCTCGAACGCGTGGCCGGAGACCCACCGGCTTACCGGGTCGCGGAGCGACACGAGGATCTTCGCGTTCGGGGCCGCCCGCGCAAGAAGCGGCGGCGTCCACGGGTCATACAGGTACTCCGCTGTCCATTCAGCGGCGAGCGTTCCGGCCGGACGGGCGAACAGGCGGTGGTACGCAGCAACATCAAGGTCGTCCGGCGCGGTGCCGTCGAGCTCGTCGAAGAAGTGCCGGTCCTTCTTGAAGTAGTTCGGGCTCCAGACCCCGGGATGTCTTCTGACCAGCTCGAACCACCACGACGAGCCGCACTTCTGCACCCCAACGCCGACGACGTCCGGTGGTGCCGGCACGAGCTTGCGGAACCGCTCGTCGTAGGCGCGGGCGAGCCGCTTCCTTGCACGGTTCTTCTTGCGGTAGAGATAGTCGATCGGGGCACGTGACATCGGTCAGCGATCGTATCTGGAGCGCGAAGACATGCGTGTCGGGGGCCGGATGGCCGCTACCCTGCGCCGGATGGCCGCGCTGGACAGACTCGTCGAGGAGCTCATCCGTTCCTACAACGAGCTGCAGGAGCGGCGCGCCGACCCCTCCGTGTACAACGATCGCCGGGAGGCGGCCGACGTGGGCCGCCGCTTGAAGGCGCTCGAGGCGTCGTTCCAGCTCGCGCAGTTCTGGCTCGCCGCGAAGTCCGATCTTGACGCGGCTCGCAACGACTCGGAGCTCTCCGACTTTGTCGCCGAGTACGAGGGGGAGGTTGCGAGGCTCGAGGACGAGCTGAAGGTCTCGCTCGTTGCGCGCGACCCGGCCGACGACAAGGACGTGATCATCGAGGTGCGTCAGGGCGTCGGTGGCGACGAGGCGGCCCTGTGGGCGGGAGACCTCGCGCGGATGCTTCAGCGCTACGCCGAGCAGCGCCGCTTCAAGTGGGAGGAGATAGAGATCAGCCCCACCGAGGGCGGCGGAATCAAGGAGGCGACGTATGCGATCAAGGGCGAGGGCGCGTATTCCGTCTTCAAGTACGAGGGCGGAACCCACCGCGTCCAGCGCGTCCCGGAGACGGAGTCGCAGGGGCGGATCCACACCTCGACCGCGACGGTGGCCGTCATGCCGGAGGCCGAGGATGTCGACGTTGAGGTGCACGAGAGCGACCTGAAGATCGACGTCTACCGCTCGTCGGGGCCTGGCGGCCAGTCCGTCAACACGACCGACTCGGCCGTCCGCATCACCCACGTGCCGACCGGGATCGTCGTTGCGATGCAGGACGAGCGCTCGCAGCTGCAGAACCGCGAGAAGGCGATGCGGGTGCTCCGTGCCCGGGTCTACGAGGCCGAGCGCGAGCGCCGGGCCGCCGAGCAGGCCGCGGCCCGCAAGGCGCAGGTCGGAAGCGGCGAGCGCGCCGAGAAGATCAGGACATACAACTTTCCGCAGGATCGCGTCACCGATCACCGGGTCGGTGTCGACGGCCGCCTGCAGGATGTGCTCGCTGGCGACCTCGAGAAGTTCACCGACGCGCTGGCTGCAGACGACCGGCGCCGCGCGCTCGAGCAGTGACCCTCGGCGAGGTTCTCCGCGGCGCTGCCGACTACCTCGAACGGAAGGGCGTCGCCTCGCCTCGCCTCGACGCCGAGCTGCTGCTCTCCCGGGCTCTCGGGCTCTCGCGAATCGAGCTCTACACCCAGCACGACAAACCTCTGTCGGAGGCGGAGCGCACGGCAGCGCGCGAGCTCGTCCAGCGCCGCGGAAGCCGCGAGCCTCTCGCCTACGTCCTCGGGGACTGGGGGTTCCGTCGGCTGGTGCTCGCGACCGACGCTCGCGCGCTCGTGCCGCGGCCGGAGACGGAGATCGTCGTCGAGCGGGCGCTCGTGGCCATCGCCGACCTCGAGACGCCGCGCGTGCTCGACATTGGCACCGGAACGGGGGCGATCGCCCTGTCGATCGCCGACGAGCACCCGGGAGCGGCCGTCTCCGCGAGCGACATCTCGCCCGATGCTCTTGCGCTTGCCCGTGAGAATGCGACCCGGCTCGGCCTGGATGTCACGTTCGTCGAGTCCGACCTTCTGACGGCCGTTGACGGCCTGTTCGACCTCGTCATCTCGAATCCGCCGTACGTCACCGAGGCCGAGGTGGCCGATCTGCAGCCCGAGGTCCGCGACTGGGAGCCGCGGATCGCCGTGGTCGGCACCCAGACAGGAGAGATTGCGTCGTCGGCGAGGTCGGTCATCGCAGCCGGTGGAGTGCTCGTGCTCGAAACCCACACCGATCTGGCCGGCGAGGCCGCCACGCTCCTACGAGGCCTCGGGTACATCGATGTGCAGATCACGCGCGATCTCACCGGACGAGAGCGGGTGGTGGAGGGGCGATGGACGACGTCGAGCGGGCTGTAGCGGCGCTCCGGGCCGGTGAGCCGGTGCTTCTCCCGACAGACGGCGTCTACGGGCTCTGCGCCGACGGGGACAACGAGGTGGCGGCGCACGCCCTGTACGCCCTCAAGGGGCGCGACGCCACGAAGCCCTCGGCGCTCATCGCCGCGACGATCGAGACGCTGTTCGATCGTCTACCGGAGCTCGACCCGTGGTCGCGAGCGATCGTGGCGGCGGTGCTCCCCGGCTCCTACACGCTTGTCCTGCCGAATCCGGCCGAGCGCTACCCGTGGCTCAACGGGCCGAAGACCGATGCGATCGCCATCAGGGTCGCGTCCGTGTCCGCCGCGACCCAGCGCGTTCTCGACGCGGTCGGCGTCGTCGTCGCGACGAGTGCAAACGAGCCAGGAGAGCCAGCTGCTACGAGTCTTGACGAGGTACCGGCGCGCATCCGCGCCGGGTGCGGCGCAGAGATCGAGAGCGCACGTCTTTCCGGCGAAGCCTCGACGGTGATCGACTTCACCGCCGCTGACCCGATCGTGCTGCGCGAGGGGGCAGGCTCGTCGGCTGCAGCGATCGCCCGAGCAGCCGGTGCGCTCGCAGAGCTGCCGCCGCGGTGAGGCCGGTCGGGTCGCGCTGGAGCCGACCGATGGGCGAGACTACGATGGGCACCGGCCCCGAGCAAGGAGTGAACGATGGCGATCGCGCATGAGACGTTCGAGCAGCTGAGGACAGCGGGTCTCGCGGACATCGATCCCGAGATTGCAGCGCTGATCGGTGAGGAGCTCGACCGTCAGCGCGGCCAGATCGAGCTGATCGCCTCCGAGAACTTCACCTGGCCGAGCGTGCTCGAAGCGGTCGGTTCGGTGCCGACGAACAAGTACGCCGAGGGCTATCCGGGCAAGCGCTACTACGGCGGCTGCGAGGTCGTCGATGGGATGGAGGATCTCGCGCGAGACCGTGCCAAGAGCCTCTTCGGTGCGGAGCACGCGAACGTGCAGCCGCACGCAGGTGCGCAGGCGAACATGGCCGTGTACTTCGCGATCCTTGACCCGGGTGATCGCGTGCTCGGCCTCTCGCTCGACCACGGCGGTCACCTCACGCACGGCCTCAAGGTCAACTTCTCGGGGAAGCTCTACGAGTTTCACCACTACGGGGTCTCCCGCGAGACCATGCTGGTCGACTACGACGAGGTGCTCGCCAGGGCCAAGGAGGTCAGGCCGAAGCTCATCGTCTGTGGCGGCTCCGCCTATCCGCGCACCGTCGAGGCCGACAAGTTCCGTGAGATCGCCGACGAGGTCGGCGCCCTCCTGATGACCGACATGGCCCACTTCTCGGGGCTCGTTGCAGCCGGGCTGCACCCGAACCCGATGCTCCACTCGCACTTCGTCACCTCGACGACCCACAAGACGCTTGCCGGGCCGCGCGCGGGCTTCGTCCTCTGCAACGAGGAGTTCGCCTCGGCGGTCGACCGCGCGCTCTTCCCGGGTATGCAGGGCGGCCCGCTGATGCACACGATCGCCGCCAAGGCAACGTGCTTCCGCATCGCTGCGAGCGACGCGTTCAAGGAGTACCAGCGCCGGGTCAGGACGAACGCCGACGTGCTTGCGGCCGGGCTGATCGAGGGCGGGTTCGACGTCCTGACCGGCGGGACAGACACGCATCTTGTCCAGCTCGACCTTCGCGCCACCGACTGGACTGGCATCGCAGCCCAGGAGCGCCTCGACGAGTGCCGCCTCACTGTCAACCGCAACACCGTTCCGTTCGACGAGCGTCCGCCGATGGTGGCGTCGGGCATCCGTATCGGCACCCCGGCGGCGACGATGCGCGGCTTCGACGACGGCGACTTCCGTGAGGTTGCGGCGATCATCGCCGGCTCGCTCTCCGATGGTGCCGACGTCGACGCGCTCGCGGCTCGCTCGCTCGCACTCTGCGATGGCCGACCGCTCTACCCGGGCTTCCGCGGCTACACGACCTACGACGCGTGACTCGAGCCGGTCAGGACCGGCATGGCGCTTCTCCGGCGGAGTGACGCAGGCTGATTCGTAACGCATGATCCATTCGCTCCTCAACTCCATACACGAGCTGCTCGGGCGGTCGCGTCGTCTCACCCGGGCGGCGGTTCTTCTCCGGAACCAGTGCACGCAGGTCATCCGCTCGGGGCTGGCGCCCTCAGCGTCACAGTCGGAGAACGGCGAGACGCTGCTGATTGACGCGGTGGCAGCCCACGTCAAACGCGCGGTTGATGTCGGGGCGCACCTCGGTGGCTGGGCCGCACCGTTGTTGACCGCGGCCGAGGACGCCCAGATCTTGATGTTCGAGCCGCAGCCGGAGTACGCAGCGAGGCTGCGGGAGCGCTTCGGCAGTCGAACGGAGGTGGTCGAGGCGGCGCTCGGTGACCGTCCCGGCTACGCGACGCTCTTCGGCGGCGACGTTCCGACGCACGCGTCCCTCGTGGATGAGGTCGGCACCGCGATCGGACAGGTCGTCGTGTCGACGCTCGACATCGAGGCTGAGAAGCGAGACTGGTCGAACATCGACTTCGTGAAGATCGACTCCGAGGGGTTCGACCTCCACGTCCTGCGGGGCGCGTCGGGGCTGCTCGCCGGGCAACGGATCGGGATTGTCCAGTTCGAATACAACCGCCAGTGGATGCATGCGGGGAGCACCTTGACGGCGGCTCGCGCGTTTCTGGCGCAACACGGCTACGACGTCTACCTCGTTCGTTACGACGGCCTCTATGAGTTCGACTACAAGCGGTTCGGGGAGTTCTTCACGTACTCGAACTTCGTCGCGATCTCACCACAAGCGAGTAGCTGGATCGACCATCTCCGCAGGGGCGCGTACTAGATGGAGAGCTTCCGTCAGGACGTAGAGTCCAGGCTGATGATGCGGTTTGACCATTCGATCGGACTCGACGCGTAGTGGTCATCGAGGTCACTCACCCGCTCGTCCGGCACAAGCTGGGGCTCTTGCGGAGCGTCGACACGACGACCGAGATGTTCCGTCGACTCGTGAACGAGCTGACGTTGCTGCTCACCTACGAGGCGACGAAGGAGATGGCGATCCAGGAGGTCGATGTCCAGACGCCGCTCGAGCTGACTCGCGCCCACCGGATCCCTGGAAAGAAGATCGCGGTGTGTCCGATCCTCCGTGCGGGGATGGGGATGCTCGACGGTGTGCTCTCGCTGATCCCGGTCGCACGCGTCGGCTTCATCGGGCTCTACCGCAACGAGGAGACGCTCGAGCCAGTCGAGTACTTCATCAAGCTGCCGACCGACATCGCCGACCGCGACGTGCTCCTGCTGGATCCGATGCTCGCTACGGGCAACTCGACGGCCGCCGCCGTCGACACGGTGAAGCGTGCCGGAGCGACGCACATCACCCTCATCGCGCTGATCGCCGCCCCGGAGGGGATCGAGAACGTCACCCGCCAGCACCCGGATGTGCGGATCGTCGTCGCGTCGATCGACTCTCACCTGAACGAGCAGGGCTACATCCTTCCTGGGCTTGGCGACGCGGGAGACCGCCTCTACGGCACGAAGTAGCACTCCATGGACGTCGCCTGGCAACAATTCGCGCACCACTACGAGGTGCTCTGGGGAGCGCTCGTCGCCTTCAGCGTCGTCGTAATGACGACGCCCGCAGTCGGGGCTGTTGCTCGGCTGCTCGGCGTGGTTGACCGGCCCGAGGCCGGACGGCGCGCAAGCCTCCGCGACATTCCACGGCTCGGTGGCCTCGCTCTCTTCCTCGGCGTGCTTGTTCCGTCGCTCGCGTTCATTCCGCTCCACGGCGAGATGCGGGGAGTGCTCCTTGGTGCGGCCGCCGCAACACTCGTCGGCGCCGTCGACGATTTCCGTGGGCTTCCGTGGTGGGCGAAGCTCTCCGGTCAGGCTGGCGCTGCCTCGAGCCCCGCAGGGTTCGGGGTGTGGATCCACGGCTTCACCTTCCCGCTCATCGGTGTCCACGAGCTTCCGGCGTGGGTGGGAGGGCCGTTGACCGTCCTCGGGATCGTCACCGTGATGAACATGGTCAACTTCCTCGACGGGCTCGACGGACTCGCCGCCGGTGTCTGCGCGATCTCGGCGCTGTCGTTCTGCCTGATCGACCTCTCGCTCGGCCGTCCGAGCGAGGCGATCCTGACGGCGACCGTCTTCGGTGGCTGTGTCGGCTTTCTGCGTCACAATTTCTATCCGGCTCGCATCTTCATGGGCGATTCGGGCGCGCTTCTGCTCGGCTACACCCTCGCGACCGTCTCGGTTCAGGGGCTGCTGAAGACGGCGGCGCTGACGACGCTCGTCATGCCGCTGCTCGTTCTGGCCGTGCCGCTCATTGATACCTCCTTCGTCGTGGCGAAGCGAATCAAGCACGGCAAGCCGATCTACGTCGCCGACCGCACCCACCTCCATCACCGCTTCGAAAACATCGGCTTCTCCCAGCGGAGGGCAGTGATCTACCTCTACGCCTGGTGCACAACCCTTACATCGGTCGCCGTCGCAACCCGGCTTGTCCGCCCGCACCGTCACGGTCGGTGGGACACCACGAACGTGCTCATCGACGCGGCGATCGGCCTCGCCGCGATCGCGGCGTCCGTGTACGTCGTCTACCTCCTTGAGATCGTCAAGCCCGCCAACCCGTTCATTCGCCGTCGGGTCGAGCAGGCGCGGGCAGAGGCTGAACACGAACCGTCTTAGCAAGAACTGATACGAACTCGACGCGTTTTTCGCTTCGAAAGGGCCTTTTCGCTGTCACGAAGTACCCGCTCGGCGACGTGGCGCTGCGGTATGCTCCGTGCCGATGCAGGCACCGCACCCAACCTCCTTCCCGCCGATCGAGGCCGGAGCCCTCCTCACTGTCGTGACCCTTCTCGGGCTGGGCGCCGGTACAGGCGTCGGCTTGGCCGCCGGTGCGCCGGCCAAGGGGCTCATCGTCGGCGCCGTGGTTGGCCTGCCTGCAGGCGTGCTCACGGTGTACCGCCGCTACCGGGGGTACTTCTCATGAAGTCCGAAGGCGTGCTCGCAACGCCGCGCCCGGTGCCCGACCGGATGCTGCCTGCCGTCGGCGGCACGATCGTCGTCGGATTGGCTCTACCACTGTTTTTCGCGGCCGGCTGGCGGATCGGCGCCTGGGCGCTGGCAGCCGTGCTGTGGGTCGTCTTTCAGGGGATCGGACTGCTCCTCCAGCGGCTACCGCTCGGGATGGGTAATCTCGCTTCCGCTGGTGTGGTGGCCTTCGGGCGGATGTTCCGGGCAGCAGGGTTGGTGGCGATCCTCATCGCCGTCGCTGTCTCGAGTTCCGGACTTGGGTTGCCTGCTGCGATCGTCTATGCGGCCGCGTTCACGGTCGAGTTCGTTTTGTCACTGATCATGTACTTCGGAGGGGAGGCAAGCACGTGAAGCTCAAGCGTCTGATCATCGCCGTGACCGGCTTCGCGCTCGTCGTTCCCGCTCAGGCCCTCGCCGCCGACTTCGACCCTTCGCAGGAATTCGAGCTCAAGTCATGGGTCTCGATCCACCTCGGGCCGCTCGATATGTCGATCAACAAGGCGGTCGTGTACCTGATGCTCGCCGCGGCGCTGACGTGCGCGCTCGGCATCTTCACAATGCGCTTCCAGTTCGCAGGCAACAAGGTCGGTCGCCGGCAGACGTTCGGCGAGGTCGTCTACGACATCGCGCAGAATCAGATCGCGGAGTCGAACCTGCCGCACAAGGCGATGAAGATGTGGTTCCCGTACGTCGCGACGCTGATGATCTTCATCTGGGTGATCAACCTGCTCGGCTTCCTGCCGCTGCCGCTCTCCGGTGAGACGTACCACGGCATCCCGGTGTGGGGTATCTACGCAGCCACCTCGTCGCTCTCGGTCACCCTCGCGCTGTCGCTCATGACGTGGGTCTTCACGCATATCGAGGGGATCCGTTACAACGGCCCGATCAAGTACTTCAAGTCGTGGATCCCGGATGTTCCGAAGGTGCTCCTGCCGCTGATCGTCCCGATCGAGATCCTCTCGCAGTTCATGCGCCTGATCAGCCTCTCGGTCAGGCTCTACGCGAACATGCTGGCCGGCCACATCCTGATTCTCACGTTTATCGGTCTCATCTTCATCTTCGAAACCTTCTTCGCTGTTCCGCTCGTCGGCGTCTCGGCGATCTTCTACACCTTCGAAGTGGTCATCGTCGTAACGATTCAGGCTTTCATCTTCGCCATCCTCTCGGCGATCTATATCGGCTCGGCGATCGAACCCGAACACTGATTTCCTCGACAACCAAGGAGAACCAAACAGACATGCTCCTTCATCTCATAGCTGCCAACGTCAAGGACGCTCCCGTCGTCCACGCCGGCAAGGCGATTGCGCTCGCGCTCGGCATCGGTGCCGGGGCGGCCGGCGCCGGCGCCGGTATCGGCAACATTTTCGGTTCCATGATCCAGTCGGTCGCCCGTCAGCCTGAGCTGCGCGGCGAGCTTCAGGGTCTGATGTGGCTTGGGTTCGCGCTCACCGAGGCTGTCGTGTTCTACGGCTTCGTCGGCGGCCTTCTCGGCTACGTGCTCGTCTAGGGATCAACGATGATTGTCGCTGCCAACGCGCTTATCCAGGTCGTACCAGGCCTCATGGTCTGGACGCTCCTTGCGTTCGCGATCTGTCTGATCGTGCTGAAGAAGTACGCCTTCGGCCCGGTCCAGAAGGGGATCGACGCACGTCGCGACCACATTCGCGCTTCGATTGATGAGGCTGACCGTGCTCGCGAAGAGGCCCACAGCCTGCTCGAGGAGCATCGCAAGCTGATCGGTGACGCAAAGAACGAGGCCGAGTCGATCCTGGGTGAGACGCGTAAGGTCGGCGACGCCCTCCGCGAGCGGATGCGTGAGGAGACAGAAGAGGATCGCCTTCGCCGTCTCGACGAGACGACCCGCCAGATCGAGCAGGCGACGCAGCAGGCACTTGGACAGATCCGCGAGGAGGTTGCGAAGCTGTCGCTCCTCGCCGCGGAGAAGATCACGAAGAAGTCGCTGACCGCCGACGACCAGGTTCGCCTGATCGACGAGGCGCTCGCCGAGATCGACTTCTCGCAGCTGGAGGCGAGCCCCTCATAGCCGCCGCGCATCGCATCTACGCACGCGCGCTCTACGACGCCGCACAGGGCAAGGGCCGCCTCGAGGCCGTACACGCCGAGCTCCGGGACCTCGTCCAGGCGCTGTCGGACGTCCCGGCGCTTGCGGCTGTGCTCGTGAACCGCGACACCGACTCAAGCGTTAAGGTGGAGGTGCTCGAGGACGTCCTCGCAGGAGGCGATGACCTCGTTCATAACTTCGTCCGGCTCGCAGTCGAGAAGGGGCGCGCGGGTGAGCTAGCCGAGATCTCGGCCGAGCTCGATGCGCTTGTGGCCGCGCAGGATCAGGTTCTCGATGTGGAACTGACGACCGCGCATCACCTCTCCGACGCAGATTTCGCAAGGATTCTCGGAGATATTGAAAAGAAATCGGGTCGGAAGGTGCAGGCAACTCGCACCATCGATCCGGATTTGATCGGAGGAATCGTCCTCCAGGCCGGCTCGATGAGGCTCGACGCGAGCGTGCGCGGCCGACTCGAACGACTACGCCAAGAGCTCTCGACGACAAGGAGTTAGCCCGGAATGAAGCTGCGTCCTGAAGAAATCACCTCCATCCTGCGCAAGCGGATCGAGGAATTCGACGTCGAGACGAACCTCGCCGAAGTCGGCAGCGTTCTTCAGCTCGGCGACGGTATCGCGCGCGTGCACGGGCTGGAGAACTGCGTCGCGCTCGAAATGCTCGAGCTCGACCACGGTGTCGTCGGTCTCGCGTTCAACCTCGAAGAAGACAACGTCGGCGTCGCGCTGTTCGGCGAGTGGGCCAAGATCAAGGAAGGCGACTCGGTGCGCCGCACCGGTCAGGTTGCCTCGGTTCCCGTCGGCGAGGGCCTGCTTGGCCGCGTCGTCGATCCGCTCGGCAACCCGCTCGACGGCCAGGGGCCGATCGAGAGCACGGAACGCCGCCCGCTCGAGTGGAAGGCGCCTGGCGTCATCCAGCGCCAGCCGGTGAAGGAGCCGCTGCAGACCGGCATCAAGGCAATCGACGCGATGACGAACGTCGGCCGCGGCCAGCGCGAGCTGATCATCGGCGACCGTTCGACCGGCAAGACCGCGATCGCGATCGACACGATTCTGAACCAGCACGACCAGAACGTGAAGTGCATCTACGTCGCGATCGGTCAGAAGGCATCGACCGTCGCCCAGGTCTACGAGCGCCTACGCGAGGCCGGCGCCATGGCCTACACGACGATCGTCACCGCTCCGGCCTCAGAGGCCGCCCCGATCAAGTGGATGGCGCCGTTCGCCGGTGCAGCCATGGGCGAGTACTTCCTCTACAAGGGCGAGCACGCTCTTGTCATCTACGACGACCTCACCAAGCAGGCCGACGCCTACCGGCAGCTCTCGCTGCTCCTGCGTCGCCCGCCGGGCCGCGAGGCGTTCCCCGGTGACGTCTTCTACCTGCACTCGCGCCTGCTTGAGCGTGCCTGCAAGCTGAGCGATGCGCTCGGCGGCGGTTCGCTGACCGCGCTTCCGATCATCGAGACGCAGGCAGGCGACGTGTCGGCGTACATCCCGACCAACGTGATCTCGATCACCGACGGCCAGATCTTCCTGCAGTCCGACCTGTTCTTCTCGGGTGTGCGGCCGGCCGTCAACGTCGGTATCTCGGTCTCCCGCGTCGGCTCGTCCGCGCAGACGAAGGCGATGAAGAAGGTCGCCGGCCGCCTGCGCCTCGACCTGGCCCAGTACCGCGAGCTCGAGGCCTTCGCGCAGTTCGGCTCGGAGCTCGACGCCGCGACGCAGTCGGCGCTAAACCGGGGCGAGAAGATGGTTGCGACGCTGAACCAGCCGCAGTATGCCCCGTGGCCGATGGAGGAGCAGGTGACCGCGCTCTACGCGGGCGTCAACGGCTACCTCGACGACATTCCGACGGAGGCTGTTGCTCGGTTCCAGGACGAGCTCCGTCAGAACCTGCGGTCGGAGGGTGTGGTACTCAAGGAGATCCGTGAGACGAAGGATCTCGGCGATGACACCGTCACGAAGCTGAACGCCGCCATCGAGAAGTTCAAGGGCATGTTCAACGTCGAGAGCGCCGCTTAACACATGGCGTCGACCCAGGACCTGAAGCGGCGCGTCCGTTCGATCTCGAACACGCGTAAGTTGACGAAGGCGATGGAGCTCGTCGCCTCGGCCCGTCTGCGCCGGTCGCAGATGCGGATCGAGGCGATGCGCCCGTACGCCGATCGGATGCTGGAGCTGATGGCTGGGACGGCCCAGGCAGCGGGCGCCGTCAGGTTGCCGCTGCTCGAGCGGCGTGAAGAGGTCAAGACGGTCGCGATCGTCGCGGTGACGGGCGACCGTGGCCTCGCCGGCGCGTTCAACGCTCAGGTTCTCCGCCGCTCGTTCGCGTTGATGCGCGAGGAGCAGGCGGCCGGTCGTGAGGTCAAGTTCTTCACCGCCGGGAAGAAGGCGCAGTCGACAGTTCGCTTCCGCGGGCTGAACCTCGTTCAGGCCTGGACAGGATTCAGCGACAAGCCTGCCTACACCGACGCGCAGGCGATCGCTCACGCGGTCGCCGAGGCGTACGTCAACGGCGATGTCGATCGCGTCGTCTGCGTCTACAACTCGTTTGCCTCGGCGCTCGTGCAGACCGTGACGGTCGGCGAGATCCTGCCGATTCCGATCGACGTGCTCGAGGCGACGAAGGAGGAGGACGAGGCGGCGCACGCCGGCCCCGTCGACTTCTTCTTCGAGCCGGAGCCGAAGCAGATCCTCGAACGACTGCTGCCCGTCTACGTGGAGACCGAGATCTATCGGGCGCTCCTCGAGTCGGCGGCGTCGGAGCAGGGTGCCCGGATGACGGCGATGCGGAACGCCTCGAAGGCGGCCGGTGAGCTGATCGACACGCTCACCCTCGCGATGAACCGGGCCCGTCAGTCTGAGATCACACAGGAGATCCTGGAAGTGGTCGCGGGCGCCGACGCACTGTCCGGGTAACCCGGCTATCCACCTGTTCGAGCGGTATCGGCCGCTCGCGCGGGCCCTATACTCGCCGGTCGTGGCCGCGACATGTCATGCAGATGTGCAGGACCGGTCGTTGTGACAGACGTCAGGCTTGCAATGCAGCTCCGGCGTGCCCTCGGTGGCATCGGACGGAAGCCACGGCAGCCAGTGCACTTCCTTCACGTGGGGAAGACGGCCGGCACCGCTGTTGAGTTTGCCCTTCGCCCGGTCTCTGCCGCGGGTCCGTATGAGTTGAGGTTTCACCCGCACGATGTGACCCTTCCCGACATCCCGGAAGGGCAGAAGGTCGTCTTTGCGGTTCGCGACCCGGTAGAGCGCTACGTGAGCGGGTTTTACAGCCGGCAACGGCAGGGGCGTCCGCGGTACGACATCCCGTGAACACGCGAGGAGTCGGCGGCATTCGGATGCTTTGCGACGGCGAACGCCTTGGCAGAGGCGCTGTCAGCAACGGACGGTGAGACCCGGACAGCCGCAGTTGACGCGATGAGATCGATCAGGCATGTCCGCGACTCCTACTGGCGTTGGTTTCGAGACCCCGAGTACCTCACCAGTCGGACGCCGGACGTCCTCTTCGTACTGTGGCTTGACGGGCTCGCACGTGGGTTCGGAGAGCTCTGCGACGTGCTCGGCGTCGGCACAGGGATTAGCCTGCCGGATGACGATGTTGCGGCCCACCGGAATCCTCCGACGGTCGATCGGACAGTGAGTGCGATCGGGAGGGCGAACCTCCGAGAGTGGTATGGCGCGGACTATGCCTTCCTTGATCTCTGCCGCTCTCTCCCAGGCAGGCGACGAGCTGAGCCTGATCTGGGCGAAGCAAGGGCATGATCGTCGAGCTCGTGCGCTGTCCGGCGCGCGCGAACTAACTCACTTGCAGGAACGCACGTCCTATACTCCGAACCCGTTTCCCGGGATCGCCGTAATTTGCGAGTAGAGGACGAACCAGTGAGCACAGTCGTCGATGCCGTTTCGCGCGGGGGCGCTATCGCCACCCGGAGTGCCTGGCGCCTGTTCTGGGAACGTCTGCGCGAGGACAAGGCTGCCCTTGGCGCACTGTTTGTGATCGCGCTGCTCACGTTCATCGCGTTCTTCGGTGGGCCGATCGCCTCATCGATCACAGGCCATCCGAACACCGAGCAGTACCAGCAGGTGATGCAGGACTCGTTCGGTCTGCCGAAGGGCCCGACGTCGGCGTTCTGGTTCGGCTCTGACGGCGAGGCGCGTGATCTGTTCGTCCGGACGATGTACGGCACGCGCACGTCGCTGATCGTCGGCGTCATCGCGACCGGCATCGCCGTCTTCATCGGACTCATCGTCGGGCTGGTCGCCGGCTACTTCCGTGGGTTCATCGACACGATGCTCTCCCGGACGGGTGATGTGATGCTGGCGATGCCGCAACTCCTGATCTCGATCGGGATCGTCGCCGCGTGCAACTCGAACAAGAACGGCTGCCTGTTCGGCCTGATCCAGCCAGGACTACCCCTCGTGATCTGCGTGATCGTGATCTTCTCGTGGCCGTACATCGCCCGGCTCGTGCGTGGGTTCACGCTCTCGATCCGCGAGAAGGAGTTCGTCGAGGCAAGCCGCTCGCTCGGAGCGTCGGATGCGCGGATCATCTTCAACGAGATCCTTCCGAACCTGAGCGGGCCGATCATCGTCTACACGACACTCCTCGTGCCGCAGAGCATCCTCTTCGAAGCTGCGCTCTCCTACCTCGGTCTTGGCGTTCCTCCGGATACTGCGTCCTGGGGCGGTCTGCTGAACGACGCGCAGCGCTACTACGACACGGCCTGGTGGCTCATGCTCTTCCCGGGCCTGTTCCTCGTCATCACCACACTCGCTTTCAATTTGCTCGGCGACGGTCTGCGCGATGCGCTCGATGTGCGGGCCGAACGTTGAGGGAACCAACTGTGACCGTGGTTCGACGTCTAAGTAGTCGGTCACTGCTACCCCCGCATCGTCCTGGTGCGAGGCGAAGGAGGGAGACACCTACCGTGAAGAAACCACTCTGGAGACTGGCGGGCCTCGTCACCATCGTTGCGGCCGTTGCCGTGGCGTCGGCTGTCGGCGCAACCGCCCACTCCTCGAAGTCGAGCGCGATGAAGGCCGGCGGGACGCTCAACGTCGGCTGGGAGGCGTCGTTCGGCTTTACCGACAACATGGACCCGACAGGCGAGTACCTCGGTGACGCCTTCGGCATCCTCAACAACCTGCTCGTCCGCACCCTCGTCGGCTACACGCACGATGCGGGCGGCCCGGGCAACGCGGTCGTCGCTGACATTGCGACCACCGTGCCGAAGCCGACCAACGGTGGCAAGACCTACACGTTCCACATCAAGCCGGGCGTGAAGTTTGGCCCGCCCGTCAGCCGCCAGGTCACCTCGGCGGACTTCGTCACGGCGATGAACCGTGAGGCCAACCCGAAGGACGGGGCCGAATACGCCTTCTACTACAAGCCGATCAAGGGCTGGGACGCGTATGCGGCAGGCAAGGCGAAGTCGATCTCCGGCATCTCGACGCCGAACAGCTCGACGATCGTCTTCAACCTGACGGCGGCGACCGGTGACTTCCTCAAGCGCATGGCGATGCCTGCGGCCGGCCCGATGCCGTCCGAGGTCACCAAGTGCTTCGAGGGTCAGCCTGGCAAGTACGCGACGAATCTCGTCTCGACTGCCGGCTACATGATCAAGGGCAGCGACGCGGTCGATATCTCGTCGTGCGCCAAGGTCAAGGCCGCATCAGGCTACGACGGTCAGACGATCATCGACCTCGTTCGCAACCCCGACTATGCGCAGAGCACCGACCCGACGCGGAAGAACTACGTCGATGAGGTCAGGTTCATGGTCAACGCGAGCAACGTCGACATCTACAACAAGATCGAGGCCGGCCAGCTCGACATGGCTACGTCGAGCATCCCGCCGGCAGTTCTGAAGAAGTATGCGACGAGCTCGAGCTTGAAGCAGTACTTCCACCAGAACTCCGGTGACCGCACCTGGTACATCACGATGAACCTGACCCAGGCGCCGTTCGACGACATTCATGTCCGCAAGGCCATGAACTACATCATCGACAAGGACGCGCTCCGGCAGGGTTGGGGCGGTCCGACGGTCGGCGACATCGCCAACCACGTCGTTCCGGACGCGATGTTCGGTAACCAGCTTGCCACGTACGCGCCGTACAAGAGCGCAGGCAATCACGGCGACGTCAAGAAGGCGATGGCCGCGATGAAGGGCTCGAAGTACAGCACGGGCGGAAGCGGCATGTGTGACGCCGCAGCCTGCAAGAACGTCCTCCTCGTCTCCGATACGCGTGGGGTTGACCCGGGCATGGTCGCGACGATCGAGCAGGACGCGAAGAAGATCGGCATCACCTTCAAGGTGCGCCAGATCAACGGTGCGTATCCGACGATCCAGACCCCGTCCAAGAACATCCCGATCGCCGAGCGGCCGGGTTGGGGTAAGGACTACGCCGACGCGCTGACGTTCTTCACGCCGCTGTTCGATGGTCGCACGATCATCGCCAACGGCAACACGAACTACTCGCTCGTCGGAGTCACCCCCGCGCAGTGCAAGTCGCTCAAGATCGGCGGCAACTGCGTTGGTGTCCCGAGCGTCGATTCGCAGCTTGACAAGTGCTCGGTTCTGATCGAGCCGACCCGCACCACCTGCTACGAGAACCTCGACAAGAACCTCATGACCAATGTGGTGCCGTGGGTTCCGTGGATGTGGTCGAAGGTGACGCGCATCACGAGCTCGAACGTGACGCACTACCAGTTCGACCAGTTCGCAACGACGCCGGCCTACGCCATGATCTCGGTCAAGGGCTAGCGGGAACGACTCCTGAACGCTTCCGGGGCGCCCACGGGCGCCCCGGAAGCCTCTTTCCACTCACACGATGGCCTTCTATCTCCTGAGACGCCTTGTCTGGACGGCAATTGTCGTCCTCGTCGTGCTGCTTGTGACGTTCCTCGTCTTCTTCAAGCTGCCGAACGGCAAGCCGGCGCTTCGCTTCTGCGGGAAGTCGCCGACCGATCAGTGCATCGAGTTGACAACGAAGCGGCTGCACCTCGACCAGCCGTTCTACGTCGAGTACGGCTACTTCGTGAAGAATTTCGTGGCGGGTGACGACCAGGGCTGGCCGGGCCTCGGCTACTCCTACGGGAACTACGTGTCTGTGCGCAGCGAGATCATCCAGCGCGCGCCGCGGACGCTCTGGCTGATCGCCGGGGCAGCGACGATGTGGCTGATTCTCGGCGTCGCAATAGGGGTCCTCTCGGCGGTCAAACGCAGGACATGGATCGACCGACTCGCGATGGGACTCGCGCTCTTCGGGATCTCTGCGCCGGTCTTCTGGCTCGGCCTGATGTCGCTCTTCCTTATCTGGAAAGAGCACCTCTGGATTCCCGGGATCGATCACATCACAGGAGGTACCGGCTACGTCCCGATCTCTGATGGGATCAATCACTGGTTTGGCCACATGATTCTGCCGTGGAGCGTGCTCGCGCTGCTCTACATCGCGATCTACGCGCGACTGACGCGTAACAACCTCCTCGAGACGCTGGGCGAGGACTACATCCGGACTGCGCGTGCCAAGGGTCTCTCCGAGCGGAGCGTCATCTTCAAACACGGGCTGCGCGCAAGCCTGACCCCGATCGCCACCATCTTTGGCCTCGACATCGCGCTCCTTGTCGGTGGCGCGATCATCACCGAGTCGGTCTTCAACCTCCAGGGTCTCGGCTGGCTCGCCTTCAACGGTGCGATCACCCAGGATCTCCCGACGGTGCTCGGCGTCGTGATGTGCACGGCGATTGCGGTCGCCGTCATGAACCTCGTCGTCGACGTCGTGTACGCCTTCCTCGATCCGCGCGTGCGCTACGCCTGATGTCGTCGTCTGACACTCTTCTCGACGTCCGCGATCTGTCTGTCCGGTTTCGGACACGTGACGGCGTCGTCCAGGCTGTCTCGAACCTGTCGTTCACGCTTCGGCGCGGCGAGACACTCGGCGTGGTCGGCGAGTCCGGCTCCGGCAAGAGCGTGACGAGCCTCGCGATCATGGGCCTGCTGAACCGCACCTTCGCGGACATCACGGGTGAGATTCTCTTCGAGGGAACCGACCTGCTGAAGCTCTCTCCGTCGGAGCTCCGCAAGGTGCGCGGCAAGGATGTTTCGATGATCTTCCAGGACCCCTTCGCGTGCCTCCACCCGATGTATCGGGTGGGCGCACAGATCGCAGAAGCCGTTCGGGCTCATGCGAACGTCTCGCACTCCGCCGCCTGGGTTCGCGCCGTTGAACTCCTCGACGCAGTCGGCATTCCGAACGCAAAGACGCGTGCCCGTGACTACCCGCACCAGTTCTCGGGCGGGATGCGTCAGCGCGCAATGATCGCGATGGCGCTCGTGCACAACCCTGCCGTCCTGATCGCCGACGAGCCCACGACGGCGCTCGACGTCACGGTGCAGGCGCAGATCATCGAGCTGATTGACAAGGTCAAGCGCGACTTCAACGTCGGAGTGATCCTGATCACGCACGACCTCGGCGTTGTGGCCGAGACCGCGAGCCACGTGCTCGTCATGTACGGCGGTCGCGCGATGGAGTACGGCCCGTCGCGCGAGATCTTCCACGCCGCCCAGCATCCGTACGCGTGGGGGCTACTCGAATCGATGCCTCGCGTCGACCGCAAGCTCGACGTGTTGATCCCGATCGAGGGGTCGCCGCCGTCGCTTCTGAACCCGCCGAGCGGGTGCCCGTTCCATCCGCGCTGCAAATACAGGGTCGAGAGCTGCGACTCAACGACGCCGCATCTGCAGACGATGCCGGATGGGCATGACGACTCGTGTGTCCTCTCGGCCGAGCGCAAGCGTGAGGTCTGGCGCGACCGCATCGTGAAGGAGATCGACGCTCGATGAGCGCCGGCACGACCTCCTCCGGCCAGGGCCCGCTCGTCGAGATCGAGCACCTGACCAAGCACTTCTCCGTCAAGCAGGGGGTCTTCGCGCGCGGGAAGGGTGTCGTCCACGCCGTCGAGGATGTGTCGCTGACGGTGAACCGCGGCGAGACGCTCGGGATCGTCGGTGAGTCCGGCTGCGGCAAGACGACCACGGCGCGCCTGCTCGTCCGTCTGATCGATCCGACGTCGGGGACGATCCGGTTCGACGGGCAGGACATCACGAACCTGTCTCGCGCTCGGATGCGTCCGCTGCGCCGGCAGATGCAGATCATCTTCCAGGATCCGTACTCGTCGCTCAACCCCCGTAAGAGCGTCGGTCAGATCGTCGGGGAGCCGTTCGCGATCCACAGGACCGAGACCGACGTCAAATCCCGCGTCCAGGAGTTGCTTGCCCGGGTTGGCCTCAACCCGGAGCACTACAACCGGTTCCCGCACGAGTTCTCCGGTGGGCAGCGGCAGCGGGTCGGCATCGCTCGCGCGCTTGCGCTCCAGCCGAAGCTGATCGTCTGCGACGAGCCGGTCTCGGCGCTCGACGTCTCGGTGCAGGCACAGATCCTCAACCTGCTCAAGGATCTCCAGCGTGAGTTCGACCTGACCTACGTCTTCATCTCTCATGACCTCTCGGTGATTCGTCAGGTCTCCGACCGGATCGCGGTGATGTACCTCGGCCGCGTCGCCGAGATCGGCGAGTCCGAGCGGCTCTACGAGCATCCCCGGCACCCGTACACCGCGGCGTTGCTGTCGGCCGTCCCGCGGGCCGAGACGAACGGCGTGGGGAGTGGCCGACACCGGATCGTGCTCGGCGGCGACGTGCCGTCGCCTGTCGACCCTCCTGCGGCGTGTGTCTTTCATCCCCGCTGCCCGCGGTTTCGGCCGGGTCTCTGCGACGTTGAGACGCCGATCTTGCGTCGCTTCGACGGCGATCACGAGGCGGCATGCCACCTTCCGGTCGAGCGGTGGCCGATGAGTGAGGAAGAGCTCCGCCGCCCGTCGGCCGGCGTCGAGCAGGTCTAACCCGGTCGCGCGGTCAGCGTCCAATCAGGAGACGATGATGCACCGCCGCAAGACACGGGCCTGCGATCGGGCGATGGAGTATCTCTCCGCCAACCTCGACGGCGAGATCACCGAGCTCGAACGAGCCTCGCTCGACCGGCATCTCAACCGTTGTTCCCACTGCCGTCTCGCCGCGTTCGAGATCCACGCGTTCACTGAAGTGATCCGTACCTCGCCGGTTGTGACCGAGTCGCGTACGCCCGTACCCACGCACTCGTCGCGGCGTCAGCGGCTCGGCGTGCGCCCGGTATCTGCGGGGATAACGCTCGTGGCGGCAGCGATCGCGGCCGTCGGTTTGCTGCCGCTCCTCGGCGCAGGGCCACGTGGCGGCTCGGCGCTTCTCACCGCCGTTGAGCAGCAGCGCTTCGCCCGCGAGCACGTCCTGAGAGAGCCGACGGTGTTCGCGCTCGCCGACATCGGTACACCTCTTTCGTTCGCGTCCCGCGCCCTCCGATAGACTGCCGACGCTCCCGTGCGCCCGGGTGTTTGCGGTAGGCGTCTCGCGGAGACCAAGCAACTTTCCAGGAGAGAGAGACGATGGCCAACAACGGCAGCAACGAGAATGTCGGCACGCTCATCGAGATCAAGGGCGTGGTTGTCGACGCCGTGTTCCCGAACAAGCTGCCGGAGATCTACTCGGCGCTGCGGATCACGCGGCCCGATGGAGGCTCGCTGATCGCGGAGGTGCAGCAGCACCTCGGCGACAACCGGGTCCGCGCAGTCGCCATGGATTCCACCGACGGCATCGCCCGCGGCACTGACGCGGTCGACACCGGCGCACCGATCTCGGTGCCGGTCGGCGACGTGACCCTCGGTCGCGTCTGGAACGTGATCGGTGACGCGATCGACGAGAAGGGCGAGCCGCCAGCAGGCAGCGAGCGCTGGCCGATCCATCGCGATCCGCCGGCCTTCCAGGATCTCTCGTCCAAGGTCGAGATCTTCGAGACAGGCATCAAGGTCATCGACCTGATCGCCCCGTACGTCCGTGGCGGCAAGATCGGCCTCTTCGGCGGTGCCGGAGTCGGCAAGACCGTCCTCATCCAGGAGCTCATCCACAACATCGCGCAGCAGCACGGTGGCGTCTCGGTCTTCTCGGGCGTCGGCGAGCGCACCCGCGAGGGCAACGATCTCCTCCTCGAGATGGAGGAGTCGGGCGTTCTCGACAAGGTCGCACTCTGCTACGGCCAGATGAACGAGCCGCCGGGAGCGCGTCTCCGGGTCGGTCTCTCCGGTCTGACCATGGCCGAGTACTTCCGTGACCAGGGCCAGGACGTGCTCCTGTTCATCGACAACATCTTCCGGTTTGTCCAGGCCGGTTCTGAGGTATCGGCGCTTCTCGGTCGTATGCCGAGCGCGGTCGGCTACCAGCCGACCCTCGCAACCGAGATGGGTCAGCTCCAGGAGCGGATCACCTCGACGAACAAGGGATCGGTCACCTCGGTGCAGGCGATCTACGTCCCTGCAGACGACCTCACCGACCCGGCTCCGGCCAACACGTTCGCCCATCTCGACTCGACGACCGTGCTCTCGCGCGCGCTCGTCGAGCAGGGCATCTACCCGGCTGTCGATCCGCTCGACTCGACGTCGCGCGCTCTTGGCCGCGGCATCGTCTCGGACGATCACTACGACACCGCGACGCGCGTTCAGGAGATCCTGCAGCGGTACAAGGACCTCCAGGACATCATCGCCATCCTCGGCATCGAGGAGCTCTCCGACGAAGACCGCCTGACGGTGTCGCGTGCCCGCAAGGTGCAGCGGTTCCTCTCACAGCCGTTCCACGTCGCCGAGGTTTTCACCGGTACCCCGGGTGAGTACGTCAAGGTCGAGGACACGATCCGCGGCTTCAAGGAGATCATTGACGGTCTCCACGACGATCTCCCGGAGCAGGCCTTCTACATGGTCGGTCCGATCGAGGGTGCCGTCGAGCGCGGCAAGGCCCTCGCGGCGGCGTAGCGAGTGGCTGGCACCGGCAAAAAGTTCGACGTCTCGCTCGTCACCCCTGATGGAGCGGCGTACGAGGGCGAGGCAGAGCTGATCATCGTCCCCGGCCAGATCGGGGAGATCGGCGTGCTGGCCCGGCATGCGCCGCTGATTGCGACGCTCCGGGCCGGCTCGACACGGATCCACCCCGGTGACGGGGCGGACGTGCTCGAGTTCGCAACGGGCCCGGGGTTCTTTCAGGTGCTCCGGGATCGGGCGATCGCGCTCGTCGACGATGCGGTAGAGGCGGGGAAGATCGACGACGTTCGCGCTCGGGGTCAGCTCGAGGCCGCTCAGGCGGAGCTCGAGGCGATCGAGCGGGGCGAGTCGACGGCGGATCGCTGGCAGGTTGAGCAGCGCATCCGCCACGCCGAGAACCAGCTCGCCGTCTCCGGTCGCAGCTAGCGCGCTTCCGTCGTTCGCACGAGCGGCCTCGTCACGCTGATCAGGCGCCGGCGCTACGGGAGCCTGGATCCCTTCGCTAGATTCCAGGGAGATTCCCGGAGAGTTTTGAACGGCAGCTTGGCGACCGGGTTACCAAACGCCTAAAGAGCCTCGCGGGACGGATGTCGCGAACCTCTTCGGGCACGGAGGCGACATGGCGAGGCGCAACGCAGCAGCAGAGATCAGACGGATCGCAGACGAGAGGATCCTCGTCCTCGACGGCGCATGGGGAACCATGCTGCACGGCGCCGGGCTGACCCGAGAGGACTACGAAGGCACGCGGTTCCAGGGCCACGAGATCGACGTGACCGGCGACCCCGACCTCCTCAATCTGACCCGTCCTGACCTCGTCCGTTCGATCCACGATCGCTACCTCGCGGCGGGCGCCGACATCACGACGACGAACACCTTCACGGCGACGTCGATCGGTCAGGCCGACTATGGCCTCGAGGGAGCCGTGTACGAGATGAACCTCGCAGGTGCCCGGGTCGCACGGGAGGCGGCGGGCGATCGCTTCGTGGCCGGGTCGGTGGGGCCGCTGAACGTTGCGCTCTCGCTCAGCCCGAAGGTCGACGACCCGTCGTATCGCGCCAAGAGCTTCGACGAGGTCAAGGCGGCGTACGCCGAGCAGTTCACTGCGCTCGTCGAAGGCGGCGTCGACGTGCTTCTGCTCGAGACGATCTTCGACACGCTCAACGCGAAAGCCGCGATCGTCGCCGCCCGGGAGACCGTGCCCGATACGCCGCTCTGGCTGTCGGTCACGATCGTCGACCTCTCGGGGCGCACGCTCTCCGGGCAGACGCTCGAGGCGTTCTGGACGTCGATTGCACACGCCGACCCTCTGATCGTCGGGATCAACTGCGCGCTCGGAGCGCGCGAGCTGCGGCCGTACATCGCGGAGCTCTCACGGCTCGCTCCCTGCCTCGTCAGCGTGCACCCGAACGCCGGGCTGCCAAACGCCTTCGGGGGCTACGACGAGACGCCAGCGGTAACGAGCTCGCTGCTACGCGAGTTCGCGCAGGCCGGCTTCGTCAACATCGCCGGGAGCTGTTGCGGCTCGACGCCTGAGCACACCGCCGCGATTGCCGCGGCCGTCAGTGACGTCCCACCGCGTCTCCATGCCAGGTGACGGCGTGACGGCCGGCAGGTACGCACGTCCGCGGTTCAGCGGTCTCGAGCCGTTCGAGATCGGACCGGACACGGGCTTCGTGCTGATCGGCGAACGTACGAACATCACCGGGTCGGCACGTTTTCGGCGGCTGATCGAGGCCGGGGACTTCTCCGGCGCAGTCGAGGTCGCACTCGAGCAGGTGCGCGGTGGCGCCAACATCCTCGATGTGAACATGGATGCCGACCTGCTCGACGGCGAGCAGGCGATGCGCACGTTCCTGAACGTCGTCGCGACCGAGCCCGAGGTCGCCCGGCTCCCGATCATGGTCGACAGCTCCAAGTGGACGGTGATCGAGGCCGGTCTGCAGTGCATCCAGGGCAAGGGGATCGTCAACTCGATCAGCCTCAAGGAGGGCGAGGCGTCGTTCCTTGAGCAGGCCCGCAAGGTGCGCGACTACGGAGCGGGCGTGGTGGTAATGGCGTTCGACGAGGAGGGGCAGGCGACCGACGTGGAGCGGCGGGTCGAGATCTGCGGCCGCGCGTACGACCTCCTGACCGACGTCGTCGGCTTCGCGCCCGAAGACCTGATCTTCGACCCGAACGTCCTCGCGGTGGCGACGGGGATCGAAGAGCACGAGCCGTACGCCAAGAACTTCCTCGCAGCCTTGCCGGCGATCAAGGAGCGCTGCCCGGGCGTGTCGACGAGTGGCGGCATCTCAAACCTCTCGTTCTCCTTCCGCGGCAATGACGTGATCCGCGAGGCGATGCATGCCTCGTTCCTGTTCCACGCGATTCGCGCGGGTCTCGACATGGGGATCGTCAACGCGGGGCAGCTTGCCGTGTACGAGGACATCGCGCCGGAGCTGCTCGAGCACGTCGAGGACGTCCTCTTTGCCCGACGGCCCGATGCCACCGATCGCCTGGTCGAACTCGCCGGACGGGTCACCGGTGAGGCGACGAAGCGCGAGCGCGATCTCGGCTGGCGTGAGTCGCCCGTCGGCAAACGGCTCTCGCACGCGCTCGTCCACGGGATCGTCGACTTCATCGAGGTTGACACCGAGGAGGCGCGCGCGGCCTCGTCGCGGCCGCTCGACGTGATCCAGGGGCCGTTGATGGACGGAATGCGGATCGTCGGCGACCTCTTCGGCTCGGGTCGGATGTTCCTGCCACAGGTCGTGAAGTCCGCCCGCGCGATGAAGCGCGCTGTCGCCTACCTCGAACCCTTCATGGAGGACGAGAAGGCCGGCGGGAGCACACAGGGGACGATCGTGCTCGCGACGGTAAAGGGCGATGTTCACGACATCGGCAAGAACATCGTCGGCGTCGTGCTCGGCTGCAACAACTACGAGGTCATCGACCTCGGCGTGATGGTCCCGGCCGAGAGGATTCTCGACACGGCCATCGAGGCGGGCGCGGACATCATCGGGCTCTCCGGTCTGATCACCCCGTCGCTCGACCACATGGTCGATGTCGCCAAGGAGATGGAGCGACGCGGGTTCACGGTGCCGCTCCTGATCGGTGGCGCGACCACCTCTCGCCAGCACACGGCTGTTCGGATTGCGCCTGCGTACGGGAAGGAGACCGTGCACGTGCTCGATGCAAGCCGGGTCGTCGACGTCGTCTCGTCGCTTCTCGATCCTGCGAGGCGCGACGAGGTCGACCAGGCAAACCGGGATAGCCAGGAGCTCCTGCGGGACCAGTACGCGGCCAAGGAACGCAAGCCGTTGCTGCCGATCGAGGATGCTCGCGCGCACGCGCACAGCGTGAGCTTCGCCGACCTGCCTACCCTGCCGTTCCTCGGGAGGCGCGTGGTGGAGCCTTCGATCGCGGAGCTCGTGCCGTACATCAGCTGGCAGTTCTTCTTCGCAGCGTGGGATCTGAAGGGGAAGTTCCCCGGCATCCTCGAGAACCCGGCGGCCCAGGATCTCTACGACGACGCGCTGACCCTCCTCAACACGATCGTCGCCGACGGGTCGTTCCAGGCGCGTGGCGTGTACGGGTTCTGGCCGGCGCACTCCGATGGAGACGATGTCGTCGCCGGTGGCACGCGGTTCTGCTTCCTGCGCCAGCAGTCCGTCCACGGCGACACGAGGCCAAACCGGTGTCTCGCCGACTACGTCGCACCGGTGAATGACAGCCTCGGCGCGTTCGCCGTGGCGATCCACGGTGCAGAGGACGTTGCTGCCGGCTTCATCACCGAGCACGACGACTACCACGCGATCATCGCGAAGGCGCTTGCCGACCGTCTCGCCGAGGCGTTCGCCGAGTGGCTCCACGAGAGGGCGCGGCGCGACTGGTACGCGCCCGACGAGCGTCTCGACACTGAGGCGTTGAACTCCGAGCGCTTTCGTGGGATCCGGCCGGCCTTCGGCTATCCCGCTTGCCCCGACCACAGCGAGAAGTCCAAGCTCTTCGATCTCCTCGACGCCCGTGCGATCGGTCTGGATCTGACCGAGAGCTTCGCGATGACACCCGCGGCGGCCGTGAGCGGCGTCTACTTCGCCCATCCGGAGGCGAAGTACTTCTCGGTCGGCCGCGTTGCGCAGGATCAGCTGGCCGACTACGCACGTCGCAAGGGCGTCTCGGTCGCCGACGCGGAGCAGTGGCTGCGTCAGAACATCGCCGATCCGGGTTGACGTCCGCCGCGGCCCGTCGCCGCGCCATTCTGGCCAGGTTCTAAGCAACGCGTGCTACAAGTCGGACCATGCCCCAGCACCGAATCCTGATCGTCCTGACGCTCGTGATGCTGGTGGCCACACCGTCGGCACTTGCAGATGCGCCGACGATGCGCATCAACGCCACCGACCAGGCGCGGGCCACCTCGGCGCTGCTGCACCGAGTCGACTTCGGCCATGACTGGCAGGGCGGGCAGACGCGACCGTCTCAGCTCACGGCGGCGAACTGCCCGGGATTCGACCCCAAGGAGTCCGATCTGATCGTCAGCGGGCATGCGGAGGCACGGTTCGCCGTTCCGCAGTTCAACGTGTCGTTCAACCAGGACGTCCAGGTGCTCACAGACGCCGCATCGGTGCGGACTGACTTCGAGCGGACGATCCAGCCGGAGCTTGCGGGCTGCCTGGGGTACCAGATCCGGAAGCAGGCGAAGGTGTCGAACGTGACCGTCGCGCGCCTCACGTTCCCGCCGACCGGAAACGTCAGCGCCGCCTTCCGGGCGTCGTTCTCGGTCAAGGGGCCTCGCGGGCCGGTCAAGTTCATCAGCGACTACGTGTACTTCGGTGTCGGTCGGCTCGAGTACGCCTTCAACGTGGTCGCACCCGCTGGCCCCGGAGCTGACCAGCTAGTACCGTTCGAGGCGGCGATGGCTCAAGCATCGATCACACGGGCGGCAGCATGAGGCGCGTTGCCTCTCTCGCAGCCGTGCTTGTCGTAGCCACGATGCTCGGCGCGGCTGCCCTTGCCGCCGATCCGCTCGATCCGAAGGTTCGCATCACGACAGCCGACCAGGCGCACGCCTCGGCGGCACTCCTCCTCAAGAGCGACCTTGGCCCTGGCTGGTCAGGCGGAGAGCGCAAGCCCGACGCGTTGAAGATCCCGGTCTGCCCGGCCTACCACCCGAATTACAGCGATCTCACGATCACCGGCCATGCCGAAGCGCTCTACTCGCTGGACAGCGCCGGAATCCAGATCGACACCGACGTCGAGGTGCTGAAGAGCGCCAAACAGGTTGACTCCCAGTTCGCCCGGATCCTTCAGCCGAAGCTGCCGACGTGTCTCAAGTACGACCTGCTGAAGTCGATCGGGGGAAGCGGCAGCACCTTCACGCTTGTGAAGCGTCTCCCTGTTCCGGCGCTCGGAACGCACGCCGCGATCTTTCGTGTCGTGATCGCCGTGAAGAGCGGCTCCACCACCGTGAGCGTGTTTGCCGACTTCGGCTTCTTCGCGAAGGGGCGCACCGAGTTCTTCATGAACGTCGTCGCACCGTCGACCGACGAGAGCCAGCTCTTGCCGCTCGAGACGCGGCTTGCGCGCACCATGATCGGCCGGGCCAAGGCCTGATTCCGGGGCTACCCGGGCTGGTGGCTATCCTTCGTCCCGCGCTGACGCCTTCGGGCCTCGCGTCCCTTGTATGAGAACCACACTGAAGAGAGGTGTCGGGCGCGGCGCCGAGCTGCACGGCCAGAACGGCGACGCTGTTTTCCCGCCTGGTCCGATCAGCGCTATCGCGCGCTACCGCCAGCCTCCCGACGACGGCCGTTCGGGGCTCGGGCTGCTCGGGCGGATCCTGCTGGGAACTCTGCTCACGATCGTCTCGGCCGGCCTCGGAGTCGCTGGGGGGGCGTATCTCTGGTTCCACGAGTCGGTCGGGTCTGTCCGTGCGCACTCGAGCGACGTCGTCGTCGCGTCGCGGCAGCTCGACGCGACGATCCCGCGTGCCGCGGCGGTCGCTCTCGTCGTCGGGTACGACCAGCGGGCCGGCGCGGAGTACTCCACGGTCTCCCGCTCGGACACCGTCATGCTCATCCGGGCAGATCCGAGCACCAAGACGATCTCGCTGCTTTCGTTTCCGCGCGACCTCGTCGTGCCGATCTACTGCCCGAAGCAGACCTACTCGCTCGGGACAAACCGCATCAACGCCGCCTATGCCGACTGCGGCTCCGGGGGCACGCTCGACACCGTCAAGCACCTGACCGGCCTACCCGTCAACTACCTGATCACGGTCAACTTCCACGGCTTCAAGGAGATCGTCGATCGGCTCGGTGGGATCTGGATGGACGTCGACCAGCGCTATTACAACCGCAACAGCGGGTCGGCCGCCTCCGACTACGCGAGCATCAACCTCCAGCCTGGGTACCAGAGGCTCGGCGGCCAGCAGGCGCTTGATCTCGTCCGCTTCCGCCACACAGACGACGACTATCACCGGCTCGCCCGCCAGCAGGCGTTCGTGCGGTCGTTGAAGCAGCAGGTCGCCCGGAACTTCGACCCACTACGGCTGCCCGGGATCGTCTCGGCGATCACGACGAACGTCGAGGTGGGAGGTTCGTTCAACGACTCGACCGTGCTCAGCTACGCGCTATTCGCGGCGACACTCCCCGGCGGTCGCTTCTTCCAGGAGAAGATCGAGAACATCAGCGGCGTCGGCGAGACGCACGCCTCGACCGACTCGATCGCGCAGGCGGTCAACCAGTTCTCCCATCCGGACGTGCAGAGCTCGAAGGCCGCCAACGCCGCCGCGCTCGGGACGAAGCCGAAGGTGAAGAAGACGAAGGCGCCTGCGCCCGCCGACACGACGGTCACCGTGCTGAACGGCAACGGCATCGCGGGCTCGGCAGCCAACGGCAGCTACCTCCTCGCGCAGCGCGGTTACGTCAGCGTCGTGCCGCCAAACGGCGCGTCGGCCGATGCTCCGTCGCAGACGTACTTCCACACGAAGCTCTACTTCGACTCGTCGATCGCGGGCGCGAAGGAGGCCGCGAAGGAGCTCGGGACGCTGTTGATCCCTGCCGACGTCGCGCCGCTTCCCAACGATCCGGCGCTCCGGGTGCTTGATCCGGGCGTGATGGTGCTGGTCGTGCTCGGTGAGACCTTCCACGACCAGCTCTCCGTCTCAATGCCGGCCACTCCGGCGCTCTCGCATCAGACCCCGTCGGTCTATGAGAGCAGCACCACCGGGGTCGATCTGCTCAAGCCATACGTCAGCCGCGTGCCCTTCAAGCTCCAGGCGCCGACGGTGTTCGCCTCGAACGGCGAGCCCGACCGGGAGAAGGCGTCACGGATGTACTGGATGGACGGTCAGGGGCACCACAAGGCGGTGCGGCTCGTCTTCCGGATGCCGAACGGCGCCGGTGAGTACTGGGGGATCGAGGAGACGAACATGACCGACCCGCCTGTCCTCGGCGACAAGAGCTTCCAGCACAGCCTGAACGGCCGCGAGTTCTCGTTCTACTACTCCGGGCAGCACCTGCACATGATCGTGCTGCGCGTTCACGACACGAGCTACTGGGTCGTGAACACGCTCCTCGACGGTCTTTCCAACGAGACGATGATTGCGATTGCGAAGGGTCTCAAGCCCATCGCGGCGGTCAAGTAGATTCCGGGCATGGCTAACGTCGGCATTTTCGGAGCAGGGTGGGTCGGTCTTGTCACCGGCGCGTGTTTTGCAGAGCTCGGTCACAACGTCGTGATCCGCGACGTCGTACCGGAGAAGATCGAGACGCTTCGTCGCGGCGAGGTGCCGTTCCACGAGGAGGACGTTCCCGCGCTGCTCGAACGGAACCGGGAGCGGCTCACGTTCACGCTCGACGTGAACGAGATCGCCGCCTGCGAGTTCCTCTTCGTCTGTGTCGATACGCCGCCGACGCATTCCGGCGACGCCGACCTCTCGCGGGTCTGGACGGTTGTCGACGAGCTCCCTGAGCTTCCCGGCCGGCCGATTCTTGTGATGAAGTCGACCGTGCCGGTCGGAACCGGTGACAAGGTGCGTCATGGCCTCGATGCCCGCGGGCTCGGCCATGTCGGCTACGCGTCGAATCCGGAGTTCCTCGCCGAGGGCAACGCCGTGCGCGACTTCATGCACCCCGATCGCGTGGTCGTCGGCGCGTTCGAGGAGGCCGACGGCGATGCCGTCGCCGACCTGTACTCGGCCCTCGAGGCGACGGTCGTCCGGTGCGACGTCAACTCGGCCGAGATGATCAAGCTTGCAGCGAATGCGTTTCTGATGACCCGGATCTCGTTCATCAACGAGATCGCGAACGTCTGCGAGGCGACCGGGGCCGACGTCGTCAAGGTCGCAGAAGGTGTGGGCCTCGACAAGCGGCTTGGGCCGCACTTCCTCCGCGCCGGCATCGGCTACGGCGGCTCGTGCTTCCCGAAGGACTCGCTCGCGCTCAAGCAGCTCGCCTCTAACTCCGGCTATCACTTTCAGCTCCTCTCGGCGGTCATCGAGGTGAACGAGCTTCAGAAGCGGCGTGTGATCGGGAAGCTCAAGGGCCATCTCGGCTCGCTGCGGGGCAAGAAGGTCGCCCTGCTCGGGCTCGCGTTCAAGCCGAACACCGATGACATGCGTGAGGCGCCCTCGATCGTTCTGGCGAGCCGTCTACTCGCCGAGGGAGCCGAGGTGCGCGGCTGGGATCCGGTCGCCGACGGCGGCGTGCTCCCTCGCGGCGTCGAGCTCGCGGCGTCAATCGAGGAGGCTGTTGCCGGAGCGGACGCCGCAGTGATCGTGACGGAGTGGGCCGAGCTTCGCGACCTGGCACGGCCGGAGATCCGCGATTCGATGGCACACCCGCTGATCATCGACGGCCGAAACCTGCTCGACCCGGACGCGACGCGCGCTGCGGGCTTCATCTACGAGGGCATCGGCCGGCCGGGAACGGGGTAGTCGTGGAGGCGATCGTGCTCGCCGGTGGCAAGGCGGAGCGCATGGGGGATGCGACGGATGGTCGCCCGAAGGCGCTCGTTGAGGTTGCGGGTCGGCCGCTTGCGGCCTACCAGGTCGCACGTCTCGTCACGGCCGGGGTCGGCCGCATCATCTTCTCGTGCGCAGTCGACCAGGGCCACTTCTTTGTCGAGTCCCTGTCGGGTCTTGGCGCGGAGATCGTCGCCGCCGAGGAGCCGCAGCGGCTCGGGCGTGGCGGGGGCATCAAGTTCGCGGCGCGGCTGCGTCAGCAGACCGGTGACGTGTACGCGCTCAACGGCGACGAGCTGCTCGATGTGGACTTCGTCGGCCTGCTCGCACGCCACCGCGAGGCAAGGGGCCTCGCGACGATCACGGTCGCCCGGCCCAAGTCGCAGTTCGGCCTCGTCGAGCTCGACGACGCCGACGTCGTGCGCGGCTTTGATGAGGCGGCCCGTGTCCCGTACTGGGTCAACTGCGGCAACTACGTCCTCACGGACGAGGCGATCGCGCGGTTCCCCGACATCGGCGATCAGGAGTCGACGACGTTCCCGGAGCTCGCGGCCGAGGGCACGCTCCAGGCATTTCGCCACGACGGACTCTGGCTCACGGTGAACACCCCGAAGGAGCTGCGTACCGCGAGCGAGCACGTCGCCGCTCATCCGGAGTGGCTCGCGTGACTGGCACGCCTGCGTGGACGTTCGAGTCGCGGCGAGTCGAGAAGCCGTGGGGTCACGAACTGATCTGGGCCCTGACGGACGTCTACTGCGGGAAGGTGCTGTTCGTGAAGGCCGGTCACTCGCTGTCGCTCCAGTACCACGAGCAGAAGGACGAGTCCTGGCTCGTGCAGTCCGGACGGGCGAGTCTCGAGCTTGGACTCGTTGGTGACGGGTCGCTGACCGAGCAGGTGATCGAGACTGGAGCGACGTTTCACTACGCGCCTGGCACCGTCCATCGGGTGACCGCGATCGAGGACACGACGATCCTCGAGGTCTCGACGCCGCACCTCGACGACGTCGTCCGGCTCGAGGACGCCTACGGCCGGGAAGGGACATCGGCCCCCTAGCGCAAGAAGCACGAGCGTCTGCTCGCCGCCTGACGCATCACCAACACCGGGACAGGACACCATGACGACGCCCAAGAGATACGACGTGAGGGACATCGCACTGGCCGCCGAAGGCGTGCGCCGGATCATGTGGGCCGATCGGCAGATGCCGGTGCTCACAGCGATCCGGGAGCGCTTCGCCGCCGAGCAGCCACTCGCCGGCTACCGCATCGCGGCGTGCCTCCACGTCACGACGGAGACTGCCAACCTGATGCGCACGCTGAAGGCAGGTGGGGCCGACGTGGTGCTCTGCGCCTCGAACCCGCTCTCGACCCAGGATGACGTCGCAGCCGCACTCGTGGCCGAGTATGACATCGCGACGTTTGCGATCAAGGGCGAAGACAACGACACCTACTACCAGCACATCGAGGCAGCGGTCGATCACAAGCCGCAGCTCACGATGGACGACGGGGCCGACGTGATCGGCGTCCTGCACAGCGCCCGGCGCGAGCAGCTCGGCGACATCATCGCCGGGATGGAGGAGACCACCACCGGCGTCATCCGACTGAAGGCGATGGAGGCCGACGGCGCGCTTGCGTTTCCCGTGATCGCGGTCAACGAGGCCCGGACGAAGCACCTCTTCGACAACCGCTACGGCACCGGCCAGTCGACGATCGACGGGATCATCCGGGCGACGAACGTGCTCTTTGCCGGCAAGCGTTTCGTCGTCGCCGGGTACGGCTGGACAGGCCGCGGAGTTGCGATGCGCGCCCGTGGCATGGGGGCGCACGTGATCGTCACCGAGGTCGATCCGATGCGGGCGCTCGAGGCGCTGATGGACGGCTACGAGGTCATGCCGATCAGCGACGCCGCACGGGTCGGCGACATCTTCTGCACGGCCACCGGTGACAAACACGTCCTCGATGGCGAGCACCTCGCGAACCTCAAGGACGGCGCGATCATCTGCAACACGGGGCACTTCAACGTCGAGATCAACATCGCCGCCCTGCGGAGCCTCGCTGTCGAGACACGGGAGGCACGGCAGTTCGTGGAGGAGTTCACCTACGCCGACGGCCGCCGGGTCTACCTGCTGGCCGAAGGGCGTCTCGTCAACATCTCGGCCGCCGAGGGGCATCCGGCGATCGTGATGGACATGTCGTTTGCCAACCAGGCGCTCTCGACCGAGTACGCGGTACAGCACGCGGCGTCGCTCGAGAAGAAGGTCTACCCGGTGCCGGTCGCGATCGACGACGAGATCGCGCGGCTCAAGCTCGCGACGATGGGCGTGACGATCGACGCGCTGACCGCGGAGCAGGCGACCTACCTCTCGTCGTGGAACGAGGGAACGTAGCCCCCGTGCGGGTGCTCGAACCCGAGCGGATCCTACGGCTCGAGGACACCTGCGTTGTCTTCCTCGACCAGCGGCTTCTGCCGACCGAGGAGGTGGACGTCGTCTGCGAGACGGCAGCAGAGGTCGCCGCAGCGATCCGGACGATGGTCGTGCGTGGAGCGCCAGCGATCGGGATCGCGGCTGCCTACGGGTTGGCGCTCGCCGCGACGCGCGGTGAGGACATCGCGGAGGCAGAGCGCGTCCTACGGGCGTCCCGGCCGACGGCAGTGAACCTTGGCTGGGCGCTCGATGAGATGCGGGACGACCCGACCGCGGAGCGCGCGCGGGCGATTCATGTTGACGAGGTTGCACGCTGCCGCGCGATGTCTGCGCATGCCGCCGGTCTGCTCGAGCCGGGAACGCGTGCGCTGACCCACTGCAACGCGGGAGGGCTCGCGACCGGCGGCTACGGGAGCGCCGTTGGCGCGCTCCTGACAGCGTGGGAACAAGGCTTGCTGAGCCACGTCTGGGTCGATGAGACACGCCCGCTTCTTCAGGGCGCGAGACTCACTGCGTGGGAGCTCGAGACCGCCGGTGTGCCCCACGCGGTCATCACCGACTCCGCAGCGGCAGCGCGGATGGGCGTGGGGGAGGTGGACGTCGTCTTCACCGGCGCAGACCGGATTGCGTCGAATGGTGACACGGCGAACAAGATCGGCACGTATGGTCTCGCCGTGCTTGCAGCTCACCACAGGATCCCGTTCTTCATCGTCGCGCCGAGCTCGACGGTCGATCACGCGACCCCGACCGGCACCGAGATCCCGATCGAGGAACGCGACCCGGCCGAGGTGACCGCCCGGTTCGCTGCCCGAAACCCTGCGTTCGACGTCACCCCGGCCGCGCTCATCACGGCGATCGTGACGGAGCACGGTGTCCACCGGGCACCGTACGGCGAATCCCTCGTCGCGGCGGTGGTGGGCTCGTGAACGTGCTCCTGCTCGCAGCGGGGTACGCAATGCGCCTTCGCCCGCTCACGATCGAGACAGCAAAGCCGCTCCTCCCGGTCGGGGGTCGCCCGATGATCGACTGGATCGTCGATCGCGTCGAGGAGGCCGGCGAGATCGGTGAAATTCACGTCGTCACGAACGCGGTCTACGCGGAGTCGTTCGAACGGTGGGCGCCGGAGCGCGGCGTCGTCGTGCACAACGACAGGACGACAACGAACGAGAATCGCCTCGGAGCGATCGGGGATATCCGCTACGCCGTCGAGCACGGCGGCCTGGCGGATGACGACCTGCTCGTGATCGCCGCCGACAACCTCTTCGAGTTCTCCCTCGCCGACTACATCGCGTTCTGGAGCGAGGAGGGCGGCAGCGCGCTCGCCGTCCATCGGCTTGCCGATCCGTCGCTCGCGAGCCTGTACGGGGTGGTCGAGCTCGACGGCAACCATCGCGTCGTCGGACTCGAGGAGAAGCCGGACGAGCCCAAGAGCGATCTCGTCTCGACGGCGACGTATCTCTTCTCGGCGGAGCACCTCGGTCTGATCGACCGCTACCTCGCCGAGGGGAACCAGCCGGATCCGCCGGGGCGTTTCCTGATCTGGCTGCTCGAGCGCGAGCCGGTATTCGGGTACCGCTTTGCCGAGGAGTGGCTCGACATCGGCGATCCGCGCCAGCTGCTCGAGGCGGACAACCGGTACCGCGCCCGGCAGGGTCTGCCGCCGCGCGAGACGTACACGCCCTAGCCGTTCCACTCTCGTTCCAGACACGTCACACGGCGTCGCCTACCGTGCGTCCTGTGGCTTCTCGACGCACTCTTTCCCGCCCGCTGTGTTGCGTGTGGGCAATCCGGACCGCCGCTGTGCTCTGCGTGTCGGAGGTCGCTTCGGGTGCTCGCTCCGCCGTGGTGTGCCCGCTGCGGCGCTCCGACCACGTGGCCTGTCGCGTCCTGCGTGGAGTGCGTGGGGCAGCGCCTCTCGTTCACGACGGCGCGCGCGGGCGTCGCCTACGCCGACGCTGCACGGCCGCTTCTGCGCGCGTGGAAGGAGGGCGGGCTACGCACGCTTGCCGAGGTGGCCACGGAGATCGTTGCCGCAGGCGTGCCGGTTCCGACTGCCGATCTCGTCACGTGGATCCCGGCTGACGGCGACCGGAGCCTGCGACGCGGGCATCATCCGGCGGCGGCGCTGGCAGCGGGGCTCGGGCAGAGGTGGAATATCGACGTCGTACCGCTTCTGCGACGGCGTCGCAGCGTCGCCCGCCAGACCGGGCTCGCGCGCACCGACCGCCGCGCGAACGTCCGCGACGCGTTCGTCGCCACGGTCTCACTGGATGGCAGGCGCATCGTGCTCGTCGACGACGTCTACACGACTGGCGCCACGACGTCCGCAGCCGCCGAAGCGCTCACAGGCGCGGGCGCGGCAGCGATCGAGGTGGTCACCTTCGCGCGCACCGTGCGCTGACCGGCTGCGCGCAGGTGTTCTGCGGGCGATGCACGGCATCGCGTGCGGAAAACCACGGAGTGGTGGTCGATGGGAGCGCGGTACGCTGAGGGAGACCTCTGATCACCACAACCAAGGAGGACGTCATGCGGCTCCGGGTGAAGGGCAAGAACATCGAAGTGAGCGCGGCCGATCGCGAGTACGTCGAAGAGAAGCTTGCGAAGCTCGACAGGCAGCTCGCGGCCGATACGGAGATCGAGGTCGAGTTCGCGGAGGAGCGGAACCCGTCGATCGCAGCCGATCACGTCACCGAGGCAACCGTCTTCACTAAGGGCTCGACACTGCGCGTCCGCGCGACGGCCGCCGACTTTCGCACTGCCCTCGACGAGCTCGTCGACAACCTCCAGCGGCAGCTTCAGAGATATCGCGACAAGCGTCGTGAGGAGCCTCGGAGGCGGACGAACCACCACGAGTAGGAGTGGGTCTCTTCCGCCGGCGCCGACGCGAACGGCCGCCACCGCGCCGAGATCCAGAAGCTGCTCGTCGCACCGGCGGCACGGCGACGCGGGCTTGGCAGGGCTCTGATGGAGGCTGCCGAAGCCGAGGCGCACGCTCGCGGAATCAGCTTGCTGATCCTCGATACCGCAAGCCGCGACGCCGAACGGATCTACCGGACGCTCGGCTGGAACGAGCTCGGCATCGTTGAGGACTACGCGGTGAACGTCGCCGGCGAACTCGAGGCGACCACGTTCTTCACGAAGCATCTCGCCGGCCGATACGGCAGGCCCCGGCAGTGCCGATCCGAGCCGTTACCCTGTGACGATGGTCGGGTCAGAAGGCTTCGAGAAGTTCCTCCGTTTCGGCGAGGGCCGCCGTATGAAGCGGGTCGCCGAGCAGGCCGCGTACATCGCGACGCTCGAGCCCGAGTTCCAGAAGCTGACCGACGACGGGCTCCGCGGCAAGACCGCCGAGTTCCGCACGCGCCTCGACAATGGCGAGACGCTCGAGAGCCTGCTCTTCGAGGCGTATGCCGCCGTCCGTGAGGCGCGCTGGCGCGAGTCGAGCCAGCGCATGTTCGACGTGCAGATGATGGGCGGCATCGTCCTCCACGAAGGCGACGTCGCCGAGATGAAAACGGGAGAAGGCAAGACATTCGTGGCGAGCCTCGCGCTCTACCTCAACTCTCTGCCGACCGTCACCACCCACGACGGCAGGGTGATCGGCCAGGGCGTCCACCTCGTCACGGTCAACGACTACCTCGCCCAGCGCGACGCCGAGTGGAACCGCGGCGTCTACGAGCGCCTCGGCGTGCGCGTCGCGTCGATAGACACCGCGATGAGCTTCGAGGATCGCAAGCACGCCTACGAGGCTGACATCACCTACGGGACGAACTCCGAGTTTGGCTTCGACTACCTGCGCGACAACATGGCCATCGCCCTCGACGGCGTCGTCCAGCGCGGCCATCCGTTCGCGATCGTCGACGAGGTCGACTCGATCCTGATCGACGAGGCGAGGACGCCGCTGATCATCTCCGGCGAGCCGACCGTCGCAGCGAAGACCTACTACGACTTTGCCCGGATCATCCGGGGGCTCAAGGGCCTCCAGTCGAAGGGCACGAAGGCCGAGGACGAGGCTCTCGCGCTCGAGGCCGACTACATCTTCGACGAGAAGCACAAGACGGTCTCGGCGACCGAATCCGGGATCGAGAAGGTCGAACGGGCACTCAAGATCGAGAACCTCTACGACCCGAAGAACGTCCAGCTGGTCAACCACCTGATCCAGTCGATGAAGGCCGAGTCGCTCTACAAGCGCGACGTCGAGTACGTCGTCCAGGAGGGCGAGGTCAAGATCGTCGACGAGTTCACCGGGCGCATCATGGAGGGCCGCCGCTGGTCGGAGGGCCTCCATCAGGCGGTCGAGGCGAAGGAGGGCGTCCAGATCCAGGAGGAGCATCAGACCCTCGCCACGATCACGCTCCAGAACTACTTCCGCCTCTACGACAAGCTCGGCGGGATGACGGGCACCGCGAAGACCGAGGAGAAGGAGTTCGTCGAGATCTACGGTCTGAACGTCGTGCCGATCCCGACCAACGTCGATGTTGCGCGGATGGACAAGAACGACCTGATCTTCAAGACGGTCGAGGCGAAGTTCCTGGCGGCGATGACCGACATCAAGGAGCGACACGCGAAGGGTCAGCCCGTCCTCGTCGGCACGATCGCCGTCGAGACGTCGGAGCTTCTGAGCGAGCTGCTCAAGCGCAACGGGATCCCGCACGAGGTGCTGAACGCGAAGGAGCATGCGCGCGAGGCCGACATCATCAAGGACGCCGGCCGCGAGGGCGCTGTCACGATCGCGACAAACATGGCAGGCCGCGGCGTCGACATCAAGATCGACGACCGCGTGCGCGAGCTCGGCGGCCTCTACGTGCTCGGGACGGAGCGCCACGAGGCGCGCCGGATCGACAACCAGCTCCGCGGCCGTTCCGGACGCCAGGGCGACCCGGGCGAGACCCGGTTCTACCTCTCGGGCCAGGACGATCTCGTGCGCATGTTTGCCGGCGACCGGATCTTCAACATCATGGATCGCTTCAAGCTGCCCGACGACCAGCCGATGGAGGCGAAGATCCTCTCGAACCAGATCGAGAACGCCCAGAAGAAGGTCGAGGAGCAGAACTTCGTCGCGCGGAAGAACGTCCTCAAGTACGACGACGTGATGAACGTGCAGCGCCGGGTCATCTACGAGCAGCGCCGCCGGGTGCTCGAAGGCGCGGATCTCTCGGATGAGATCAAGGAGGAGTGGCTCCCCGAGGTCGTCGCCTACGTCGTCGACGAGTACACGGCGACCGAGGCGCAGGAGGAGTGGGATCTCGACGGCCTGCTCACGGCCATGGACGGCCTCTACGGCACCGGCGTCACCGTCGAGGAGCTCCGCGGCCTCGACCGCGCCTCGATTGTCGCAGAGTTCGTCGACGATGCGCTCGACGCGTACACCGAGAAGGAGACGACCGTCGAGACCGTGCGCGAGGGCCTGATGCGCGATCTCGAGCGCTTCATGGTGCTGCAGACGGTGGACATCCGCTGGCGCGAGCACCTCGAGAACATGGACTACATGCGCGAGGGAATCCACCTCCGCGGCATGGCCCAGAAGGATCCGCTCGTCGAGTACCGCAACGAGGGCCACCTCATGTTCCTGGAGCTCAACCGTGCGATCCGCGAAGAGGTGATCGCGCTGCTCTTCCACGCCCAGCTGGAGGCGACCGGCGACCAGCCGGCGCTGCCGTCTGTGCCCGGAATGGCACCGGCAGGCAGGCTCACCTACGAGCACGAGTCGATCGCCGGCGCCCAGGCGATCGCTGCCGCCGGCGGCGTGGCGACACTCTCGGCGGGTGCAGGGACGTCGGTCTCGACGACTCCGTCGGTGAAGACCGACCACCAGCTGATCGGTCGCAACGACCCCTGCTGGTGCGGTTCGGGCAAGAAGTACAAGCGCTGTCACGGCGCCTAGTCACGACGCGCTCGCAGGTGCCGGTGTGCCGGAGCGGGCAGCTCCCCGGCCGCTAGCATCGAGGCATGGCCGAAGCCGAGCAGCCGCTCTCCGACCAGCTCGAAGAGATCAGGGTCCAGCTTGCCTGGGTCCGTGATTACCTTTGACCCGGATCACCTAGCTACGCGTCAGGGTGAGCTCGAGGAGTCGATGAGCGCACCTGGCTTCTGGGACGACCAGGAGCGCGCACAGAAGATCTCGATGGATCATTCACGCGTCTCGAAGCGTCTCGAGACCTACCGGCAGCTCACCGCCGACTTCGAGGACGCCGTCGGGCTGTACGAGATCGAGCCCGAGATGGCCTCCGAGATCGCGGCGTCGATCGCGCCGTTGCGCAAGCAACTCGACCGGCTGCAGGAGGCCGCGCTCTTCGACGGCGAGTACGACGCGGGCGACGCCGTCGTCACGCTCCAGTCGGGTACCGGCGGCACCGATGCCCAGGACTGGGCGGAGATGATGCTGCGGATGTACGAGCGGTGGTCGTCCGAGCGCGGCTTCAAGCAGGAGCTGCTCGAGGCGAGCCCAGGCGAAGAGGCCGGGCTCAAGAGCGCCACGTTCACCGTCTCCGGCGAGAACGCCTACGGGATCCTCAAGGCCGAGCGCGGCAAGCACCGGCTTGTCCGCCAGAGCCCGTTCGACTCCGCGCACCGACGTCAGACCTCATTCGCCACCGTGATCGTTGCGCCGCTCCTGCCTCCGGAGGCCGACGTCGAGATCGCCGAGGACGACATCCGCATCGACACCTACCGCGCACAGGGTGCAGGTGGTCAGCACGTCAACAAGACCGACTCGGCCGTTCGGATCACCCACATGCCGACCGGGATCGTCGTCCAGTGCCAGAATGAGCGGTCACAGTCGGCAAACCGGCAGACGGCGATGCGCGTCCTGAAGGCCCGGATCGTTGAGCGCGGCGAGGAGGAGCGCGAGGCGATGCTGGCGAAGGAGCGTGGTGGTGCTAGCGCAGCCGATACCGGGTTTGGCGGTGAGTCGATCAGGAGCTACGTCCTGCATCCCTACCAGCAGGTCAAGGACAGTCGCACCGGTTTCGAGACCGGGAACACCCAGGGCGTGCTTGACGGCAACCTTGATCCCTTCATTCACGAGTACCTCCTCGCGAAGGCGGCCGGCAAGGTTGGGTAGCTCGGTGGGCTACACTTTCGAGACCCCCGGCACCGGACGCGAGACATGAGCCGCGTCCTCTTGGTCTTCTAGTGCAGGAACCCGACATCATCCCAAGCGATACCACCACGACTCTCGTGGATCCGCCGGTTGTTCCCGCGGATCGGGAGTTTGCGAGCGGCAGCTCGATGATCGTGTTCGAGAGCGTCACGAAGCTGTACGAGCCGGACGTCGTTGCTCTGCGCGATGTCTCGTTCCACATCGACAAGGGTGAGTTCGTCTTCGTCGTCGGGGCCTCCGGATCGGGCAAGTCGACTCTCATCCGCCTTCTCCTGAAGGAGATGGAACCGACGGAGGGCAAGATCGTCGTCGGCGGCCGCGACCTGACGCGTCTCAAGCGCTCCAAGGTGCCGATGCTGCGCCGGAACATCGGCTGCGTCTTCCAGGACTACAAGCTTCTGCCGAGCCGCACAGCGGCCGAGAACGTCGCCTACGCCCTCAAGGTGCAGGGCGAGCATCGGTCGGAGATCCGCAAGAAGGTTCCGGAGGTGCTCGCGATGGTCGGTCTCTCGCACAAGATGAACTCTCTTCCCGGTGAGCTCTCCGGTGGCGAGCAGCAGCGCGTCTCGATCGCGCGCGCCTTCGTCAACCATCCGCCGCTTCTTGTCTGCGACGAGCCCACGGGCAACCTCGACCCCGACACCTCCGTCGGCATCATGCAGCTCCTGTACCGGATCAACCGGAGCGGCACGACGATCCTGATGGTGACCCACGACCGCGAGATGGTCGACAAGATGCGCAAGCGCGTGATCCAGCTCGAAGGCGGCAGGCTCGCCCGTGACGAGCGTCGCGGGGGGTACACGGGCGAATGAGGGCCCGGCTGCTCATGTCCGAGGCATGGCGGAGTCTCGGTGCGAACGCATCGACGACCTTCGCGGCGATGATGACCGTCCTCGTCGGCATGTTCCTGCTCGGCCTCTTCATCGCGCTCGGCTCGTGGACGCTCTCCTGGTCGAACCACGTCAAGCACGAGCTGATGATCAAGGTCGACTTCAAGACGACTGCGAACGGCCAGGCGGCGACGCGCACCCAGGAGGAGGCGGTGCTGAACCTGCTCAACGCGAATCCGCTCGTCGGGAAGACGCGCTTCATCTCGAAGGAGGCGGCGCTCGTCAAGATGCGCAAGACGCAGCCCGACCTCGTCAAGAACCTGCCGTACAACCCGCTGCCCGACTCGATCGACGTCACGCCGGACAAGGCCGAGGACATCCAGGCTCTCTACGACAGCCTGCATCCGCTGATGCCGGGCGTCGAGAACATCGTCGACGGGAAGAAGGTCTCAAGCCGGATCCTGCAGGTCGCGCACTACGTCGAGGTGATCTTCACGATCGCAACGGCGGTGCTGCTGATCGCTGCCACGCTCCTGATCTCCAACACGATCCGGCTCTCGATCTTCTCGCGACGACGAGAGATCGAGGTGATGAAGCTCGTCGGGGCGACCAACTGGTTCATCCGCGGTCCGTTTATGCTCGAAGGCCTGCTCTGCGGGGTCGGCGGGGCGGCGCTCGCGGTCGTCTTCCTGATCCTCGGCAAGGAGCTTGCCTTGCCGGCGATCCTCCACAACGCGCTCTCGAGCGACAAGACCGTCCACGCGCTTGCCTTCCCGCTCACCTCGGCGATCCTGATGGGCGTCGGGCTGCTGCTCGGAGCTATCGGCTCCGGCGTGACGCTGCATCGCTTCCTCCGCGTCTGACCCGACCGGTCGACTGCCGGGCGCAGCGTAGGCTCCGGTAATGGAGTCACCGAAGCCGCGAGAGCTTGTCGTCGTCGAGATCACCCGTCGCGGCAAGCTGATCCACGGCGAGCCATTCTTCGGGGCGGGAGTGCCGATCCTCCTCGAGTCGCGCGGTCTCGGCGATGTGGCTCCTGGCGATCTGGCTGTGATCAGACCGGGCCGGGGGAGAGCACGCCTCGAGCG
>Ga0194048_10000026_pt1 | contig 64355 bp, 79 predicted proteins | sample JunL225m_MetaG_FD_161685 | JGI IMG/M metagenome (GOLD analysis project Ga0194048, IMG submission 161685) | Anoxic zone freshwater microbial communities from boreal shield lake in IISD Experimental Lakes Area, Ontario, Canada - Jun2016-L222-5m | ecosystem: Environmental > Aquatic > Freshwater >...
GAGAGGTAATACTCCCGCGCGATCCCGGCGGCGCGCTCGACGAATAGTCGGTGGACGGCGTGGCCTCGGATGTCGAGGCCGAGGATCCGCTCGGCCGCGGCCTGCGCCTCGTCGGGCCCGGGGGCGACCTCGATCCCGCCGGCCTTGCCTCGTCCGCCGGTCAACACCTGCGCCTTGACGACGACGGTGCCGCAGAGATCCTGGGCGGCGGCGCGCGCGTCGGCCGGGTTGAGCGCGACACGCCCCTCGGAGACCGGGATGCCGAAGCGCGCGAACAGCTCCTTACCCTGATGCTCGTAGAGATCCATCGCCTCGGACTCTAGAGACTCGCTGCGGATGCCTTGCTCGCTGTGTTCCGGCAGGCACGAGACGGCAGACGTATCCTCCCCGCACCGTGACTTTCGCCGACCAGCTCACCGTCTCCCGAGTCGTTGCGGCGCCGCTCGTCGTGCTGCTCTACGCCGTCAACTTCCACGGCCACAACTACTGGGCCACCGTGCTCTTCGGCGTCGCGATGTCGACCGACTGGTTCGACGGTCGGATCGCACGCCGGTCGGGCCGCACGAGCTCCTTCGGCTCGCTCCTCGACCCGATCGCCGACAAGGTGCTCGTGCTCGGCACGCTCGTCGTGCTGCTCGACCAGCGCGTCTTCCCGGCCTGGATGGTTGCGGCGATCGTTGCGCGTGAGCTGATGGTGAACGGGCTTCGGCTGGCCGCCCTCGAGCGCGGCGTCGTGATCGCCGCCCGCGACCTTGGCAAGCTGAAGACGTGGGCGCAGGCGATCGCGGCGGGTGCTGGTGGTTTCGCCGCAGCGGGCGCCTGGAGTCACCAGGTCTCTTGGTGGCTGATGCTCATCGCGGTCGGCTTCACCCTCGCCTCGGGCCTTGACTACGCCCGCTCGGCGCCTCGCGTCCTCCGCGAGGCTCCCGCGCCGGCCCGATAAGGATCCCCCGGATGAGCTCACCGACGGACCAGATCTCGTCGATACCCCCTTCGTGAAGCTGCTCTCGCGTCTCCTGCCCGTCCCGGTCGCCCTGCTCGGCCTCGTCGCAGCGGGCGCTGTCGCCTCGACGCAGCGGGCGAGCGGGGGATACGCGCTCGGCACGATCACGGCGCTGACGTCGACCTCGATCAAGATCGACGCCGACCACGACCTCACCTGCAGCCTGAACAGCAGCTCCCCGACGCTCGCGGGATTCGCCGTCGGTGACCGCGTCGGAATCGCCTGCTCCGGCGGTGTGCTCGTGAAGATCGCGAAGGTGCCGTCGGCCACCTACGGTGCCGGGAAGATCACCGCCCTCAGCGCAACCGCGATCATCGTCGCGGGGCGGCGGACGCTCACCTGCGCCGTCGGAGGGGCCTCACCGGCGCTCGGGTCATTCTCGCCCGGCGACGCCGTCGGGATCGCCTGCACAGGCGGCGTGCTCACGCGCATTCGCGCGTTGCCCACGATCGACACGGCCGGTGGGACGGTCTCCGCAATCGGAGCGACGTCGATCACCGTGCGCGACCTCACCTGCAAGATCACCGCCGACTCTCCTGACACGGGCGGCGTCGCGGTCGGCGACAAGGTCGGCATCGCCTGCTCCGGCGGCGTGCTCGTGAAGCTCGTGAAGGCGCCGGCCGAGCCGTCGAACGCCACGACCGGCGGCTCGATCACGGCGCTCTCAACCTCGTCGATCACCGTTGCCGGCGAGCATCCGCTCACCTGCCGCCTCACCGGCGACTCGCCCGACGTCACCGGGTACAAGGTCGGCGACCAGGTCGGAGTCGGCTGCGCAGGCGGCGTCCTCGTCCAGATCATCCGCATTCCGATCAACGCGTCAACCTCCGGTGCGATCGCCGCTCTCAGCGCCGGCTCTATCACCGTCGATGCCGAGCACGAGCGTGATCTCACCTGCAAGATCGGCGCAGGCTCCCCCGACACCGGCGCCTACAAGCTCGGCGACCAGGTGGGCATCGTCTGCACCAACGGTCTGCTCGTGCGGATCGTGCGGCTTCCGCTGCCCCCGACCGCCTCGGGCACGACCACGACGAGCACGGCTGGCGCGGTCGGCGAGATCAAGTCGCTTGGGTCGGGCTCGATCACGATCGACTCCGACCACGACCTCACCTGCACGATCGACGCGAGCTCACCAGGCGTCGCGGGCTACTCGGTGGGCGACAAGGTCAAGATCGGCTGCACCGCAGGCATCCTCGCGGCGATCACACGGACGGATGTGACGCTCACCGTCTCCTTCCTGACCACGAGCACCTCGAGCTACGCGGCGGGCGAGATCGCAACGCTCAGCACGGCCGCGATCAAGGTCGACACCGATCGTGACCTGACCTGCACCCTCAACGCGAGCTCGCCCTCGCTCGCCGGGTTCAAGGTCGGCGACAGGGTCAAGATCGGCTGCGTCAACGCCGTGCTCGTCGGGATCGTCCGCATCGACAGCCCGCCGACACCGACGACCACCACGACGACGACCACCGCCACCACCACGACGACTCCGACGACCACGGCCGTCACCGCGACGACGACGGTCACGACGACGACGACGACGACTGCGAAGACGACGACCGAGAACGTCGCGACGTCGACCGGAACACTCACCGCGATCGGGAGCGGCTCGGTCACCGTGTCGGGACTGACCTGCGCACGGCGTGGTGGGTCGCCGAACCTCGACGGGTACAGGCCCGGCGACAGCGTCCGGATCTACTGCTCAGGCGGCGCCCTGATCGCGATCGCGCGCGTCTGACCCGGAGCCCAGCAGCCAGCTAGATTCGCCGGGTGAACACGTCCGACCGCTCGACGATCTGGCCGTACGACGAGTTCGGTGAGCCGGGCGCGTTCTTCTACGCGCGCTACGCCCACCCTGCCGGCGTGGCCGCCGAGGCGCTGCTCGGTGAGCGCGAGGGAGGCGACGCGCTCCTCTACGCCTCCGGGATGGGAGCAGAGACCGCCGTTCTGCTCGCCTTCGCGGCGCCCGGAACGACCGTCGCGCTCGGCGAGTGCATCTACTTCGGCACGTCGGTGCTCCTCAAGGACTTCGAGCGCTGGGGCGTCTCGTTCGTCGAGTACGACCAGACCGGGCCTGCTCCTGACGCAGACATCGTGTGGGTCGAGTCGCCCGCGAACCCGACGCTGACGGTGCCGAACTGGGATGCCCTCGCGGGCCACCGTGGCCTCATCGTGTGCGACGCCACCGCCGCCACCCCGGTGTACCTCCGTGCGCTCGACCGGGGCGCCGACGTCGTCGTCCACTCGGCCACGAAGTTTCTGACGGGCTCCCACGACGCGCTCCTTGGCGCGACCGTGACCCGCGATCCGGAGAAGACCGCCCGCCTCCGTGAGATCCGCACGCACGCGGGGATCACCGCGTCCGTCCAGTCGGCCGCCTCGCTGAGCGACGGGCTCGCCACCCTCGATGCGCGCATGGAGCAGATCACCACCTCCGCTACCGAGCTCGCAACCCGGCTCGCAGGCCATCCGGCCGTGTCGCTCGTGCGCTACCCCGGCTTCTCGGGACTCGTCTCGTTCGACGTCGCCGACGCGCGGGCCGTCGAGACGCGCACGCGCGTGATCCAGAACTCGACGAGCCTCGGCGGCGCGCGCTCGACGATGGAGGGCCGCCACCGCTGGGAAGGCGACCGTATCCCGGAGGGGCTGCTGCGCCTGTCGGTGGGCCTCGAGGACGTCGAGGCTCTATGGGACGATCTCGTCCAGGCCCTCGGATGAAGCACGCAACCGACTACCTCACGTTCGAGACGCCAAACAGGCGGAACTACATCAACATCACCGACCGCGTGGAGGCTTTCGTCCGGGAGTCGGGGATCCAGCACGGGCTCGTCCTGATCAACCCGATGCACATCACGGCCGCGATCTACGTGAACGACGACGAGTCGGGGCTGATCCAGGACATCGATGACTGGCTCGAACGGCTCGCCCCGCACGAGCCCGTCTCGGGGTACCGCCACAACCACGGTGAGGACAACGCCGACGCCCACCTGAAGCGCCAGCTGATGGGGCACCAGGTCGTCCTCCCGATCACCGACGGCACCCTCGACCTCGGCCCGTGGGAGCAGGTGTTCTACGCGGAGTTCGACGGACGGCGCCGCAAGCGCGTCGTGATGAAGGCGATCGGCGAGTAGGGACTGTCCCCCGCGGTTAGCGGTGCTCGAAGGCGAGCCGCACGCCGAAGGCGAGGAGCACGACGCCGGTGAAGCGGTCGAGCGCCTTGCGCACCGACGGGCGGCGCAGGAGCGCCGAGGCGCGCCCCACGACAACGGCGTAGCCGGCGAGCCAGAGCAGCGTGAGCACGGCGAAGATGCCCCCGAGCACGAGCAGCGACAGAAACGCGCCGCCGTGCCCGGTACGGATGAACTGCGGCAGGAAGCTCGTGAAGAACACCGCGATCTTCGGATTGCCGAGGTCCGAGAGCAGCCCCTGGCGAAGCGCCCGGGTACGGCGCACGCCAAGGCCCGCCGCCCGCTCGGCCGCCTCGCTCAGAAAGTCCCGGGCCCGCAGCATCTGGATCCCGATCCAGACGAGGTAGACGGCGCCGATGATCTTGAACACGAAGAACGCGACCGCTGAGGCCTTCAGCAGCGCGGCGATGCCGAGAGCGGCCGCGATCGTCCAGATCGTGAGCCCGATCGACACCCCGATCGCGGCGAAGACACCGGCACGATGACCACCGATCAGCGCGTTCTTCGTGACGACAGCCGTATCCGGCCCCGGAATCAGGATCAGCAGGACGGAGATAGCGAGAAACGGGAGCAGGTCGACGTGCACGTCGCGGAAGTATGCGTGCCCGTCCCGACGTTACGGTCACCTACTGAAGCCGGGGATGGGACTCGAACCCACGACCCTCGCTTTACAAGAGCGATGCTCTACCAGCTGAGCTACCCCGGCGAAACCGCAATGGTACGCGCCGGTGCCGTCGACGGCTCACCGGGCGTGATCCGTACCGTAGGGGGATGCCGTCACTCGCCACGATCTCCGAGGCGCCGAGGCGTCACCCGCTGCCGAGCAGGGTCGTTCAGCTCTACGCCGGCCTGATTCTCTACGGAATCAGCTCGTCGCTGCTCGTTCTGAGCGGCCTCGGCCTTGAGCCGTGGAACGTGCTCAACCAGGGACTCGCGCGACACTCCCACATCGCGATCGGCACCTGGCAGATCCTCGTCAGCGTTGCGGTGCTCCTCTTCTGGATTCCGCTTCGGCTACGCCCCGGATTCGGCACGATCTCGAACGCGATCGTCCTCGGCCTCGTGATGAACATCGTTCTCGGCTCGGTCTCGGCGCCGCACAGCCTCACGGCGCGCTGGACGTACATGGCGCTCGGTGTCGTGCTGAACGGGATCGCGACCGGCGCCTACATCGGTGCTGGGCTTGGCCCGGGGCCGCGCGACGGGCTCATGCTGGGGATCGCCGAGCGCTCAGGACGGTCGATTCGGCGAGTGCGCACCGCACTCGAGGCGACCGTGCTTGCCATCGGCTTCGCCCTTGGTGGGACGGTCGGCATCGGGACGCTTGCCTACGCGCTTGCGATCGGGCCGCTGGCCCACCTTTTTGTCCCGCTGTTTTCGCGGGCGTCAAGGCTGCCGGACGTCGTCGCCGCAGAGGCCTAGAGCAGAACCTGGCGCTCGTCCTGATGGTTCAGGATCTTGCGCTTGACCCGCTGCAGCGCATTGTCGATCGTCTTCGTGTCGCAGCCGAGCTCGTCTGCCATCTCCTCGTAGGAGGCGCCTTCGAGGTACGCGCGCAGCGCGCTCGACTCAAGCGGTGAGAGCGTCGTGCTCAGGCACCCGACGAGGCTCTGGAGCTCCTCGGTCGAGATGACGCGAACCGCCGGATCGTGGACGTGTGAGCCGGGCAGAGCGTCGCCAAGCGTGCAGTCGCCGTCTGCCTCCTGACCCGCAGGGGTGTGACTGAAGGAGACGTACTGGTTGAGCGGGGTGTGCTTGAACCGCGTCGCGGTCTTGATCGCCGTGATGATCTGGCGCGTCACGCACAGCTCGGCAAACGAGCGGAACGAGGTCTCCTTGTCGGGGCGAAAGTCACGGACCGCCTTGTAGAGGCCGATCAGGCCCTCCTGGATCAGGTCGTCGCCGTCGCCGCCCACGAGGAAGTACGAGCTCGCCTTCATCCGGACAAACGGCGTGTAGCGGCGGATCAGGCCGTCGAGGGCGGCGTTGCTGCCGTTGCGCGCCTTGAGGACGAGCTGCAAATCCTCAAGCTGCCGTTGAAGCTTCTGCGGGCTTTTCGGTGCGGTTGCGTAACGGACTGACACCCTGAGATACCCCGATCTTTAGCGGTTTGTCTCTTTGCCGGCGGCAAAAAGTCTCACCCTTAGGTCGAGGTGAATCTAGCAAGTATCTTCAGAAAAGACAAGCCGCTCTTGCAGTGGACCCGCTCACTCGCCCCGGCGGAGGCGATCGAGGTGCTCGCGCGTCGCCTGATCGAGCTTGCCGGCAAGCCCTCGCGGGGTGTCGTCGCGGTGCACCGGCGGAACAAAGTCGTGAAAGAACGTCTGCGAGGAGAGGTTCGCCACCCGCCGCCCCGCAGTGCCCCGCACGGTCGAGTCGGAGGAGACAAGCAGCACCCGCTCGGTGTCCCGATGCTCTGCGGCGAGCCGTTCGAGCATCGTGTCGGCGTCGGGGGCGTACCGCACCGAGAGTGCGCCGATCTCGGTGTCGGTTCCAACACCGTCATAGACGACGACGCCGCGTGCACCGGTGGTCACGACGAACCCGGCGAGCGCGTCGGTGAGCGCTCTCGCGTCCTCGTAGGGCCCGGCGTGGAGGAGGTTATAGCCGTCGAAGAGGTAGAGCGTCGCGTCGGCCATCAGGAGGTCACGGGTCTCGGTGCGCCACGTGCAGCTACCCGCCGGGGCCGCGCTGGCGGCGGGCCTCGTAGAGCAGGAGCGCCGCGGCGACGCTCACGTTGAGCGAGTCGATCTGGCCGGAGAGCGGAATCGACACGAGCGCATCGCAGGTGCGCTTGACGAGCGGGCGCATTCCCTTGCCCTCTGCACCGAAGACGAGGGCGACTCCTCCGGAGAGGTCGGTCTCCCACATCGTCGCGGGTGCATCTCCTGCGGCACCGAAGACCCAGAGCGACGGCCCCTTGACGTCTTCGAGGTAGCGCGCCAGGTTGGTGACGACCGCGATCGGCAGGTGCTCGATGGCGCCGGCGGAGGCGCGGGCGACAGCGGGCGTGACGACAGCGGAGCCGTGGGCGGGCACGACCACACCGGTTGCGCCGGCGCCTTCGGCGCTGCGGCAGACGGCGCCGAGGTTGCGCGGGTCGGTGACCTGGTCGAGCACGGCGATCATCGGCTTCTCGACCATCGCGAAGTCGTAGGCGTCGGCATAGCGGTAGGGCTCGACGCGGGCGACGACGCCCTGGTGGTCGCGCGTGTCGGCCAGCTCGCTGAGGTCATGATCGAGGCGGATGATCGGGCTCGTTTCGGCAAGCCACGGCTCGGAGGCGACGGCGCGGTCGGTTGCGAGCACCTGCAGCACCTCTCGGCGGCCGCGCAGCGCCTCGCGCACGGCGCGGCGCCCGTAGACGAGGTCTCCACTCATCGGCGCGGCACGAGCAGGTAGCCGTCGGCTCCGTCGCGCATCTCCCAGCCGGTGGCGTCGATCGCGTCACGGAGGCGGTCGGCCGCCTCGAAGTCTCCCGCAGCGCGCGCAGCGACTCGCCGTACGGCGAGCTCGACGACCTCCGGCGGGGCGGTGTCGCGTGTGGCGAGCGAGTCGAGCCCGAAGATAGCGAGGGCGCGCGCGAGCAGGTCGAGCTGACAGCGCGAGGCCCACTCGTGCATCACCGCGAGGGCGCGTGGCGTGTCAAAGTCCTCGTCGAGGGCGCTCCCGAAAGTCTCCCACTGGGCCTCATCGGTTGCGGCCGCCTCGGCGGTGAAGGCGTTGCGAAACGTCTCGGCACGGGCCTGCGCCTGGGTCATCGTCTCGGGAGAGAAGTCGATCGGCTTGCGCCAGTGGCCGCCAAGGAAGAAGAGCAGCAGCGTCTCTCGGCCCCACTCCTCGAGCGTCTCGCGGATCGTCGCGATGTTCCCGACCGACTTCGACATCTTCTCGCCGGTGAACTGCAGCAGACCGTTGTGGGCCCAGATTCCGGCGAAGGGATGCCCGAGCGAGCGCGACTGGGCAAGCTCGTTTTCGTGGTGGGGAAAGACGAGATCGAGTCCGCCGCCGTGGATCTCGAAGCTGGGGCCGAGAAGCTCCTCGGCCATTGCGGAGCACTCGATGTGCCACCCGGGCCGGCCGGCGCCCCAGGGGGAGTCCCAGCAGGTGTCCTCTCCGGCCTTGTTTGCCTTCCAGAGCGCGAAGTCCCGGCCGTCCTCCTTGAGCGGGTTCGGCTCCTGCTCCTCGACCTGGTCGGGTCGTTGCCCCGACAGTCGCCCGTACTCGGGGAACCGCGACACGCGAAAGTAGACGTCGCCTTCGACCGCGTAGGCGTACCCCTGCGCGACGAGCCGCTCGATGAACGAGACGATCCCCGGCACGTGGTCGGTGACCTTCGGCATGTGATCTGGCAGGCCGAGGCCGAGGTCGCCGGTGTCCTCGAGGTACCACGCGGTCGCCTTGGCGGCGAGGTCGGCGCTCGCGCCGGGGGCGGCGTCGTAGATCTTGTCGTTGACGTCGGTGATGTTGTGAACGAGCGACGCGTTGTAGCCGCGGGCGAGGAGCCAGGCGCGCAGCCACATGCCGATCACAAACGGCCGGGCGTTCCCGACGTGGGCGCGGGCGTACACCGTCGGCCCGCAGAAGTACATGCGGATGGGGCCGGGCGCGGCGGGCAGGTCGACGAGCGACTTCGAGTAGGTGTCAAAGAGCCGCAGTGATCCTCCTCAGGGTCTCCTCGCGCGGCAGCGCTGCAAGGACAGCCCACAGCTCGGGCCCGCTCTCACGGCCGGTCAGCACACGTCGCACGGTACGCAGCTTGCCACCAACCGCCTTCAGCTCGCGGATGACCGCCTTGGCGGCGTCCTTGTCGAGCGCGTCCGGCGAGCCCTCGCGGAGCTCGAGGAAGCGCACGAGGGTCTCGGCGTCGCCTTCTGCGAGCGGGAATGGTCCGTGCGGCGGCGTGATGAGCGTGTCGGCAAGCTCGCGGGCCTCGACGAGCGAGTGGGCGCCGCGCACTGCCGGGATAACGGCAACCGGCACGGCGAGACGTACTGCGAACTCGTCGTCGGTGAGCCCCGCAAGCACATCGACGGCGAGCGACCGGATGCGCGCAATGTCGAGGTGGACGTCGTGTTTCGGGATCCCGAGCTCCTCGAGGTAGGCCCGGACAGCCTCGGCGGGGATGCCCTCGTCGCGAAGTGACGCGATCGATGCGCCCTCGGCTCGCTTGGAGATCTTCTTGCCGTCAGGGCCGAGCACGAGCCCGTAGTGGATGACCTCGGGCGGCGTGGCGCCGAGCGCCCCGGTGAGTGCGCGGTGGAGCGCCTCGTTCGGCCTGTGGTCGTTGCCCCGGATCACGTGCGTGATCCCGAAGTCGATGTCGTCGACCACGCTCGCAAGGTGGTAGGTGGCCGTCCCGTCGTCGCGCAGCATCTGGATGCCCTGGAACCTGTCCGGCAGCCCGGCCGCCGCCTCGCGGTAGCGATCGCCACGGTCGCTCTGGCGCACCGGCCCCTCGTCCCAGGTGATGCCGAGCCAGCGAAGGTCGCCAAGGATCGCCTCCTCACCGCCCGGCAGGTTGCGCGCCGGATCGGTGTCGTCGATCCGCAGCAGCAACGTCCCGCCAAAGTTGCGGTTGGCGACCGCACCGAGCGCGTTCCCGATGTGGAGCGACCCGGTGGGGCTTGGAGCGAAGCGGACCTTCATCCGTCCAGTCTAGGCAGTGGCTCAACCTGTTCCGACGCGCCGTCGTCGCCGAGTCGCGCCTGCGTAACGTTCGTGCTGTGCGCGCGCCGCTCCTCGCCTGGTATGACGCTCATGGCCGCGACCTGCCGTGGCGAGAGACCACCGACCCCTACGCGATCCTCGTCTCCGAGGTGATGCTGCAGCAGACGCAGGTTGAGCGGGTCGTGCCTCGGTACCGGCGCTGGCTCGAGCGTTGGCCGACGGTCGAGGCGCTCGCGGCGGCTTCGCCCGGGGAGGTGATCGTGGAGTGGCAGGGGCTCGGCTACAACCGGCGCGCCGTCTCGTTGCACCGCGCGGCGTGCATCGTTGCCGAGAGCGGCTGGCCGGACGATCTGACCACGCTGCCGGGGATCGGGCCGTACACGGCGGGCGCTGTCGGCAACTTCGCGTTCGGGCGTGACGTGCTCCCGGTCGACACGAACGTGCGGCGGATCCAGGAGCGCACAGGGGAGAGCTTCGACGGCTCGTGCACCCAGGCGCTCTTTGACCTTGGCGCAACGATCTGCCTGGCACGTGTTCCGCGTTGCGAGATCTGCCCGCTGGCGGCGGCGTGCCCGTCCCGCGGGCGACGCTACGAGCCCCTGCGGCGGCAGTCGCGGTTTGAGGGGTCGTTCCGGCAGCAGCGCGCCGAGACGCTCCGGCTGGTTGCGGCGGGTACGCGTGACGTCGCCGCTCTCGACACGGCGGTTGTCGAGTCGCTTGCTCGCGACGGGCTCGTCGCGGTCGAGGCGGGCGTCGTGTCGCTGCCTGCGTGAGGTCTAGCGACGCTCGAGCAACGCGACGGCCTGCGCTGCCAGGCCCTCGCCTCGGCCAGTGAAGCCGAGGTGGTCGGTCGTCGTCGCGCGCACGTTGACCTCGCCCTCGCCGATCGCCGCCTGGAGGCGACGACGCATCTCGGCGCGGTGCGGGGCGACGCGCGGCTCCTCACCGACGAGGACGCAGTCGGCGTTCACGAGGCGCCAGCCGGCATCGCGAACCTGCCCGTAGGCCTCGGTGAGGAGAACGAGCGACGAGACGCCGCGGAGGCGCTCGTCGCCGGAGGGAAAGAGCGAGCCGATGTCGCCGAGGCCGGCCGCGCCGAGGACGGCGTCGATGAGTGCGTGTGCGAGCACGTCGCCGTCGGAGTGGCCGGCGAGGCCGCGCGGGTGGTCAATCTGGACTCCGCCAAGCACGAGCGCCACGCCGTCTTCGAGGGCGTGGGCATCGACACCTATTCCGACACGGACGTCTGCCATCCCGTGAGGCTACGCGAGGCTCGGGGGAACGAGCTGGTCAGCCATCGAGCTCACCTGCGAGCAGCGCCTCGACGCGCGCCAGGTCGGCCTGCGTGGTGACCTTGAGAAGCCGCTCGTCGCCGGCGACGACCGTGACCCGCCCGCCGGCTGCCTCGACGAGCGAGGCGCAGTCCGACCCCTCGCCGTGCGAGGCCGCGCGGAGCACCGACAGGACGAACGCCTGCGGCGTCTGGACTGCGACGAGCTCGTCGCGCGGCGGGGTCTCAACGACGACACCGGCCTGGACTCGCTTGATCGTGTCGGCGACCGGAACGCCCGGGACGGCGCCGTCGAACCCTTCGCCGAGCGCGGCGATGAGCCGTTCGATCACGGCTTCGGGAAGGAGCGGGCGGGCGGCGTCATGGACGAGCACGACTGCGGCGTCCTCGGGGATCTCGTCGAGGCCGGCGCGCACCGACGCCGACCGCGTCTCCCCACCGGGGACGCACGCCATCACCTTCGACGTGCCGAGCTCCTCGGCAAGGAGGATCGCCGGCTCCTCCCACCCGGGAGGAGCGACGATCACGACCCCGTCGATCCATGGGCTCTCGTCGAGACGCCGGAGCGACTCGGCGAGCAGCGGCAGTCCTCTCTCAGTCGGGCGAAGGCCTTGGGGCGGTCCTCGCCGAGCCGTTCCCCGCGCCCTGCGGCGACGAGAACGGCCCAGACACCTTCGACCACCTGCCTACGCGGCTGCAGGGGTCTTCGGCGGAGTCTTCGCGGCGGCGCGCTTCGCAGCTGCGGGCTTCCCGGCCTTGTCGGTCAGGACGCCTTCGAGCCAGGCGAACGCGTCATCCTCGGAGAGGTTCTTCGCGTACATGAGCTCGGACGCGAGAATCTTCTTCGCCTTGACGTACATCTGCTTCTCACCGGTCGAGAGGCCCTTGTCACCGTCACGCAGTGAGAGGTTACACACGACCTCCGCGAGCTCAAAGATGTCGCCCGTCTTCATCTTGTCGCGGTTGTGCTTGAAGCGTCGGTTCCAGTTCTTCGGCATCTCGGTACCGCCGCTCGTCAGGTACTTGACGACCTTCTTGACAGCCTCTTCGTCGATCACCTTGCGCAGGCCCACGAGTTCGGCGTTGTCTGCCGGAACGTTGACCGTCATGTCGTTGTGCAGGATCTTGATCGTCAGGTACTCGCGAATCTCGCCGAGGACTTCGCGGCTTTCGCGCTTGACGACCGTTCCTGCTCCATGGTGGGGATAGACCACCTTGTCGCCGATTTTGTACAAGCTGAACTCCCTCTCCCGTACTCGCCCCACGAAAGCGCCGACTGCCACGGAGGCCATCGACGAGGACCGACTACTCTAGCAGAAACCGCTTGAACGCAGGGATTTTCGCAAAATGCCTGCTAACGGGGGCTGTCTGCGAGGGCCAGGTTGAGCGCTTCACGCAGGCTACCCGCCTGGAACGTCGCCCCGTCGGTTCCGGCAGGCGCAAGGACGGCTGCGAGGCCCAGCTTGCTGCATTCGTCGATCCTGCGGGGCGCCTGCGTCGCCGGGCGAAGTCGGCCCGTGAGGCCGATCTCGCCGAACGAGCCGAGGCCCTCACGCACAGGGACGCCGCGTGCGGCTGACGCGATCGCGAGCGCGATGCCAAGGTCGGCACCGGGCTCGTCGATCCGGACTCCGCCGGCGACGTTGACGAACACGTCGGCCCCGCCGAGCGGTAGTCCGGTGTGTCGGGAGAGCACCGCGACGATCATCGCGAGGCGCTTGGGGTCGACGCCGGTACCGACCCGCCGTGGCATCGCGAGATCCGACGGCGCGACGAGCGACTGGATCTCGAGCAGCAGTGGGCGGGAGCCTTCGAGCACGCATGTCACCGCAGCACCGATCTCGCCCGGCTCGGAGCGACCGAAGAGCGCCGAGGCGTCTGGCACGCCGACGAGCCCCGCACCGGTCATCTCGAAGACGCCGAGCTCGTTGGTTGATCCGAAGCGGTTCTTTGCAGCGCGAAGGATGCGGTGGGCGTGGTAGCGGTCGCCCTCGAACTGCAGCACGCAGTCGACGAGGTGTTCCAGGACCCGCGGTCCCGCAACCGTGCCGTCCTTGGTCACGTGACCGACGAGGAAGGTGGCGACGCACGACTCTTTCGCGACACGCAGCAGCCGCCCCGCCGCCTCGCGCACCTGCGCCACGGATCCCGGGGCTGAGCCAAGCTCGGCCGCGTACAGGGTCTGGACGGAGTCGATCACGCACACCTCGGGCCGTTCGCGTTCGAGCGTGGCGCAGACCGTGTCGAGCTCTGTCTCAGCGAGGATCTCGACGTTGCCGCAGCCGCCGAGTCGCGCAGCACGAAGCTTGACCTGCGCGACCGACTCCTCACCCGTCACGAGCAGAACACGGCGCGTCTGGGACATCGCCGCCAGGGCGCTCAGGAGCAGCGTCGACTTGCCGACGCCCGGCTCGCCGCCGACGAGCACGAGCGAGCCAGGGACGAGACCGCCGCCCAGCACGCGGTCGAGCTCGGCGACACCGGTGGGGATGCGCACGGCCTCCTCAACGTCGACGTCAACGAGCCGCAGCAGCGGCTTCGCGGCGACCGCGGGAAGCCCGCGCGGGCCGACGAGCTCCTCGACCAGAGTTCCGAACGCGCCACAGCCTGGGCAACGCCCGAGCCAGCGGCCGGACATCGTCCCGCACTCGGTACACGCATGTTGGGAGGCCGCTGTCTTTGCCATACGAACAAGTGTACGTATCTGATCCGACGGCATTCGTGACAGATGTGCAACACCCGGTCATCCTCCACACCCGGGTCGAGGCGGGCCGCCTGCCGCTTGGCGCCCCTCCCCGACCCGGTGGAGGCCGAACAGCGGCCCCGTCCTGCGAGGCCAGCCGTTCATGGCGGAAAGCATCGGGCCCGTGGGTAAACGACGTGCACGAGGCACGTCAGGCCCGTGTAAGCGGTCGATGAGACGTCGCTAAGAGCCGAGAAGCGACCACAGGCGTAGGGACAGTCCATGAACGGCGACTGTCCCTACGCCTGTGCCCTGAGAAGCGAGCTTGAGCGCTACTCCGCTGCGTCGGCCGAGGAGATGTCGCCCCCGGACTCGGCGGGGCCGGTCGAGGCGACTGCGCCCACCGGGTCCGGCGTCTCTGCCGGCGGGATGACCTCGATGTCGACCTCTTCCTCGTTCTTGCGCTTGACGACGATCGTCGAGCCGGGAAGGAGCGAACGGCCGAGGACGAAGTCGGCGAGCGGATCCTCGATCAGACGCTGGATCGCGCGGCGCAGCGGCCGGGCGCCCATCGCCGGGTCGTAGCCCTTCTCGACCAGCATCTCCTTCGCCTCGAGCGAGAGCTCGATCGTGACCTCGTGCTCGGCCATCTGCACCCGCAGACGGTTCAGCATCAGGTCGACGATCTGGAGGATCTCCTCCTTCGAGAGCTTCGGGAAGACGATGATCTCGTCGATCCGGTTGAGCAGCTCCGGCCGGAACGACTTCTTGAGGTCGCTCATCACGCGCGACTTCATGTCGTCGTAGGACAGACCCTGCTCGTCGCTCAGGTTGAACCCGAGCGCCTGATTCTTCGAGATCGAGGTCGAGCCGATGTTCGACGTCATGATCACGATCACGTTGCGGAAGTCGACCTTGCGGCCCTGCGAGTCCGTCAGCTTCCCGTCCTCCAGGATCTGGAGGAGGATGTTGAAGACATCCGGATGCGCCTTCTCGATCTCGTCGAAGAGGACGACGGAGTACGGCTTGCGGCGCACCGACTCGGTGAGCTGGCCGCCCTCGTCGTACCCGATGTACCCCGGAGGCGACCCGACGAGCCGGGAGACAGCGTGCTTCTCCATGTACTCCGACATGTCGATCTGGATCATCGCGTCCTCGTCGCCGAACAGGAACTCGGCGAGGGTGCGGGCGAGCTCGGTCTTGCCGACACCCGAGGGGCCAAGGAAGATGAACGAGCCGGTCGGGCGCTTGGGATCCTTGATCCCGGCCCGCGCGCGACGGATCGCCTTGGAGACAGCGATGATCGCCGCGTCCTGGCCGATGACGCGCTTGTGGAGCTCCTCCTCCATCCGGATCAGCTTCTGCGACTCGGCCTCGGTGAGCTTGAAGACAGGGATACCCGTCCACATCGAGACGATGTCCGCGATCTCCTCTTCACCGATCTCGGGCTGCTCGACCTGCTCCTGGCTGCGCCACTCCTCCTCGAGCTCCCGCTTCTTCTGCGTGAGCTTCTTCTCCTTGTCGCGCAGCGACGCGGCCTTCTCGAACTCCTGGTTCTCGATCGAGTCTTCCTTGTCCTTGCGTACGCGCTCGATCTCCTCCTCCAGCTCGCGGTAGCGCGGCGGCGAGGTCATCGTCTTGATGCGCATCCGGGAGGCGGCCTCGTCGATCAGGTCGATCGCCTTGTCGGGCAGATGGCGGTCCTGAATGTAGCGGTCGGCGAGCGTCGCGGCCGCCTCGAGGGCCTCGTCGGTGATCTTGCAGCGATGGTGCGCCTCGTAGCGGTCGCGCAGACCGCGCAGGATCTGAACGGTGTCCTCGATGGACGGCTCCTCGACACGCACCTGCTGGAAGCGCCGCTCGAGAGCAGCGTCCCGCTCGAGGTACTTGCGGTACTCGTCGAGCGTTGTTGCGCCGATCGTCTGGAGCTCACCCCGTGCGAGCGCGGGCTTCAGGATCGAGGCCGCGTCGATCGCGCCCTCGGCCGCACCGGCCCCGACGAGGTTGTGTAGCTCGTCGATGAACAGGATGATGTCGCCCCGCTGGGTGATCTCCTTCATCACCTTCTTCAGGCGCTCCTCGAACTCACCGCGGTACTTCGACCCGGCGACGAGCGCCGCGAGGTCGAGGGTGTAGATCTGCTTGTTCTTGAGGAGGTCCGGCACCTGGTTGGCGCTGATGCGCGCCGCGAGACCTTCAACGACGGCGGTCTTGCCGACACCGGGCTCACCGATCAGAACCGGGTTGTTCTTGGTGCGGCGCGAGAGGATCTGCATCACGCGCTCGATCTCTGTCTGCCGGCCGACGACGGGGTCGAGCTTGCCCTCGGTGGCGAGCTTCGTCAGGTTGCGGCCGAACTGGTCGAGGAGCTTCGAGCTCTTCGACTTCTCCCCGGGAGGCCCGCCCTGCGGCTGGCCGCGCCGGCCGGGGCCGGAAAGCATGCGGATGATCTCGTTGCGGATCTTCTCGGCGTCGGCGTCGAAGTCGAGGAGAATCCGGGCAGCAACACCCTCGTTCTCGCGCACGAGGCCGAGAAGGATGTGCTCGGTGCCAATGTAGTTGTGGCCGAGCGAGAGAGCCTCCCGCAGGGCGAGTTCGAGGACCTTCTTGGCGCGCGGCGTGAACGGGATCTGACCCGTCGTCACCTCGTCGCCCTGGCCGACGATGCGAGCGACCTGCGCGCGCACCTCCTCGACCGTGATGTCGAGCGATTCGAGCACCCGCGCTGCGAGCCCCTCCTCTTCGCGGAGAAGGCCGAGCAGGATGTGCTCAGTGCCGATGTAGTTGTGCTTCAGCGCCCGTGCTTCGTCCTGCGCGAGGACGACGACCTGGCGAGCACGCTCTGTGAACCGTTCGAACACGTTTGCCCTCTCTTCCGCCCCTTCGGGCGGAGCACGGTGGTTGCTGTTCCGAGGGAAATCATCGTACCCAGGGGGGTCGGTGTGCGGTCGGCCGGGCGGGCCGCGACCGGGCGAGGTTATTCGCTCGGAGCGCCGAGAAGCGGCTGGAAGACCTCCCACACAATCTCGTCGAACGCCGGCGGGAGAACTCCGTCCTCGGCGTGCGGTGCGAGCGACTCGAAGTACGCGTCCCACTCCTCGATCCGATCCGGATGGCCCGCGGCGTTCGCGCGAGCGAGACCGCGGAGCGCGCGGAGGTTCCAGTAGCGGGGAGCAGGCTGCAGGTCGATTGGCGTGACCGCCGGGGTCATCGATGGGGCCGGGACAGGCGGAGGCGGCGCGAACGCAGCTGGCTCTCCGGCACGCCGGACGGGCTGGGTGGGCTCGCCCGGCCCGAAAGGACGCCGCGGCGAAGCGGCGGAACGCTCCTCGAGAGCATCACGGAGACGACGCGGGGGCTCGTCGCGACGCATGTCCGCAGGCGCGTCGGTCGCCGCGCCGCGCCTCCAGGGGCGCATGAAGCGATCCTGCGGCGGAGCGACAGCCTCGGCGCGCGCCGAGCGGGCGACATCGTGCTCGCGACGCTCAAGCACCTGCTCGGCCCGCGCGAGCGCCGCCTCGCGTTCGTCGGAGACCTGCTCACGCTCTATCAGCGCGCGCTCACGCTCAACGAAGAGCGACTCGCGGCTGCTGAGCTGCGAGACCCGCCCCTCGGCGCGCTCCTCGGTCGAACGGACGCGCACGTCGAGATCACCACGCTGCGCTTCGACAGCTCGCTCGAGCGAGGCGAGCGCGTCGGCGCGCTCCTGCAGCACACGCTCGGCCTCCTCCAACGCGCGCTCGCGCTGGTCGAGCTCCCGCGCCCGGGCTGCAGCCTCCATGACAAACCTGTCCCGGCTGGCGTCGCCGGGCTCCCGGCGAAGCTCAAGCTCCCGCACCCGCTGGGCGAGGAGCTGCTCCGCGGTCGCAAGAGCTCCGACCCGCTGGTGCACCTGCTCCTCGATCTCGCTGACACGCTGCTCGCGATCGACGAGGGCCCGTTCGCGCCGGACGATCTCGTCCTCGCGAGAGTGGCCGCGCTGGTCGCCGGCGCGCTCTCTCAGCTCCAGCGCCTTCTGGCGGTCGTCGAGCGCCCGGGTTGTGGACGCGAGATCTGCGGCCCGCTCATGGGCTGCCCGCTCGCGATCGGTGAGTGCCCGCTCACGCTCGAGCATCCCCTCCTCGCGCTCTTTGAACTTCGCAACGAGGCTCTGGCTGCGCTCCTCGGTCGCGCGCTCGCGCTGCGCGATCGCCTGCTCGCGAAGCTCGAGTGTCGCGTTGCGGTCACTTGCCCGGAGCGCACGCTCGGCCGCCTCGCGCTCGACCTGAGCTGCCAGGCCCTCGAGGCGAAGCTCGTGCTCGTCGAGATCTCGGCGCCGCGCCTCGTCTGCGGTCGACACCTCAGCGGCCTGGTGTAGCTCGAGAACACGCTCCTGCTCCGCGAGCCGCACGCGAAGCTCGTCGAGCTCGCGCCGCTGATCGGCGAGGTCGCGGCGGTTGGCGTCGATCTCAAGCTTCCGCGCGGCGATCTGGGCGTCAAGGAGCGCCAGCTCTGCCTCGCGCCCTTCGCGATCAGCGTCGGAGAGAGTCGGCTCGGCGACCGGTGACTCGGCAACTCGGCTCTCGCGCTCGGCGAGCGCCGCCTCGCGAACATCGAGTGCCACGCGCCGGCGCAGGAGCTTGCGCTGCTCCTCGACGATCTCGGCGACCCGCAGTTCGATCTCACGCGCCTGCGCGGCGAGGATCTCCTCGTCGACCGGCGGACGGCCACCCCCTCCCCGGCCAAGCCTCGACGCGGCAAACCCGGCAAACAGCCAGATCGGCGCCGCAGCCTCCAACGGAACAAACACCGTGCCCGCCGCCGCCGCAACGAGCGCCGGGGCATAGGCAGCAGGAAGACGCCGCAACGTTGCAAGCAGCAGGGCAACAAGGAGCACGACCCCGGCGATCCCGACTCGGTGGTAGGTGTCCATGTAGCCGCTCGCGTGCTGCCAGAAACCGGAGCGGATGGTGCCGTCGGCGGCGGGCGCGCCCGCGAGCCAGGCGGCTCCGGCCGCGCACGCCGCGGCAAGGACGTCGGGAGCCGTCAGACGTCGCACGAGCACGAGACCGACGAGCGCAACGCCCGCCGAGATGAGCCCTGCGAGGGACGGAAGGACGAGCACGGCCGCGAGGTCGGCCACGGCGATCACCCGGAAACTCGACCCGGCGGCGGCCGCGAGGCCGAGCGCCGCCCCTACCGCCAGAACGTCAGCGCGAACGCCGGTTGTCCCGACGAGCGCAGCACCGAGGCCTACGGCGGCAGCCGCGAGCCCGAAGGCAGCACCCGCGAGGCGAAGGTCGGAGGCAGAGCGAACGAAGATCGGTGTGACGACCGCGATCGCCACACACGCGGCTGCGTTATGGAGCAGGCCGCGCTCACCGTTGGCGGCAATCCAGGCTGCAAGCGCGAGGGCGAGAGCGGTCGGGATCGTCGGCAGCACTCGCGTGCGAGCAAGCGGCGCGGCCGCGACGATGATGCCAACCGCGAGCGCCGCGGCGCCGTGCGGCCAGGCGAGAACGACCGGAGCGGCTACCGCCGGGAGCATCGGCGCCCCTACCCGCGATGCCGCAACCGCAACGCAGCCGAGAGCGAGCGCGAGCATGGCGGCGATGTCATTGCCGGTCGAGGCACCGGTTACGGCTGCGCCGGCGGCGACCACAAGGACGAGCACCACGAGCCCGACAGCCGACCAGCGGCTCCGGGCGTCCACGGGGCTCCGCATCAGCGTGCTCCGTCGCTGCCCGCGAGCACCGTGCCGACAACGTTGACACCCGGGGTCGCGGCGAGCTGTGCGACTCCCTCGTCGCCGACCCCATTTGTGATCGCGACGACGGCGTCAACCGTCCGAAGGAGCTCGCCGTCGGTGGCCGCACCTGCAACCAGGACGAACGCGCAGCGAGCGGCGAGCCGGTCGAGCTCCTCGGCGTCTGCATCGCTGTCGCGAAGCCACATCGCAAGCTCGCCGCGCTCTGCAAGCGCATGTGCGACACGAGCCGAGACCGCGCCGTCGTGGTCGCCGACGAGCAGCACGGTCTGGAACGGATGCTCAGCGGCCCGGATCAGCAGGGCGTCGACCAGGTCGCCGTACCCACCGTCAACGCCAAGGTCGCCGAGGACAGGGACGGATCGTGAGTTTCGCGTGTGGTGGGCGGGCTGAGCCGGCTCGTCTGGCTGCGCCTCCGCGGCAGCCTCGGGGGCTGCAGGGAGCTCGACCGGTGGCGCCGGACGCTCGGACGCCTGGATCTCGGCGGGCCGGTCGCCGGCTTCGAGCACCGGCCAGGCCGGGAGCGGCGGCGGAAGCCAGGGCAGCGGCCGACGGCGAACCGCAGCAAGGTTGGCGACGAGCAGACCGACCAGGAATCCGAGGAGCCCACCCCACCCGAGATCACGGCGGAGGTGCGGCGAGACCTTTCCCGGCAGCGCGTGTGCTGGGTCGAAGATCGAGACCTTGATCGGTGAGGCGACCGTGTCGGTCGGCTGACCGAAGTCGACGAGCACGAGCTGGGTGAAGACGGTTGCGACCTCCTGGGTGACGCGCGTCGCAACCAGCGGATCGCCGTCGTCGACGCTGATCACGAGCACGGAGGAGTCGCCCTGGCCGACATGCAACCGGTCAAGGAACGTCGTAGGCGACTCGCTGAGCGAGAGGTTCTTGATCACGTTCTGCGCCACGATGTTCTTCGTGACGAGGTCGCGCACGGTCGCAACGATGCCGACGGGGCCCGCCCCGCCTGGCAACGGCTGGCTACCGGCCTGTACGACGAGCGAGGTCTCCGCACGGTAGAGCGTCGACTCGCGCGTGCTCGCGCCGTAGCCGCCTGCGAGCCCGGCGAGCGCTCCCACGACGACCAGGACGGAGAAGAGCATCCACCGCACCCGGAAGGGGTCAACCATATGGGACAGGTTACTCCAGCGCCGTTCCCGCTCCTGCCCGAGTAGACGGAGGCGACAACGCGCCGCGAGGCCCTCCTCGCGTCGCTACTGGCGTTCGCGCAGAGCCGGGAAGAGGATCACGTCGCGGATCGACTCCTTGCCCGACAGCACCATCGTGAGCCGGTCGATGCCCATCCCCAGCCCGCCGGTGGGTGGCATGCCGTACGACAGCGCCTCGACGTAGTCGGGGTCGCCCGGCTCGGCCTCGACGTTGCCGCCGGCGCCCTCGTCGAGCTGCATCGCAAAGCGCGCGGCCTGATCCTCGGAGTCGTTGATCTCGGTGAACGCGTTGCCAAGCTCCATGCCACCGACGTAGTACTCGAAGCGCTCGACGATCGTCGGGTCGTCGTCGGTCGAGCGGGCAAACGGTGAGAGCTCGACCGGGTAGTCGTGCAGGATCGTCGGCTGCACGAGCGCCGGCTCGACGAAGTGCGAGAGCGCGTGGTCGATCAGCTGCGCCCATGTCCTGTCGTGCTGGGTCTCCACGCCGCGCTCGTTGAGCCGCTGGCGCAGCTCCTGCTCGTCCCGCGTCCAGAGGCCGTGGGCGTCGAGCGCGTCGACGAGCTTGACCCGCTCCCAGACGGCGAGATCGACCTCGTGCCCCTTGAACGTGACCTTCGTCGTCCCGAGCGTCTCTTGCGCGACCCGGGCGACCAGGCGTTCCATCCGGGTCATCGTGTCGCGGTAGTCGGCGTAGGCCTCGTACCACTCGAGCATCGTGAACTCCGGGTTGTGCTTGTAGGAGACTCCCTCGTTGCGGAAGTCCTTGCCGATCTCGTAGACCCGCTCGAGCCCCCCGACGATTAGCCGCTTGAGATAGAGCTCGGTCGCGATGCGCAGGTAGAGCGTCTGGTCGAGCTCGTTGTGATGGGTCGAAAACGGCCGGGCGAACGCGCCGCCATACCGCGGCTGCAGCACGGGCGTCTCGACCTCGATGAAGCCCTCATCGTCGAGCGCGCGACGCACCGCAGTCACAACGCGCGCCCGAAGCTGGAAGTCGGCGCGCGTCTCCTCGTTCATCAGCAGGTCGAGGTAGCGGCGCCTGTAGCGCTGCTCGACATCGGTGAGCCCATGGAACGTGTCCGGAAGTGGCGCTCGGATGTGGGCCAGAACCTCGAGGTGGTCGACGAGAAGCGAGGGCTCGCCGCGGCGCGACTTCGTTGCATGCCCCATCACTCCGACGATGTCGCCGAGATGCACTGAGACCTCGCCTGTCCGCTCGCGCGGGCAGAGCAGCTGGATGCGACCCGAGCGGTCGACGAGGTCTAGGAAAGTGAGCTTCCCCATCTCTCTGCGAGCGAGAACGCGGCCGGCGAGACGCCGCTCGGGAGCACCCTCGACGCCAGGCTCGAGCAGCTCGGCCTCGGCACGAACGACGGTGATCTCGTCGCGGTCGGGATAGCGCTTGGCAGTCGTCATCGGCGAGAGATCCTACGGCTTCCGGCGCATCATCCACGCCCTTGGCCCACCGACCGGTGTCTCGCCCTCCCGGATGACCTCGAAACCGTGCCGCTCGTAGAAGCGCACATTGACCTCGGCGTTCGTGAGAAGAGCGCACGGGATGCCGTCGCGCGCCGAGGCCTCAAAGCCTGGCTGCAGCAGCGTGGCGCCGAGTCCCTGCCGGCGGTGGTCGGGGTGCACCCCGAGGCCGGCTAGATACCAGTGAGGTTCCGGGACAGCTTCGCCGCGCATCGTCTCGACAGCGCGACCGTAGGCGAGGAAGCGTGAGGTGGCGTCAAGGAGTCGGAGCGGCGTCGCAACGAAGGCGCGGAGCATCTGTCCGACATGCACCTCCGGGCGACCTGGCGGTACCCAGCGAGCGCAGCCGAGCGGCGGATCACCCGCCGCCCACACCTCGGCGTCCGTCACCTCGAACGCCGACTGGAAGAGCCAGGGCAGGAGCGCCTCGCGGCGGCTCGCCTTGGGGATCACCCAGCCCCAGGCAGGGTCGTCCTGAAACGCCCGTGCGAGCACCGCGCTCGCAGAACCGAGCTGATCGTCTGGCAGCCGCACCACCTGCATCACATGACCCTAACCGCCCAGGGCTGCGCGACACCGGGGCGGCAAGAGCTACGCGGCGCTGATCTCGAGGATCTTGAACGTGAACGCGCCGCGCGGGGCCGAGACCTCGACGACGTCGCCCTTCTTGTGGCCGATGATGGCCTTGCCGACCGGCGACTCGTTCGAGAGCTTGTTCTCGGCCGGATTCGCCTCGGCGGAACCGACGATGTGGTACTCGAACGTCTTGTTCGCCGCGACATCGCGCAGGCGGACGGTCGAGCCGACCGAGACGGAGTCCTTGGAGATCTCCTTCTTCGTGATCACACGCGCAGAGAGGAGGCGCTCCTCGAGCTGGGCGATCTTGTGCTCGAGCATCGCCTGCTCGTTCTTGGCGTCGTCGTACTCTGCGTTCTCGGCGATGTCGCCGAACTCGCGCGCGATCCGGATGCGCTCCGCAACCTCACGGCGTTTGTCGTTCTGCAGGAAGTCGATCTCCTGCACAAGCTTCTTGTAGCCCTCTGGTGTGAGGATGACTTCCTTCAAGGTGAAGCGGCCTCCTGCCGCGCCGTCGTCGGCTCTGTCAGCGACCCCGAAAACGGTGGCGAATGGTAGCGACGGCATGGCGGGTGCCGCAAGGGGTGCCGCTACGATCGTCTCCATGAGCGTCGATCTGCACGAATCGTGGTTCATCGGTGCGGTCGAGATCCCCTCGCGGCTCGTCCTCGCACCGATGGCCGGCGTCTCCGTTCAGGCGTTCCGGCGCCAGGGCCGCCGGTACGGCGCCGGTCTCGTGTGCTCGGAGATGGTCTCGGTTGCGGGCATCGCGCACCGCAACGAGCGGACGCTCGGGTACCTGCGCGTCGCCTCCGACGAGCATCCGCTCGCGATCCAGATCTTCGGCTCCGACCCACTCGCGATGGCGGAGGCTGCCCGGACGATCGCCGCTGCCGGCGCAGACATCGTCGACATCAACTTTGGCTGCCCGGTGCGCAAGGTCACGAAGACCGGTGCCGGCGCCTCCTGCCTCGCCGACCCTGACCACGCCGCCCGGATCGTCGCCGCGGTCGCAGAGGCAACCCCGCTGCCGGTCTCGGTGAAGATGCGACGCGGGATCGACAACGGCTCGCGTGACTGCCTCGTCGTCGGCCCGCGCCTCGTCGAGGCCGGTGCTGCGTCGCTCACGCTCCACCCGCGGTCGGCGAAGCAGATGTACAGCGGCACCGCTGATCACTCCCTCACGGCCGAGCTCGTCTCTCTCGTCGACGTGCCCGTGATCGCCTCGGGCGACGTCACGTCGAGGGCGCGCGCGCAGGCCGTCCTCGCGACTACCGGCGCCTCTGCGGTGATGGTCGGGCGGGCCGCGCAGGGCAACCCGTGGGCGCTCGCCGAGATCATGGGCGAGGAGGTCGAGCCGTCGCGCGAGGAGGTCGTCGCCGAGCTCCTGCTCTTCATGCGTGAGACCGTGCGCGAGCTCGGTGAGCAGCGAGCGACCGGCTTCCTGAAGAAGTTCTACGGCTGGTACCTCGGCCGTGGCCGCTTCCCGCGGCCGTTCAAGCAGGAGCTCGTCACGGCACACACGCTCGAGGAGGTCGAGCTGCGCCTGCTCGCGGCGGCACCCGGTGCTATCGCTGTCCTGGAACGCCTCGAGGCCGAGGTCGAGCCGGTCGACGAGGTGCTGCTCGACTCGCTGCCAATCTCGATCTACGGCGGCGGCTGAGCCCCACGCCGCTCTAGCGGTTTCGCTCCCACACGAGCCGAAGGCCGCGCAGAGTCAGCTCGGGGTCGACGACCGTGATCGTGGCGGAGTGCGGTGCGATCAGGTCTGCCAGCCCGCCGGTGGCGATGACCGGGGCGTCCGGCGCTTCGAGCTCGGCGCGGATCCGACCGACGATCGCGTCGACCTGGCCCGCGAACCCGTAGACGAGCCCGGACTGGAGCGCCGCAACGGTCGTCTGCGAGATCACGCGCTCCGGTGCGACGAACGGAACCTTGGGCAGCCGTGCGGCGCGCGAGAAGAGCGCATCCATCGAGATCTCGACACCCGGCGCAAGAACGCCGCCGGCGAACTCGCCGGCGGCCGAGACGACGTCGAAGTTCGTCGACGTGCCGAAGTCGACAACGATCGCCGGCGCGCCGTAGCGCTCACGCGCTGCGACCGTGTTGGCGATCCGGTCGGGCCCCACCTCGCGCGGGTCGTCGTAGCGGATCGCGATGCCCGTCGACACTCCGGGGCCAAGCACGAGAATCTCGACGCCCGCCCACCGCGCGGCAAAGGCCTCGTACTCGCGGACGAGCTGCGGCACCGACGACGAGAGTGCGATCCCGTCGAGCGTCTCCAGATCAACGAACGCCCGCAGCAGCACGGCGAGCTCGTCGCCCGTTTGCGACGGGTCTGTGCCGACCCGAAACGACTCGGCCAGTCGGTCACCGGCGAACAGGCCGAAGACAGTCTGGGTGTTCCCGACGTCGATCGCAAGCAGCATGACGGCCCCTTTCGGCGGGGTCAGATCTCGTCGTCGGGCATGTGGTCCTCGATGCGCTTGGCGAGCGCCTCGGCCGTGAGCGTCGGCTCGTCGCCCTCGCCCTTCAGCTCCTCGACCGTCACGTCCGCGGTCGAATACACCTCGACGCGAGGGATCATCCGGGTCGGTCGGTTCTTGTCCCATACCCAGACGTCCTCCATCTTCACGCGGAAGAACGGGTAGGCGGGCTGCGGGACGTACTGCATGTCAAGCTTGTTGCAGAGGTACGTCGCGTCCTGGGTGAGCACGCAGTAGCGAAACAGCCCGTAGACGGCGTTGTACTCCTTCTTGAGGCGGAGCTCCAGCTCGGCCTCGAAGTCGTCGAGCTCGTCCAGGTGGCTCACGCGAGCGATTCTATCGCTGTCAGGAGCTCGGCCACCGTGCCGCGACCGGGGACGACCGCGCCGGGCGCCAGCTCTGCCAGTGGCTCGAGGACGAACAGCCTCTCGTGCAGGTGCGGGTGCGGGACTGTGAGGCCCGACTCCGCGATGATCTCGTCGCCGTAGAGCAGCAGATCGAGGTCGATCGCGCGTGGCCCCCACCGGGGACCGGTGCGCTCGCGCCCGAGGTCGCGCTCGGCGGTGAGCAGCAGGTCGAGAAGCTCGTGGGCGCCGGTGTCCGTCTCGACCTCGGCGACGGCGTTGAGGAAGGCCGGCTGGTCGACGAGGCCCCACGGCTCGGTCTCGCGAATCGACGAGAGGCGAGTCGCGCCGATCGCGGCGGCGGCGGCACGGAGGGTTGCCTCGCGGTCACCCAGGTTCGCGCCGAGACCTACGTACGCGACCGTCACCGGCGGCGCTCGACGGTGACCGCGCTGAAGTCGACCTTCTCTCCCGCCGGGCGAACGGTCGGCTTGCGCACACGGACGCGCACCCACTCGACGGGGAAGCGTTCGAGGAGCGCGTCTGCGACCGCCGGGGCGAGCGCTTCGAGCAGCTGGAATGCCGTCCCGTCGGAGATCTCCCGCACGGTCGTGACGACCTCGCGGTAGTCGACGGCGTCCTCGATCCGGTCGGTCGAGCCGCGCTCACCGACCTCGAGCGAGATGTCGAACAGGAACGGCTGACCGTCGCGTCGCTCGGACTCGAGCACGCCGTGGAAGCCCCAGAGCTCGAGTGCGCGGAGCTCGACGATCATCCCGCCACTGCCGCGGCCACCGCCAGCGCCTCGATGTGCAGGCGGACGTCGTGAACGCGCAGGATCGTCGCCCCGCGCTCGAACGCCGCCACCGCGCCACCAACGGACGCGGCCGCCGATCCGGTCGTGGCGGCAGAGTCTCCCACGATCCTCCCGAGCGAGCTCTTGCGCGAGATCCCGACGAGAACCGGGCGGCCGAGGGCGATGAGCTCGTCGAGCCGCCGAACGAGCTCGAGATTGTGCTCGACCGTCTTGCCAAACCCGATGCCAGGGTCGAGGCAGACGAGCTCCTCGCGCACGCCGGCGGCGACCGCAAAGGTGAGGCGCTCCTCGAGGAATGCCTTGACCTCGGAGACGACGTCGTCGTAGCGCGGGTCGGTCTGCATCGTTCGAGGGGTTCCGCGCATGTGCATCAGACAGAGGTACGCCCCGGAGTCTGCGACGACGCCGGCGAGCTCCGGGTCGGCACGCAGGGCTGTGACGTCGTTGACGAGCTCCGCACCGAGCGCGACCGCCTGTCGTGCCACCTCGGCCTTCGCCGTGTCGATCGACACCGGCCGACCGACAAGCCGCTCGAGCACCGGCACGACCCGGGCGAGCTCATGCTCGACGGACACCTCGGCCGCACCCGGACGGGTCGACTCCCCGCCGATGTCGACGATGGCTGCGCCCGCGTCAAGCATCGCGTCTGCCTGCGCGACCGCGGCGTCAGGACGTGAGGCGAGCCCGTCGCCCGAGAACGAGTCCGGAGTTACATTCACGACGCCCATCACGGACGGGCGGCGGAAGCGCTCCTCGATGGCCGGCCGCAGGCTCACGGCCGAGAGGGCTAGCTCGCGCCTTCGGGCTCGGGCGGCTTCATGGCCGACCCGGGCAGGGGGAACGGACGCGACTTGATCTGGGGACGACGCTCGGTCTTCGGCTCGGGTGTCGGCAGCAGCGCAGCCTTCGCATCGACCTCTGCGAACACCGACTCCTCAGCCTCGCCACCGACCAGGCGTTCGAACTGATCCTTGTCGATCGTCTCGCGGTCGATCAGGACCTGCGAGATCCGATGAAGGTCGTCCATGTGCTCGCGGAGCACCTTGAGGGCGAGCTCGTGACCGTCTTCGATGATCCGGCGTACCTCGTCGTCGATCTCACGGGCGAGCTCATCGGAGTAGTCGGGCTCGTGGCCCATCTCGCGGCCAAGGAACGGCATGCTCGTGTCACGGCCGAGGACGCGCGGGCCGAGCTTCTCCGACATGCCGTAGCGCATCACCATCTGCTTGGCGGTGTGCGTGATCTTCTCGAGATCGTTCGCGGCGCCGGTCGTGACCTCGTTGAAGACGAGCTCCTCTGCGGCGCGACCGCCGAGTGTCATCGCGATCTCCTCTTGCAGCGACTGCTTCGTCTGCATGTAGCGATCCTCCGTCGGGAGCGAGATCGTCAGGCCGAGCGCCTGGCCGCGGGAGACGACCGTGATCTTGTGGATCGGGTTCGTCATCTCGAGGAAGTGGCCGACGAGCGCGTGGCCCATCTCGTGGTACGCCGTGATCCGCTGCTCCTTCTCGGAGAGCAGGCGCGCCTTCTTCTCCGGGCCTGCGATGACCCGCATGATCCCCTCTTCGAGATCCTCCTGCTCGATCACCTTCTTGCCGTGACGCGCAGCGAGGAGCGCCGCCTCGTTGACGAGGTTCGCGAGGTCGGCGCCGGTGAAGCCAGGCGTGCCGGCAGCCAGCGAGTCGAGCTCGATCTCGGGCGCGAGCGGCTTGCCCTTCGAGTGCACCTCCAGGATCTTGAGGCGGCCGATCCGGTCGGGGCGGTCGACGGCGATCTGGCGGTCGAAGCGGCCCGGGCGCAGCAAGGCGGGGTCGAGAATGTCGGGCCGGTTGGTGGCGGCGATCAGGATGATGTTGTCCTTCATCTCGAAGCCGTCCATCTCGACGAGGAGCTGGTTGAGCGTCTGCTCGCGCTCGTCGTGACCGCCGCCGAGGCCGGCGCCGCGATGGCGGCCGACCGCGTCGATCTCATCCATGAAGATGATGCAGGGGTTCGCGGCCTTCGCCTGCTCGAAGAGGTCACGCACGCGCGAGGCGCCGACGCCGACGAACATCTCGACGAAGTCAGAGCCGGAGATCGAGAAGAACGGCACGCCGGCCTCACCGGCAACGGCACGCGCCAGCAGCGTCTTGCCTGTCCCTGGCGGCCCGTACAGCAGCACACCCTTCGGGATGCGAGCGCCGAGCGCCTGGAACTTCTTCGGGTTCTCGAGGAACTCCTTGATCTCCTGGAGCTCCTCGACAGCCTCGTCGACACCGGCGACGTCCTTGAAACCGGTCTTGGGCGAGTCCGGCGCCATGCGCTTCGCACGCGACTTGCCGAAGCTCATCACCTTGGAGCCGCCACCCTGCACCTGGTTCATCAGGAAGATCCAGAAGCCGATCAGCAGCAGGAACGGCAGGAACGAGCCGATCAGCGCGGCCCAGGAGAAGCCGCCGACACCCTTCGAGTCGTAGTTGATCGCGTACTTGTCGAGCAGGTTCTGGAACTGGAGCGCCGACTGATCGCTCGGATAGTGGACGGTCACCTTCGTCTTGCCGTCTGCCTCCGTCGCCGTGATGGAGCGCTTGCTCGGGTTGAAGAGCATCTCGCTGAACGCCGTCGGAGACTTGATCACCTGCGCGCGCAGATCGGAGTACGTGATCGGCTTGGCCGCCTTGCTGCCCGTGATCAGGGTCTGGCTTGCAAGCCAGACGAGGAGCACAATGACGATGAGCGGGAAGAACGCGCTGCGGAAAAAGCGATTCACGTTCGACTCAGGGTACCGGAAGGGCTTTTCGCCACGGCTCCGGGTTTCGGAGCGAGGGCGGGAGTGGCCGTCAGACGCCCTCGGGCATCAGGTCTTCGTGCAGCACGCCGACGTACGGCAGGTTGCGGTAGCGCTCGGCGAAGTCGAGCCCGTAGCCGATGACAAACTTGTTCGGGATCTCGAAGCCGACGTAGCGAACGTCAACCTCGTTCTCGCGGCGCTCCGGCTTCGTCAGGAGCGAGCAGACCTGGAGGCTCGCGGGCGAACGTGACTCGAGGTTCCGCAGGAGATAGGAGAGCGTCAGCCCGGAGTCGACGATGTCCTCGACGACAAGAACGTGGCGGCTCTCGATGTTGATATCGAGGTCCTTGAGGATCCGGACGATCCCGGAGGAGTCCGTCGAGGCACCGTAGCTCGAGATCGCCATGAAGTCGATCTCGCAGGGAACTCGGATCGCGCGCATCAGATCGGCCATGAAGAACACGGCGCCCTTGAGGACACCGACGAGGAGCAGCTCGCATCCGGCGTAGTCGGCAGTGATCTCGTCGCCGAGCTCACTGATCCGGGTCTGCAGGCGCTCCTGGTCAATCAGCACCTCGCCGACACCACGCTCGAGCTCTGTCTTCACCGCTCCTCCTCGATCCGAACAGCCTCGACGCCCTCGGCGGCGACGATCCCGGGCACTGCGACCACCTCATCGCCTCGAACGACAAGCGGCCAGCCTTCACGATCTGAGCGGGGGATCTTCGCGTCGACGAACACGTCCTGCACCTTCTTCGAGCGGCCGACCAGGCGGTCGCCGGGTCGCCACCCCCGTACCCTAAGGCCTGGGAGGTCGGAGCGGATCCGGAAGCCGCCAAACGTCACCTCGCCGTGCAGATCGACCGGCCCGCTCTCGAGCCAGAGCCGGTCGTGCTCGCGCACTGCCTGAACACCGCCCCCGAGGTCGACGCGACGAGACCCGACCGGCGAGTCGAGGAGCTCGGCGAGCTCAGGCGTGAGGGTGCGACGCTCCTTGAGGACGCGCAGGATGTTCTCGCGGGCGGCCGGGTGGATCTGCCGAAGGAGCGGCACGATCTCGCCGCGGATGAGGCCGCGGACGGTCGCCGGGTTCGACGAGTCGACCCGAAACGCAACGCCGCGCTCGCCGCAGAACTCCTCGGTCTCCTCTCGCCACAGCAGCAGGAGTGGGCGAACGATCCCGTCCTCCCGGCGCGCCTTGATCCCCCTCGTGTTTCCGCTCGTCGCGAGTCGGTAGAGAATCGTCTCGACCTGATCGCTCGCGGTATGCCCGGTTGCGCGGAGCCGGTCGGTGGGAACGCCATAGCGGAGGTCGCGCAGCTCCGCCTCGCCGAGCCCCGCACCAGGCCGCGAGACAACCGTGGCCCCGAGCACCTCTCGGCAGAACTCGGCGTCCGCGTCGGACTCGGCCCCGCGTAGGCCGTGGGCGATGTGGAGCGCGGAGACCCGATAGCCAAGCTCGCGCAGCAGAAAGACGAGACAGGTCGAGTCGGCGCCGCCGGAGACGAGGCAGAGCACCTGCCCGCCCGGCTCGATCAGCTCGTGCTCGCTGATGTGCGCGGCGACACGTGAGAGGACGTCCACCTCCACAGTCTCTCAGCCCTTGCTCGGAGTCACCAGTCGGGTGCTGCGAGCCAGGCGTCGAGAGCCTCAACGACCGCCTCCAGCTCGTCGGCGGTGAACCGGTAGGGCGTGGCGTAGTCCGCAAGCGGCACCCGCGCCACGGGCTGCCCGCCGTCCCGCAGCAGGAGCGCGTAGGCGACCGGAAGCGAGTGCGAGACGACGAGCACGGTGCGGTCGGGCAACGCAGCGATCGCCCTGAAAGCCCCGGCGTAGCGTCGGGCAATCGCGTACCGGCTCTCTCCCCCGCCGGGTGCGGCTTCGGTGGAGGGCGCGGCGCTCGCCCAGGTGCGGTACTCATCGAGCGGCCTCCCCTCGAACACGCCGTAGACCGGATCGTTGAGCTCAGGCAGCACGAGACGTGGCACCGGCCGATCGCCGAGGGCTGCGTCGGCTGTCGCTCGAGCGCGCTCCATCGAGCTCGTGACACAGAGATCGATCGACTCATCCGCAAGCACCGCGTCGAGAGCCCGAGCCTGCTCAACCCCGGCGTCGGTGAGTCCAACTGCCACGCCCGGGTCGCCGTTCAACAGCCCGCGGACGCTGTACCGGCTCTCCCCATGGCGCGCGAGGATCGCGGTGTCCATGCACCCAGATTAGTACGCGGCTTGCCGGCCGGACCGGATACCTTTAGTCTCGACTCATGCGTCGCGCGCTTCTCATCGCAGCAGTTGGTGTTTCGGTAGTCGCAACCGCCACCGCAACGGCCGCGACCAAGCCCGTCGCGTCCGGCTGCGTCCTGACCGTGCAGGCGTCAAAGGCCTTCCCCGGCTTCTTCCACTTCGAGATGAACGGCTGCATCTCGCTCAGCTCGATGGACGTCTCTGCGACCAGCGCGATCAAGCTCTCGACCGCCTGGGCCGTGATGACCAACAAGGACGAGCGCGGTGTTGGCGCGATCCTCCTCAGCGCAGGCAAGGAGCACGTGCTGTTCCTTCCGACGACGGCGCCGGGTGACCGTCTTTATGTGAACATGAGCGGACTGAAGGTCGGTGACCTCGTCACGTTCAAGGCGAAGGGCGCGAGCGGCAAGGCTCTCGCGACGTTCACCTACCGCATCACGAACGCCTAGCGCACCTCAGAAGAGCAGCGACCGGTAGGTCCCTGCGCGCTCCATCCCGATCGACTCGTACAGCCGCTGCGCTGGCTCGTTCTCGGTGCGCACGAAGAGAGTCACGACGGGAACGAGCGAGAGCAACAGGCGGCAGAGATCGCGCATGCCGCGGCTCCCGTGCCCGCGCGAGCGCGCAGCCGGGTCGACCCAGACCTGTTGCACCTGCACGGCGGTGGGAGTCCACGCCGACGCCTCAGCCTTGAACAGGATCGTCCCGTTCTCGACCCACACCCACGACCGGCCCTCCTCGATCTGCGCGCGCGTGCGCCAGCGGAACCCGTCCGCGTCGCGCTCGAGCGGGTCGACCCCGAGCTCCTCGGTGTGCGCGGCGGCGCACACCGGGACGAGAAGGTCGAGATCCTCGAGCGTCGCGGGACGCAGCCCGCTGTCGCCGGGCGCCGGGAGCGCCCGGATCGCATAGACAGGCTGCCCGGGCCGATCCTCCCGCGGGGACTTGACGAGCCGCTCGGCCTCGGCCCAGAGCTCGTTGACGGCGACCTGGTCGCCGATGATCATCTTCGACCGGCTGCGCGCGACGGACTCCGCGAACCGTCCGCAGTCACGCCCGGAGGGGACGAAGTTCGCACCGACGTGGCACAGGGCGTCGAGCAACCCGTCCGACGCGGCGATCGCGACGAAGCGGCCGAGCCCTCGGCGCGCCACGTCCTCGAGGAACACCCGCTCAACGGGCGAGGCCTGGCAGAAGGCGACCACCTCGGCGTAGGTGGGCTCGATCAGCGATGACATTCCGCAATCCTCGCGTATCCCGATAGAGTCCTGCGCCATGCCCCTCCATGTCCGCGCAGAGCCTGGCGAATACGCCGAGGCCGTCCTCCTTCCCGGCGACCCGCTCCGGGCCAAGTACATCGCCGAGACCTACCTTGACGACGTCGTGCAGCGCAACGCAGAGCGCGGCCTGCTCGGCTACACCGGCACCTACAACGGCAAGCCGGTGTCGGTTCAGGGAACGGGCATGGGCTGTCCTGGTGCGACGATCGTCTTCGAGGAGCTGATCCAGCTCGGCTGCAAGAAGCTGATCCGGGTCGGCACCTGCGGCGGGCTCCAGCCGAGCCACGCGCTCGGTGATCTGATCGTTGCGATCTCGGCCGTTCCGGCCGATTCGACCGCGACGCATCTCGTCGGCGGCGAGCCTCACTGTCCGACCGCCTCGTGGAATCTCGTGCACGAGGCCGTGCACATCGCGAAGCACGCGAACCAGCACCTCCACGTCGGGCCGATCGTCTCGAGCGATCTCTTCTACAACCCGAACGAGGGTCAGTACGAGCGCTGGTCGTCGCGCGGCGTCCTCGCCGTCGAGATGGAGGCCGCTGCGCTCTTCACCGTTGCGGCGATCCGCGGCGTCCAGTCTGCCTGCCTGCTGACGGTCAGCGACATCGTCGTCGAGGGCACGTTCACCCGGATCACCGACGAGGAGCTGCGCGCGTCCGTCGACCGGATGACGCGTCTTGCTCTCGACGTCGCGATCTCCGACAAGCATTAGCGCCCGGACCGTCTTCCTCGTCAACCCGGCGAGCGGCAACGGCTCAACGGGTCGGCGCTGGCCGCAGCTCGAACGCCGTGCCTCCGAGCTGGGCCTCATCGGCGAGCTCCTGCTCTCCGAGCACCCCGGACATCTGACCGAGCTCGCACGGCGGGCGGCCGGTGACGACACGCTGCTCGTCGTCGTGGGCGGCGACGGGACACTGAACGAGGTCATCAACGGCGTGGCCGATCTCGGCGCCGAGATTGCCGTTCTCCCGGCGGGCACGGGGCAGGACTTCGGCCGCACCTACGGGATCCCGGCGAAGTTCGAGGACGCTGTCCGGGTCGCGCTCCACGGGGCAACCCTGACCGTCGACCTGGGCCGCGTGACATTTCGGACGCACGAGGGTGACGAGGGGTTGCACTACTTCGCCAACAGCGCGTCGGCCGGGATGAGCGGTGCGGTCGCGAAGCGGGCGAACGAGATGTCAAAGGCGCTCGGCGGGAAGGCGACGTTCTACGCGGCCCTCGTCCGCGAGTTCGTCAGCTGGCAGAACACCGAGGTCACCGTCGTCCTCGACGGCGTCGAGCGTCGCGGGCTGATGCACGACGTGATCGTTGCAAACGGCCGCTTCGCAGGCGGCGGCATGCAGCTCGCCCCCGGTGCCAAGCCTGACGACGGGCTGTTCGACGCGATCCTGATCGGCGACATCAACAAGCTCGACTTCGTCACGACCTCACCGAAGCTCTACTCCGGGCGCTACATCGACCACCCGAAGGTCGAGGTCATGCGCAGCGCGAGCGTGACGGTCACCGCACCGGTCAACCTTCCGATCGAGCTCGACGGCGAGCAGGTCGGCACGACGCCGGCGCGGTTCGAGATCGTGCCCGCCGCCCTGCGCCTGCGCGTTCCGGTCTAGCTGCGCTCAGGCCTTGGGCGGCTTCGGCGTGGCTGCGCGGCGCACGGTGCGCCTCGGCTTCGTCGCCTGCTCGAGCGTCTCGAGACGCTGCTCGATCGCCAGCAGCCTGTCCTCGACGGACTCGAGGCCGTGGATGATCTTCTCGCCGCGATCCTTGAGATGCATCGCGCCCTGAAGTGCCTGCTTGGTTGCGCCGCTGCTTGCAACCTTCGCGAGGGCACCTTCGCTCACCGAAGCGAGCTGGGAGATAACGGTCTTTCTGACCATGGGGCCACCCTTTCGTTTCGGCGTCTGCGCACACGATACGCGAGTCGCCAGCACCTGCAAACCCGGCTCTTGACCGGACGCCAAAACGGCGTAGAGTCGCTCATGTGAGAGCAGTCCTGGGCGCCGTTGCCGCGGTGTTCGGGTGGGCCGGGGAACGGCTCGCCCTGGTCGTGCTGCTCCCGCTCTCGGCGACGCTCGTGTGGGCTGCGGTCTGGAAGGTCTGGCTGCCGATCCCCGACGGCGGTGTCCCGTCGCGGCGCTCGGTGACGCTCGCGATCGTGCTGCTCGTGCTCGGCGTCGGCTCGGCGGTGATCGGCGTCTTCCACAACCGGCTCAAGCACATCGAGCTGACCCGCACGGGACTCACCGTAACCCTGACGGCGCCGGAGCGCAGCGGCCTTGGCGCCCTTGTCGAGCGTCTTGCCCGCACCGGTGCGTCACCGGCACGGATCGCCGAGGCGACCCGCCGCTACCTCGAGGCTGTGCACGTGCAGCGCCCGGCGCTACACCCCATCGCAAAGGCGCTCCTCGCCGAGGAGGCTGGGCTCAGCGTGGAGCAGGCCGAAGCGCTCGCCGAGCGGATCGCGTCGGCCGTGGGGTAACCGGGGCCGCCCGCCTCGCGGGCTACCGTCAGAGAGGTGATCGTCGCTCACCTCGACCTGGACGCATTCTTCGCCGCAGTCGAGGAGCTCGAAAGCCCTGAGCTTCGTGACGTGCCGCTCGTCGTGGGCGGCGACCCGCACGGGCGTGGCGTCGTCGCGACGGCGAACTACCTGGCGCGCGAGTTCGGGATCCGGTCGGCGATGTCGTGCGCCGAGGCGCTGCGTCGATGCCCCTCGGTCGTCTTCGTGCCCCCTCGCATGTCCCTCTACCGCGAGTACTCACGGGAGGTCTGGTCGACCGTGCGCGACGTTGTCCCGACAGTCGAGCAGGCGGGTATCGACGAGGGCTACCTCGACCTCGGCGAGATCGCCCCGGCGTTCGACGATGCCCGAGCCATTGCCGAGGCCGTTCGCGCGGTCGTCCGGGCGCGTACACGGCTCTCGTGCTCGCTCGGGGTTGCGACCTCGAAGGTCGTCGCGAAGGTCGCCTCGGATCGGCGGAAACCGGGCGGGCTCACCGTCGTGCGTCCCGGCAAGGAGGCGTCGTTTCTTGCGCCATTTCCGATCCGCGTGCTGCCTGGTATCGGCCCCCGGGCCGAGGAGCACCTGAGCGCAGCCGAGGTCATGACGATCGGCGATCTCGCGGCGCTCACCGACGAGGATCTCCGACGTCTACTCCCCGGCAAGGTCGGCCTGCTCGTTCGCGACCGTGCGCGTGGGATCGACCCTCGCGACCTCGAGGTCTCGACCGAGCGAGTGTCGATCTCGAGCGAGGAGACGTTCCCGCGGGACGTCGGCGACCCCGAGCGGCTACACGACGAGCTGCGCCGCATGGCTGATCGCCTGGCGGCCCTGCTGCGCGAGCGCGGTCAGGTCGCGCGGACAGTCACGACGAAGGTGCGCTACCCGGACTTCGCAATCCGGAGCCGCTCGACCTCGTTACGGGCCGGTACCGACAACGGTACGCGGATCGGCGAGCTGGCCTGCTCGCTGCTCGACCGCGCGCTCCGCGACCGCCCGGGGCCGCTGCGTCTCGTCGGCGTGGGCGTCTCCGGACTCGAGGATCACGCCCAGCTCGAGCTCGCCCTCGTCTGATCGGGAGCCGCCGGCCGTCAGCTCACGCCGCAGGCCCGAGCCGAGTGGTACCACTGGCTGCCGCCAAACCGTCGACCATTGGCAAGCCAGATGCGGTACGCGACGCGGAGCTGCTGACGCGGGGACGCGTCGGCTGGGCTGCGCGGATACCCACGCGGCGCAAAGTGCCTCCAGGTGCCGACGTCGATCTGCATGCCACCGTGGTCGACCGAGGGACGGCCGAGCCAGTCGGTCGTGCGATGCCAGTCCAGGGACTCGTGGCGGTGGACGCAGAGCGCCTTCGGCACCCACCAGCTGGGAAGGGTCGTGCGAGCTGTGGCGGCGCCGGCGGAGCCGAGCGACGCAAGAACTACGGTTGATATGGCCAGACGAGAACGCAGAATCAGACCTCCTGATCGGGGACACGAATGCGAGCCTGTGGTCGCGGCTCGTCTTTGAGAGCGCCGGAGTAATGGCGCGGAGGGGCTACCTCGGCTCGGGCCGCGCGCCTGTGAGCGGCACGCAGGGTTCCAAGCGGACACCAGAGTAGCACCCGGAGCTCGCGTGCCGGGTGGAGTGGCGATGCTTCTCCCCTGCTCAGGGGACAATTCTGTTTTCAAAGCTGGTTCCAGAGATCCGCACCCGGCGTCCGCGCCTACGATCCACAGCGTGGACGGGTTCGACTTCACAGCGCACGTGCGGGTGCGCTTCGCCGACACCGACGCGCAGGGCGTCGTGCACAACTCGAACTACCTCGTCTGGTTCGAGATCGCCCGCGTCGAGTTCCTCGAACGCTTCGCCGGCGGGTACCAGCGGCTTCGCGACGAGGGCATCGAGTCGCTCGTACTCGAGGCGCACTGTCGGTTCATCCAGCCTGCATTCTTCGACGACCGGCTCCTCGTCAACACCCGCTGCATCGCTGCACGCGGCGCGCGGTTCCGCTTCGAGTACGCGATCGAGCGGGACGGGACGCTGCTCGCCGAGGGCTGGACGGCCCATGGCACGGTCGACGGAGCGACGCTCCGGCCGACGCGAACGCCGGCCTGGCTGCTCGACGCGATCAGCGCTGCGTCGTCGTAGCTGCGGGCGCCGCAGCCTTCTTCGGCGTCACCGCCTTCGTCTTCTCCTTCGGGCCGATCCGAACAAGCTTCGGTGACGCCACGTAGTTCGAGACCCACGTCGCATCCGAGAGGAGCTTGCCGTGGCGGTCGTAGACGAGTCGGTGAACTGACGTCGCCTCCGCCGGGACGCCCGGGTCATCCACGACATGCTCGCCGGGCTTCAGCGCCAGGTCCGTCTTACGCTTGATCGGCGGCGGCGAGACGAACCGCAGCGGCGCGGCCTCGGTGACGACGCGGCGGTGTTGCGGCGTGCCGTAGAGGGAGACAACGAGCGAGGACGACTCGACGAACGTCCTCAGGAGGATCCAGTGGTCGGTGTCGTTGAGAAACTTCAGGTCGGTGTCGGGGTAGTTGACGGTCGCATCGCGTCCGAGGGGATAGTGGGAGATGTAGAGGGCGTGGTTCGTGCGCGCGGTGATCGGCAGGCCCGCCTCGAACGCCGCGTTGAACACCGTGGTCGACACCTGGCAGATCCCCCCGCCGAGGCCGGTTGAGAGCTCTCCGCTGATGATGACCGGCGCCTCGAGGAACCCTTTCGCCGCGGTGCGCTCGCCCGTTGTCGCGTTGAATGAGAACGTCGCGCCGGGAGCGACGAAGTGCTTGTCGATCAGGCGCGCGACGAGGTCGACGTTGTGGATCCGATTCGGAACGCCACCGTAGAACGTCTCGTAGGTCCCGACGAGCCCGGTGATCCCCATCGCTGCCGCCGCCGCGGTCGTGCGCGCCGCCTCGATCTCTGCGACGGCGAGCCGTGCGATCCGGCCCCGGGGCCGCTCCGCAGCGGCGAGAACGGCGGTGGCTGTGCGCGGTACGTCGAGTGCAAGCCCAGGGGTGGACGGGACGATCCGGACGTGGGCGCCTGAAACGGCGAAGGTGGCTGGGCGGGGCGGGCGGCTCAACGTCCGGCCGAGTCCCGCGAAGTACCGCGTCGCAGCGGCTCCGTCCAGTGCGAGCGCACCTCCGGCGGCGGGAAGCTGCAGCATCGCAGCAAGGCGCGTCTGGTCAAGCTCGATCCGCGTCGATCCCAGCTCGAGCATGACGGGAGCGGAGACGACCCGCCGGGCGAGCGCCAGCGTCGGGCGAAGCGACGCGCCGCTCCGCTTGGGCGGGTCCGTTTTGACAGGAAGGTTGACGGGGCTGCGCGGCGGGGCCGCGAGGGTCGCCACGATGACCCGTGAGGCCGTGACTCGATCGAGGACGTGCCCGCTCTTCCCGGGCACGATGCCGACCACCAGGCCCCGGCGGACGAGGCGAGCCTCCTGGTGCGGCCGATCGATCGTGTCCGCGAGCCTGCTGACCTCGTAGTCGACCGCGGCGTCGTAGGCGGACACGAGCGGGGTGATGTCCTTCGGGAAGAGACGAAGCCCGACGCGACGCAGCCCGCGCACGACGCCGTTTCCGTCACCCGCCCTGCTGGCAGAGGCAACGGCCGCGGCCCAGTCGACGGTCACGCCAAGCTCGACGGGCCGGATCGTGAAGCGGCGTCCGGCGGCAACGAAGGTAACCGGGGCGGTGGCGAGCGTTGCACTCCGCGCCTCGAGGTTCGCCTGCGCCTGCGCGGGCGTCAGCCCTGCGACATCGATGCCGTCGATCCTGACCCCCGACGCGATCTCCCCCGGCGACCCTGCGAACGCCACCCCGACACCCATGACGATGGCGACGATGCCGCTCGCCGTGGCGAGCAGGCGAAGTCGAACCGAGTGCGCGGCGTGTGCTCCCCGGCGGGGCTTCCCGACCGTCGTCCGCCCACGCCCCGTCAAAGCACGTCCAAATCTAGCTGGGGGCGCACGGGCGAGAGTCGCCCTGGAGCGGTCAGACCTCGACCGGGAGCGGCCTGGGCGCCAGCGCGTCGACCTCTGGCCCCTCGGGGCGTTCGCGCCGTGCAACGGCAGCCGCGCCGACGATGACACAGCCGAAGGCGACGATCCGAAGGGCGCCGAGCGTGCCGCCCGGAACCTGCTCGTGGTAGACGACGATCCCGCCGAGGATCGGCAAGGCGTTCGTGCAGAACGACGAGAGTCCCGCGGTCGCAAGGGCCCGACCCCGCTGGAACGCCAGCTGGATCAGCGTGAACGCTAGTCCGTGGCAGGCCCAGACCGGTGCGATGAAAAGCAGCGACATCCCGCCGCCGACCGCAGCCTTCGTTCCGACATCTGCCGCCGCGTACATCAGTCCGGCGGCAAGTCCGAGACCCGCGCCAGGCGCGAGGAGCGGAGCGGCTGGTCCGATCGCGACAAGCGTCAGGAGCCCCGACACAGCAAGCCAGAGTGAGACGGCCATCCACGAGCCGGGACGCCCCCCGTCCGTGCCGCCGACAAGCGACGCCGACAGGAAAACGAGCCCAAGGACAGCAGCACCGACGCCGAACCACTCCCTCCGCGGGAGCCGCACACCCGACGCACGCTGAGCGAACACGGCGAGCAGGCCGAGGCCCCCAGCGGACGCCGCCTGCACGAGCGAGAGCGGCGCGAGCTTGAGCGCCAGCACGTAGAACGCCCAGCCGACGAGGCCGATCACGAAGGCGAAGAGCCAGCGACGATGGCCAAACAGCACACCGAGCGACCACCACGGCCGACGGACACTCAGCTTCGGAAGCTTCGACGTGATCGTGTGCTGCGCGACCCACGACCAGTTGAACATCGCCGCGGTCGCCAGAGCGAGGACGAGCCCGACAACAAGGGATGCGTGAGGGAACATTGTGCGGGGCTAGGCTACGTGGGTGGATTTCGAGCTTACAGACGAGCAAAAGCTCCTTCAGGAAACAGTTCGGGCGTTCGTCGACGAACGGATCCTTCCTGTCGCAACTCAGAACGACATGGATCACAAGCTCGACCTCGATCTGATCGGCGAGATGGGCGATCTCGGGATCCTCGGGATCGTCATTCCCGAGGAGTACGGCGGCGCCGGCCTCGACTTCGTCGCCGAGGCGCTGGCGTGCGAGGAGATCGAGCGCGGGGAGGCGGCCTTCCGCACGCTCATCTCCGTCCACGTCGGACTGAACTCGCTCTCGCTCCTTCGGTACGGCAGCGAAGCGCAGAAGCAGCGCTGGCTCGTGCCCCAGGCCAAGGGCGAGAAGCTCGCCTGCTTCGGGCTCACCGAGCCGGGGGCAGGGTCCGATGTCGCCGCGCTTGCAACGACCGCGCGACGCGAAGGCGACGTCTACGTCCTGAACGGGCAGAAGAACTGGATTTCGTACGCGAGCGTCGCAGATCACGCGCTCGTCTTCGTGAAGACCGATCCCTCTGCAGGACACAAGGGGATCAGCGCCTTCATGGTCGAGAAGGGAACGCCCGGCTTCACGACCCGCGACCAGGAGCACAAGCTCGGGATCTGGGCCGGGTCGACCGGCGAGCTCTTCTTCGACAACATGGAACTGCCTGCCGACAACCTGATTGGTGTCGAGGGCCAGGGCTTCGAGATCGCGATGCACTCGCTCGACCACGGCCGGTTTACGGTCGCAGCCGGCGCCTGCGGCGTCGTCCGGGCGTGTCTCGAACGCTCCGTCGAGTACGCGCGTGAACGCGAGACGTTCGGCAAGGAGATCGGCAGCTACCAGTTCGTCCAGGACATGATCGCGACGATGGTGCTCGGGTACGAGACCTCGAAGCTGCTCGTGATGCAGGCCGCCTGGATGAAGGATCAGGGCCGCCGCTCGACCCGTGAGACGTCGCTTGCGAAGTGGCACGCGACGGAGTCGGCGTTCGAGGCCGCCCACCTGGCGATCCAGGTCTTCGGCTCGTACGGCTACAGCGCGGAGGTGGGGATCGAGCGGTACTTCCGCAACGCCCGCGCCCCGATCATCTACGAGGGCACGACCCAGATCCACAAGATGATGCAGGCCGAGCACGCGCTCGGCTACCGCTCACTCAACGGCAAGGGAGGCGAGGTCTCACCGCTCTGCTCGTGGGCGCCGGCGCTCGCCCCCGTGCACCGGCACGGCTAGCGGCGCTCAGACCTCGCCGTCGTAGTAGTCAACCGCCGACTCGCGGCGTACGGGCATCTTCACGTCGCCGTCACCCGACCAGACGCCGACCTTGTTGCTGTCCGGGTACACGGCAACCGCCGTCGCCGACTTGGTCGAGACCATCGCGACACGAACGGGCTCCGACGTGCGGTTCGTCACCTTGTGCGCCCCGGTGGGCCCGCTCGGGAAGCAGACGGCGTCGCCAGGCCGGAGCGTTCGCTCCCCGTCCGGCGTGCGGAGGATAGGCGTGCCGGAGACGACGATCAGCCACTCCTCCATCCCGTGATGGAAGTGGTACGGGAACGTCCTGGCACCGTCACCGGGAGAGTAGAGCGTCCCGTCGATCTGCTCGGAGCCGATCTGGGCACAGACACGCGAGGACTGCGACTCGAACTCCGGTCGCTCCTGGGTCGCGTCGACCGTCGGCGCAGCGAGGTTTGCGCGCCGCCTGCGCACGGTGCGACCCTAGTCGCGCGCCAGCGAGTCGGCAAACCCCCGCAGGTCAGTGATCCGGTCGCTGTCATCGGGGTAGCGGCCGTCTCGGTCGAGCAACACCGCGCGCATCCCGACCGCACGGGCACCCTCGACGTCGTCTTCGACCGTGTCGCCGACCATGAGCGCCTCTCCGGGCAGAACGCCGAGCTGCCCGAGCATCGCAAGAAAGATCGACTCGTGCGGCTTCGACTTGCCGTGTGCGTGCGAGGTCAGCACGGCATCGGCGACGAGTCCGTGATGGGCGACAAAGTGGTCGAGGTCGCGCGAGGAGTTCGAGAGCAGCCCGATCAGGAGCCCGCGCGCGCGAAGCTCTGTGAGCGTGGGCACAGCATCGTCATAGATCTCGAAATGGGCCGAGTGCTCCCAGCGCAGCTCCATCTCGACCGCGGCGCCGTAGGTATCCCCGACGCCTCCCATGCCGAGGATGATCCGCTCGGTGAAGAGCACCCAGATCTCCTTGTCGTGGTCGAGCTCGGGATGGTGCTTGACCTCGGCGAACGCCTCGGCGCGCGCCGCCTCGTACCGCGCCGGGTCGAGGTCGAGCCCGTAGCGGAGACCGAGCGAGCGATAGCCCTCCGGGCCGAGATCGGGGCCGGGCCTCGCGAGTGTGAAATCGACATCGAAGACGACCGCCCGGAGCATTCCCCGAGCATAGAACCGCAGCTACGGCGCCGTCGCTGTGGTCGTCACGGGCGCCAGCTGGGCGCCCGTCGAGGCTGCGAAGCGGCTGCAGTCGACCTGGCCGGCCGCGACCGTCGCGATCGTGTCCTTCGCCGCCCTATACGACGGCTTCGGTGTCCCGTCGGCCCAGAGGAAGCCGGACTGCCAGCCGCCCAGACCGACCTCGTCCTGGAGCTCAAAGTTGAAGAACGCCCCGACTGCCGGCTGACAGAAGGCAAGCGCAAGCGCATCGCGGAACTGGCTCGCCTGATCCGGAGCGGTCGCCGCCGTACGTCGCACCGCGACGGGCTGGACGAGCTGCCGGTTTGACTCGCGCCCCGTATAGGCGGCCCGCTTCGTCGTCGGTACGACGGTCTCGAAGCCGTCCTCCAGGTACCAGATGGTGACGGGCCCGCCAAGGGTCGTTCCGGTGATGAAGCCGGTCGCGCTCGACATGACGGCCCCGGAAGGGGCAAAGCCTCCGCTCGGCACGTTGCCAGCGCCGGGAACCGGCTGCCCGGTATTGCCGAACGCCGCCGTCAATGCCTGGACAAGTCGGAGGTAGTCGCCCTCGTCGAGTGACAGCGTGCCGACGTGGGAGGAGAGCGGCGACTCGGTCGACACCTCGGGGTAGGCGTCGTGGCCGTAGGTGTCGAAGATCGGGAGCGTACGGCCGCTTGCCTTGTAGGCGGCGCCCATCTGGGCGATGAATGCACCCGGACTCTCGTGCGGCGACGTCGAGCTGATCACGTTGATGTTCTTGCGGAACCTGTGGATCGCGTCGTAACAGGTCGCAAGCAGAGACTCATACGCGGCGGCTGAACCTTGCTGGGGCTTCCAGAAGAGCGCCGAGTTCACCTCGTTCCAGATGACGACGTCGCGAATCCGCCGCGAGCGGCTGAGGGAGTCGACGACATAGCTGCAGTACTGCGCCTGCGCGTCGGGCGTCGTCGGCGGCGAGCTCGCCGGGCCGTAGACGGCAAGAACGATGCGCTCACCGAGGAACGCGGCGTTCTGCGCCCGCCGAAGATAGGTGCGCCCGTCGTCGTCGGCGATCGTCTGCCCGGGCCTCCACTGGAGCGTCACGCGCACCGAGCCGAACCCGGCGTCCTTGTGTGCCGCGAAGACCTGCGCCGTGTCCTCCGTCCACTTGAGCGTGTCGTCGTCGACGCCGATCAGAAGCCCCGGCGCGGAACGAGCGGTTCCGGCAAGCACGCTCAGCGCCGCTGTCACCACAGCAAGCGCGCTCACCACGGTGCGACGAGTTCCGCGTTCCATTCGGGCGCCACTATGACCTATGAGCGCCAGAAGTGCCAGGGGTCCGGCGGGGGCGTGACTCTCGTCGGCGCCCCCGCCGGATCTATCGGGGTGCCCAGATTCGAACTGGGGGCCTCTCCGACCCGAACGGAGCGCGCTACCAGGCTGCGCCACACCCCGGGCCGGGGAATCGTAGCGCGTCGGGAGGGGACGGATCGGGGCCGCCAGCTTGCGCGGCCTCCACCCTGTCGTTTATCGTCTGCGTCATGAAGCTGTTCCACGAAGATGCGGGTGCCTAGAGTGCCCGCCTCGAGCGACATGGAGCTGAAGGCCTAGCCCGCCTGCGCATTGAGCGCGGCGGGTTTTTTTGTGCCCTGATCTGGACGAGACGGAGGAGGAAACAGCATGGCAAATCATCTGACCCCCGAGGAGATCTCGAAGGAGACCGGTATCGACCGCGACGAGGTGATTCGCATCTGCGTCACCGAACACGTGCCGATCTACCACGGAAAGATCGACAAGACGCTCTTCCAGGCCCAGCTCGAAGCAGTCGAGGCCTTCCCCGCGGCGCACTGAGAGCAGCCGGGCCCGCGCCAGTCACGGCCGTCGCGACGTGAAGCCGCGCGCGGCGGCCGCAGGTGCGGCTCAGAGAATGCGGCGGGCGCCGATGAAGCCGTAGAAGTACGAGCCCGAGTCGAGGCTCGAGACCTTCACGACATCGCCCGTGTGTGGCGCGTGGACGAACTCCCCGCCCCCGATGTACATCCCGACATGGCCGCCACCCTCGAAGAACACGAGATCGCCCGGCTGAAGCTGGTCGCGCGGCACCGAGATGCCATCGCCCATCAGCGCATACGACGAGTGCGGGAGTGACACGCCGATCTGCGCGTAGGCCCACATGACAAGCCCGGAGCAGTCGAATCCCCCCGGCGCCGATCCGGCCCAGACATACGGCGTGCCGATCTCGCTGAGGGCATATCCGACCACACCCTGGTACGGCGACGGCGCGATCACCGCGGCGCCCTCGGGCGTGAAGGCGCTCGCCCCGACGACACCGGCCGAGTACGTCGCCGCCTGGCGGCTCTGCTGCGCGATCACCCTCGCGCGAGCGGCACGGGCGGCCGCGAGTTCACGGGCCTGCTGCGCGGCGATCAGCCGCTGGATCTCGCCGTTCAGTGACGAGAGAAGCCGCCGGCGCTCGCCGATCCGCACCTCGATCACGTGCTGCTGCCGCCGCCGGTCGGCAACGAGAAGGGCAACCTGTTGCTTCTGCTCCGCCAGAACGACCGCGCGCCGCTTCACGACCGTGCCGAACCGCTGCACCTGGTCGATCACCTCTGCGTCGAGCGCTGAGACTCGGTTCTCGACGTCAAGCTCGCTCAGAACCTGGTCGATGTTCTTGGCTCCGAGGATGATCTCGAGCGTCGAGCTCTCACCGTTGAGGTAGAGCGTCACAAGGCGCTTTGCGATCGTCGCGCGGCTCTGTACGAGGTTGTGCCGCGCGACCTTGATCTCGCGACGGTTGACCAGCATGTCGCTCTGGACGTGCGCGAGCTTGACGTTTGCGAAGTTGAGACGCTCGTTTGCGATGTCGAGACTGACGCTCAGCGCGTCGACCTGCGCGAGCACCTGGCGAGCCTCGGCCTGCTTGGTCGACAGCGACGGCCCCGGGGCTCCGGCCGCGGGGACGGCGGCAAGAAGAGCCGCAAGGATCCCGATCAGGACATACGGGGCCTGTCCTCGCCTCGAGCCGAGCAGAGCGGTCGAGCGCCGGTAGGACGGGCGCACCGGTAGGGGCCGGTACGTCACGAAGAAAGGACGTTACCAATCTGCCCGGCTACGGGCAACGCAAGAGGGCCGCTAACCCAATGGAATTGCCGAAACCGCGCCGTCCGCGGGGGCGTCTTTCGGCTCTCGCTGTGGTACGGTCCCCCCCGTGCTCCGGCGGGCGCAGACCACGTTTTGGCGGCTGCTTGGTGTTGCGGTCGTGGGCTCCACCATGCTCGTGCTCGCGCCGATAAGCAGCGCCGGCCGCGGTCACACGATCTCCGCGCTCAAGGCCCGGGACGCCGCGATCGTCGCGAAGACACGCTCTGCCGTCCTCGGGCTCTACTCACTCGATCTCCGCGTCAACGCCGCGCGCGCACGGCTCGGCTCACTCCGCGTTCAACGTGAGCATCTCCGCGCCGAGCGGGCATCCCTCACGCGCCAGGCCCACCTCGCCGAGGTAGACACGAAGCTCTCCGAGGCGCGCCTCGCGTCTCGGATTCGCTACCTCTACGATCACGGCAGCGCCAGCACGCTCGAGATCTTCTTCGGTGCCACATCGTTGGATGAGGCAATGACCGAGATCGAGGACATCAAGCGCGTCACGTCACTCAACGACGATGCGATCGTTCAGCTCCGCGCGTCGAAGAGGCACCTGCTTGCGGTCTCTGCCAGGCTCGCGAGTCGCGAGAAGATGCTCACCGCCGTGACCGAGCGGGCAGCGGCAACAACGACGAGCCTGCTCGACACGCGCAGCTCCCGGGCCGCCTACGTCGACGGACTCGTTCGCGAGCGCAATCTCACCTCCGCCGCCCTGAGCCGCGCGCAGGCCGAGGCGCGGGCCGCAGAGCTCCGGTCGCAGCAGCTGACCGGCTCCCCGCCCGCCGCCGCAGTCGCAACGCCGGTCGGTGACGTCCAGTCGATCCCCGGCGCGCGTGTCATCACGGTCGCGGCGACCGGGTACTCGCTCTCGGGGCACAGCTCGAGTGGTGTCCCGGTCGGCTTCGGCGTCGCAGCCGTCGACCCCTCGGTGATCCCGCTCGGCACGCACATGACGATCCCCGGCTACGGCGAGGCGGTCGCAGCCGACACCGGCGGCTCGATCCGCGGCGCGACGATCGACCTCTGGTTCCCCTCGATCGCCGCTGCAAATGCCTGGGGTAGACGGTCGGTCACGATCGCACTGCACTGAGCGAGTTGGCACACTCCCGGAAGGCGCACACAAACCTATGAGGCTCCCGACACCAAGACCGGAAGACAGCTCGCCTCGCGTCCTGCTCGTCGACGACCACGACCTCTTCAGGACGGGCCTGCACACGCTGCTCGCCGAACAGGGCGTCGACGTCGTCGGCGAGGCACAGACAGGGGCAGAGGCGGTCAGTGCGATCAGGGAACTCGCGCCCGACGTCGTCGTGATGGACCTGAACATGCCCGGGATCAGCGGGGTCGAGGCGATCCGACAGATCGCCTCGCTCGCGCCGCTCACGCGGGTGATCGTCCTGACCATCTCCGACCAGGACGCCGATGTGATGAACGCGATCGTCGCCGGCGCGTGCGGCTACCTCCTCAAGGACGCCTCGATCGATCAGCTGATGGAAGGGATCCGCGCCGCCGCTGCAGGCGAGTCGCTCGTCTCACCCGCGATCGCGACCAAGGTGTTGCAGCGTCTACGTGCATCGACGTCGTCGTCCCACGACGCAGCGACCATCCGGTCTGAGCTGTCCGATCGAGAGATGCAGGTCTTGAAGCTGATCGCGAGCGGGATGGACAACTCCCAGATCGCGGCGGATCTCCACATCAGCCCGAAGACGGTGAAGAATCACATCTCGAACATCCTGATGAAGCTCCAGATCGAGAACCGGATCCAGGCGGCCGTCTACGCCGTCCGCTCCGGCCTGGCCTAGCTGTCGCGCTACCCCTCGGCGGTTGCGCGAACTGCAGCCGAGTGCCGCCGCCTCAGAACGGCGAGCCGCTCCCGCAGGCGATCGAGGTCACGCCCGAGAGCCGCCCGCTCACGCTCGAGGTCGAGCGCCACCGCGTAGCCGTCGGTGAGCACCCGCTCGAGTTCGGCCGGGTCGTCGCGCCGCTCCGCCCGCCCGAGCAGGGCCTCCACCGTCTCGAGAATCGCCTCCGGCATACGCATCGCAGTATTCGCTCCGATGCGGTGCACGTCATGGGCCACGCGGCCCATCTTGCAAATACGACAGGCCCAGTCAGGAGCTGCCGAGCAACGCACGCAGGTCGTCCTCGGAGAGGATCGGGACGCCGGCCGCCTCGGCCTTGGCGGCCTTCGCACCCGGGCTCTCGCCGACGATGACCCCTGTTGTCTTCTTCGAGACCGAGTCGGTCACCTTGGCACCGAGCCGCTCGAGCGCCGCCTTCGCCGACTCGCGGCTGAAGCCCTCAAGCGTGCCCGTGATGACGTACTGGTGTCCGATGAGTGGGCCGTCGGCGGGACGATCGTCGTCGTCGCTCTCGAAGACGAGCCCGAGCGAGCGCAGCTCAACGACAAGTGCCTGGTTGTCGTCGTCTGCGAACCACTCGGCGATCGCCTCGGCCCGATCCGGCCCGATCCCCTCACACTCGATCAGCTCCTCCTGCGACGCAGCAAGCAGCCGATCGACCGAGCCGAAGTGGCGAGCGAGATTCTGCGCCGTCACCCAGCCGACCTCGGGGATGTTGAGCCCGAAGAGCACACGACGAAACGGAATCGCCCTGGACGTCGCGATCGCGGCGATCGCGTTGGAGGCGCTCCGCTCCTGGAATCCGTCGAGACCGAGCAGATCATCGGCCGTGAGCCGGTACAGGTCGGGCAGCGACCGGACGAGCCCGAGCTCCCAGAGCCGGCGCGCGAGCAGCTCGCCGACACCCTCGATGTCCGCCGCCGCCCCCACCCAGTTGATGAGGGACTCGAGCCCTCTCGACGGGCAGGCTCGGTTCGGGCAGCGGTGCATCACCTCCCCTTCAGGCTGGACGATCTCGACGGCGCAGAGCGGGCAGTGGGACGGCATCCGAAACGGCTCCGTGCCGGGTGCGTGGTCACCAGCGGGGCCGACGACCTGAGGAATCACGTCGCCCGCGCGCTGCACGATCACGATGTCACCGGCGCGGATCCCCTTGCGGTTGATGTCCTCCTCGTTGTGGAGAGTCGCGCGTGAGACGGTCACCCCGCCGACCTCGACCGGCTCCAGCACCGCCCAGGGGTTGAGCGCTCCCGTCCGGCCCACGCTGATCTGGATGTCGAGGAGCCGCGTCTGCGCGGTCATCGGCGCCCACTTGAACGCCCGAGCCCAGCGTGGGCGCTGATGGAGCGAGCCGAGCGCCGCCTGCTGCGGGTAGGAGTCGATCTTGATCACCACCCCGTCGATCTCGTAGTCGAGCTCGATCCGGCGGTGCTCCCACTCGGCACATGCCTGAGCGACCTGCTCGATCGTGTCGTACCGCTGCGCGTACGGGTTCGTGCGGAAGCCGTGCTCGTGAAGCCAGCCGAGCGTTGCGATGTGGGAGTCGAACTCGACGCCCTCGTGGCTTCCGACCCCGTAGGCCCAGTTCGAGAGCGGACGCCCCGCCGTGACCGACGAGTCCTTCTGTCTCAGCGAGCCGGCGGCGGCGTTGCGCGGATTCGGCGTCAGCTTCTCGCCACGCTCGACGAGCTGCTCGTTGAGCTGCCGGAAGCCGGAGAGCGGCATGTAGACCTCGCCCCGCACCTCGATCAACGGCGGCACGTCGTCACCTCGCATTCGCAGCGGAATAGCGGCGATCGTGCGAAGGTTCACCGTGACGTCCTCACCGATCACGCCGTCGCCCCGGGTGGCGCCACGGACGAAGACGCCGTCCTCGTAGGTCAGGTTGATCGCGAGCCCGTCGATCTTCGGCTCGATCACGTACGTGATCGCCTCGTCGGGGCCGAGTCGCCTGCGCACGTCGTCGGCCCAGCGCTCGAGCGCCTCGGGGGTCGTCACCTTCTCGAGCGAGCCCATCAGCTCGCGATGCTGGACCTTCTCAAACCGTTGCGACGGCGGTGCGCCGACGCGCTGGGTTGGCGAGTCCCACGTGACGAGCTCCGGGTGCGCCAGCTCGAGAGCGGCCAGCTCATCGAAGCGGCGGTCGTAGGTCGCGTCGTCGACCGTGGGAGCGTCGAGGACGTAGTACTCATAGCCCCACTGGTTCAGGAGCGCGCGGAGCTCTGCGGCACGCTCAGAGGGCGGCAAGCAGCTCTTCCGGGGTATCGACGATCGTGTCGGCCTGTCCGAGTGCCGCACGGCCGTGGATACGGCCCCACGTGACCCCGATCGCGCTCATGCCTGCCGCCTTCGCTGCGCCCATGTCGAATGGGGAGTCGCCGACATAGACGCTCTCGGTCGACTTCGCGCCGAGCCGGGCGAGTGCCAGGAGGAGAAGGTCTGGCGCCGGTTTCTGGTTTGGCGCCTCGTCACCGCCGACGACGACGTCGAACAGGTGGCCGATCGCAGTCGCGGCGAAGGCAAGCTCCACCGTCTGACGTCGCTTTGCCGAGACGACCCCGATCCGACGCCCCTCTCCCTTCAGTCTGAGCAGAACGTCGTCCATGCCGAAGCAGAGCTCAAGCTCCTCGTGGAGCGGCTCGTTGTGGGCCCGGTACACCCGGATCAGCTCCTGTGCATGGCCTGCGCCGAGCGCCTGCATCTGCGTCTCGAGCCCCGGGCCGCCAACTGCAGCCATCAACGTCTCGTCGGGGATGTCCCGGCCGAGCACGGTGCGCGTAGCGTGGCGCATCGAGGCGAGGATGATCCCGGCGGAGTCTACGACGGTGCCGTCGAGATCGAAGAGTACGACGGGAAAGCGCACCGGTCGATCGTAGTCGCTGCCGGCCCGTTCCCTGCGCACCGTCCTGCGTGGGAAGGCGCTACCCGTCGATCGTCGAGCTAGGCGGGTAGGCGACGTCGACGAGGTACAGACCACCGGGCGGCGCAGTTGGGCCGGCGGCTGTTCGGGGCGCGCCTTCGAGCAGCGAGGCGAAGCCGTCGGGTTCGCAGCGCAACATCGTCCCGACGAGCGTGCGGACCATGCGACGCAGGAACGAGTCCGCTGTCACCTCGAACTCCAGCAGGTCGCCGCGGTCGATCCAGCGCGCCTCGAACACATCTCTCACGAACACGGTGTGCTGCGTCTCGGTCGGCGTGAACGCGGTGAAGTCGTGTCGGCCGTGAAGTGCCGTTGCGCAGGCGTCCAGCCGATCCAGATCGAGACGCTGCGGGTGCCAGAGCGCGCGATGCAGCTCAAACGGCGATCGCTCTCGCGGGCGCCAGATCCGATACCGGTACGACCGTGAGATCGCGCTGAACCGGGCATGGAAGGCGTCAGGCGCCGACGCCCCTGCCGTCACCGCGAGATCGGGAGGGAGGAAGCCGTTGAGCGCCTCCGCGGCACGGTCGGGAGGGGGACCGCCGTCGACCTCGACCGACACCACATTCGCGAGCGCATGCACCCCGCTGTCGGTGCGTCCCGCCACGATGATCGGCCCGACCGACCCGTACAGCCGCTCGAGTGCCTCTCTGAGCACGCCTTCGACCGTGCGACGGCGGGGCTGCTTCGCGAATCCCTTGAACCCCGTGCCGTCGTAGGCCAGCGTGAGCTTCAACTGCATGGCCGCCGGGATTCGTGGTCTGGCAGCGGTCGGGGTGGGGAGACGTCCATCACCACAAGTTTGATACACCGTCCAACGTGGAGTCGCACGAGCACCACTTTCTGCTTCAGCGCGTCCAGCCCGCGATGATCGGCCTGATCGACGGGTCGCTGTCGACCCTCGCCCCGATCTTCTCGGTCGTGCTGATCAGCCACAAGCCGCTGTACGCCTTCGTTGCGGGCCTGGCGACCTCGTTTGGCGCAGGGGTATCGATGGCCTTCTCCGAAGGCCTGTCGGACACCGGCGAGCTCACAGGCCGTGGCAGCCCGCTCGTCCGCGGCGGCATCACCGGTGCGGGAACATTCATCGGCGGGATCCTCCACTCGCTGCCGTTCCTGATCCCGAACTACCACGCTGCGCTGATCACGGCGTTCGGCGTTGTGGCGTTCGAGTTGATCGCGCTCGCTGCGCTGCGTTCGAAGTTCTTCGACACGAGTTTCGGAACGTCGCTCGCCGCCGTCTCACTGGCCGGGGCGATCATCGTCGCGATCAGCGCGCTCCTCGGCGCGACCGTCTGACCGACGCAACGTCCCCGCCGCGCAGATGCGTGCGCCGCCCTGGGCGTCTGCTCGATGACCTGCGACGTCGGTTGACTCGGCGAGACGCTAGGCGTCGGGCTTGGAGTCGCCGTCGGCGGCAGGCTCCGTAGCGTCAGCGTCAGCCGCGTCGGCCGACAACTCTGCGTGCGCGACCGGCTCGTCGGAGGCTGCGTCATCCTCGACAACTGCTTCCTCGTCGATAGCCTCAGCATCTGCAATGACAGCCTCAGCGTCGATGTCGTCAGCCTCAGCGTCGGCGCTGACGGCGCTCTCCTCGACCGTTGCCTGCACGTCGTCCGGAACATCCTCGAGCTTCGTCTTGAAGACGAGCGGGGTGTCGACGAGCTCAAGGTACGCCATCTCGGCGCAGTCGCCGGCTCGCGGGCCGATCTTCACGATCCGGGAGTATCCGCCGGGCCGCTGCGCGAACCGCGGCGCGACCTCGGTGAAGAGCTTGTGGACAACTGCCTTCGAGCGCAGGAACGCGACCGCCTGCCGACGAGCGTGAATGTCGCCCCGCCGACCGAGCGTGATCATCTGCTCGGCGATCGGCTTGACCGCCTTCGCCTTCGTCACGGTGGTCTTGATCCGACCGTGCTCGATCAGCGCACCGGCAAGGTTCGAGTAGAGCGCCTTGCGGTGCGCGGAGTCGCGCCCGAGCTTCTTTCCGTGACGGCCATGACGCATCGGACTATTCCCCGCCGCCGTTGTCGCCACGAAGGCGAAGGCCGTGCTGTGCGAGCGTCTCCTTGACCTCTTCGATCGACTTCCTGCCGAAGTTCGGGATCGAGGCGAGCTCGTTCTCCGACTTCGTCACGAGGTCACCGATGGTCTCGATACCGACACGCTTGAGGCAGTTGTACGACCGTACGCCGAGCTCGAGCTCCTCGATCGGGAAGTTCTCCATCCCGTGGGCGAGCTGGACATCGACCATCGCGCCGCCGTCGAGCTGCGGCTGCTCCTTGCCGTAGCCCTCCATCTTCTCGAGATCGGTGAAGATCGCGAGCTGACGGATCAGGATCTCTGCGGCCTGGGCGATCGCGTCCTTCGGATCCATCGAGCCGTTCGTCGTGACGTCGAGGATGAGCTTGTCGTAGTCGGTGCGCTGACCGACACGGGCTGCCTCGACGTCGTAAGCGACGCGGCGGATCGGTGAGAACATCGAGTCGACCGGAATGACACCGATCGTGTGGGCCGAGCCGCGGTTGCCGTCGGCCGGGACATACCCGCGGCCGCGACCAACCGTGATCGTGATCTCGAGGCGACCCTTGGCCGAGAGGTTGGCGATCTCGAGCTCCGGGTTCAGGATCTCGAGGTCTGCCGGCAATTCGATGTCGGCGGCCGTCAGCGTGCCTTCGCCCTTGGCGGTCACCCGCACCTCGACTTCCGGCGAGTCGCCGTGGAGGATGCAGACGAGCTGCTTGAGGTTGAGCAGGATGTCGGTGACATCCTCGCGGACACCCGGGATCGTCGTGAACTCGTGCGCGACGCCCTCGATCTTGACCGAGGTGACCGCAGCGCCCTCCAGCGAGGAGAGCAGCACGCGGCGCAGCGAGTTCCCGAACGTGTAACCGAAGCCGCGATCGAGCGGCTCGATCACGAAGACCCCGCGCGTTTCCTTGACCTCTTCGTGGGTGATCTTCGGGACCTGGAAGTCCATCACGGTACTGCGACTAGCCAAATTTGTTCCTTTCCTTCGGTGAGAGCTCGGTGCGCCGGGCTACTACTTGGAGTAGAGCTCGACGATCAACTGTTCCTGAACCGGCGTGTCGATCTCGGCACGCTCCGGCCATTTGAGAACCTTGCCGGTGATTCCGTCGTGATCGGCCTGAAGCCAGGGGGCAACAGCGGCGGTCAGATCGGTCGCGTCGCGGATGATCTGCTCGGCGTTCGAACCGGACTTAAGCGTGACGATGTCGTCCGGCCGCACCTGGTAGCTCGGGATGTTGACCCGGCGACCGTTGACGGCGAAGTGACCGTGACGCACCAGCTGACGAGCCTGCGCGCGCGATGCGGCGAACCCCAGCCGGTAGATGACGTTGTCGAAACGTGTTTCAAGCGAGCGGAGCAGGTTGTCGCCGGTGACGCCACCCGCGCGGCTCGCCTTCTTGTAGTAGTTGCGGAACTGCGCCTCGAGGAGGCCGTAATACCGGCGCGCCTTCTGCTTCTCACGAAGCTGCAGCAGGTACTCAGACTGCTTGATCCGACCGCGGCCGTGCTCGCCCGGCGGATAGTTGCGGCGCTCGATGGCGCACTTCTCGGTGAGACAGCGCTCGCCCTTGAGGAAGAGCTTCATGCCTTCGCGACGGCACTGCTTGCACTTGGGTCCGGTATCGCGAGCCACTAGACGCGCCTCCGCTTCTTCTGGCGTACGCCGTTGTGGGCCTGCGGGGAGACATCCTTAACACCGAGGATCTCAAGGCCGGCAGCCTGGAGCGACCGCACCGCGGTCTCGCGTCCGGAGCCGGGCCCCTTGACGAAGACCTCGACCTTCTGGAGACCGTGCTCCATACCCTTGCGGGCGGCCGCGTCGGCCGTGACCTGGGCAGCGAACGGCGTCGACTTGCGCGAGCCCTTGAAACCGGCCGAACCGGCGGACTCCCACACGATGACATTCCCCTCGGGATCCGTCAGTGCGACGATCGTGTTGTTGAACGAGGTCTTGATGTGCGCCTGTCCGATCGCGATGTTCTTGCGAACGCGACGGCGCGCGCGACCCCTGGTTGCAGCCTTGCGAGGAGGTGCCATTACTTCGCCTTCTTACCGCGGCCGACGGTCTTCTTCGGGCCCTTACGCGTACGGGCATTGGTCTTCGTCCGCTGGCCGTTCACGGGAAGACTGCGGCGATGACGGAGGCCGCGGTAGGCGCCGATCTCGGAGAGACGCTTGATGGCCTGGGTGCGCTCACGGCGAAGATCGCCTTCGACCTGGTAGATCTTGTCGATGTGGTCGCGAAGCTTGGTGACCTCGTCCTCGGTCAGGTCGCGGACCTTCGTGTCCGGCGAGAGCCCGAGCGCAACGCAGATGTCATGTGCGCTCGACTGGCCGATGCCGTAGATGTAGGTCAGACCGATCTCGAGCCGCTTCTGGTTCGGGAGGTTGACGCCTGCAATACGTGCCATCTAGCCCTGCCTCTGCTTGTGGCGGGGGTTCGTGCAGATCACGAGCACGCGGCCGTGACGCTTGATCACGCGGCAGCGCTCGCACATTGCTTTGACTGAGGGGCGGACTTTCATTGTTTTAACGGTGGCGGTAGGTGATCCGGCCGCGAGTGAGGTCATAGGGCGAAAGTTCGACCTTGACTTTGTCGCCAGGGAGAATGCGAATGTAGTGCTTGCGCATCTTCCCGGAGATCGTTGTGAGTACATCGTGGCCTCCGTCGAGCTTGACACGGAACATCGTGCTCGGCAGGGCTTCGGTGACCTCACCTTCGACCTCGATCTTCTCTTCCTTTGTCGCCATCAGCTCCTTCTGGTTCTATCGCGTCTGCACACGGAAAGGCACGGCTGCGAGAGCCGCGAGCGAGTTATGGTACCAGGACCCGAGCGACTCTCGTCAGCACCCTCGGGCCGTCCTCGGTAATTGCAACAGTGTGCTCGTAATGTGCTGCAAGCGAGCGGTCTACCGTCGAGATCGACCACTCGTCCTCATGCACGAAAACGTCCGGGCCGCCAGCGGTGATCATCGGCTCGATCGCGATCGTCATCCCCTCGCGCAGCGTGGGGCCGCGGTAGGAGGTGACGAAGTTCGGCACCTGGGGATCCTCGTGGTAGGACTTCCCGACCCCGTGGCCGACGAGGCTACGGACGACCGAGAACCCGGCGCCCTCGACGATCGCCTGGACGGCCTGGGAGATGTCACCGACCACCGCGCCGATCTGTGCTGCCGCGATGCCGGCGTCGAGTGCCGCCTTGCAGACGTCGAGGAGCCGCTGCGCCTCCGCTGAGATCTCACCGACGGGGAAGGTCGCGCATGAGTCTGCGATCAGTCCGTCCTTCGTCACGCCGATATCGACGGAGATGATGTCGCCCTCCTTTGCGGCGTACCGCCCGGGGATCCCGTGGACGATCATGTCGTTCGGGGAGATGCAGGCGGCCGCCGGGAAGCCCTTGTAGCCCTTCGACGTCGGATAGCCTCCCTGGGCCTGGATGAACTCGTCGGCGATGCGATCGAGCTCCACCATCGTGATGCCAGGAGCGAGATGGCGCTCGACCTCGGCGAGGGTCTCGGCAACGAGGGCGCCTGCGGCGGCCATCAGCTCGATCTCGCGCGCGGACTTGCGAATGATCACGCGGTCTCCCGGTCGCCGAGCTCGTCGAATGCGTCCTGCACCTCGGCGTAGACCTCCTCGATCGTCCGCTGCGCGTGCAGCGGGACGAGGTTGCCAGTGGCGCGGTAGTGCTCGACGACGGGCTTCGTCGTGGCCTCGTAGATCTCGAGCCGCCGGGCTATGACGTCGGGCGTATCGTCGGAACGGCTCTCCATCTCCGCGCGGTGCATCATCCGCTCGGTCGCGATGTCGTGCGGGAGGTCGAAGAACAGGATCGCGTCGAGCTTTCGCCCGATCAGGGTCAGCATCTCGTCGAGTGCCTCGGCCTGGGCAAGGTTCCGGGGGAAGCCGTCGAGGATGAAGCCGTCGAACGCATCGGTCTCGCTGAGTCGCGCCTGGATGAGCGCGACCGTGAGGTCATCGGGCACGAGCTCGCCCGCTGCGAGGATCGGCTCGACGCGCGCGCCGAGCGGCGTCTGCGCGGCGACGGCCGCCCGGAACATGTCCCCCGTCGAGATGTGGGGAATCGCGTAGTCCGCGGCGATCCGCGTGGCCTGGGTTCCCTTGCCCGCTCCCTGCGGGCCCAACACGAGCAGGTTCATCAGCCGGTTACCGCAGGAAGCCTTCGTAGGAGCGCATCATCATCTGCGACTCCATCTGGCGCATCGTGTCGAGCGCGACGCCGACGACGATCAGCACCGAGGTTCCTCCGAGCGCCCGCGACGTCGCCTGCGAGAACCCGCCGTAGCGGATGAAGATCGACGGCAGCACCGCGATGGCCGCAAGGTAGAGCGCGCCGGGGAGGGTCAGGCGGGTCAGGATGCGATCGAGGTACTGCGCGGTCGGCGGGCCCGGCCTGATGCCCGGGATGTACCCACCGTGCTTGCGCAGGTTGTCGGCCTGGTCGACCGGGTCGAACTGGACCGCGGTGTAGAAGTAGGTGAACACGACGATCAGCAGGCCCTCAAGCGCCAGGTAGCTCCAGTTCGTCGGCGAGAAGTGGGCGTTGATGAAGCCCTGCGTCTGCGGGAAGAACTGGCCGATCGTTGGCGGGAATGCCATGATCGCGGCCGCGAAGATGACCGGGATGACGCCCGCCATGTTCACGCGCAGCGGCATGTACGTCGTGCCGCCGGAGGTCTGGCGGCGGCCAACCATGCGTTTCGCGTACTGGATCGGGATGCGCCGCTGTCCCTCCTGCACGAAGACGACGGCAACGACAACGCCGATCGCGACGAGCGGGAAGAAGAGCTTCTCCATCGGGCCGCCGTTAATCCAGGCGTTGATGCCTTCGGGCGCCGAGGTGAGGATCGAGGCGAAGATCAGCAGCGAGATGCCGTTGCCAATGCCGCGCTTGGTGATCAGCTCGCCCATCCACATCAGAAGGCAGGTGCCCGCGGTCAGCGTGATCACGATCAGCACGATGCGGCCGCCGTTGATCTGGAGAGCTCCCTGGCGCTTGAACAGGTAGGCGTAGCCGGCGCTCTGGGCCGCGGCGAGCACGACCGTCAGGTAGCGGGTGTACTGGTTGATCTTGGCGTACCCCGACTCGCCCTCCTTCTTCAGCTCCTCGAGGCGCGGGATGACAGCGGTCATCAGCTGCAGGATGATCGACGCCGTGACGTACGGCATGATCCCGAGGGCGAAGAGCGAGAAACGCGAAAGCGCCGATCCGCTGAACAGGTTCAGCAGGCCGAGGACGGTGCCGCCCTGGCCGTTGAAGTAGTTCTGGATTGTCTTCGAGTCGACGCCCGGCGCAGGCATCCACGAGCCGAGACGGTAGGCGGCGAGGACCGCAGCGGTGAAGAGCACCCGGCGCCGGAGCTCCGGGACTCGCCACGCGTTGGCGAGCCAGGAGAGCAGCGCTCTACTCCCCCGTCTCGGCTGAGTTGTCGGTGGCCGACTCGGTGACGGCGTCGGTCTCGACGGTCTCGCCAGAAGCGGTTTCGGCAGCGGCCGCCTTCGGTGCAGCCTTGCGCTTCTTCGTCTTCTTGACCTTCGGCTCCTTGAGCAGGATCAGCGTGCCACCGGCAGCTTCGACCTTCTCGCGAGCGGTCGCCGAGGCGCCGTGCACCGTGATCGTGAGCTTCTTGGTGAGCTCGCCGATGCCGAGGAGCTTGACGTCCTTGCGGATCGACCGGATCAGACCCTTCGCCTTGAGCGTCTCGGGCGTGACAGTGTCGCCAACCTCGAAGAGGTCGAGGTCACGAATGTTGACCGGCTGGGTGTACGTCCGGAACGGACCGACCGGCATGGCGTCGCGGGAGGTGTTACCGCGCAGCTTCGGCAGGCGCATCGCGAGCGGCATCTGCCCGCCCTCGAAACCGGTACGCATCATGTGCGAGCCCGAGCGCGACTTCTGCCCCTTGATCCCGCGGCCGGAGTAGCGACCCGTGCCCGAGCCCATGCCGCGGCCGATGCGCTTGCGATCCTTGCGCGGCTGCGCAGGCTGGAGGTTCGAGAGATTCAGATCGCCGGACACTACGACTCCTCCACTTTCACGAGATGACGGACCTTGCGGAGCATGCCTGCAATGACGGGGTTCTGGTCGTGCTCGGCGGTGCGGCCGATCTTCCCGAGGCCGAGCGCGCGCAGCGTGCCGCGATGACGCGGTGACTGCCCGATCGCGCTCTTGATCTGGGTGAGCTTGATCCTAGACACCTGCAGTCTCCTTCACAGCATCGGGCTTCCACGGAAGGACGTCGCGTACCGACTTGCCGCGCGCGTTTGCAACATCCTCGGGCCGCCGGAGACCACGGAGGGCCTGCTCTGCGGCCTTGAGCATGTTGATCGGGTTCGACGTCCCAAGCGACTTCGCGAGGACGTCGCGGATGCCGCCGAGCTCCAGAACGGCACGCACACCGCCGCCGGCGATGACGCCGGTACCGGGAGAGGCCGGCCGAAGCATGACCTTGCCAGCTCCGAACCTACCGAGCACCTGGTGCGTGATCGTCTGCCCGTGCTTGGGCACGGTGAACATGTTCTTCTTCGCATCGTCGACGGCCTTCGAGATCGCGAGAGGCACTTCCCGCGCCTTCCCGTATCCGACACCGACCCGGTCGACCTCATCACCGACGACGACAAGTGCGGTGAACGAGAAACGCCGACCACCCTTGACGACCTTGGCGACGCGGTTGATCTCGACCACGCGCTCCTTGAGTTCCCTGTTCTCGGCGATCTCGCTCAAAACTTCAGTCCCCCTTCGCGCGCGCCGTCAGCGAGAGCCTTGACGCGTCCGTGGTACAGGTAGCCGCCGCGATCGAACACGACTGCTTCGACACCCGCCTTCTTGGCCATCTCGGCGAGGGTCTTGCCAACCTCGCGCGCCTGAGCGGTCTTGTCGCCGGTGAACCCCTTGAGGCCCACCCAGTTTGCGCCGACAATCGTCTTGCCGGTCGAGTCGTCGACGAGCTGGGCAAAGACGCCCTTGTTGGAGCGGAATACCATCAAGCGGGGCCGCGCTGCCGTACCGGCGACCTTGCCGCGAATACGGCGATGACGGCGCAGACGCGCCTCACGAACGGACAGAGTGCTCATGCGCGCTTCCCGACCTTCCGGCGAACCTTCTCGCCCTCGTAACGAATGCCCTTGCCCTTGTACGGCTCCGGCGGACGCACCCGGCGGATCTCTGCGGCGGTCTGACCAACCCGCTGCTTGTCGATCCCGCGCACGATGATCTGCGTCGGAACAGGAATCTCGAACTCGATGCCCGGATGCGGGACGATCTTGACCGAGTGGGAGTAACCGACCTGAAGCTCGATGTCCGGCCCGACGAGCGCAGCGCGATAGCCGACGCCCTGGATCTCGAGCTTCTTCTCGTAGCCCTTCGTGACACCCTCGACCATGTTCGCCACGAGCGTGCGTGTGAGACCGTGCAGCGCCCGGTCAGTGCCGCGCTCGGTGGGGCGCGTAACGAGGAGCGTGTCGCCCTCCTGCGTGATCGTCATCCTGGCGGGAACCTGCTGGTGCAGCTCGCCCTTCGGCCCAGTGACGCTGACGCGACCCGGGTTGATGGACACCTGTACGCCGGCAGGCACTTCAATTGGCTGTTTTCCGATGCGGCTCATGTGGTTACCAGACGAAACAGATGACTTCTCCGCCGATCCCTTCGCGCTCGGCAGTGCGGCTCGTGATGACACCGCGAGAGGTCGAGAGAATCGCCGTACCCATACCGCCCATGACCCGCGGCAGTTCGGCCCTGCCAGCGTAGCGACGACGGCCCGGCTTGGAGACGCGCTTCAGACCCGACAGCACCCGCTCCCGGCTACGCCCGTACTTAAGCTCGATCACGAGCACCTTGTAGGGCAGCTCGCGCTCCTCGATATGGAAGTCACGCACGTACCCCTCTTCCTTGAGGATGCGAGCGATCTCCACCTTGAGGCGTGAGGACGGCATCTCCGTGCGATCGTGCAACGCCTTGTTGGCGTTACGGATACGGGTGAGCATGTCTGCAACTGGATCAGTAAGCACTTATCCCCCTACCACGAGCTCTTCGTCATGCCTGGGATAGCGCCCTGATGGGCGAGCTCCCGAAGGCAGATGCGGCAAAGTCCAAACTTTTTGAAGACGGCACGCGGGCGGCCGCACTTGTTGCAGCGGCTGTAGTTGCGCACCTTGTACTTGGCGGGGCGCGCTGCCTTCGCGATCAGCGATTTCTTGGCCACTAGTTCCTCTGCTCCTCGGTTGCGATCGGCAAACCCAGGCCACGCAAGAGCGCCTCGGCCTGCTGGTCGGTTACCGCGCTGGTCGTGATCGCGACGTCGAGGCCGCGGATCGTTTTGATGCTGTCGTAGTCGATCTCGGGAAAGATAATCTGCTCGCGGATGCCGAGCGAGTAGTTGCCCCGGCCGTCGAACGACTTCGGGTTGAGACCACGGAAGTCGCGGATCCGCGGGAGCGCGACCGAGATGAGACGATCGAGGAACTCCCACATCCGATCGCCCCGGAGCGTGACGCGAGCGCCGATCGGCATGCCTTCGCGGAGCTTGAACGAGGCGACCGACTTCCGAGCCTTGCGAACCTGGGCGCGCTGGCCGGCGATGATCGTCAGCTCCTCCATGGCAGCGTCGAGCACCTTGACCTCGGTCTTGGCCTCGCCGACGCCCATGTTGAGCGTGATCTTCGTGATCGTCGGAACCTGCATGATCGACTCGAGGCCGAGCTGATCCTTCAGCTGGTCGCGGAGCTCGTCGTTGTAGCGCTCCTTCAAGCGCGGAATGACCTTCTCAGTGGTGCTCATCAGCGATCGATCTCCTGGCCGCAGCCGTCGCGTTTACAGACGCGCACCTTGACCGGGCCGTCCTTGCTCTCCTTGGTCTTGTACCCGACGCGTGTCGGGGCCTTGCAGGTTGGACAGACGAGCATGACGTTGCCCGTCGGGACCGGAACCGCCTTGTCGATGATCCCGCCCGGCGTCATCTGTTCGCCACCCATCCGATTCGCGTCCCGGATCGGGCGCGGCTTGGAGTGGCGGTGCACGAGATTGAGGTTCTCGACGACGACCTTGCCGTCACGCGGCAGAGCCTCAACGACGCGACCCTGCTTGCCGCGATCCTTGCCGGCAGTCATCTGGACGAGATCGCCCTTCTTGACCTTCACTAGAGCACCTCCGGCGCGAGACTGACGATCTTCATGAAGTTCCGCTCGCGCAACTCGCGTGCGACCGGCCCGAAGATGCGTGTGCCTCTCGGGTTGTTCTGACCGTCGATGATGACCGCGGCGTTCTCGTCGAACGCGATCATGGTGCCGTCCTCACGGCCGTACGCCTTCTTCGTCCGAACGACGACGGCCTTCACGACCTCGCCCTTCTTGACAGTGCCCTGCGGCGTCGCGGCCTTGACGGTCGCGGTGATGACGTCACCGACGCGGGCGTAGCGACGGCGCGAACCGCCGACGACCCGAATGCACAGGATCTCCTTGGCACCGGTGTTGTCGGCGACCTTGAGACGTGACTCTTGCTGGATCACAGGATCACCGCGCCTTCTCGACGATTTCGGCCAGACGCCAGTTCTTCAGCTTCGACAGCGGACGCGTCTCGATGATGCGGACGACGTCGCCGATCGAGGCCGAGTTCTCCTCGTCGTGCGCGTGGAACTTACGGCTGCGCCGGACGACCTTCTTGTACTTCGGGTGTGCCCGCATCAGGTCGACCTTGACGACGATCGTCTTGTTCTCCTTGTCGGAGACGACGACCCCTCGGCGCTCCTGGCGGCGACCGGGCTCGGTCTCGCCGGGGGCAGTGCGGGTGATCGGCTTGCGGGGCTCGGCGCGAACGCGCTCCGGCTTGGAATGCTTGTGACGGAGGGCCCGCGGAAGACGCTTGCGCTTCTTCTTCGGCTCCGGCGGTGCTGCAGGCGCGGCGGCCGGCTCCGGTGCTGCAGCGGCCTCGGGAGCGGGGGCGGCCTCTTCGGTGACCGCATCAGCGGCCTCCTCAGCAGCAGCAGGCTCCTCGACCTCGGCGGCAGGTGCTTCGTCGGCCGCTTCGGTGACAGGCTCCTCCACCGGGGTCTCGTCGGCAGCCGGCTCTTCCACGGCCTGGGGCTCCGCAGCGACCTCGGCCTCTACGACCTCGGTCGCCTCGGTCTCCGGCTCCGCAGGAGTCTCTTCAGTTGTCTCGTTCTCAGTCTCGTCCGCCATCTCAGCCTTCCACCTTCTGTGTCGCTTCCCGTTCCCGCTGAACCGTGAGGATGCGGGCGATCTCGTGCCGTGCAATCTTCAGACGTGATGTGTTCTCGAGCGCGCCCGTCGCGGACTGGAAACGCAGGTTGAACAGCTCCTGACGCGTGTCCACAAGCTTCCCGAGGAGCTCGGCGTCGCTCATGTCGCGGAGGTTGTTAGTCCGCATAGAGATCACCGCTCTCACGCCGAACGAACTTGGTCTTGATCGGCAGCTTCTGGCCTGCGAGACGCAGCGCCTCCTTGGCGAGGGGCTCCGGGACACCGGCGAGCTCGAACATCACGCGGCCAGGCTTGATCACTGCGACCCAGCCTTCCGGCGAGCCCTTGCCCTTACCCATGCGGGTCTCGGCCGGCTTCTTGGTATACGGCTTGTCCGGGAAGATGTTTATCCAGACCTTGCCGCCGCGCTTGACCTTGCGCGTCATCGCGATACGAGCTGCCTCGATCTGGCGGTTGGTGATCCAACCGTTCTCGAGCGCCTTGATGCCGAAGTCGCCGAACTGCACGGTCGACTGGCCCTTGGCCTCGCCGCGGCGACGGCCGCGGTGCTGCTTGCGAAACTTTGTACGCCTCGGCAGCAACATCAGGCGTCACCCTCCGTGGTCGGTGTGTCGGTTGCGATCGTCGTCGGCACGACTGCGGCCGGTGTCGTCTCGACAGGCGGCGTCGCGGTCGCGTCAGTCACGGTGGGCTCGCTCGTCATCTCACGAGGGGCACGCCGCTCGCCACCGGGGCGAGGTGCACCACCCGGAGCGGGACGGCCTCCACGCTGACCTGGCTTGCCGCGTCGCACCGGGCCGAGGCCCTCGCGATCCTGGCTGCGACCACGGGCCGACTCGCGCGATGCCCCGAGCCCTTCCGTGACGCCTCCGCGGCGGCGCGCGGTGTCCTGCTCGCCCAGCCGGGTCTCCTTGCCCCCGATCGCGCCGAAGCCCTCCGGCATGATCTCGCCCTTGTTGATCCAGACCTTGACGCCGATGCGCCCGGTCGCGGTACGAGCCTCGGTGAAGCCGTAGTCGATGTCGGCGCGGATCGTGTGCAGCGGAACGCGGCCCTCGGAGTACTGCTCGGACCGGCTCATCTCGGAGCCGCCAAGGCGACCCGAGCACTGCACCTTCACGCCGGCGGCGCCGGAGCGGATCGCGGACTGCAGCGATCGCTTCATCGCCCGGCGGAACGACACCCGGTTCTGAAGCTGCTCTGCGATCGACTGCGCAACGAGCTTCGCGTCGAGTTCCGGACGCTTAATCTCGTTGATGTTGATGTGAACGTTCTTCTGGGTGAGCGCGTGCACTTCCTTGCGCAGCGCGTCGACCTCGACCCCGGACTTGCCGATGACGATGCCAGGGCGTGCCGTGTAGATGTCGATCGTGATCCGCTGCTTGTCCTTGCGGATCAGGATGTCGGACAGGCCGGCATGCGAGAGCTTGCCGATGATGTGCTCGCGGATCTTGATGTCCTCGAGGAGCGCGCCTGCAAACTCGCTGTTCTTGACCATCCAGTTCGACTTCCAGTCGTGGATGACGCCGATGCGCAGACCGCCGGGATGAACCTTCTGTCCCATTACGCAGCCACCTCCTTCTTCTTGCCCTTGGACTTGGCTGCCGACGCGCCGCCGTCAGTCTTGCGCGCGCGCTT
>Ga0194048_10000027_pt1 | contig 62146 bp, 85 predicted proteins | sample JunL225m_MetaG_FD_161685 | JGI IMG/M metagenome (GOLD analysis project Ga0194048, IMG submission 161685) | Anoxic zone freshwater microbial communities from boreal shield lake in IISD Experimental Lakes Area, Ontario, Canada - Jun2016-L222-5m | ecosystem: Environmental > Aquatic > Freshwater >...
CCAAAGGCCCCCCCCCCCGTAAGGGGGGGGCCTGAAGTGTCCCAACCCGATGTGGGCTTGACGTCCCAATCTTTTTTGGCGTAGAAATCTGGAGCAAACTGAAATGGCAAAATCGAAGAACTTCCAATCCTCAACCGACCGGCAAAAGCCCACATCCATCGTCCGCAGCGGCACGGCCGCCCCCCAATGGCACATCACCCCCGGCACGTTCATCGCGGGGCAGGAGGAGGTCGACAGCCTCGACCTCGTGGCGATCGAGATGGAGCGGAAGTGGGGATCCGGCCGCCTGCGCCTCCTCGTCCCGCAAGACTTGCGCGAGAAGTTCGATAGGCAAAGATACCTAACCAATCAGGCTATCTGGCACGGGGGCCTCGAGGACGTCCGCCAGCAGTGCCGTCGCATGGTGTCGGCGTGGAGGGCTCTGGATCGCGCTGCGGAGGCCGCTGGCGGCAAAGTCGTCGAGCCCGTGGTCTGGGAGGTCACGGGCAAGTCTGGGGCCGTGTACGCCCTCGTGCGCTCATTTGACGACGCGCGGCTTGTCCAGCCCGATGGGAGGCAGGTCGTGGTGTACTCCCTCGACGAGATTGCGACCCTCCTCGATGGCTACCCGGAGATCGCCAAGGCCAAGGCCGTCTTCCCCGGCGCGTCGGTCGAGTACGTGCGTCGGCACGTCGGCGACCCGCTCGACGCGCTGCCGGACAGCCTCGCGCCGATCGACGAGTTGCCGTTTGACTAAATTCGGAAGAACAGGGGGTCTGATCCAATAATGTTCCGCGCATTGAAAATTTTCGGAACATTAAAACATTTTTGCAAAAGTCGCTTGACACGCGACCAGCGGTCGGCATATAAGGGGTCATCGAAGACGCAAACAGGAGATACGCAGATGACCATCTCGACCAGCACCAACATCCACGGCGTGACGCTCTCCGGCGACGACACGGACACTCGCCTGACCAGCAAGGTGGGCGACTACACCGGCTCGAAGTCGAACCCCTTCGTGACACTGACCCTCACCTGCGGCGGGACGGAATTTCAAATATTCGTCCCGGCTGCAGATCTTGATGCCGCTAATCGCATTTCGCTGGCGATCAACGGCCCGAAAGTTGTCGAGGAGGTCGATCTGGTCGCGGGCGTCAAGGCAATGTGCGGCGAGAAGTACGAAAATGGTTGGTGCGATCTTGTCATCGAAACAATGAGCGACAATGAAATTTCGGAGGTGATCAAGGGCGCGCGCACGGTCAGCGGCGCATTCAAGAAGCTGGGGCAACGCTGGGGTGCGTATGCAGAACGCCGCCGTGAAGTTCAATCTGAAGCATTCTGATCCATAGCGGGGGCTTCGGCCCCCACCCACTCCCTTCCCCAAACAGGAAACAGACCATGAAAATCAACCTCACTCGAACAGACGCCAACGTCGCCGCCGTCAATGCCGCCCTCGCGGACGTCAATGGCAAGGCTTCAGCCTTCGCCATCACGTCATGGGCGCAGGTCATGGAGGTCGCGCAGGAGGCCGAGAGGCGGCTTGAGGCGGCCGGACTGCCCAAGGCGACTCGGAAGGGCGCTGTGGTCGCCTACAGGCCCGCTGGGCCGTCTGCGAAGGCCTACAAGTATGCCGCCCGCTCAACACGGGTCACAATCACTCGCGGGTCGTCAGACTGGTATCTGACCGACGTGCAGGCTGTGAGCGTCTACCCGCGCAGTGTAGAGCAGACCGCCACCAATATCTCGCCCGAGCAGCGGGCCATCATCATCGACCACGCCCTCGAGGCGTTCCGCGTCGTCGCGCCTGTCGCACAGTCGGAGGTGGTGGCATGAAGACCCCCACCATTCACATCAACGGCACGTCTCGACAGGATCTCGTCGAGCAGTACGTGAACGCGCGCTCGGCCCTGCACGAGGCTATAAGGGCCATGCAAGCCACAGCGCCTAATGGCCGGGATTACTATCCCCAAGGACTGCAGGCCATCCACGAGGCGTCTTCTGAGCATCAGGAGCGCTTGTACAAACTTGAAGTGATGGCGGGCGAGATGTTTGACCTCGCTCTCGCCTGCAACGAGGACGCCACATGACCCGCCTCGTTCTCGAACTGCTGGCGCTCGCCAGCGTCCTCACCCTCGTTGCATTGGTGACGCCATGACCAAGGAAGAGTTCAAAGCTATCCGCTTATCGCTGGGCTACAGCCAGCCGGCGTTCGCCGAAGCGCTCGGGATCAAGACGCGCCGGACGATTCAACGCTACGAGGCGGGCGCGCGCGTCGTGCCTCGTACTGTTGTCCTGCTGCTCGAGAGCGTCGGGGCCGTCAAACCCAATAAAAAGGCTGTGACCGTCGGTCCAGACTGACTGTGACCAACGGTGACCATTGGGTGCGACCAATGGTGACTAGTCATGTGACCGATGGTGTCGCGTCCGCCGGTCACCGTTGACGCGCCATGTCGTCGTGATCTAATCTCCCTGCAGCTTCATCGCTGCACGGGGGATTTTGCGCGTGGGTCGAGCCGTCAAGCAGGTCCAGCCAATTGCCCAGAAGCGGCCCGCGCATCGGCCGCCGCGCATTCCGTACACGCCTGACCTTGGCGACAGGATATTCGAGGGCATGGCTGCCGGCCGCGATCTGTCCGACATCCTACGCGATCCGGATATGCCGCCGCCGTCGACTGTTTACGGGTGGATGGATCAGCACCCAGAGTTCCAACGAAAGTGCGCGCGCGGGCGCGAAGCTCTCGCTGAGTACGAGCTAACCCGCGCTCGCAAGCTGGCGGACGCCTGCGACGTCGGTAATGTCGACGTCACCCGCGTCAAGCTCTCGCATCTGCAGTGGCGGATCCCGAAGATCGCGCCGCGCACGTATGGCGACAAGTCGAGCATCACGACCGACACGACGGTCACGGTGAAGCAGGCTCCGCTTGACCTGTCCGCGCTCCCGTACGAGCAGCGGCAGGCGCTGAAGGCTGTTTTAGTCAATCAAATGAAGACGATAGAGCACTCGCCTCATGTAGAGGATGAAGAGTGACCATCGCCCTGCCGCCTCACCTCGAAGGACGGTCCATCCAGGAGACGATCCTCGAGCTGGAGCGGCTTGAGTATGAGGACTCGCTGTACGACTTCACGGTGGCTGCGTGGCCAAACATCGACAGCGCCCCCTTCGCGCATGGTGGGTATGCTCTGCAGGCCATTTGCGAGCATCTGGAGTCATGCGCTGAAGGATACATCCCTAACCTCCTGATCAACGTCCCGCCCAGGTTCTCGAAGTCCACAATCTGCGGCGTCATGTTCCCCGCGTGGGTATGGGCGCAGCGCATGAAGTCCATGTTGCTTGGCCCTGGCGCTCAGTTCCTGTGCGCTGGTTACGCCATGCCGCTCTCGCTTCAGGACAGCGTCAAGTGCCGCTCCCTCATCCAGTCTGACTGGTATCAGAAATATTGGGGTGATCGGTTCGTGCTGGTGGGCGACCAGAATACCAAGACGCGATTCCAGAACGACAAGAACGGTATCCGCAATACGGTGTCGGTTGGTGGCGCAACAACTGGGCTTGGCGGCTCGTACCTTATTGGCGACGATCTGAACAATTCTGCCGACGCCAACAGCGAAGCTATCATCGAGAGCACCATAAACTGGTGGGATACCGCGTGGTACAATCGACTAAATAATTCAAAGCCCGGATTCGGCTGCCGCATCGTCATCGCGCAGCGGTTGAGCCAGGAAGATATTTGTGGCCACGTCCTCGAGAAGCAGATCGGCGACTGGACGCACCTTTGCCTTCCCATGCGCTACGAGCCGGATCGCTCATTCCATACTGTGCTCGTGCCTGGCTGGGCGACTGAAGATGGCGAGCCGATCACATGGAAAGACCCGCGCACAAAGGAGGGCGAACTGCTCTGGCCCGAGCGGTTCGACGAGCAGCAGGTACGGTTGCTTGAACGTACGCTAGGCCCTACGGCTGCGGCCGGCCAGCTTCAGCAGCGCCCCGAGGTCAAGGGCGGCGGCGTCATCAAGCGCGACTGGTGGCAGTTGTGGCCGCATGACGCCTATCCGCCGATGGACCTCGTCGTCGCGTCGCTCGACACTGCTTACACAACCAAGACCGAGAACGACTACAGCGCCCTCACGGTCTGGGGCGTCTTTTCTGGAGCGCCTGAGTCCGGCGTCACGCAGATGCGCGATCGCTACGGCAAGGTCATCGACATGCAGACGAGCAAAGGCAACGCCAGCGACGCTGTGCCGCGGGTGGTGCTGATGGCTGCCTGGCAGGAGCGGCTCGAGCTTCATGACCTCGTCGAGAAGGTCTTGCATACATGCAAGCTTCTCAAGTCGATCGACATCCTGCTGATCGAGGACAAGGCCGCCGGCCATTCCGTCGCGCAGGAAATCCGTCGCCTGTACGGCGCGTCCGACTTCGCCGTGCAGCTGCAGAACCCCGGCGCTCAGGACAAGCTGGCGCGTCTGTACTCGGTCCAGCATTTGTTCGCTGAAGGCCTCATCTACGCGCCTGATCGGTCGTGGGCCGACATGGTCATCACGCAGGTGGCGGCTTTCCCCAAAGCAAAACACGATGACCTCGTCGACTGCGTTAGTTCATCTCTAAACTACCTCCGCACCACCGGCATCCTCATCCGATCGCAGGAGCGGCTCGCTGAGATCGAGGCGACGAAGCTCGACTACAAATCCAATCGCATGGCGGCCGAGCCGCTTTATTCGTGTTAGGGGGGCTGCATGCGCATCCACGCCACTGCCTTCGCTGATGTCATCACCGCCAGCACCGACGACATGCCGGGTCTGTGGGACGTCGAGGTCTACGGCCTCGCCCCGCACGACATCACGATGAAGTTCGAGGTGATGACCTACCACGAGAAAGATGCGTGCGAGATGGGCATCAAGCGGTTCATCGAGCAATACGAATCATGGGCGCGCGAGGTCGGAGCCGATCTGACGCCTGAGCAGAGGTGTAACTAAATGCGCGTGACGGCGACACATCCGACAGCGGAAGAAGACGCTAAGTGGACGGAGCAGCTCCGCGTCAATAATCCTGATCATCCGGACAGAGGGACCAGGGCGCGCATTGGAGATCTTACCACGTACACCAATGGCCGCCTGGCCAAGTGGTATCCAATCTCGACTGCACCACAAGACGGGATGTCCTTCCTTGGCGTCAACGTCGTCTTCATCGCCGTCATGCATTGGGACGAGAAGCGAGAGCTTTTCGTGTGTGATGATCATCGCGATGGCTGGCCCGAGTATTGGATGCCGTTGCCCCCGCATCCAATTTGGGGCGCACGATACGCCGCCCCGACCGACGAAGAGGTGTAACTAACATGGCCGGACTTGTCCCGAGCGGCTTTAATCCCAGCCCCAACCTGCGGCTGGTGCCGACGCTTGGACAAGTGGACGCCGAACCGCAGCAGATCGATCTACCTGAAGTCTCCGTTGCTGTCTCCAACGACAATGGCGACATGCCCGAGTATGACGAGAAGGGCGCGCTCCTCAAGATCAAGCACGCTGACGGCAGCGTCACTGTCTCGGTCGACGGCAAGCCGCTTGTCGATGCGAAGAAGGACAAGCCTGAAGGCTGGTACGCCAACCTCGTTGACGACATCGACGAGATGGAACTGAGCCGCATCGCTGATGACTTGCTGCGTGGCGTGGATGACGACATCGAGTCACGCAAGGACTGGATCGACACGCGCGCCAAGGGCCTCATGATGCTCGGCATCAAGCTCGAGGTGCCGGGCCTTGGCGGGTCGTCTGACGGCGCTCCCGTCGAAGGCATGAGCAAGGTCCGCCATCCGTTGCTTCTCGAGGCTGTCCTTCGCTTCCAGGCTAATGCGCGATCCGAATTGCTGCCAACTGATGGGCCAGTGAAGATCCGCAACGACAACAACAACGCCGACCTGTCGCAGGACCAGCTTGCCAACGCTCTCGAGCGCGACGCCAATCATTACCTGACCAGCACCGCCAGCGAATATTATCCCGATACCGACCGCATGCTGCTCATGCTGGGCTTTGGCGGGACCGCCTTCAAGAAGGTGTACTACTGCCCGCTGCGCAATCGACCTGTCAGCGAGTCGGTTGACGCTGAAGACCTGATTGTCAACGACGCTGCGACTGACTTGCAGAATGCGCGACGTGTCACGCATCGCATCATGATGAAGCCTTCGACCGTCAAGAGGTTCCAGATCCTTGGCGTGTATCGCGACGTTGAATTGGATACGCCAAAGCAGGTTACGCTCGACGCGGCGCAGCAGTTCAAGAAGGACCAGCAGGGCATCGCGATCAATGCGTCGAACCCCGACGATCGCATGCGCGAGATTTACGAGTGCTACTGCGAACTCGACGTGAAGGGCGAGGAACATACGTTGAAGGGCCACGAGACAGGCCTCGAGATTCCGTACCGCGTCACGATCGATGTGTCGTCGCGCAAGGTTCTGTCGATCGTCCGCAATTACGCCGAGGATGACGCGGAACTGCCCGAAGCGCACATGCCGTTCACCAAGTACACGTTCGTGCCGGGCCTTGGCTTCTACGACATTGGTCTTGTCCATATTCTCGGCAACACCACGAACGCCATCACCGCGGCGTGGCGTGAACTGCTCGACGCCGGCATGTACGCCAACTTCCCCGGCTTCCTGATGGCTGACACGGGCGCGAGGCAGAACACCAACATCTTCCGCATTCCTCCCGGTGGCGGCGCTCTCGTCAAGACGGGGGGAATGGCGATCAATCAGGCTGTGATGGCTCTTCCGTACAAGGAGCCGTCTGGCGCGTTGATGTCACTCGTTGATAACATGGCGCAGACCGGCATGCGGATCGGCGGCACGTCCGAGGCCCAGGTCGGCGAGGGCCGGGCAGACGCTCCGGTCGGCACGACGCTGGCGATGATCGAGCAGGCCGCGAAGGTGCTGAACGCTGTTCACAAGCGTATGCACGCGGCGCAGGCTGACGAGTTCCGCAAATTGATGCATTGCTTCAAGGAGCATCCGAACAGCTTCTGGCAAAAGAACCGCAAGCCGACATATCCGTGGGACGAAGCGACGTTCGTGAAGGCGCTTGAGGATTATGACTTGACGCCGCAGGCAGACCCGAACACGGCGTCGCACGGACAGCGCGTCATGAAGATCATTGCACTAAAGCAGCTTCAGGCCGCGAATCCGACCATGTACGACCCGATTGCGATCGACACCGCGGCCATGCAGGCCATGGGTTGGAGCAATCCGCAGCAGTTCTTTGCGCCGCCGAGCGCACAGGCAGCGCCGCCCCCCGAGATGCAGAAGCAGATCGCGGAGATGCAGATCAAGAAGCAGGACGCTGACTCTCGCACGATGACGGCTCAGGCTAATGCAGCGAAGGTGCAGTCCGAGATCACGCAAGGGCCAAACGGCGCGCCGCAGACGACGCCGGCCAACGAGGCTGAGATGATGACCGCGCAGGCCAAGCTGATCGACGCGCAGGTGAAGGCTCGCGGCGCGCCTCCGGAGCCGGGTCCGTCGCCTGTCGACATGATGAACGCGCAGACGAAGGCAATGGAGGCGCAGAACGAGGCGCGCGACCTGGCTGTCAGGCATGCGCAGAACATCCTCGAGGCGCAGAACCATCAGGTGGACGCGCAGTCGAACATCAAGGAAGAGACGATCCGGTTTGCTCACGACGCGCATTCGGACGCGCAGTCGCTGAAGCAGCAGGAACTGGTGAATAAGGGCGAGCAGATCAAGGCGCAGGCCGCCCGTTCGAAACTTGACGCCATGCGGAAGGCGAAGAAGCCATGAGTGTAGCAGCAGACTTTCTGGAGTGGTTGTCGAAGAACGGCGGCAAGGGCCTGATGCGTGATAAGAAGACGGGCCGCATGCTGCCGCGACCGTCTGCGGCGGAGGGCGTGGCCGAGGGTCCGAACTTCGGCGGCCAGTATTCGGTCAAGGGCGGCGAGGGCATGGTGCGTCCGTCTGGTATCGCGGAGGGGCCTGAGTTTGGCGGCCCGTTCACGGCTCGAGGCGAGACGCTGGCTGGTCAGGGCGCGCCGTCAAAGGCGCTTGTGCCGGTTAGGCCGGCTGTTGAACCGCCACCGAACTTCACCATGGTCAATCCACCCGGCACATCTGTCGCGCCTCGTGCGTCGACTGACATCGCGCGGTTCCTCGAGGAGGCTGACGCCGCAGCGGCGAAGTCGGGGGCTGCTGCGTCGCGATGGATCCTGCCGGTGGCGGCTGGGGCTGCGGGGATCGGGGCCGCTGGAGTGTATAATGACCTTGGTCAGCCCGTTCCTTCCGGCGGTCCTCATCACATGCTGTCGGCTGCCGATGCGTATCGTCTCGGGATGGCCAGTCCGCCGGCACCTGAGCCAGTTCCTTCTGGCGGTCCTCATCACATGCTGTCGGCTGCCGATGCGTATCGTCTCGGGATGGCCAGTCCGCAGCGTGACGTTCCCCTTCCTCCTCGGCGTCCGACAGAGTTGCAGCCGGGCCTGATGGACAGGATATTCAACGGCGGCAATTACCAGTCCAACGGGCGGCTTGTCAGCACGCCGACCGATGGCGCTCCAATCAACTGGGGCGATAACGATCGTGCGTCAGACTTCTTTCGCGCTGACCGTGAGTTGCAGGCGCGACGTGGGGCTGGCGAGGACATGGGCTTTGCCCGAGGCGGTATGCCGACCGCGCACGAGCAGGCGCTGCATAAAGCCATGCACATCATTCACCATCTGGTAACGCGCCGATGAAGAAATACTCGCCCACCGAGCAGGCTTTGCGGATTGCGCGCAACACGTTTGCGGGCGGCGGCGAGGCTGTGAAGAAGGCCATCAAGGCCTATCACGGCTCGCCGCATAATTTCGACAAGTTCGACTTGTCCAAGATCGGCACGGGCGAAGGCGCGCAGGCTTACGGGCATGGGTTGTATTTCGCGGAGAATGAGAAGGTTGCGGATGGTTATCGGAAGGTTCTTTCTCCACCAGATAGGCAGCGCGATGTGTCAACGTCTGTCGGCCCGTTGAGCGATGCGTTGAATCAATTCAGAGACACCAACCCGACTGCATTTCGAGGCGCATTAGAATATCATGTGCGCCAAAGTTATAAGCCGCCTGAGCAAGCGACGGCGATGATCAAAGATGAATTGCAGCGCACGATTGCAAATTATGAAGGTGGCCATATTCCAATGGACAAGGGATATGATGACGCAAAAGCTGCCATGCATTTCATAGACAATTATAATCCAAAAGTGACCCCGCAGACGCGCGGCGGCCATATGTACGAGGCCAACATCAACGCTGACCCAAAAAATTTCCTAGATTGGGATAAATCGGTGAGTAAACAGAGTGATTATGCCCGATCTAATATTCTCAATGCCCTTAATGCCAGAGTTCCAGACAGCCCGAATGCACAAAACATGCTGCGGAATATACCTAGAGGTTACCAATACTCTGGCAAGGAGGCATATAAAGCGTTGCGTAACCCTTGGGATAGAAACGATGTAGATGCCACTAACGCCCTCCGTGAAGCTGGCATCCCCGGTATCAAGTACCTAGACCGAGGCTCCCGCGCCGCTGGCGACGGCTCCCGCAACTACGTCGTGTTCGACGACAAGATCATCGACATCGCCAAGAAGTACGGCATCGGCCTGCCGGCAGCCGCCGCGCTGTACCAGACGATGAACCCGGACAGCGGTCAGGCGCAGGCGGCGACCGCTTCAGCGCCGGTAGCAGCGCCGAACGCCTCGCAGGCCAGCGGCTGGAACGCCGGACCGTCCGTGCCGCAACAGCAGACCGGCATTGGCGCGGTGTCGCGGCAGTTGAGCGACTGGGGCGAGCGCACCGCTAGCGACGTGGGGGACGTCGCCAAGTACGTCTACAACAATCCCGGCCAGACCTATGATATGGCCAAGCAGGCCGCGATCGACGCCGCCAAGTGGGCGTACAACAACCCCAGCGAGGCTGGTGGCAAGGCCGCCGAGATGGTCGCCAGTGGCATTCCCAAGTTCGTCCCGAGCGGCCTGTGGGGGCCGTCAGGCCTCCTGAACCCCGACCCAGCCAACGGCGGCGAGGACACCGACGCGCTGATCGCTCGCCTGAAGGCTAAGCAGTCTGAGCAAGGGCAGCCCGACCAGACGTATCAGGGGTATGCTCATGGCGGCCCGGTCGCGCTCGCCAAGAGTATTATCAAGGTAGGTAATAACACCTACTCGCCGCAGGAAATCCGCGCCGTGCTGCAGAAGATCGCCAGCATGGGCATCAACAAAGACAAGATCCTCGCACAAATCACGCCGCGTGAGGCTGCGATCCTGAAGATGCACGGCGGGTCCGGCCGCATCAACCCCCGCACTGGCCTGCCGTCCTTCGACGATGGCGGCGGAGGGGGCGAAGGCGGAAGTGAGGGCGGCGGCGGAGGGAACGAAGGCGGAAATGAGGGCGAGGGTGGCTACGGCAACGAGGGAGACAGCCTCGGCAGTAATGAAGCCCCTGGAGAACAGAGCCAAAGCCAGCAGGATCAGCAGGATCAAAGTCAGTACAGCTATAACCCATCTGATCAGTATGGCGCTGACTACATAGGGCCTGGCTACAGCGGTGCCAATTCGGATCAGGGGAGCCTGTTTTCCACGTCCGCGTATGACGACAACAGCATGCCCAGCATGAATAGCATCAACTCGAATTTTAATAGCGTGAACGATGCGTTGGTTGCTGCGCTGAACGCGACTGCGCCTCCGGACGCGCAATGGGGTCAGGTCAGCACTGCGCCGGCGGCCCCATCGGCCCCGTCTGCGCCGCCCGTCGCAGCGCCCGTGGCTCCGTCTGCGCCGTCTGTCGCGCCGTCCGCGCCTGTGGCTGCGCCTGACCCGGTCAGCGCCGCGCGGTCCGTCGCAGCGCCCGTGGCTGCGCCTGACCCGGTCAGCAACCCGTCTCCTGCGTCGGCCGCCCCAGCGATGCAGAACGCAAATCCATCTTATGTGGATCAAACAATCGACCATGTAAGCCCTAACGATTTGACGTTTTCCGCCCAGCCGGACCCCGATATGGCTGCCATCTCGCAGAACCACAACATCACCGATATGCTGGATGCGGATGCGGCGGCGGTTGCCGCAAGGGGCGCGGAAGCGCGGGCAGCAGAAGCGTTGGCGCATGACGAAGTGAGCCAGTCTATCGGTCCAGCTAATGCACCTTTTGGCGCATTCAGCACGTACGGGGCGGTTACACCGGACAGTACGCCGACCCCGACGCCTGATAGTACGCCGGCCCCAACATCTACACAGACCAATGCAGCCCCGTCCCCGTTCGGGTCTGGGCTATCGGCTATCGGAAGTGCATTGGGCGACTTTTTCAGTGTTGGCTCCGCCAAGGCCAGCGAAGCCAATACTCCCGCCAGAACGGGTGAACCCACCGACGCTGAAATATCTGCTCTGTTCAATAGCGCGCCCATCAACAACGGTCCTGTCGTCAATACCACTAACGCTCCCATTCTGGATGTGTTTGGGCGATCCGACCAGCCGGTAAGTAGTTCTGGTTTCGGCTCTGTGGGTGCGGCGTCAAACAATGCCGGCGGGATCGGGACTGGCACAGCCGGCTCTGCCCCCGGAACAGCGCCCGGTTCAAGCACAGTCGGCACTGCCGCAACTGAGCAGGCGGCCACGTCTGGCAGCCCCGCATCTCAGGGTGTTGGAATAGGCGCGGGGGCGCAGGGCATGGCCTCCAGTCTGATGGGATCGCTGTTTGGCGGTGCCACCAGCGCCGAAGCTAATACAAATCCAACGCAGCAGTTCACCACAACACCCCTTACAGTCAGTGCAGCCACAGCGCCTGCAATTGGAAGCGTACCACTAGGTGCATTCGGCGGGGCGTCTAATGCATCAGGGTCGACAACTAATCAGGATCGCGCAATCGAGGCGGCGCAGATCGCCGCGCGTAATGCGCAGCGTAATAACTTTTCGGGCATCAACTACGACGCACAAACCCTCAACGCACCAATTCCGACGCAGCGCGGTCTGTCCCAGCAGACGTATGCCGACCAGTTGGCGTTGGCTCGCACGATCATTGGCGAGCATCGCGCCGTAAATAGCGCAAGCCAGGCGGACATTGAGGGGCAAAATTCGCTCGCTCAAGCAGCCGTAAATCGCGCCATAGCGCAAGATGGCATTGGCGTGCGGGGCGGCCCGGCAGCACGCGGATCCGTAGCCGGCCAGACGACAGCGCGGAGCCAGTTCTCCTGGATGACAAATGCTGGCGACCCATCGCACGCAAACCGCAATGCGGTGGCATCGGCGGAGCGCAATAATTCGCAAGCGTGGCAAAACGCCATGGCTCAAGCGGCGGACGTTATCAGCGGGCAGGCGGCCAATCAGATCGGCCCCTCGACTATGTATCGTACGCCTGTCTCGCGGCCGGGCTGGGCGAACACGCTTCCGATATACGGTAATAGTGGCCCGCATGTCTTCCACACGAACCCTGCATCTGTAGCGCGCATCGATCAAGCGCGGAACGCTAATCCAGACTCTTTGTTTGAGGCCAATAACCCCCCACTCCGCGCATCCGGCGGCCGCGTCGGGTATGATGATGGCGGAGATGTGCCTTTGCGTGACGAAGACACGTATGGGAGAGACACGTCTGCGGAAGACGTCGCCCGTGCGATAGCTCTGAGTAAGACTGTAAACGACAGTCTTGCGCAGACCCAGCCAACTCGCGAAATACAGCCAGATTTGATGAGCTCCGCTGCAGGTGAGGCTCCTGTTGGATCTGATATCACGTGGGACGAGTTCAACCGCCCCATGCGTAATGGTCAGCCGATCCAGTATGATCGTCGTCCGAGTGTGCTTCCGCTAACGCGCAATGATCAGGGCGGAATTGATTTTGCCATGCCGCGCATTGCGGACATTGCTGGTAACATTATGGGCGGCGTAGTTGCGCCCGTCACGGCTCGAGCCGGGCAGGCTGTTCTGGGGTCTGGTCCGGTGCGTAGGGCACTGGAAGTTGCGGCCAGTAATACGCGGCCCGTTGCTCAGGCTGCTCGAGAACTGTCCCCGCTTGGCCTCTACAGCCACGGCGCTGAGACGGCGGCTGGCTTGCCGCAGGCCAAGGGAACGCCAGAACAAATGATTGCAAACCTTCGCCGTGCTTCCGTGAAACCTGAAGAACTTTATACTTCTGGCATCGCTGACGAAACAGCTACGCTTGCCAAGCGCACAATGATTGAGAGCGAGTACGCCCCGAAGGTTGAGGCTGCCAAGCAGGCGATGGAGGGACTAGTGCCGGGGACGCCTGAGTTTAAGGCGGCTGAACGTCAGTTCAAGAACATCAGCAGCTCTATGCGTTCTGAAATGGATAACGCAATGGTCTTGCATCCTGACTGGGCTTCGCGCCCCAGCGTCACCCGCGAAGAACTTGCGAAGCACTTCAATGAGCGGATGCCACAGATTGATGAGACGGTGTTGGGTGGTCGCGGTAAACCTGAAATGGATGAGGCGGCAAAACAAAAATGGATTGAAGATCGGGCGGCGGAACGCGCATACAATTCAGGTGATATAGAAAGAATTAGAGATTGGCGGGATGCTTCGAATGAAGTTCGCGATTGGCATCTTGATGAAGCAACATCTTATTTTAATGAATTGATGGCAACTAGCCCTGATTTTGCAGGTAGATTTCAAACAGTTGGAGCAGGAGGCGCAACAAAATTCCAACAATACACATTGCCCGGCGGCGAGAACTACCGCGAAGTGTTGTTGAAGTTAAACAGGCCACAGGCGAAGGTTGTAGAGCTTGAAGGCGGCGGCGGACGATGGGGCGTCCAAATGCCCGACGGAACAATAACTTCCCGGTATTATGAGAAATTTGATGCTGAACAAGCTGTTCGCTTTGACGCTCAAAAAGCCGGAGTTACGTTTACAGACCCTCACTGGGACGACCCCGACGTCCTCGCGCATCTTCGTCTTAGCGACCGTGTCGGACCGAACGGTGAGAAGATCCTGCATGTCGAGGAGGGCCAGAGCGGCTGGGGGCAGAAGGGGAGGAAGGAGGGGTTTAAGCAGCAGCCCGATCCGGCAAAGGAAAAGCCGTTGCTTGAGGCTCAACAAGATACGCAATTTGCGTGGGAAAAAGCTCGCTCTGATTTCCTCAAAGCGCATGAGGATTACACACAAGGCTTGCGTAATAGATATGAGCAAATGGCTGAGAGATGGGGCGTAACTCCTGAACAAGCAGCCGCTGATAATGCAAAATCTCTGCAAGAATGGAAAGACATGCCAATGAGGCAAAAACTTTCCAACGCTCAGAGTGAGTTTATGCGTTCTGAAAATCCTGCTGAATTACCGCATTACGCGCAGCGCGATGCAGAGGTTGCCGCAGCACAAAAAAGGGACGAAGCCAGAAACGCTTTGATTGCCTATCAAAAGTCGATTGATACAGGCATCCCCACCGCCCCCTACGTCACCAGCACACAGGGCTGGACTGACCTCGCCTTGAAGCGCGCCCTGCGTGAGGCGGCTGAAGGCGGGTATGACAAGCTTGTCTGGACGCCGGGTGCGGAACAGGCGAAGAGGTATAGCTTGAGCAATCAGGTTGATCGGCTTCAGTACATTAAAAATGATAATGGAACTTACGCGGTTATCCCATACAAAAATGGGGAGCCACTCCATCGAATTGAGCGCGACAATATCCCAGAGAAAGAACTTGAGTCACTATTTGGCCGAGATGTCGCTGAGAAGATGCGAGCTTATGAAGGCGATGTTGACGGCAACGCCCGTTCTCTTTCGGGACAAAACCTTGAAGTCGGCGGTTCCGGCATGAAGGGCTACTACGACAAAATCTGGCCGAACCAGTTGGGCAAGCTGGTGAAGAAGCTTGATCCGGAGGCTAAATTTGAACAAACAAAAATATCCACAGGTGATGACACCATCACATCTCGTGGTGTCAGCCACGCACAATTTTACACCATGACACCTGAACAACGACGCGCTGCAATTGAGGCGTCATCGCCTCCATCAGTGTCTGTCCCCTCCCTCACCATCACCCCCAAGATGCGCGAGAGCATCCTGCGCGGGCAGCCGCACATGGCCGACGGCGGCTCCGTCGATGTCGACAAGGCCCTGCAGGTCGCGCGTGGTTATGCAGACGGCGGGGGTATTGATGCCGATCAGCCGCCCGAGCCAACATGGACCGACCGGCTGTCGAGCCTCGCGCAACAATTTAACCCCATTGGAAGCGCCGAAGCTGGGACGCTGAACACAATCGCGAAGGCCGTGAGAGCCGCCAAGGGCGTAGTGCCGAAGGTGGCGGAGGAGGCTGCGCCAGCAGTGAAGAGCGCCCCGCAGGCAATAACCAAGACCGGCGCGGACCTCATCGCTAAAGATCCACTGGCTGCTGAAGTGAAATTGTCTGAGCGTGGTTTAGGCGGGACGCCTGAAGGGATGCGCGTCAAAGACGTTGAATATAAATACGTTCCAAATAATACGGCCGAGCCGTGGAAACCATTCAATCCAGAAGACATATATAAAGAGCGCGGCTATGTTACTCCGGCAGTTGGAGACAAAACTAGAGCTGGCGCGGATTTGATTGAAGTAAATGGAGTGAAGGTTACCGAACCATTTAATTTGGGTGGGGGAGGTGAATTTTCCAGAAACAACCCACTGGCGTGGGCGTCAAGGCCGGCGGCAGTTAAGGGTATGTATACCGGCATAAAAAAGGGGGATGTTCCGGAAGGCTCTCCTATTTTTATGAGCCATACAATTATGGGTGACTACCTCAATCCGCCATCATCTAGCGACTCTACCCAAATGATGGCGAAGGCCATCCTTCGACAGATCAACCCCACTTTGGGTAAAATTGACCCGAAAGCTGCTGAGAATTACGATGATTTTGTTCGTAATATAGCGAAGGGAAAATATAAAGATTGGCCCGGTATACTTAATCCAGAAGACGCAGAAAGATATCTTGCGACAAAAGAAGACGGCACCAGAACCAGACTTATAATGCAGGCGCTGGACACTGCTAAGAGACAAGCTGGGGGACTTCCTAACATTGGGGCGGCGCGCGCGGCGTTGATGGAGCCGCGTTTATTGACATCTAACAATTTGTCCTCTGGATTCTCGATCTCCGAATTAGACCCAATGCTCAGGACCGGAAAAACCGTTCACGATACATACCCGGTTGGTATGTTGGGTAAATATAGAGGCGGAACCGAATATCAGATCCCTGGTCAGCTTATGTTTCCAGAATGGTGGAAGGGAACAGGTAAAATAACACAGCCACAAGGGTATGTTAGGTCACTTATGACTCAAATGCCGGTTCAAAAAGCCACGCAAGAGTGGCTCGATAACATCATGCGTCACACTGAGCGCAGCGGCGCAAAGTGGGGTTATCGCCTCGGGGGTAGTGTGTAGTCAAATATCTGTCCTACCGTCGCCATAACGGAGTTAAATGTGTTTGCAATTTTAGGGTCTGTAAAATCGAATACTTCGCAGGAGTACACGAGAGTGATGACCGCATCCATTATGTTGTTGTACAGCCTATCCGCCACATCCGGGGTTAGATACTCGGTGTCGTCACCAATGATGTGTTCGTCTTCCATTTCCCATCTCCTCATTTGCCCACCGAACATATCACAGAATGTCAAATAATCAACCCCACACTCGAGGACACTGACATGGCCGGAGCATGGACCAGAAAAGAAGGCCAGAACCCGGAAGGCGGCCTGAACGCCAAGGGGCGCGCATCCGCCAAGGCCGAAGGTCACCACCTGAAGCCGCCAGTGAGTTCAAAGCAGGCCGAGCACAGCCCTGCGGACGCACAGCGTCGCGAGAATTTTCGCACCCGCATGTGCGGCATGAAGGAAAAATTGACGTCCGCCAAGACGGCGCACGACCCCAACAGCCGGATCAATCTCGCGCTGAAAAAGTGGGACGTAAAATGTTGAGATTCAGCTCGTCGCCCAGCGATGCTGTGCAATTCCCATGGGTAGCCGGGACGCCGGCAAGGAGTGACTCCAATGTCTGAAGCATCTGTCGCCGCGCGAGCGGCCATGAAAGCCAAGGCCAATCGCCTTGTGCAGCATAACAACGGTAAGGTCGACGCGACGTCTGGCGACCTCCCGAAGGCCTTCGACGCGACGCCCAAGACCGGCCAGCGGCCCGTCACCAAGGCCTATGCGTCAGGCGGCAAGGTCCACGGCGAGGAAGCCCACAAGCGCGCCGACCGCATGCCTCGCAAGAAGCGCGAGGATGGCGGCAAGGCCGACGCGGCTGAAGATAACGCCACCACGTCCGCCGAGTATCGCAAGCGCCTCGAGGCGGCCCAGAGCGGCAAGAGCGAGGAAGCGTCCGAGCGCAAGCGCGGCGGCCGCACCGGCAAGATGGGCGGCGGCCCCCTCATGGCGGCTAACGCCCGCGCAGGCGCTGCGCAGCTGCTCGGCGAGAACCGCGCAGGTGTCCCGGCAGGCCTGATGAACTTCACCAAGAAGCAGGGCACGCCACTGCCTGGCTCCAAGGCTGGCGGCAAGGTCGAGAAGCACGAGGACGCCGCTGAAGACAAGAAGCTCATCAAGTCAATGGTCAAGAAGGAAGACCTGAAGCGCCGTGCATCTGGCGGGAGAAACGAAAGCGGCGAGCCGACCATGGAAGAAATCCATGGGAGCAAGGCAGATTGGCGGAAGGTCGGAGATAATGTTTATGGTCCTCGGCCAAAGCCTACTCCAAAACCGGCTCCCGTACCTTCTTCTGAAGAGTCTACCGAAAAACGGTATGGGGGTCGCACCGCCCGCAAGCACGGCGGCCGCACGGGCAAGACCGCAGTCAATATTGTTATCGCCACAGGCAAGCACCCGGCTGACGCGATGGGCGGTCCCGGCGCACCCCAGATGATGGGACATCCGATCCCGCCGCAGATGCAGCCGCCTGCGGGCGGTCCTCCCGGCGCTGGCGGGCCGCCCATGATGCCGCCCGGCCTTCCTGCGGGCGGCCCTCCGATGCCGCCTCCGGGCATGCCCATGGGCCGCAAGCGTGGCGGCCGCACCAACTACCCGATTGACACGGGCGCTGGCGGTGGTCAGGCGCGGCTGGATAAAATCAAGGCCTACGGGATGACCCAGAAGTAATCGGGCCGGATTGGTATACGGGCCGATAACAACGGCGGGGAAGGGTTCTGCGTTTCCCCGCCGATTACCATCAAGGGGAACACTATATGCTGACCTACGAATCCCATTTCGAGGAGAAGCTGAAGCGGTTGATTGAAGATGCAATAGATCAACTCAAAGAGAACTTGACGCATAGCATCACAATTCCAGACCTTGCTCACTACAAGGAAATCGCAGGGAAGATCGCCGGCCTGCGCACGGCGATGGATCTTTGCGACGAAGCCAACAAGCTCGCGCAGGAACACTAACCTAAGGGGAACTACCTATGCCAGTCATGAAAATGCAGCACGACAAGGATCCGAAGACGGACATCATCGACAAATTGGGCGACCTGTCCGACTTCGACGTGATGGATAATCGCGCACTTTTGGCGATTTACGTCCGGCCCAAGAAGACGGCGGGCGGCATCATGCTGACCGACAAGTATGTCGACGAAGACAAGTTCCAGGGCAAGGCCTGCCTTGTCGTCAAGGCCGGCCCGCACGCCTACTCGCCGGAGCCCGGCTCGCTGTTCGAGACTTCGGACATCAATGTCGGGGACTGGGTGATCGTTCGAGCCTCGGACGGCATGAACATCTCCATTCGCGGCGTCGAGTGCAAAATTATCCGTGACGACGTGACGATGATGCGGATCCCGCAGCCTGACGAGATTTGGTGATGGAGAAAATCATGGAAAATACGCCCGAAGTCGAGGAAATCGAGGTTATTCCGACCGCTGAAGCAGCGCTGGCACCCCTCGACGCCGCCTCGGAAGTCCCGCCAGAGGTTCTCGAGCTTAAAAAACAGCTTGAGGACGAGAAAAGGGCGCGCATGGAGGCCGAAACACGCGCCCGTGAGGCGTCCAAGCAGGCGTTCGTCGCCAAGAATGAGACTGAAGACACCCAACTTCACCTCATCAAGAGCGCGATCGACACCGTCAAGCGCAATAACGAGCAATTGCGGAGCGCCTATGCGTTCGCCATGTCAAGTGGCGAGTACGAAAAGGCTGCCGCGATCCAGGAAGACATCGCCACCAACGCCTACCGGCTGCAGGAGCTGGATAAGGGCCGCGATGCGATGGAAAACCGGCCCAAACAGGCCCCGCCGACCGATCCGGTCGAGGCTTTGGCGTCCCAATTGACGCCACGGAGCGCAGATTGGGTGCGAAAGCACCCGCAATGTGTGACGGACACCCGCCTCAACCAGAAGATGATCGCCGCCCACAATATGGCGATGGCTGACGGGCATACAGCCGACACGGACGATTACTTTGCGGCCGTCGAGGGGCTGATGGGGCTGAGAAAGCCAGCGCCTGCGCCTGTCGAGGAAGACGACAACCCGTTGTCCGAAGCCGCAGCGCCAGCGCAGCCTCGTCGGAGCGCGCCGCCGCCGGCCGCCCCGCCGACACGCGCGTCGACCACCAGCAGCAACCGCGCCATTCGGCTGTCGGAGGCTGAACTTGAGATTGCGGAGATGAACAACATGACCCCGCAAGAGTACCACGCCCAGAAACTTCGCATTGCGGCTGAATCCCGCAAGATGAATTGAGGAGAACACCATGATTGAAGAAAACACTGGCCGCGCCGCCAATCTCGCCAAGGCCCGCGCCGCTCGGGCCGCCAACCGCGAAAAGGCCCGCATCGAGGCTGAAACCAAGGCAGAAGTGAACAGCTACGGCGTGTCCGAAGCCTTGATGGCGACGCCGGCCAAGCGGTCGTCGACTGTCCCCCCCGACTTGCAACAGGCATCGCCTACTGCAGCACGTCCGGCCATGTCGTCAGCCGAAGCATCCCGTGAACGCGCCCGTCGCAGGTCTGCGGAAGTGCGCGAGAACATCGGCGACCTCGATCAGGGGCTCGACGAGTTCTACATCGACCCGCGCATCATTCCCGAAGGCTGGTCCTACGAGTGGAAGATGAACACCGTGCTTGGTCAGCCCAATCCGGCCTACCAGGTCCAGTTGCAGCGCATGGGCTGGGATTGCGTGCCGGCCGAGCGGCACCCGGAGATGATGCCGGCCGGCGACAAGCACTTCACCATCGAGCGCAAGGGCATGGTGCTGATGGAGCGGCCGGCTGACCTCACTGAAGAGGCCAAGAATATCGAAAAACGCCGCGCCCGCCAGCAAATCCAGAACAAGCAGGAGCAGCTTGGTCAGGCGAAGCCGGGCGAGTTCGATCGCAACAACAAGGACACGCCGCTGGTCAAGATCAAGACCGGCTACGAGCCCGTGCAGATACCGAATTAAGCCTCACTTGACACTCCTCCCGAGATGTGTATTTTAGGAATATACGCCCCTCTCGGGAGGGGTTTAGTCATCACCCGGTCCTGAACTGCCCCGGCGCGCAGCGATGGCCTTCCTGAAAAGGGAGCCATTGCTATGGCTAACACTTCGAGCCCGTTCGGCTTTCGTCAGTATCGAGGCACCGGCTCTGCTCCGACTTATGAGCAGGCCGAAATGCAGATCGCCTACAACAATTCCACCCCGATCTATTCCGGCGACGCGGTCATTCCGCTCTCGACCGGCTACATCGCGCAGGCCACCGCCTCCACGGTCGCCATGGCCGGCATCTTCGTCGGCTGCAAATATCTCTCCACCTCGCAGAAGCGCACCGTCTGGTCCAACTACTGGCCCGGCAACGACGTCGCTTCGGGCAATGACGTCACCGCTTATGTCATCAACGACCCGAACGCGCAGTTCCTCGTGCAGGCTGGCGGCACCAACATCGGCTTCGCCAACATCGGCGAGTACATCCAGTTGAACGTCGGCACCGGCAACTCGTCCACCGGCATCAGCGGCATGTATGTCGAAAGCCCGGCCACCACGGTCACTCTTCCGTTCATCGTCCGCGGCATCGTGGCTGACCCGCCCGGCACCAACGGGACGCTCATCACGGGGGCGTATAACTACGTCATCGTCGGCTTCAACAACGCTCTGACCCGCACCAACGGTGCTGGCCCGACCGGCATCGCGTAAGGAGCCTAGATCATGGCCGTCAATCTTTCATCCATCAAAGATCTGCTCCTGCCGGGCCTTCGTGGCATCGAAGGCAAGTACGAGCAGATTCCGCGCCAGTGGGACAAGATCTTCACGAAGCACACGTCGAAGATGGCCCTCGAGCGCACCGCCGAAATGCGGTTCCTCGGCTACGCCCAACTGAAGACGGAAGGCGGTCAGACCTCCTTCGACAATTCGGCTGGCGAGCGGTTCGTCTACAACCAGGAACACATCGAAATCGGCCTCGGCTACGCGATCACCCGCAAAGCCATCGACGACAACCTCTACAAGAGCCAGTTCGCCCCGTCGAACCTCGGCCTCATGGAGTCCTTCAACCAGACTGAAGAACTCTACGGCGCGAACGTCCTCAACACCGCGCAGACCTACAACAGCGCGATCGGCGGCGACGGCGTGGCTCTCTGCTCCGCCTCCCACCCCATCGACGGCGGCACCGTCGCCAACCAGCCGGCCATCCAGGCCGACCTGAACGAGGCGACCCTGCTCAACGGCATGATCTCCATCCGCACCAACTTCCGCGATCAGGCAGGCCTCAAGGTCTTCGCCCGTGGCCGGAAGCTCATCGTGCCGCCGCAGCTTGAGCCCGTCGCAATCCGCCTCTTGAAGACGGAACTGCGCCCCGGCACCGCCGACAACGACACTAATGCGATCCTGATGACCGCTGGCGGTCTGCCGGAAGGCTACATGGTCAACGACTACCTGACCTCATCCTACGCATGGTTCCTGCTCACGAACATCGACGGGCTCTCCTACATGGAGCGTGTCAAGTTCGAGACGGACATGCAAATAGATTTTACCACCGATAACCTCCTTGTCAAAGGATATTCTCGTTTTAGTTTCGCCTACTACAACTGGCGTGCTATCTACGGTAGCTTCCCAACTACCTGATATTGCTGGTTTCATCGGAACGATAACTTGAAATGAGCACTTTACATTTAAAATCCAATGTTGTAGGTTTCTCTCTGCCGACAATGGCAAGGGGAACTTACGATATGGTTGAGAATGGCAAATGCTCATACGAAGACATGGCCGAAGTACTGTCCTACGATCCCAACACGGGTATATTCACGTGGAAGGTGACCGTAAATTCTAGGGCGAAGGTCGGCTGCCCCGCTGGAATGTCGCAGCGCATGAAGAACGGGAAGTTTTATTCCTCGATCACTTATCGTGGAGTAAAATTCTCCAGCGCACAGGTAGCGTGGCTTTTGCACAACAAGGAATGGCCGGATCGCACTGTCTTCTACATCGACGAAGACACCACCAATCTTCGGATTTCAAATTTGAAGTTGGCTGATCGCAAGGCCAATAAGGTCGTGAGCGAAGACGGAAAAGTCAGCTACCGCATGGACAAAGAGCAGTCCCGCAGTTACGGCCTTATGCGTTACTACGGGATGTCTTATACTGAGTATGCCGAGAAGTACGCCGAGCAGAAGGGTGTTTGCGCAATCTGTGAAAGACCCGAGACTGCAAAGGTTCCGGGGCGCAAAACGGAACATGTCCAACACAGCACCCGTGATCTTTCAGTAGACCATGACCATAAGACGGGTGCAATCCGAGGCCTTTTGTGCAACAATTGCAACCATATGCTTGGCGCTGTGAACGATAGCCGGGAACTTCTGTTGTCTGCCATCAAATACCTCGACAAGCATTCCGACAAATCATCCGAGCGGCCTCTGTTGGCTGTCGTTAACAAGGAGACCCTCTGATGTCCATCACCGCCTTCGCCGGTCCGGTCATCTCTTTCGGCCAGAGCCCCTACGCTGGCTCCGAGTACAACAAGGATCTTGGCCCGTCGCTCTTCTACGCGGGCGACGGCATCCTCGACCCCCGCAGCCCATTCACGTATGTTCCGGGCTCTGGCGCTAACCAGCCGGCGGCCGGCTTCCTCGGCACCGCCTACATCAACACGCTGAACTACCAGCCCTACGCCAAGGGCGTGGCGGCGATCGCGGCTGCTGCCAACGTCGTCAGCGGCACGGCCATGACGCTGGTGTCGTCTGCCTCGACGACCACGGGCGTCTCGGTCAGCCAGTATTGCATCAATGCGGCGACTGGCGCGCTTGTCAGCGGCCTCATCATGCTGGACGGCTACGCGAGCTTCACAGGTGTCGTGGCGGCTGGCGTACTGACTGTCAGCGCCCTGACCGGCACGGTGACGCCGGGCATGGTCATCGCCGGCACTGGCGTCACGACTGGCACTTATGTGTCATCTCAGTTGACTGGCCCGACTGGCGGCGCAGGCACCTACACGGTGGTCGGGTCGACGACTGTCAGCAGCACCACGATCACAGGCTCGACCTCGAGCCCGGTGACTGGCAACTCGCCGCTTCGCTTTCCGTTCGGCAACACCGGCCATGTCTGCCCGTGGAACCCGCAGGCCCTGTGCGCTCGCACGGTGGCTGTGACCGGTTCCTCGTCTGCAACTGGCGGTAATATCACGGTCGCTGGCTATGACATTTACGGTTATCCGATGACCGAGACGATCGCGGCACCGGCCGGCGCGACGCAGGTCGCTGGCAAGAAGGCGTTCAAGTACATTGCGTCGGTGACCCCGGCCTTCACGGACGCCCATAATTACTCGATTGATACACTGGACGTGTTTGGCTTCCCGATCCGGTCAGACTTTTACGGCGACGTCAGCGTCGACTACAACGCCACGAAGATCACGGCCTCGACTGGCTATCTGGCGGCTGTCACCACCAGCCCGGCGACTGCTACGACCGGCGACGTGCGCGGCACTTACGCGGTGCAGTCTGCGGCCGACAACACCAAGCGACTGTTTTTCTATCAGTCGCCGGAACTCTCGAACATTGGCAGCGTCGCTGGCCTGTTCGGTGTCACTCAGGCTTAACAGGAGCACGCCATGAAGGGTAGAATTGCACGCAAGGATGGCGGCCCCGTCAAGGGCGTTGTTGATGACGACGCGGCCCCCTCGGTTGTATATGCCGGCAAGGGCAGCAACGTCGAGAAGGAAGCCAAGGAGCGCAAGGCTGGCGGGCGCATTGCTCGCAAGGGCGGCGGTCCTGTCGGCGGCGCTCCGTCTTCGGCCAACGCTGGCCGCACGCCCCGCAAGTCGGGTGGCGGACTGTTTTCGGCTGCGGCAAAGGGCACGAAGCCCGCAGGTCGCATGACCATGAAGGCCGAGTGCTGATTACGAGCGCCGCTGCTTTCTTTTGAGTTTCTGAAGGAGCAGAAATGCGCAAGGTAGTTGTTTCTGTTGGCCCACTCGCATCGGCCAGCGCCACGAAGATCGCAACCGCGCAGCGTCCCTACGCTGCCGGTTCTTTGGCGTTGATCGGGGCCGCGTCTGACGCCGTCTCGACGACTGTGTGCGCCAGCCAGGCACCTGTGGCGGCCGCGTTCACCATCAATGGCACGCAAGCCTCTGGCGGCGTCGCGTACCTGAAGTCGACTTCCTACATCTACATCACGTCTTCGGGTGACGACCACACGCGGACGTGCGCGATCGTCGGCGTCGACGGCAATGGCACGTCTGTTTCCGAGACGGTGACGCTGACGAATGCCCAGTCGGTGTCGAGCGCGAAGACGTACTACAAGATCATTTCGATCACTCCGTCCGGCGCGATCGCCGCGAACGTGACGGTGGGCAGCTACACGAGGGCGACACTCGATACCGCTCGCCGCGTCCTGCTGACCACGACTGCCGACGAGACGGGCAACACGATCACGCTTTACGGCACCAACTGGGCCGGCGATTTGATCAGCGAGACGATTACGGGCGTCAACAACACGACGGCCTACAGCGTGCTTGACTATCTGAGCATCTACAAGGCGACGGTGTCGGCGGCCGCAGCTGGCAACATCTCGCTTGGGACGAACGGCGTCGCGTCTTCCCCGTGGGTTGAGTTCGATATGTGGGCTCCGGCTCCGACGTCGATCCAATGCACGGTGTCTGGGACGGTGAATTATACGGTCCAGCAGACGCTTGATAATCCGAACAGCCCGACGTCGCCTGTAACGCCGGCGAATGTGACGTGGATCAACCACGCTGACACCAATCTGGTCAGCGCGACGACCAGTGTGCAGGGCAACTATGCTTACGTCCCGGTTCTGTCTCGTGTCCTGTTGAATAGTGAGAGCGGCACCGGAAACGTGACTGCTTCCTACCTGCAAGCCAGCAATGGCCCGGCGTGATACGGGCCTAACTCCTAGAGGCGCGTATGTCAGGATTGACCGACACCACGACGGGCCTAACCAATGGGACTGGCCTTTACTGGCATGTTGGTCTGGATGGTGGGGCGGGGTTGAATAACGATTCTGCGGCGACCGTGACAAACGGCATCCTGCTGGAAGACAATGTGAGCTTCCTGCTGCTTGAGGATAATACCTCAATCCTTCTTTTGGAAAGCTGATCGATGGCTAACACATCCATTTCCGGCCTCACTGGCGGCGCTGCTGTAGCGGCGGGCGATCTGTTCCCAGACGTGCAAACGGTCGGCGTTGGGCCTGTGAAGGTGACTGCTGCGCAATTGAAGACGTTTATGAGTGCGTCTCCTACGCTCGTAACCCCGACGCTTGGCGTTGCTGCTGGCACCTCCCTCGCCCTTGGCGGGGCGACGATTGGCAGCAATGCGCTGGCGGTGACTGGTAAAACGGCCGTTTCAGATCAGGTTCTTTCCAGCCTTTCCTATGCTCGCGCAACGCCACAATTCGGAACGGCAGATTCAGGCGTCAGCGCGGTTAATAGCTCGGCGGTGTATGTTAGCGTCAGCTCGGGCTCTGTGCTTGCGGTCTTGCCGGGGCAACTTCGAATTGGCGCGGCATCTGGAAGCCCGACTTTGTCGTTTCTTGCCAATAACGCAGACGCTGCTGGCGGGGATTTGTTTCTATATCGCGCTGCCGCCGCCACCCTCCAACTCGGCGCAGCCGACGCCTCCTCCGCAGTCGCGCAGACGTTGCAGTTTCAGTCTTCCACCGGCGCGGCCACCACTGGCCCGACCTCGACGATTGTGCTGGCGGGCGGGGTGAGCGCGAGCGGGGCGTTTCAAATCCAGAAGAAGGTCAACGGTACGCCGACGACTATTCTGGATTGGGGCGTGACGAATGGCGGCTGGTCGTTTCCTGCTGGATCATCTTCTGTTCCCGGCGTCGCTCTTGGCGCGAATGGCTCGACGGGTATCTATTCCCGCAGCGGCGCGTTTTTTAATATCACTGCTGGCGGAACAATTGTTCTTGACGCCTCAGCCGGGAATTTCATTATCGGGGGGATGCTTGGGTTTACTACGGGCAACTCGGCCACCGGGGCAACCGCGACGAACCTAGTTCCGTCTGCTGCGGTTCTTGCATTACAAAACTCCACCACTCAGCAAGAGTTTCGCGTGTTTCAGACTACGACCGGGACAAAATACAAGGCGCTGGCTGGCGACGGAAACCTGATCAACGTCAGCGGCTATGCCTTCACAGATGGCGCGGCGGCGGCTCTTGGAACGCTGACAAATGCCCCTGCCGCAGGCAACCCAACAAAGTGGATACCGATCAACGACAACGGTACCACTCGCTACATTCCGGCTTGGTAAGGACACCACATGAAAAACATCGGCATCGGCTTCTCCCTCAACACCAAGGCCACTGGCGAGCTTTCCAAAGAGTTCGCCACCTCAGAAGAAAACATGCAGCGCCATTTCGCGCGTATGCTGGCAACCGCTGCGGCGTACACTGACAGCCGTGAGGTTCAGGTTCCTGATCCTGACAATGAAGGTCAGACCAAGACCATCACCGAGAACTACCAGCGCCCCCGCAAGCTCGGTGAATGCCTTGCTGATCTCTTGAACGAGATCGTTCGCAAGGTCGAGGCTGACACCCTCGCATGGGAACAGGCGCAGGCTCTTGCCAAAGCACAGGAAGCCATCAAGCCAATCGGTTTCGAGGTGAAATGATCCGCCTCGCGCTCATAGCCGCTCTGGCGCTTGGGGGGTGTAATGCAGTCCTTTATGATCCGGGTGGCAATCTGGGCGAGCGCGATAAGCAATTGGCGAAAGAGGCAAAGTCAAATGCCAAAGTCAAACTTCCGTACGAATGCGACTCATCCTGCGCCGAGCAACTTTTCGACCCCGACGTTTGTGTACGACGCCCTCTACGACCTTTATTCCCGCAAGGTACAGTTATTGGCGTCCACGCCGCTACCAATGACTTTGACGGGTCCATCTCCACTGGCGGTAATGCCTACGTTCTTTACCGCTTCGAGCGGTATCCAAAGTTCCAAGCGCGTGTAATAGCGGATCGCGCGCAGGAAAGCACCACGATGACTTACTATTCCGCCACAACCATGCACTCCTTCGGGGTGCCTTACTGCTGATCTGAGGGGATCCAACATGAAGATCGAACTGAACAAAGAAGAAGCGCAGGTTCTCGTCAATATGATAGATATCGCCGTCAAGTCTGCAGGCTTGCAGGCGGCGGAGGCCGGCGTGCATTTCTCCAAGCTGATCCAGGCGGCCGCCAAGGCTGAAGAAAATGCGGCGGCAAATGTAGTCGAACTCCCGCAGGCCGCTGAGTAAGGAATGCGAGAATGTCCACCAGTGGAACGTATAACTTTGGCTCAATAGCCACTGGTGGAGCCCCCGGTCTCGGGGAAATGACTCTTTATGCCTTTAATTTGATCGGCATCCGCAATACTTCAATTTTGCAAGAGCACATGGAATCGGCGCGTATGGCGTCGAACCTCATGCTTGGGCGGTGGTCAAGTATGGGAGTAAATTTGTGGGCCGTTGACCTCATTACGGTCCCACTAGTGCAAGGTACTTCTACCTACACGGTTGACTCCAACACCATCGTGATGCTTGACGCCTACGTCACGGTCGGCACGGGAAACGCCGCACAGAACCTGATCATGCTGCCGATCAGCCGCACTGAATATGCGTCCTACCCGAACAAGACGCAACAGGGCCGGCCGACCGTCTTCTGGTTTGATCGGCTGTTGTCGCCCACAGTGACGCTGTGGCCTGTTCCTGATGGTAGTCAGGTCAGTTTTTCATATTATCGCGTTCGCCAAATTCAGGACGCCAATCTCCAGAACGGTCAGCAGGTCGAACTCCCGGCCTACTTCCTCGAGGCGTTCTCGCTCGGGCTGGCGCTGCGTCTCGCGATGATCTGGGCCCCGGATAAAGTGCAGCTGCTGAAGGGTGCGGCCGACGAGGCGTATCAGATAGCGGCATCTCAAAACATTGAGACGTCAAACTTCTACATCTCGCCATCCATTGCATCCTACTACAGGCCATAATCATGGGCTTTTCGTCACTATCAGGTCGCGCCAGAACGTCGCCCAGCAATCCGCAGGCGCACGGAATTTGCGATCGCTGTGGCTTCAGATTCAACCATGTTGATTTGAAATTCCAGTACGACTGGCGTGGCTCGACGCTTCAGAACATTCAACTGCTCGTTTGCGGCACCTGCTACGACAGGCCCCAGGACCAGCTGCGCGCCATAACGCTCCCCGCAGATCCTGTTCCGATCAGCAATCCGCGCGTTCAGGACTTCGTCGCAGCCGAAAACATGAACCGCGTCACGTCCGGCCAGAACACGATCGACCCCGTGACGGGCATTCCGATTATTGGCGGCGATACGCGCATTACGCAAAACGAAAAAGTGCGAGTCGCGCAACAAACGGGCGAACCCTATTTCGGCCTCAACACACTGCCTGGCACGAGCGTGGCTGTCCCAACCGAACTCGAGATCAACGGGCCGGGCCTGCCGTACGAGAACACCACAGTCCCGTCAACAGGACCATCCACATGAGCGTCGTCCAAATCCCCAACCTCGGCGCTGCCATTGGCCTCGCTGGCTCGGAGCAGTTCGAGTGCGTGCAGTCTGGCGTCTCCGTCAAAGTGACGACGGCGCAGATCAAGACGTATGTCGTCTCTCCGCAGGGGAATTACGTCAACGATGCCGCTGCAGCTGCCGGCGGCGTGCCGGTTGGCGGTCTTTATCGAAATGGATCAGTCTTGATGATCAGAGTCACGTAGCAGGAACACGCGCGGGGATGCCAGCCGGGCCGCGCGTGTCCCCTTCCCGGCGGGCGCTAAGGGGGGTGAAATGCAAACGAATTATCAGGATTGTCGGGCTTTTGTCCGAAAATACGAGGGCGGCTTCTCGAATATCCGATCTGACCCCGGCAATTGGACGGGCGGCAAGGTCGGTTCCGGTCAGTTGAAGGGCACGAAATACGGCATCGCGGCCAATTCACACCCCAACCTTGATATTGCGAACCTGACAATGGAGCAGGCGGACGCGATTTTCAAAAAAGAATATTGGGATACAATCGGCGGCGACGCCATGCCGATGGGCATTGACCTTGTATCTTTTGACGTATCGGTCAATTCTGGCCCCGGCAAGGCCCGGCAATGGTATGTTGACGCAAGAGCCGCTAGTCAGCAGCCTCTCAATCAGATCCGGACGATTTGCACGCGGCGACTTTCATTCATGCACGGACTGCGGGCATGGAGCCAGTTTGGGAAGGGCTGGGCGGCGCGTGTCAGCGCCTGCGAGGCTAAAGCTATCGTCATGGCCAGCAAGGCTCTGAGCCTACATCCTAACACCACAATCCAGACGTTGGGTGTTGAGGCGGGCGCATCCAAGACAAAAGCGACAAAAGCCGCAAAGGTTGCAGTTGTCTCGGGCGGCGGCGGGGCGGTCACGACAGCAGACGCCGCGACGGCCGGCCACACCGGCAAAGTGATCGCTTTCATCATGATTGCCGCACTGGTCGGCATGTGCGTCGTTCTCGTCATCAAGGCTATGCAGCACCAGCAGCGTGCGGAAGCCATGGACACAGAAGCCAAGGGAGTGGTCTGATGGATTGGTCAGTTCTCGTAGGCCCACTCACGCAAGTCGGCGGCACTATTCTTGGTGGCCTGATTGGCGGCCCCGCGGGGGCCATGCTTGGCCCGGCCATTGGGGCGACGCTGGGGCAGGCGCTGGGCGTACCTGCGACGCCCACAGACATCGGCGGCGCACTGGCTCAGCCTGGCGCGGCGGCAACCGTGCAGCAGATCGAGGCGGACCACGCTGCGGCGTTCAAGACTGCCGAAAAGGCCTACCTTGAGGACATTGCTGACGCCCGGTCGAAGCAGCTCGAGTATGCCAAGATGGGGTCAACCATCGCGTATGCGCCCATCGTGATATCGACCATCATTGTCATTGGGTTCCTCGGTCTTGTCTTCGCGCTTCTGTTCCGCGCCGTGCCTGATAGTCAGTTAACCATGGTGTTGTTCGGCGCGCTGACAGCGGCCTTCGGGCAGGTGGTCAATTACTGGCTTGGATCCTCAAAGGGATCGGCTGACAAAAATGCGACCGTTGATGATTTGCTGAGGGGCGTCGTCAAAAGCAGGTAATAAAAAGTCCAAGCATACTAAAATAAGGGTATTAATCCCCAAGGAGATTTTTGAATGAGTGAAGAAGATGCGTCCAATGAGCAATTGCTCCCACATATAGAAGTAAGGGGCGATGAAGATCGCCCCTTCACTCCCTACGAACGTCAACAAATTCGGCAACTACTACTAGCGGATAAAAGAAGGCAATGGGTACTCTCGACTATTCTGATAATCGCAAAGTGGGTTTCTGGCGTTGGCGCGGCGATGATCCTTATGCAGGACTACCTCAAGAAACTTCTAATACCTGGAGTCCCACATTGACCCGAAATATCATCGGAAGAAACATAATAGGGGCCTTCTTTGCGCTCCTGTTATCTATCGGGATCATGCATGAAAGTCTGGAATTGCGATTTGCTCCCATCATCAAGAATGTAAGGACTGTTTATATCTCGCGTACCCAGGACACAGTCACATTCACCCTTGATTTTGATAAAATCAGGTCCGGAGCCGGGGTCCAGAACAGTTGGTGGATTGATGGACCTGGCAATATCGGAAGGTATTTTCAGACGCCGACCAATTGCGGTGGCGCTCCACTAGCGGCCGGCGCGCAGGCTGTGGGGACGCATGGCCACAGAGAGCTTTGCATGCATATCCCTATGTTTTTGCGGGACAATCCGTTCGTAATCGGTGGTGTCATTGGATATTCCGGGCCTCCGACATCGTATCTCGGGTGGCGGGTTCCGACACCCATTCCGTTGATAGACGTCCCGGCAATGTAGGCAAATAAGCGGCGTTTTACTTTTGCTGCGAAAGAGACTAAACTAAATGACCTGATAGGTGGGCCAAGACGATGACGACAACGAACAAATCCCTTGCGCAACCTGCCAGCAATTCATCGAATTGGGATGTCCCGCTCAATGCCAACTTTGGCGTTATCGATGCTTCTCTTGGGAGCACGACGTCAATCAATGTGACAACCGTCAACACGACCCCTGTTACTTTGACTGAAACCCAATACCAAAGCCTGATTGTAAAATTTTCTGGCACGCTCAGCAACAATGTCCGGTATAATTTGCCCAGCGGAGTCGGCGGGCAATGGACCGTCTACAACAACACGAGCGGCGCATATTCCGTTACATTTGGATCTTTGGGGGGCGGGACCACGATCGCCATCACGCAGGGTGCGAAAGCAATTCTGACCTGTGACGGGACAAATGTTTTTTATGCGGATGATTCCCGTACATCGCCTGGCGGCAGCAACACGCAAGTTCAGTATAACAACTCTGGCGCGTTTGCCGGGTCTGCAAATTTGACATTTGACGGATCGAGCGTGATTCTGACTGGCAGCTTAACTGTCCAGACAGGGCCGATCAATCTAAACAATTCTCAGCCTCTCGCGATCAAAAATTCCTCTGGCTCGCTTTATCAGGCTGTGCAGGTTGATGGATCGAACAATCTGCAGATCGGCTCAACGAACTTTACCGGAAAGATTTCGTTTTATAATAATGGCGCAGAGCACGGATATTTCGGGACGGGCGGAGATTTCAATGTCGGCGCGAATGGCGTCGTCGTAAATACAAAATTTTCAATGACGCATGACGGATCAAATGCGGCATTGTCGAACACCACAGGCAGCACGCTATTTTATAGCCCTTCGAGTTACGTTTGGCATATCAGCGGAACTCAATTAGCCCGTCTTGATGTGAATGGCAATTTCGACGTTGGCAGCGGCGACCAGTCTGGCTCGGGCCTCTACAACTGCATCTCAACACTTGGGTATTTCACGCGCAGCGGTTACAGCGGCAGCTTCGATGGAAATGTTTTCAACATTTCTTGGAGCGGCTCGGCGGCAACATTGTGGATTGGCAACGGGAACGCCGGAATCATAAACACAACGTCTGATCGGCGCATCAAGGAAAACATCGCCCGCCTGCCTGATGGCGCTGTTGCGCAGATCATGGCGCTGCGTTCCGTCACTTACACGCACAAAAGCATAGGCATCTGGCGGCCTGGCGGCGAGAAGGTTGGTTTCGTCGCTGATGAGGTCGCTAAGTCTATTCCGCAAGCCGTCATTGGTGAGCCAGATGCGCTCGACAAGGACGGAAACATCATCGCACAGAACATCGACCCAATTGCAATTCTGTCCGTTGCAGTGAAGGCATTTCAGGAACTGAAATCAGAATTCGATGCCTATAAAGCAGCGCGTCCATGACAACAGGCCTCACTTACGCACAATATGTTACGCAGATCGCCACGCTTGCAGTTGTGAGCGAGACTGATCCAAACTTTCTCGAAATCTTGCCGCAAACGATCACTTATGCTGAAAATCGCATGTATCGTGACATTGACTTCTTGTTTACGTCAACGTCGCTCCACGGCACAACTTTCAAACTGACGGCAGGAAATCGCAACTTATCGTTCAACATTGATCTGTCTGCAAACTCGGACACGGCCAGCGGCACGTTTGTTGTCAGCGAGCAGATCAATTTGTTGACAAATGCCGATGGCACGCCTGCCAGCACCACGAATCCAGATCTTTGTGTGCGGGAGCCTTTGCTGCCAACGACGAAAGAATTTCTCGATGCGGTGTATGGCTCTTCATTGACGGCCAATCGCGGCCAGCCGAAATATTTTGTGCCGTTCAACGAAACGCTATTTTTTGTTGGCCCTGTTCCGGCATCAGATTATTATGTTGAGGTGATCGGAACTTTCCGACCGAACAGCTTGTCATCAACCAACACAACGACGTTCATCAGTCTTTATTTACCTGACGTTTTCATTATGGCGAGCATGATCTACATCAGCGGCTATCAGCGCAATTTTGGGCGCGCGAATGATGATCCGCAAATGGCCGTCAGCTATGAGAGTCAATATCAAGCCCTCCTCAAGAGCGCGATGACCGAAGAGGCGCGCAAGAAGTTCGAGTCTTCGGGTTGGTCATCACAAGGGCCGTCCCCGACCGCAACCTCGTCGCGGGGGTGATGCATGCCCCATCAAACCTTGAAGCTTCTCCCCGGCGTTGACACCAATAAAACGATTACGCTGAATGAAGCAGCGATATCATCGTCGAACCTGATCCGCTTCATCCCAGACCGAACGCTTGGCGGATTGCCGCAGAAACTTGGCGGCTGGTCGCAGTTTGTGCAAAATTGGACGAGCCCCACGCCGATCAAGGCGTTGATGGCGTGGGAAGACACCAACAATTCATCGCATTTGGCGATCGGCGCTGAAGATGCACTTTATGTTGCGAGCGGAGATCCGCTTGTGCCGACGGACATTTCTCCGCAAATTTACACTGCGAACGTCAGCATCGCACTGACGACCGTTGCTGGTTCAAATCAAATTTTGGTCGGTGACGTTGGCAGCCATATTACGAGTCTTGATGCTGTTTTCATCGCAACGCAGATCACAATCGGCGGCCTTGTTCTTTACGGGCTTTATCCGACTACTCTAAACGGTGCAGACTCATATTACATTTACGCGACGGACGTTCTAGGCAATCCGCAATATGCCACATCGTCCGTTGGCCCGGCGGGTGCTGTTCCTGTTTTCGACACAACTTCTGGCTCTGCAACAATCGCGGTCACGCTTGCAAATCATGGACTTTCCGTTGGCAGCAACTTCCCGGTTTTCGTTTCGACGAGCGCGGGAGGGCTGACGCTTTACGGCAATTACACGGTTGATTCCGTGACATCGACGAGTGTTTTTTCTTTTCTCGCACAAAATCAGGCTGGATCATCCGCCACGGTAACGATGAATGGCGGGAAGGCCCAATATATTTACTATATCGGCAGCGGTGTGCTGCCTACGAGTACAGGATACGGGATCGGGGGATATGGCGCTGGTGGATATGGCACGGGCGTCGCGCCGACGTCGGGGCGCGTTTTCGCCACGACCGCAGCAAGCGGGACCGGGTCTGTCGCAACCTTATCATTCTCAGGCAATTGGGCAGTGCCCGCTGGATCGCGCATCGTGGTGGCTGGCGTTACGCCGTCAGGCTATAATGGAACCTACACGGTCACCGCCAACTCACCGGGCAGGACAACTACGGTCAGTTTCGCGAGTACAACGACGGGAGCACAGACTGTCCCCGGCACCATCACCGTTACATATTGGCCATTCGAGACTGGAGCTCCGGCCATCGACGAGGACTGGACGCTCGACAATTGGGGCGAGGTTCTGATCGCTTGCGAATATAATGGCGGAATTTATCAATGGTCGCCGATCTCTGGCGCATTCAATGCGACGATTTTGCCTTATGGTCCGGCAACAAACCATGGTGCGCTTGTGGCAATGCCGCAACGCCAGATCATCGCTTGGGGGTCGACTTTTAATGGCCTGCACGATCCATTGTTGATCCGCTGGTGCGATGTTAACAATTACGATGACTGGTCGGGGAAAATAACCAATCAAGCCGGCAGTTATCGACTTTCTAAAGGGTCCAAGATCGTTTCTTGCCTGCAGGCGGCGCAACAAACGCTTGTCTGGACTGATCTTGGCATATGGTCGATGCAATATGTTGGGCAGCCCTTTGTTTATCAGTTCAGTGAGTTGGGAACCGGGTGCGGGCTGATAGCCAGAAAGGCGACCGCGGCCGTTGGCGGCATTGTCTATTGGATGGGGCAGTCTCAATTTTATCGGTTGGGTGGGAATGGCGTCGAGCCAATTTCGTGTCCGGTCTGGGATGTCATTTTCCAGGACATTGATATGGATAACAAGGACAATATCCGCGTTGCGGCCAATTCAAGATTTGGCGAGATTGCCTGGTATTATCCGATTTCGGGTTCGAATGGGGCTAATTCGAAATATGTGAAATACAACATTAACCTGGACAAGTGGGATTTCGGAACACTTGCCCGATCTGCGTGGATTAATGAATCTATCTATGGGCCTCCGATCGGGGCGGCAGACGGGATCATTTACCAGCATGAAACATCTACCGATGCGGCTGGCCAGCCTATGCTCCCAACCATGCAGACTGGTTATTTCGCCTTGAGCGATGCGGACCAGAAAGTTTTTGTTGATGAAGTTTGGCCCGACATGAAGTGGGGGTATTACGGCGGAACGCAGAACGCCAACGTACAAATCACTTTTTATGGGGCTGACTTTCCTGGGCAGACGCCTATTACATACGGACCTTACACAGTCACTCAAAGTACCAAATGGTTCAACCCGCGTATTCGGGCTCGTCTTCTCGCCATTGAAATTTCCAGTTCGGATAGTGGGTCATTTTGGCGACTTGGCGGCATTCGTTATCGCTCTCAGCCAGATGGGAGATATTGATTGGCTGCATCACTCGACGATATCTTAACCACGCAGCGCAATGGCGTCATCGCGGCGAACAACATCGCCCAAACGTACCTGAATGTTCAGGGTATCGTCGCTGCAAATGCGTTGACGACCACGACGCTTGTCAGCACCGGAACAGGTCGGTTGGCTTCTGTCAGCGTCCTGGTGGCTGGCGCAGCTGGTAAAATTTATGACGCGGCAAACAGCAGCCTCACTACAAATCAAATATACGTGATACCTGCCGTGGTTGGCGTGTATGTCGTGAATTGGCCGATCGTAAACGGAATTGTCGTCGCTCCAGGCGCTGGCCAAACCGTTTCAGTTTCTTATTCGTGAGGACGCCATGCCGCTCGTGAAGGGAAAAAGCTCAGAAACGATCAGCCATAATATTTCGGAAATGGTGGCGGCCGGCCATCCGCATGACCAGGCAGTCGCTGCGGCCTTGAATACAGCACGCCACAGCAAGGCGATCGGCGGCGGTTTCCGCGCTCCTCGAGCAAAAGGCCCGCGCATGTTTGCCGGGCCGATCCACAGCGGCGTGGCGGGCAGGACTGACCATTTGCCGACGACTGTCAGGTCCGGATCCTATGTCTTGCCGGCAGACATTGTTTCGTCGTTCGGAGAGGGGAACACGATCGCCGGGTTCAAGCACGTCAAGCGCATCTTTGGCGGCGCGCCCTACGGTGCTGCGGGCATGCCTTATGGAGGTAATTCAGGCCCCTATGGGGCGAATATACCCCATAAGGCAGCGGGCGGCGAAGTCGAAGCGCCTGTGAAAGTCGTGCTGGCTGGCGGTGAATATGTCCTGCAGCCACATGAAGTCGCCTATGCGGGAGATGGCGACATCGACGCTGGCCACAAGGCGCTCGACGCATTCGTCCTGCATACGCGCAAGCATTTGGTGAAGACACTGAAGGGCCTTCCGGGCCCCAAACGCGACTAGGGGGAAATATGGAAACCGCGACTGTACGGATCGGGAATGACAGAGACGTGGACGGCATGATGGCGCTGGCGCTTGCCGCCTGCGAGGAAAATGGGCTCACAAACCCGAACCCGATGAAGCTCCTGGCTGAGATATGGGCTGGCCTGACGCGCGACCATGGGATTGTCGGGATTATCGGAGAGGCGGGCAAGCCGTTCGAGGCGGCGCTCCTTATGCGCGTCGAGAGCCTGTGGTATTCTGATGAGCCCAGCCTCGTCGAGCGAGCCATCTTCGTGCATCCAGACTATCGCAACGCCAAGGGCGGCCGAGCCCGCAAACTGTGCGAGTTCGCCAAGAACGCAGCAAGCTTGCTCGAATTGCCGCTCGTAATCGGTATCCTCAGCTCGCAGCGCACTGAGTCAAAAGTTCGTCTTTATGAGCGTCAGTTTGGCAAGCCAAGCGGCGCATACTGGATTGTTGGCGGCGTGACAGGCCACTCGGCGGCGGAGCACTGAAATGAGCAACCTCGTCTCTCATCGTCACATCTTCGTTGAAGACGGGGACTTCCGCCTGAAGCGTGCGCCTTCTTTCGTCATCCACGAATATTACGGGGGCGGGGGCAAGACTCAATCCACAACACAGAGTGTAACTATCCCGCCTGAGGTTCTCGCTCGTTACAATAGCGTGAACGCGACCGCCGAACAGGCCGCCCAGATACCATTCCAGCAATACAGCTCGGACCCATCCGCATTTGTCGCGCCTGTTAATTCAACTCAGCAAGCCGGGATCGACAATACGAATGCAAATTCAGGCGCTGCACAGCCATATTATGGCGCAGCGACGCAACTGACGGCGGCGGGCGCTGGCCCGACGAATGTTGGCCAATTGAGCGGTCAAGACATCCAGCAATATATGAATCCATTTATCAATGATGTTGTAAATCCGACTGCGCAATTGCTCAATCAGCAGCAGCAAGCTCAGATGAGCGGACAAACCGGCAACGCAATCAAAAGCGGCGCATTCGGTGGCGACCGTGCAGGCATTGCGGCAGCCAACCTTGCAGGCCAACAGAGCTTGAGCTTTGCGAATGCGATCAATCCGCTTTATAGTCAGGCATACGACAAAGGCCTCGGGACTGCGCAACAGCAGCAAGGCTTCAATCTTGGTCAGCAGCAGGCCAATCTCGGGCGCTTGAGCCAAGCTGGCCAGCAGTTCGGCGCACTCGGCACAGGCGCGCAGACGGCAGCCCTGCAGGGCGCGCAGTCGCAGTTGGCGGCTGGTCAGGTAGCGCAGCAGACGGAGCAGGCTGGCAGGTCGGCGCTTTATAATCAGTTCTTGCAACAGCAAGGTTATCCGTTCCAGAGGGCGCAGTTTCTCGCCAACATCGCAGAAGGCACTGGCGCTCTGTCCGGCTCGACCACCACCACTACGCAGCCGCGAGGGCTTCTCGGCAATCGCGGCGGCCTGATGAGGGCGGCTGGCGGGTCTGTGGACGTCGAAAACGAGGGGCAGGGGTACTATGCTGGCGGCCTGTCGCATGGCGGCTATGCCGAAGGCGGCGCGCCCGGCCTGCAGATATTTGGCATGCCCCACCAGCATAGCGTCAACCCCGGCTTGGCGGCAGCACTGTCGGCTGGTGTTGGCGGTGTGCGGAAATTGATGAGGCCGTCAATGGCGGTGCCAAAAGCCCCCGCGTCTGGCCTGTCGGAAGTCAGCAGCCTCGTGTCTGGCGGCAATGACCTAGCCAGCGGGCTGGGGAAGGCCGGCACGACCGCGCAGGGCCTGTGGAACAAAGTATCGCCCAGCCAAGCGCCGACAGAGTCTGCTCATGGCGGCCTCGTTGGCTACACAGGCGGAGGCGATATCGACCCGTACCATCCCGACGACAGGGACGGCTACATGGGGCCGACCATAAAGGCGCAGAGCGCAGCGCCCCGGCCGCAGCTGCTGCAGGCTGGTGCGGCCCCGCAGAAGCCCGACAGCGCCATGAAGCAGATTCAAGGGGGCGTGGGCGCGGCGAAGAATATTTACGGGGCTGGCAAGGGGCTCTCGTCGTTGATCATGCCTGATGCTGCGGCAGGTGCGGCTGATGCCGCTGGCCTTGCGGGCGAAGGCTTTGGCGCTGCGGCGAGCGGCCTGCCCGAGTGGCTCATGGCGCTAGGCCTGCCTTTTGGCGTTCAGCGCGGCGGCAGCGTGCGGCAGGGGCTGGCTGCTGGGGGCATGCCGGAAGATTCCCCGCCTGAAGCTGACATGCCCGCCCTGGGGGCGGCGTACGCCAACTATGAGAAGCCCCGCAACCCGACTTTCGCGGAAGTCGCGGCGATCGCGGCCGACGAAGCTAAAAGGCAGGGCCTCGACCCGCGTGTCGTCACCAATGTGATTCGTGGCGAATACGGCAACGGAAGCAAGTACGTCGGTGACGATGGCTCTTCTGGCGGCCCGCTGCAGCTGCATTACGGGAATGCGTCCAGCAAATACCCGCACCCCGGTATTGGCGACGAGTTCACCAAGCAGACCGGCCTGGATGCTCGCGACCCATCGACTTATGAGGCGTCCACACGCTTTGGCGTCCAGCAGATGGCCAAGCTGGGCCTGACGCCGTGGTTGAACACCATGAATAAGTTCGGCTACGCGCCCGACTCGGCGCACACTGGTCAGGGGGGCCTTGGCGCTATCTCTCGCGCGGCACCCGATCAGGTCGCGCAAAATGGTGCAGGGCCACAGCCCGGCCTCGGCGCTGGCGCATCCCGCAATATCGCACCAAAAAAGACGGGGCTTGTCGGCCTGTTCGAAGATAACAAGAATTGGCTCATCCCGCTGGCTCGAGGCCTCGGAGCCGCGCAGCAGAGCCACGCCATAGGCTTGGCGGGCACGCTGGCGGCGGGCATTGGCGGCGCTGGCAAGGCCTACGCCGAGCAGGAGCAGGAGCAGGCTGGTCTGGGGCAGACGGAGGCCAACACTGGCCTGGCGCAGGCTCAGACCGCTGGAGCGATGCTAGATAACGCTCGCAAGGGCATCTTTATCGATGCGCAGAATAATGTTCGCTACATGCGGGCAGACGGCAAGGGCTGGATATCTGCACAAGAGTATAGAGCACTTCCCCCTGATCAGCGTCCGCCAATTATTGGGGGGCCTGCCGGGGCGGCAGCCGAAACTGTTAATCCGCGTGGGACAGCCGGACCCCCGGCGTCAGTTGCGCCACCAAAGGTCACGCCAGTTGCGCCGGTTGTGGCTGAACCTAATACCGCGCCTGCTCCCGAGCCTATTTTGGCGAGCGGCCCCGCATTTGGCGCAGCATCTAAAGATGCGGCAGTTGCGGAAAATCAAGGCGGGACGCTTTATGGTGAAGACCTGAAGAACTCAGGCGATTATCAAAGAAATGTGCTTACCGCTTCAAAAACATCTATCAATACCTCAAAATACACCCGCGAATTGGCGACTGCGTTGGCCGACATCAATACCGGAACCGGCATCAATGTCGCCGGAACACAAGCGGACGCTCGTGCGAGCCTTGTGAACGCGCTGAACACGATGGCGTCAGGGTTTGGGGCGAAAGATAAGGATGGGAATGCGATCAGGTTTGGTGATTTGGCTAAGGACACAAACATCATCAACAAGATCAATATCCTTCAGGGTGCGATGCAGGCGGCCGGTGGTGACCAGCGGTCTTTCTCGGCTCTGGACGCATTGAAGTCGGCCAACCCGAATGCGGAAATGGATCCAGCGGCGTCAGCTAAAATTGTGGCGCAGCTTATGACAGATCAGGTGCGAGCCAGAGATCGCGAAAAACACATGTTTTTGTACAAAGATGCCAGTGGGAATAGTGGATACGTCCGAGCGCAAGGCGCGTTTGCGGCGGATAATCCGCAAGAAAAGTATGACACGCTGCAAGCAGGATTGGAGCAGCTTATCTCCAAGTCCCCAAAATCGTATGTCGACATGACGTCTAGAAAATATACGTATGACCAGATCAGAAACAAGCTGAAGGAGGGCGGCTACCCTCCCCGGATTGCAGACATTATCACCGGAAAGATCTGACATGGCCGCCTTCTCGGACTTCAAACCATTCCAAGCGGAGAAGCCAGCGCAGGAAGACCAGTCGGGATTCAGCGATCTCAAGCCTTTCTCGACGGCGCAGCCTAATGCTGAAGAACAACCTGCGAAGGTGTCGGCCCAACAGGTGGAGGATCAGAACAGGGCTGCAGCGGCGACCAAGGATGAGGCTGAACGCTTCTCGTGGGCTGGTTCGGCCGCACCGTATTTGCGTTCATTCCACGCAGCCGATCCTGCAGCGCATATCCCCCTCGCATCCTGGGCGGCAACCCAGGCTGCCCATGCCACCGCCGCCGGCATGGGCATTGGTTCAGGCGACACCTTCTCCAAACGATATGAGTCGCTATCCAAGCAAGGGGCCGCTGAACGTGCCGCCACGGAGGCCGCGCACCCAGTCGCATCTATAGTCGGAGATTTGGCGACTATTCCACTTCTTCCAGCATTCGGCGCGTCCAAGCTTGGTCCTCTTGCCGCGTCTCTTATAGAAAAGACCCCAATAGGGTCTGGTTTTGCATCCCGCGCCGCAAAGGTTGTGGGAGACGTTGCAGGCGTCGGCGGCGTTGGCGCGATCTATTCCGGCGCGAAGAGCGCCGAGCAAGGCGACACCTGGGGTGAGCACCTCCAGAATGCTCTGCAAGGAGCCAAGGAGGGCGCGACGCAGACCGTGCCTATCGGGGGCGTTAACGTCCCGGTGGCCGTCCTCCCGTCCGCGCTTGGTGCTGTCGCGTCAAAGGCCGCGTCTTATATCCCCGGCCTGAAGCAATTGGTGTCGCGCGACCCAGCCGAGCGTGCCGTGAGCGCCGCGCTTCTCGATGATGCGGCCACCAAAGGCAATCTGGCCAATCGCGGTCTACCTACAAAGGCGGCTGGGATGTCTGACGCTGACATCGCGGCGGCGCAGGCGGCTAATCAGCCCGTCATGTTAGCAGACACTGGCGGAGAGCACACACGTACATTGGCACGATCCGTCGCTAACGTGTCCCCTGAGGCCAAGGCGATCTTGGCTGGTCCGGCGATGGATCGATCAGCCACTCAAGCTGACAGGTTTTCAGATTTCATCACGTCCAAGTACGGGGCGAACGCAGACGCTGGCGTCGTCCGCAGCGGATTGGAAATGCAGGCGCGCCAGCAGAATGGCCCCGCATACAAGAACCTGTATACACTGCCGCATGCGCAATCCGTGTGGGATCCGAAGTTGTCAGGTCTGCTCGATACGCCGGCCATGCAGAGCGCCATAGGCGATGCGGAAAAACTGGGGAAGAACGTGGCGGGCGCTGCTGGCCGCCCTGCGCCGGTTAACCCGTTTGTCCAAGATATAAACGGCAATTGGGTGCCGGGTCCGAAGGGTCCGCCTACCCTCGAGTTCTGGGACAACGTCAAGCAATCGCTGGACGATAAAGTCGACACCGCTTTTAGAACAGGCTCAGGGAAGCAGGGGAACGCTATCAAGGGGGTACGCGACACGCTGCGCGACACGCTCGACACGGCCGTCCCTGAGTACAAGAATGTCAGACAGGGGGCCGCCGCCTTCTTCAATGCGCAAGATGCGCACGAGGCTGGCGTCAATTTCCTGAAAAACATGAACTCGTATGATTTTTCAAAAGCAAAGACTGCCTTGGCAGCGATGAATCCTGCGGAGAAAAATCTTTTTTCCATGGGCATGGCCAGTACACTGGTTAACACTGCATCGAAGACCGGCGATAGCGCCAGCCTGATCAGGAAGTTCGCCACGCCGCAGATCCGGCAGAAGATGGAACTCGGGCTTGGGGCCAGCACTGCGCGCGATGTCGAGATGTACCTCGCGCGCGAAGCCATGATGGACCACGTCAAAACAGCGGTTATGGGGGGCTCAAATACGACTGCGCAGTTGGCCGCAAATGCCGGCTTGTCCGGCTTGATTGGCGCAGGCGTTGGAACGTCAGTGTATCAGAACTGGGATGCTATTAAAAACGACCCAGCTACTGCTGCAAAATATCTAGGGTCTGCTGTCATAACCAGTCTGTTGGTGCATTCAAAACATGCCACAGACGCACGTCTTGCGCCGAAGATTGCGGAACTTCTCACATCGGACGCACCTGGTGCGTTGCAGCGACTATCAAACGCTGCCAAGAATGAACGCATTCGTACATGGATACGCGACGCCATGTATAAAACGGCAGCTCGCTCAGACGTGCGACAACCAGACACCCGCCAACCCCACGCAGCCGGCGGCTCCGTCAAGCCGAAGCTCACGCACGAGCAGCTCGTACAGCGTTTGATCCGGCTGTCAGAGCAGGCAAAGAAGGCTGGCCAGCAGGTGACCAAGCCGCTCCTGAACGCGCCTGATGACGCCATTACGCATGCGCTGAAGATCGCGGAGGCGAAGGCGGGTTAAGGTTCGTTGTGTTCCCGCACAATCTGCTCAGGAGTGCGCGGCATCCGCTGCCAATCCTCAATCCCATGATCATCTGGGCGCTTGCTTAAATATACAAAGATCGCCCAAAGGATCCCGAACCCGAACGATGCGGCGAAGAAGTATGCGACGGCCATCTGGAAGTTCGTCATGACGCTTTGCTCCATGAACGGGGTTCGAAGTTAAACATGCGGTGATGATGCGGGCAATAAGACGAACCCGTCTTGCGTGTTGCGTTGCAAAATAACTGAACGCCTGCTCGCTTCTGGACGGGGGCCCGGCATTCCTTGACGTCGATGATGTTAGCGGGTTTCGCTGATTCTGGCCCTGCCAGTGTGTAGTCTGGCTGCTTCCACTCATGCAGCGACGGAATGTCGATCGGCTCGGGTCGCGTATCAAAGCGGTCTGAGGCAATATTCAGGCCCGTAATGCGGCCCCTCGTGCTTTTGGGCGGCAACTTCTTTGCAAGCAGCCGATCGATCGTCGGCGTCTTTGGCATTGTCGGCGCTTTAGGCCCGCGCGGCACGTTCTTGGTCATGACAGGCGGCCCCTCCCATGCATTGCCGGCGTTTTTCCTTTGTCGGTGAATGATCCCGATGATGGCGTTGCGGGACAGGCCGACGTCTGCGCCGATGATTGATGATGACAGCCTTTCACGGTGCAGGAGCAGAACTCGGTCAATGATGTGCTGTGGGTGCTTGGCTTGTGCCATTTTATGTTTCCTGTTTGAGAGGCCTCCGTTGTGTTAATCTTCGTCTTCGTCTTCGTCTTCGTCTTCGTCGCTATCTTCCGGCTGCTCGACCTCTATCCAATCGCCTTTGTCGTCCCTGAGGCCTTGGCGAATTTCCCGTTCCATTTCGGCTTTCTTTTTGGCGGAGCGTCGGGCCTGCGTAATCGGGTCGGCTTCGTCGCGCTCAATTTCCGCAATTCGTTCCTTGTCGTATTCGGCCATTATGTCGTCGAGCGTCATGTTGTGGGCGAGTTCGTTCTTGGTCATAGCCGTGCTCCGTTTTGATTTCCAGACCATACGCCCATTGAGTCAAAAAGGTCAACAAGAATTGTCAAAAACCCATAACAATTTTGTTGCCGGGGTTCTCGTCACCTGCTAGAACTCTGCTGATGAAACGAAAGACCGATCCTGTTGAGCCGCCCGAAAAGCCATTCCCGGTCGGGTATGCGCGCGTCTCGACGCGGGATCAAAACCTCGATTTGCAGAAGGACGCGCTCAAGGCGTTCGGCGTGCTGCCGGACAATCTGCACATCGAGAAGCTGTCCGCGACGGCGAAGAAGCGCCCAATGCTCGATGAAGCGATCAAGCAACTTCGCCCCGGTGACGTGTTCGTGGTCTGGCGTCTGGACCGACTGGCTCGCAACATGCGTGAGCTTTACACGCGGCTCGAACAAATCTCCGCGAACGGTGCGAGCTTTCGCAGCCTGACGGAAAACTTCGATTTCACAACGGCAACCGGCAGGCTGATCTTGGGGTTTCTCGGCCTGATGGCAGAGTTCGAGCGCCAGCTAACGGTTGAACGGACGAAAGCCGGTATCACAGCGGCGCGGGCGCGCGGCTCACGCTTTGGTGCCAAACCCAAATTCACTGACGAGATTAAGGCCGAAGCGTTCCGGCTGCTCACGGATGAAGGCTGGACCGCCCCGGAGGTCGCCGCGAAGTTCAACGTCAAAGTTGGCACGGTCTACAACCATTTCAGATTCACGCATGACGAAGACGGTGACACCTTCGTCGAGTTCAAATAGGGAGCAAAGCCGATGATGAGGACCGTTATAGCCAGCGATCAATCAACTCCGGCAGCGCCGGAAGGTTACAAACTGGCTTTCGCATCGAACGCGGGACTTCCTGCGGGGCAGGCGCGCTACACGTTCCTGCCGGAGAGTGCGTTCGTTAAGGAGGGGACCGTCGCGTGGCGGGTCAGGGGACTCATGCAGAACGACATCGACGGCGTACTCGAAGACATTGTTGAGTCCGCAATGGATTTGGTCGCGTTGTGGAAGGCGCAAAAGATTGCAGGCTTGCCGCGATCTGAACGGAATGCCGCGATAGAAGAAACTCGAAATCGTCTCATTGCGGCGTGCGATAACTTTCAACTTTGAGGAGCGCCCATGCAGGATGAATCTGGCCTTCTGGCGGCGCATCGCATTCTTGGGAAGCAGATGACTGAGGCGATGAAGGGGTTCGCTGACGAGGATGTGCGAGTCGCGTTGGCGGCAGTCGCAGCCGAAGTCCTGTGGTCATTCTCCGATCCAGCGTCTCGGCCGCGCGAGCTTCGGGCTTTTGATCGTCGCGTGCGCGAGAATATGCGGAGGCTCGCCGACATAGCGGCGTCGATCGGACTACCTGATGTTTACAATCCGAGAACACGATAGGAGCCGCCGCCGACGCCATCAAAGTCGCGTTGGCGCGCCAGGCCTGATCGAAATCGCCCGCCCACGTCCTTCCCATAGCTTCCCATAGCTTCCCATAGATTCCCATAACAAGGCCAACCCTATGGGAAAGGCCCTCCGGCACTCTCCGATCATCGAACGCGATGACCGAGCCGTCATGCCAAAGCACCCCATCCCAATCCACGACTACCGCCGCGTTATACAAACGCAACTGGCGGACGCCGAATGGTCAGGCGATGACAGTTCCGCCGAAGCCTTGCGCAAAGAAATGGCCCGCGTTGAGCGAGCCATAGCGTCGGGCGAGATGTGGGACGTTCCGTTCTGATCACCAATAATGCAGTGTGCCGATCCAGTTCGGGATTTTCGCATTTGCGGCCATGCGGATATATTGTTGGCGGTAACGCTCTGCCTTGCGCACTAGATTTCGCTTAAATGGACTCCCAGAAACATGACAGCTTGACATCTGAGCGTCAGTCTTAGCCCCAAGCTTCACACATCGCTCCATGTGGCGCAAGCCAGCCTCGATCTGTGCGGAGCAGGACGAGTTTAGTTCCCACGCGCTGATACCCAAGCTCTCGGCACTCGGCACAAGTACTTGCATAGGCCCCACTGCGCGTCCGTGGCGGGTCTTTGGGCCCTTGGCGTTGCATGTATAGCCTGATTCAATCTTACCAATCCTGAGTGCGCTGGCGACCCACTGGTCACCCAGCTTGGATCGAGCTCCATCTGCGATCTGCTGCGCTACAGCCGCTTTGCTGGCATTGAGAGTCCCATAGGGCTGTGGGGACGTCTGTGCGACAGAGACATTATGCCTCTCGCGGTTCCAGTACGAGGCATTCCCCTCATCATCAAATGCGACGGATGAGAGCGACGAGGCGATGATGGCGGAAATGGTCGAGGCGATGATGGCGCGTTTCATTCTGTGCTCCTGTGTGGATGGGCTTGCGGGCCTGCGTAGGTCATTCTCCTTAGAGGGGTGAGGATTATGCCTGAAAAGTAGATTGTGGGCAATGACGCTCCATAAGAAGCCGGTATTGCTTCACGCCATGCAAGATTGTTGAATGATTGTATGGGTCTATGGGCCGGCAGAACTTGGCGATCTGATTATATGACCAGCCCAATTTCAACATTTCGTGCCAGACATGCCACTTGGGCAAGATGTAGCGCGCCCTCTTGCTGTGAGAGAATGTGTCTTCCCACGTCACATCATATTGCGCCAGGATAGCCTTGAGTTTCTCGATCATCATGTGCCGCGGCGTCATCAATACAGGCGCTTCACGGCCTGGCACAGGCCGGTGGATGATCTGCGGGGTCGCCTTTGGCGGCGCGGGGGCTGCATTGACGATGCGCTGCCGGACGTCCTTGTAGTGAGCGTGAAGATCATCAAGGTACATGGTCGTTCCCCTTTCGATGTTATTTCTTGGCTATTTTGTCTATTTTGTCGGCCAACTTTCTAAACGCGTTTGCCATATCCGATCGGTATATATTGCCTTCTTCGTCGTCCATATACGAGAGGTCTTCCATGCATTCATCTATCTTGGCGGTAAATCTAACATCATTTTCAGAAAGCGGCAGATCTACAACTGCAATCAATCGACCGTTACCGTCGAGTTTGATATAAAAATCCACACCGTTTGGGCACTCCTTAAGCGTTACGTCAACGCTATGCGAAACATCAATCATTATTTTTTCTTGTAACGTATGAAACATTAGACCACTCAAATCAATTTGGAATTGCGCTATTGCCTTGTCTATTCTGTCTGAGATTTTATTAAAATATACATCAGATTTGCAGTCTGACCCCAATTCAAAACTCGACAAATCCACGTCGCCGCTTGGTTTGTGATGCTTCATTTTCATTTTACATCCCTCCTATGGCTGCTGCGAGTCCCCCATGCCAGTAGACGAATGTCAGGTACTGGCGCTGCCCCGCGCGCTTCATGCGTTGCGCGCGGGTTTCTTGTTTATGTCGAAAGATCATTTTTCCTCTCGCTGTCAATTTCTTTTGATAGCGACTCGACTATTTCAATGCGACGGCCTAGCCATCTCATACAATTTACGGCCATTGAGTTACCAAGCGCCACATATCTGTCGGATTCCACATGCCCTGGAATGGCTGTGTATGCATCTGGAAATCCTTGCAGCCGTTCGCATTCCATCGGCGTCAGGCGTCTAGCTCCAAAGTCGTCTATAATGACCGGGCGCCTTTGCGCCCGGAGAGTATATGCCACGTTGGCCGAAAGCCCATCCGGCTCATTAACGTGAGGCTCTAGGGAATAGACTGGTTTCCCAACACTGCCTTCACTTCTGGCGGCAGCTCCTTGTTCTGTTGTTCGGCTCGGAGCAGGATTTGGCAGCATGCTTTCTTGCTCAAAAAGTACCGATGCAGCGCGTCGCCAGTCTCCAAGATGTCCGACAACGAACACACGCCGGCGTCGCTGTGGGACAGCTCGCTCAAACCCGTCCACTCGAACGTATTGAGCATCAAGCACTCGGTAGGCGAACCCATACCCGAGTTGGCCCAGACCCCCGAGGAAGGCTCCAAAATCCCGTCCTTGCCCGGACGACAATACCCCCGGAACATTCTCCCAAATGAGCCATTCGGGGCGATAGCGGTCAGCGATTGCAAGATAAGTGAGGCAGAGGTTCCCCCGCGGATCATCCAATCCAGCCCGGAGCCCCGTGACGCTGAATGATTGACAGGGCGTTCCTCCGACGAGAAGATTGACAGTTGCATCGGGCCATTCCTTGAATTTAGTCATGTCGCCCCAGTTTGGAACGTCTGGATAATGATGCGCCAACACGCGAGATGGGAAATCCCCAATCTCGGAAAATGCTGCGGGGCTCCAATTCAATGGAGCCCACGCAACACTGGCCGCTTCAATCCCTGAGCACACCGACAGGTACTTCATTTCACAATACGATCGGATATTCGCCATGCAATTTTTCAGACTGTCGCACCTTCTTGCCCTGGCGCCACAGGTTCCAGTATCGCAAGATCAGTTCCAATTTTTGTTCTCCATAGATCGGGATCATAGATGCCTGACTGTAGAGAACCGTCTCGATCAAGGGGCTGTCTTCTTTCCCCAATTCTCGCTTCAATTTTGTTGAAGACCTGACTGTCATGTTTTCACTGCGCATTTTGACCTTGATCATGTGATCTCGGAATTGCAGGATTGCATTGCCAGACGCCAAGTTGGCGCCGGTGTCTAGCGCATTAAAAAATTCACTGCACGCCTTCTTGTCTTTCTTCGACAAGACCATCCACGCAGTGACTGCCGACGACAATAAATAGCGTCTCACCCACCTGTATTTGATGGCGTTGACGCCTTCTCCAAGAACGTCTTCATATAATTCGCATTTATCCATCATGTATTGGTTACTGACAACCCCGGATCCTTTACCTCTGGCATATCGACGATCAGGCGAATCGATATAATTGATGTAAAGCGCCAAGGCGGCCGCGCATCGTCTCGTCTCGCCATGAGGCCAGCCAGTCGTGGTCATGATATCCGCCAATGTTCGGCTGTCCCCCTGATCAAATGATCGCATGACTGATCTGGGGTATCCAAACGCGGTCAACGACCAAATTGCCTTCTTCGAGTTCACGGCGGCAGCTAAACGGTTCTGGCCATCCATGAGCGTGTCATCATCCGCCAGAACGATTGTCTCGCCATTTTCGATGAACAAATCGTTAATGATATCCTTGGCGTATTTCGCAACTTTCTTTTCATGCAGGGGACGATTGTTTGGGTTCTTTTCCGTGTCCAGGTAATGCTTCGCCATTTCGGGCGTCCATTTGATTGGCACCGCAAATCGGCCAATCTTTTTGGTCAAGTCCTGGTAGTAGTGGATTTCATCCAAAGACCTGTTAAGCACCGGGCGATCAAATTTTTTGATCTCAAGCGCCTTTTGAAGCTTGTCTGAAAACATCGTAGTCATTTCCCATCTCCTGTTGTTAAGACTATTCCGACCTTACCAGCATAGCAGGAGCCAGCTTGGCGGCCATCTCCTTCACGCCCTCGTAGATCTGATCGACAGACTGCGGTGGCGTGTCCTTGGGCGCGAACTCGGCGCGGAAGGCGCGATAGTTGATTCCGTCGATGTGGCTGTCGACGTGCGTTGTGTTCACCGCCAGGCGCGCATCCTTCACCGACTCCATGATCGTCGCGATAATATAAGGCGTGATCTGCATATTGAGCTTTAGCGTTGAGATAGCTGCAGCTCGCGTAAAAGATTCTTCCACTCCACCATAGGCGGCTCCGCGCTCGACAAGCATGCCCTTGGCTTTTTCGATGTAATCACGATGATCCATGTTCAGTTCTCCAATTGCCACACAATGTGGCTTTTCTTCTCGTAATGCTTCTCGAGCAGCAGCCAATGCGTTGCCGCCCAGAGTGAGTTCGCCGTATGCCAGACGCCATTGACGCAGAAGTTTACGGGGTCGATCTTGCCTTCTTCAGCAAGTGAATTGATCGTCGGCCCATGGTTCGCCATGGTGCAGAGGATTAGGTCTGGTTGTTCCGCGATTTCGATCTCGTCCATTTCACACCTCCAATTGCTTCACCAGGTACCGTTCGGCTTTTGCACTCCACCTGGCGATCGACACCGGGCAGTCGAGTTCCATCTGCGATATTTCCCACAGCGCCATCGCGAATATCAAGACGTCGCCGTAAAACGAAAGAACATCTGTGCGCGGATCGAAATCGCGTAATTTGTCCATCACTGATGTCTCGAACTTATCGATCGCATCTTGGTCGTCAATCATGTCGTCGAAGATGGGGCTGTCGCACAGGTAGACGATCTGGTCCGCCAGCGTCAGCAAGTGCTGCGTGCCGAAGCGAAAATTTGGATTGCTTACCAGTACACGTTTGAATTTGTTCATAGTCCCTCGCCTTCCTCGAAAACGAGTTCGACCTTGATGCAGGCGATGCGGGGCAAGTGATAACTATCAGAGTGTTCCCGACTTGCGAATGCATCAACCATATCTTTACCATAAACATTCAGCCATACCGTTTGTTTGTGGCGCGGCTTGATTTCGATGAGATCAAGTTCCCTGCGGCTGGAATAATCTGTCCCATCCAAATTCCAAGTATGTTGAAACCAGACACAATCAGGGGATTTATACGCTCCATGCGCAGGCTGCAAAAGTCCTGTGTCTGTTGAGTAAATGCAAACCTCACGTCCGTCCCGCGTCCTGTACTTTTTATCCATGCTGATCATCTGAATCTCCTGTAAATCTTCCACCCGCCCCACACCAGCAGCAACACAACCGGCCCCAGCAGGATCGGGTTCAGCACCAGCGTGAATATGTAAACCCAAAATGCGGTTTTCATTTCGCAAGACCGCAGTAGCCATAGGTCTTGCTCATCTCGGCAAAACGAACATCGAGTTTCCATCTCCACATCATGCAAGCAGATGCGATGCAGCGGAAATCCCACGTCCCGTTTGTGCATTGGGCTTCCTGCATCACCGGAGTGATTGTCCGCGCCATCGGACACCACTTGGTTTTGGCTTCGTCTTCGGTCATTTCCATCTCCACTTGATGATGTAACACGCGCGCTTGTTGTTAGACCATTTGCTGTTTTTGATATTTGGGTGTTCTCGATAATGGAAAGTGCCGACGTATTGATGGCGCATCCCAGAATAGTTTACATATTCCAAAACGACTGCATACGCATCTCCCACGAACGGCTTTGCCCACCACGGATTGCCAAAGTCTGTCGAAAGACCACCCATATCAATCCTCCGGCCAGTGGATTGAGCCGAAGGCGATAGCGACAAGGGCAGCCGATCCCGATAAAATCGGATCATGAGTCAGGCCCTGTACGATGATGGCCATAATTGTGTGGCCAATAGCCAGACTAGCCAATATTCGGTTTATCATCTCACCCTCCACATCTTGGCTTGACGGTGATCGTTGTGCGCAGCGATGTCCGGCTGCAAAAGCCGATATTCTCCTGCGACAGCATTTCGCGGACTTTTTTGGTATCAAGCGTCGTGGACTCGGACAGCGACACCTTGATCACGGCGAGGTCGCCCTTAATGATGTCGAGCCCGGTCGCAAGGATCTCCTCCCGCGCTTTCTTCAGCAGCGCGTCAATCTCGTCGGCGCGGGCCTTCAGGGTGGCGTAGCGGTCGGCGAGGTGCATGTTGTCGAGGGAGTCGGTCATTTGCTGTCTCCTGTTTGCGGGTAGTCATGGGATTATAGGCTATGTTGACGGGGTGTCAAGCGTTTCCATCAAGGCTTTGAGAACCTCCGCCGCGAGGACTGGCACGATGGCGTTCCCGGCTATACGCCAAAGATCGACACGGCCTGGGAGTGCGTCGACAAGCAGATCGGGGCCTAGGACTTTTGTGATGGCTTCTTTTTCTTCCGGCGTAATAGCGCCAAGGTCGTCACCGCCACCCAGCGATCCGGGAAGCCCATCAACCAGCAGGCGAAGCCCGGATTTGGTGCGCCGCGCTTTGCCGTCGTGGCAGGCGATCCATTCGGCGTCGGACCAGAAAGAGCCGCTGTCGCCGCCATACGCTGCACCAATGGAATCCCCGTATCGTGCGGCCGAATAGTCCCGTTGCCCCGCGACGAATCCTGAACCGTCGGCGTCGGCCACGTCGCCGCCATCTGGCGCGGCAACTGATCCAGGCGCGAACGCCCGTCCTCCCGTTCCGTCGACATGCCGGGGCTGTCCTTCCAGTCGCGCGTCGAGGGCGTCACCCACGTCGCCCTGTGCATCTGCGACGGCAGCGGCGTTCCGCCCGCTCCGAAGATCTGGTTCGGTCCGCCCTTCGCTCCGTCCGAGGCTCGGGGTGTTGACCAGTTCGCCAGATGCAGCATCGCGTTTTCCAAATTCAACTGCGCCTTCGATCCGTCCGTTCGCTTGCGCTGCGTCACCGCTTCCTCGAACGTCATCGTGCGCCCGCCTGTCGGGCAGTTCGGCGTCGGCCATCGCGCTATTGCCATCGCCGTCTGCAGTGAAATCCCTGTCTTGCTGCGGTCGAATTTTGCAAAATCCGGTCCCGCGTTCGATGACTTCGGCGTCGGCCACGGCGCACCAGTAGAGCCGATTGCGGATGTGGGGGGCGTCCACGGCGCAAGCCGGAATATCGTATGCCCAGCAGGTGTAGCCTTCCGACGCCAGATCAGCGCGGACTCCGTCGAGCCAACCATACCCAGCCGCTCCGCTAACCTGTTCCCCAACGAGGACTCGAGGTCGAACGGCCCGGACCAATCGAAATAGGTCGGGCCACAGGTGCCGTTCATCAGCAGTTCCGGCCCCTTTGCCTGCTTGCGAGAACGGCTGGCACGGACAGGACGCGGACCAAAGAGGTCTGTCGTCAGGCCACCCGGCGAGGCGGGCTGCGACGGACCAGAGGCCGCCGCCTGCGAAGAAGTGGGCTTGCGTGTAGTGTTTGATGTCATCTGGATTAATATCCTTGATCGAACGGCTTTCTACAATGCCTGGCGCTATGACGTTATGTGCGATCTGTTCTTTCAGGACAGCCACACAAGCCCCGTCAATCTCGTTGTAGAAGGCTGTCACTTCACCCGCCCCACAATCCAGTCCTTCGCAGCGCCCAGGCTGTCGGTGTAGGTGATGTCCCCGCCGGCCGTCAGGCAATGATATGCCTGCCCGTGGCCGACCTTGCGTTGGACCTTCTGGATCCACCCGACGATCTTGCCGAAATATTCGACGTGCCAGATGTTGTGTTCGGCTTCAGTGAGGACGATGGGGTTCTGAGTCATTCCCTGCTCCTCAAGTCCGTCCATTTCGATCCAAAGAGGACGCGCGTCCAGAAACGCTGCCATGCTGTTGGACTCGGTACATTATCGGTTATCCGGATTACGAGTTGGCCGCCGCCAAGAAAGTCCCACTGCCATGTTTCTTTTGGCATTTTAATACTGGATGACGGGGCTGGAAACTCCAGATCGTAGCTGTTCCATCTTGCTGGCCTGTCGAGGTCCGGTTCACTCATTTCTCATCCTCCCTTTTCTTCCGCGCTTCCACCATCCACATCGGCTCCCAGTCAATGATCATCTGGCGCAAGTCTTCGAGCGGAATGTGGCAGACGCTTTCTTGCGTCATCTTGATAAATCCGACACCATATTTCAGCACATCGTTGAACATAAGCGAGGCCTCCTTTTCCAGGATTTCGGCCATGGTGCGCCTGATTTCTTTTTCGTCGGTCATCGTACAGCCTTCCCGTATAATACCTCCAGAACCTCTCCCAGCAGCTTCATTTCATCGCTGTTACACTCTGCGGTGCTGGCGAGGAAATCCTCGACGTCTTTGAGGGTGGATTCCAGCGTCTCAATACGGGCGGCAGCGTCCCGCATATCTTTTGGATAAATGTGAAATTTCCCCGCCGCGCACCAGCGCAATCTTTTGGCAGGAGGCAACTTGTTCCATTGCCTCACTGTATAATTCCCAAATTCGTCTGGTTTGATCTTCATGGCGCATCCTCCCCATACAAGATGGCCCGCACCAGCACTAGAAGTTTCATTTCTTGGTTCGGCACGTAGCCATCCTGATCCATGTCGCAGTCTGCGACGCCGGAGAGGTAGTCCTCGACGTCTTTGAGGGCGGACTCCAGCGCCTCGATGCGGTTGGCGGCATCTGCGCAAACATCTGCAGCACAAGCGATATCACCAGAGCAAGGGCCGCCGCTCCGTAGTTCGTCCAGAATTTCGCTCATGGCTTTTCTCCATTGAGGGCGGCGCAATCTGGCAGAGCGGCCCAATGAGTTGGAATACGTTTTCCCCGCCCTGGCGACACCAGCCACGCAGGAACTCCCTTGAACTCACCCCAAACAATCATATCAATATTTCCCGTTTTGTTCAGACCAAGAATGCGCCTGTCCTTTGGTGCGCATTCAATCGGCTTCCATTCACAGTGATATTGCGCAGACATCTCCAGCGATTCATTTAATCTGCGTATCCACTCTTCTTGATTTGAGATACGCTGCCGCAAGGCTTGATTAACCCTATGAAGCCGCGCATTCTCCATCACAAGGTCGTTCATTTCTTGCCTCCGATGATCGCGGCGCGTACATTGTCATATTGATCTTTTGCTGCCTCTTTACACATAAGGCATTTATTCCACGCGCAATCTTGTACGGCGAAAAGCGCCGCACTGGCGGACTCCAGCGCCGCCTCTAGCGACTCGATGCGGGTGTCGTACAAATCAAGATTCTCCCTTAATTGTCCGACTATTCTTTCTTTTGGCTCAAGCGCCTCACGCAGCCGCCTACATTCTTCCTCGCATCTTCCAAGAAGAATATTCAGAGCTTCATTCACGTCGCACAGTTCCTCATAGCTCGGGAAGCCAGCGCCTGGGCTTTCGGCGGCTTGGGGATCGTGGTGGACGTAGCGGGTGAAAGTTTTCACATCATCCTCCATATAACCAGCGCCGCCACGCAGCACAGAACAAACCAATAATAATCGCGGATGAACTCAAACACGACCAGCACGAAACCGATAAAGATCGCCGCGAAGAACGGATACGTCACGACAGCTGCCAGCAGGATGATGGCGACGGTAACGGCTGCGTCCATCACAGATGCCCCCACCTATCCCGGCGTTTCCAGCCCTGCTCCTTGGCAGCCGCGACGAACGTGTCGGGGTAGTTCTGTTGCTCGTCCAGCGCAAGCCGCATAGCCTCCGTGGGCCTGATGGGCGAGCTGTCAGCGTCGGTAATCTCGACGTCCTCGACTTCAGGCCCGTTGTCGCCCATGCCGAACCAGACCGTCAGCTTGGGCTCGGCCTCGAGGTCTTCGACGCCGTCGTTGTACTCGTAGATGGGGAAGATTGTGATGATGTAAGACATTTGCGATTTCCTGTCAGAGTTTGAAGCCGTTGGCGTAAAGGAACTGGATGTCACCCGGATCAATAAAACACAAAGCCATGGGATGCTTGTTGATGTAGGCCTGCAACCGGACATGATTGGCCGGCGTCGGGTTCTTTCGGAAGGCTTCAAGCAATTTGGCCATTTGCGATCTCCGTTTGCGTATGGTGAACAAGATGGATCAGATTTGACGGGTTGTCAAGTCGCCTTCCTCACCTTCGGCGTCAGTCGCTCCATCTGCTCGTGCGTGATCTCGCCCCTCGATGCCCGCACCAGTGCGAACCTGTGCCGGTGCGGGATCGTATTACGATGTTTCCACTGATGCGCAGTGTAATAATCCACGCCCAGCTTGTCCTGCGCAATCTCGATCACTCGGTCCCAGTTCATTCGCTTACAATCCCCACTCTTTTCTTGCGACGGTTCCATGCAAAGATGGCACCTTCGCGTGTCGTCCAATAAGCCGTTTTGACTTCACAGCCTTCTTCTTCGCTATTGCCATCATTGGTGCATTTAACCCAGTGGCGCTCCCTGTATCCTGATAAAGGCGAACTGCGTAAATATTTAGCGGCCGAGTAACAAAATGGACAGGTCTTTAGTCCATCTGGATTCGGGGGCTTTAGGGGCTTTGGTTTTCTGATGATTGGCTGTAAATTATCTGTCGCAAGCCCCAAATCATCCAGCACTTCCATGATGTGATTGAGCATTCTTAACCCGCAACCGGGAAGACGCAAAATTGCGGCGCGAGATGATTTTTGAATATCGCCAAGCGTTTCAAACTCTCTCGTCCCATAATAGGAATAAGACAGCGAATTTAATGCGCGCGTAGCAAATCCGGCGTCTTCGATTTTGATGTTTGCGTTGTCCATGGCCTTACCTTTCACGAAAACGAATCGCCGAACTCACGTCGAATGGCCGCCTTGCCAAGCGGCATGTCCTTCAGATCGCCAAGCGCCGACATATACAGGTCGATCATCTCCTGCTGCGCGCGATGCTCGTCCGCGTCCATCTTCCGGATCGCGATGATCTTCCGCAGGATCTTGACGTCAAAGCCAGTACCCTTGGCCTCCGCATATATTTCCTTGATATCCTCCGCAATGACAGCCTTCTCGGCCTCCATGCGCTCGATACGCTCGATGAACGATCGAAGGTGTCCCGCGTCCAACCCGTTTGATCCGCCTAATGCCATGTTCGTCTCCTGTTCGTAAAAGTAAGAGGGGGCTCGCGCCCCCTCTCGTTCGCTCAACCGAAGTCGTCAACCTCTTCCAAGGCAGGAGCCGGCTTCTTTGCCGCTGGCGCGCTCACCTGCGTCGAACCCGTCGAGGGAGGCGTACGAGACGCCGCGGGCGCTGCGGCGGCCGCAGGCGCCCCCCGCGGCGACGCCACGAGGTCTTTCGGTCGATCCACCCAGGCCACGATCGTGAACACGGGCTGGTAGTTCGTCGACTTCGTGCCCTTGCCTGAAGACTCGATCGGGATCGTGTCCTCAAGCTCGACGACCGGCAGTTTGCCCCTGTTCTTCACGACGCCGGCCGTGTACTGGTCCTGCAAAATATCGATGCCCTTCAGCAGCGACACGGCAGTGCCGGCCAATTCACGGCAGTCGCCGCCGACCTCCTTCGACAGCTTCACAATCACCCGCACGCCATGCCGGTGTTCAGGGCTGGGCTGCGCCGGTAGCGGAGTTCCAAATGGAACCATCACAAATCCGGGGGCCTGACCGGCCGCAAAATGAATCCAGCCGACCTCCATATTCTCGAAGTCGAACACCGCTTTGAAATTTCGTGTGATGTCATGCTGGGTCGTTTCGCCGTCCGCACGATCAGCGCGGAACATGCGGCCAGCCCGCGCGTCATACTTGATGATCGGCAGGAAGTCGCCGCCGCCCTTGTTCCCGTATTCAAATCCCAATGCCATTGTCATCACTCCAGATTGCGGTTATCTGGCCAACCGCTCGCCTTCGCCCATGTGGGCAGAACTTCAAATTCCCCAAATCTTGTACGCTTCAGCACGCGCGGCTGGGTCTGACCAATAAAAGGAATCAAAATCGGGCACCATCAATGATGCCAGTTCCATCGGGTCGTCGCTGCGCGCCAAAAACCTCTGGATCGTCATCCCGATCTTCCCCAACGCTTCAACGTGCTGGTCCGCGTTCTCAAGTCGATATGTCGCAACTTTCTTCGGCGTCACATATGTTACGCGCGGGTCGGCATTCCCTCGCGCGGCACGATACAGCGCCACCTGACGCGCGTGGTTGATCGATATCTTCGACGGCAGCGCGTGCGTCGTCTTGATGTCCGTCAACACGCCATGATCTTCCCATTCAAGGTCGAAGTACCCGATAAAGGGAACTTCCAGTCCCTCGAACTGATACTCGATCTTCCCCTGCGTGGCCGATGGCTTGCCGTAGGGCAGCAATTCCTTCAGGCCCTGCTCGACCATGCCAGCCAGACCTGCGCGCTCCTTATCAACACGTGGGTCCGTCGTCAGCGACACAAGCTTCTCAAATTTCTCACGCGCAACGTCCTGACATTCCTTCAGGCTCGCGCCCGTCATCAAGCCATGCACAATTCCATCTTCAACGGCAGTCCCACGATGCGCGGCCGGGCCAACGCTGAACCGTTTCTTCATCAATCGTTCCAATATAAACAGACCCGGCGCGCCAATGAACTGGTTGCAGGCTGATGGAGAAAGGTGCTTGATGCCGTGCCGTTCGAAGGGGTTCATGGGTTCTCTTTCTTATCCAGCCGCGTCGCCCTCCGCTTGGCGCTCCTCTCGGCTCGCTTCTCTGGGGTTTTCAACGCCCAGTGATTTGCCTTGCGCATTTTTGCGCAGGTAACGCAAATTCGTGTTTTTTTAATGTGATCTCGATCTGCCCATGCAAACCTTACATTCTCCCCACTTAACACATGCCCATGTTTGCAAATTTGTTGTTTCGGCTTTCGCAATTTTACGTGCCTTGCAAACTCGTGCGTTATTATGTCAGTGAACTCTGCGTCATCCATAGCTGTCTGCCTATTTTCCATCTCCATATCCCAAACACTACCGCGCGTTAAACATTCTGTCAACCGACATTTTACAGATTGTTGAGATTGACAAAAAATTAAATGGCGCTTACTTTTTTTATCTCGAACAAGGAAGCCTCCATGATCATTCTCGGCATCGACCCCGGCCTGTCGGGCGCACTTGCATTCTTCAATACCGACGCCGGCCACTTGTCCGTCCTCGACATGCCGACTGTCGAACTCAAACGCAACAGCAAGACCAAGCGCGAAGTCAGTCCAGCGCAACTCGCAGAGTTCATCCGCATGGGGAATGTCGATCATTGCTTCCTCGAGAAGGTTAACGCCATGCCCGGCCAAGGCGTCAGCAGCGTTTTTGCATTTGGGCGCTCGACAGGCATGATCGAAGGCGTCCTAGCGGCCTTGAAGATCCGCACCACCATGGTTCAGCCGCAAGCGTGGCAGAAGGCCGTGGGGCAGCGCCCCGGCAAGGATGGATCCCGCCAGCGCGCGGCAGAACTCTTCCCGGTCTACGTGAACCTGTTCGCATTGAAGAAGCATGATGGCCGCGCTGATGCGGCGCTGATTGCATGGTATGGAGCGACACGCTAAAAGAAAACGCCCCCACGTCGCGACACGCAGGGGCGTTGATAGGACCCGAAGCATTGGAGCTGCCCGGTGACACACGATATAGCACGCCAGAAGAATGCTGTCACTATCTCTGGTGACAATACACAAAAATCAAAGTCGTCCTTGCTGGAATCGCTGTTCCCGCACCCCGGCCCCCCGCCAAAACGCCCGTCAATTCCCGAGCATCTCGATCGCCACCATTGCCAACACATCCGCAGTCGTTATGTTCGCCGCTTCTTCAGCAATGGCAGCGAGCGTTTCGGTATCCAGTGCCTCTCATGTGGATATGCGGACGTGCAATCATGGCTCGGTGCGAAAAGAGCAGCCGAAGTTTATCAATGCTCGCCTGAAGACTGGCAAGAATATGACGATGAATTTACGGAAAACAAAAATCATGAATTGCATATGTTTTTTTATCAAAAACATTACAGCCAGCAGTCAAAAACAAACGAGTGGTGGGTCTGGTATGGGAAATATCTGAAAAGCGCAGCGTGGAAGAATCTTCGCGCCTTGATACTCAAGCGTGATAGCGGCAGGTGTGTGATCTGCAAGGCCAAGGCTGATGAAGTGCATCACCTGACGTATGATCAGGTTGGATATGAGCCGCCAGAAGATCTTATTTCAATCTGCGATCGATGCCATAACACCATTCACCCATCCAAAAATTCGCGTGGGGAGTGATGTCAATGTCATCGGCTGAACTTCTCACCATCTCAAAGCCAGACCCAGACACCATGCGGGAACATCTCGAGTTCTTGTTTGGCGGCGCTATCCACGGTTTTCAAGATGGCCTCATCGAACTCGCATGGACAGACCCCAGACCAAACGAGGCTGGGCTTTATCCCCTGCGCCACGCTCAACTCTACGGCACTGACAAGACCGACGATCTCGTCGAGAAGGCCTGCAGGCTGAACGCGAACGCCAAGACAAACGTCTACATTGGCGCGGCGCTGCGACACCCGCACACTGCCCCCTTCGGGCGCACGACAGACGCCGACTTTTTCGCCGCCACGGCCATGTGGGCTGACCTCGACGACCCTGCGTCCAATTCCGAAGCCAAGAACCGCTTCACCGAGTGCCGGCCGTCTTTTGTGGTCTGCACCGGCCGCACGCCAACGCCGCGGCATCAATTGTGGTGGCGGCTGTCCGAGCCGGTCACTGACCCCGCCGAGGTCAATGCATCCCTGCGCGGCATCGCCAAGCGCCTGCAGAGCGACCCGACCGTCACGAACCCCGGCCGCATCATGCGTCTGGCGGGATCGATCGCGTGGGACGTCAAGGATGGCCGGGTGCCGGAACTGACGTCTGTCGTGACACTCAAGACGCCCGGCGACCATTCCTACCACATCGAGCAGATCAATCAGGCATACCCTCCAGACGGCGAGGGGCAGCCGTACAGCGTTGCGCCGCACGAGCATGGCCCAGACGTCGGCATCGTCAGGCAGACAAACAGTCTGGGGCTCGACATCGGCAAGGTCGTCGATGGCCGGGAAAAGTACATGCGCGACGTTTTGTGCGCCGTGCTGGTCGAGATGATCGCCACCACTCAAAAGGTTCCGACCTCCGACGTCCTCTGCGAGGCGGCGTGGCCAATCTACGAGCAGAACACAGACCTCTCACGAGCGGGCCGCAACAGGCCCGAGTTCGCCATGAAGGCCAGATCGACCCTAAACAGGTTCTCTCAAGGCAAGATCAAAGGGGCGCGAGACATTCAGGAGGCCACAGAAAGCTACCGCGCCAGGCAGGCGGCAGATGCGGCAAAGTTCAGGGGCGGGGAGGGCAGGTCGACCTTCTCCCCTTTCGACGCAGCTAATATAGACCTGCGCGTGGACCCCGAGACGGGCGAGGTATTTAACGCCTCCACCGGCCAGTCTGCGGCGTCTCCAGCAGACCCCCTCCCAGACGTCCCCAACATCACCGCAGAGGCCAAGAAACGCATCAGCCTCATCCCGTGGGGCGACCTGGCTGACGAGCCTGTCAGGTGGCTTGTAGACGGCCTGCTGCCAGCCAAGTCCTTCTCTGCCATCTATGGCCGCCCAGGGTCTTACAAGAGCTTCCTGGCCCTCTACATCGGCGCAATGATTGGATGCGGCCGACCCGTATTCGGCAAAGCGACCGTGGCTGGCGACGTCGTCTATATAGCTGGCGAGGGCGGCGCTGGCCTCAAGCGCAGGCGTGACGCTCTGATCGAGCAGCACGGCATCACCGAGCCAGTCCGCATGCATTTCCTCAAGGCGCAGCTTAACCTGCGCAGCACAGATGCGGACCTGATCGCGCTGCTGCAGGAAATGGCGTCCATGAATATCAAGCCGTGCCTGATCATCATCGACACCCTCGCCCGAGCCTTCGCGGGCGGCAACGAGAACGCCCCCGAAGACATGGGCGCATTCATCTCGATCATCGGGGCGATGCAGGAGGCGACAGGCGCGGCCGTCATGGTCGTCCACCACAGCGGCAAGGACGAGGCCAAGGGCCTGCGCGGACACTCATCCCTGCTCGGCGCAGTCGACACTGAACTCGAATGTAAGAAGACCTCGTCCGAGGAAAGTCAGGAGCGGAAAGGAATATTGTCCGTTACCAAGCAGAAGGATGGCGAGGACGGGTACGGGCTGAACTTCGAAATGGCACTCATCAACCTGAGCCAGATCGACCCCACCAAGACGTCCCTGGCGGTCGTCCCGGTGGATGGCGACGTCGCCGCAACTGGCAAGCGCCGGCGCGTCACGCCCAACGATATGGCGGCGTTCAAGGCGCTTGAGGCGGCGATCGGCGAGGCCGGCGAATCAGTCGGCATCCCCCAGGTTCCGAGCGGAAAACGGGTGGTGAAGACGTCTCTGTGGAGAAATTTCTTTTTGTCCCAATCTCTGGACGACGAGAAGGGCCAGGAGCAGGCCAGAAAAGCGTTCCGGAGGTCATCCGAGAGGCTTTTGTCCCATGGGACAATTGGGACACATGCTGGTTATTGTTGGATTTCAGAGGCTTAGAAGCAAATGGGACACTCGGGACACATTGGGACAAGTAGGAAAGTGTCCCAAGGACAAAGGCGGCGGCGTTGGGACACTTGGCACTTGTCCCAAAGGCCCCCCCCCCGTAAGGGGGGGGCCTGAAGTGTCCCAACCCGATGTGGGCTTGACGTCCCAATCTTTTTTGGCGTAGAAATCTGGAGCAAACTGAAATGGCAAAATCGAAGAACTTCCAATCCTCAA
>Ga0194048_10000028_pt1 | contig 61347 bp, 82 predicted proteins | sample JunL225m_MetaG_FD_161685 | JGI IMG/M metagenome (GOLD analysis project Ga0194048, IMG submission 161685) | Anoxic zone freshwater microbial communities from boreal shield lake in IISD Experimental Lakes Area, Ontario, Canada - Jun2016-L222-5m | ecosystem: Environmental > Aquatic > Freshwater >...
CGACATGGCCTGCCGTGTTCAACTACGTCGAGAGAAACCATTATGCGTCTGATCCGCAGTTCTGGAAGCGGTTTTTGGACTCGTGCAGCAAGAAGATCAAAACTCCCGTAAAGCTGCACATGGATCGACACGGCAGGCTGCTCTGTATCGACGGCCACCACCGGGTATGGGCTGCCGTGAAGCTTAGTCTTACAAGCCTGCCGGTTGTTTTCACCGAGCGATTGAAGCAGCCACACCCGTCAGAGCTGACTGAACGCGGTGTAATTATCTAAGTATCTCATATGAATCCAACCACATTTGTGCAGCTGACTGAAGCCGGGCGGATGGCTGAAGGGTAACCCGATCAAGTTCCTTAAGGGTTATGCCAAGCGCAACCGTAAGTGACGGGACCATCGGACACCCCGGCAAAGAGGTGGTCAGGCGGGGGACGGCTGACAACACGGAACACGTTATCCTAACTGCTGACGGCAGGCACATTGCCACCGGCGGCGGAGATGACGCTGGGTCTGCGAACATTCCAGCGCACTCGGAACACGAAAACGTGGAGGTTCATCACAACCATCCGGACAACAGCGGGTTCAGCTTCCAGGATGTGCAGGTGTTTGCCAAATACCCACGCGTTAGCAAGGTTCACGCATACACACATGACGGCGTGGCGCACTCAATGGAGGTTGTGGGAGATCGAGACGCACTTTACCGCCGGAGCCGGGAGTTGCAGTATGCGGTCAGCGACAAGGTGCACGAGTTCGCGTTGCGGTTTCACGGTCCGGTTTCAGATGCGGACCGACAGGAGTATGATGCCTTCCGAATCGCCGAGACGCAAAGGGCTATCCTGCAATTGCAGAAGGAAGGACTAATTGCGTTGTCAACCGGTGTAATGGAGCGCACGATGAGACCAGCCCGTTTCATGCAGCTGACTGAACGCGGTGTCAAGCTGTATCACTCGTCCGGAGAGGTGTTCCCGAACGGCAAGCCGGAGTTTGATGCCTTCTACGGTGGTGAGCAGTTCATCAAAGACTTCCCCAACGAGTTCGGCCAGCACCTTTACCAGATCACCCTTCCGGCCAGCGCTCGCGTACTGGACCTGAACGCCGGTTCGCCGGAGGCACGGCAGTTCAAGGCTGAGATGGCTCAGATAACGTGGCCGGATGATACGGAATTCGCCGAGATGTTGCTGGCTGGAGACCCCGAGGCCGAGACCGACTTCTACGAAACGTGGACCGACAAGCACACGACCCTGCGCGTGATGCAGAAGCACCCGGAGTACGCCGCCGTACGATATCAGGATGAGTACGTGGTGCCAGCGTCAACCACCAGCAAGCTGGTTGGGAAGAAGCTGCGGAGGTAGTTACCGGAAACCGAACTCGTCACACATGGGAACTATCGGATTCCGCGCCCGAGCAGCCGTGAGTGCGGAGGTGGCGGCATCGAATTCTTCGTCAGATTCAACCCAGACCTGACTGTCACCTTGCTTGAGCATCTGCATCAGCGTGGCGCGAATGTGCTCTCGGATTTCAAATTCCTTGGCACGCGCCTCGGCTTCCGGAACGTCGCCGGGCTTCGCGCGTTCGTCAAGCGCCGCCTCGATGGACGGGAAAACGTCAATGACTCGGTCGAAGATAATGTCGGTGGCGTTATCAACGGCGCAGTGGGAGATGGTGGCAGGTAGGAACGCTCGTCAAGTGGGTGTTGCAGTTATTCTCGGCGTGCCGACCGCAAGTGCTTGTTGAATGCTTTGATCATCTGCACAACATCAGCCTCGCTCAGGTCGGCACCACGCTTGACGATCAAGCGACGACCCACAAACATATACGGGGTCGTACCTCGGACAGTGGGGCCGGAGCGCTTGTTGGACTCCAGATACGCACGCTGCGCCGCTATGTCGCGTACTCCGGATGCCCCAAACACCTGCTTGGCCTGATGGTTGGTGAGGTGGCGAATATCCGTATTGAGAGTGGACGGGCCGTCTGCATGCACCACTAGCACTTCAACGGTCCGGCCATACAGCGACTTTTGCGTTGAGTACGGCATGCGAGCCAGTGCGGCTTCGCCTGGGAGACCAGAAGGAATAGCCAGCTCGGGAAGCAGTTGTTTGCGGCCAATGCGTTCCAGCATGTGCAGCACCTCCATGCTGAGACGGGTGTCCGCTTCGTGGAGATCGTTAAGGACGAGCTGCCCATCATCCAGTTGCTGGACGAGGAGAGTGGCGGCATCATGAATGCACTTGATCCCCTGTGCCATTAGGCTGGTGATCTGCTGTGCGATGCTGGTGATGTTGGAGTCGAGCGATGGTGTCATGGACTTGCAGTATGGTTGGTTGTGGTTGGAGAGGATTAAGACTTCCGTGCTGGCAAACACACTTAACGGTGTCTGGCGTCCACACTCGGATGCGACTGGTTGGGCGAATAGTTGGTACGCCACGGCTGTTGAACTCGGCTGCAATGGCGGTGTAGGCTGCCCACTTAGACGACTGTGGCTGCAGCATCTGCAACACTGAGCGTAATTCAATCAGCGCTGCAGATGTGCGCATCGCCATGGCCTGGCGACGGGCCACTGCTGCATTGCTGTAGTTGCGTGTCTTGCCACGTCTTCTGGATGTGGAAATGGTCGCGTAGTTAATGCGGCAGTAAGCCATAACCTGGTCATGTGTGAAATGTGGGTGGGCTACCCATCGACATTGTACCCCGGTCTGCCTGCAGATGTCCTCCAGCGCTTGCAGTACCTGCATTTGACTGGCCAGACGTGTGATGGTTGGGAGGTGAACAATGGCAGGGGTCAAAACGGCTGCGCAGTGTACTGCCTCAGCAATTACCTCCACATCGTGTACGGTTATACCGCGTCCGCCCACTGCGATGCGATGCTCGTAATCTCCAAATTTAGCAAACTCGCTTGGACGGGTCACGATAAGCAGGTGTTGTGTTGCGTCATCGCGGCCCGGAACCAACGGCGTATGTGATTCGAACCCCGCATGCGGAACCAGTTCTCGGACGCATGCTAATGCAGTCATAGCCGGATCGAGGCGCACGCCTTTAAATCCGCGCTTAAACGTGCCACCGCGCTTGATATCGTGTCTTTTGCACACACCATACCGAAGCTCCACGGCATGTGCAAGTCTGATGGATAGAATAACCTCGCTGACCTTGTGAGCACCGGGACGATTATTGTACGCCTTGACCAGTTCGGCCATGGTGACGGTGGATTCGGCGCAGCGTTGCGTATGCTGTTGAACGAACTGCTCAGTTGCGCGTGGCCTGACTCGAATGTGCATGGGCGAACAGTAGCAGAAGAACGCACGCTTGTCAAGTGGTCGGCAATTGCTTCCGCACCCGCATGATGAACTTTGGCCTTGCGAACATCGATATCATTATCGGAGCCGCGCAGCACGAACGGCACCGTGAACACTCTTCCAGACAGCTCGCTGAACCGCCCATCAGCCTCGGCCTGCTCGTAAAACTCAACCGCATCGTGCTTGGTGCAGGTGCTCACAACCGTAACCGGTACGGGCTGGGCTGGTGGGCGCACGTAACATCGGCGGATGCGACGCGGTCGTCCTCCTTGCCCGTATATGCGAACCTCGCCATCCTTGGGTGTGTTGCCGACGTACGGCCTCAACCACCCGTCTGCTGCCGCTGCTTCAACCGTGGTGTGGTAGATCATGCTGGAAGTCCTTGGGTGTGAGCGTAGCCCGGCCCGGTTTTCACCCCAAATAAAGTTAACAGACCGCCCTGACAGGTTATGCGTCCGTCGAAGTTCACACCGTCATTGCGAACCAAGTCCAGCCGCACATCATACCCGTCGACTGTGAGGCTGCGGGAGGCAATAAACGGGCGAGTATATAGCATAATGGGGTGTGAATTAAGTGGGTCATCTACCTCCGTGCTGGAGTCCGTCACGCCCGGCAGCTACGAGCTGGTTACAACGGGGTGATCGTCTAGTTACCGGCCAAGAAACACGTCCCAGCCGGGCCAACCCTTGTCCTTGTAGTGCATGTCTGGGTGGCTGGGGAGCTTCGGGTCAGTCATAGATACCCGACGATCAAGTGTGGCTGGTTTGTGCAGAGCCAGCTTGCACCGGTCCTCCGATAGAGGGAGCGCTCCGGCGAGCGCCGTTATGATGGCCAGTAGTTGCCAACCCTCATGCTCGGTGGGCTTACATACCACAATACAATTAAGAACGCCTCCGACCTAGCGCCTCGTAATGCCCGGAGGCAGCTCGGTGTAGCAGGCCTTGGACTCCATGGCCTTGGCTCGGCGAATGGCCTCATCGAGGCGGGGGTAAATGCGGTCGCGACATCCCTGCGCCACGGCCTTGCGCACCTCCACAATCAGCGTAATGAGCTTCTCGCGCAGGATCTGGTTGGACTCCAGCTGGATGTTATGCGTGATCAGGCAATCTGCCGCCCACACCCGTTCGCTCTTGCCGCCGTTGTCGGAGCGGATGAGCGTCTTGCTGACAAGGAGCAGTTCGCTGAACAGTTCCTGTTGCAGGGCTTCGATGCTCTTGCGCTGCCCACGAGGCGTTGGGTTTTCCGTATCTGCTCCAATGATCGTACCATCACCCCAGACGCGGATGTCGTCGTCCGTACCAGCACCGGGCTCCGGCGGGGCGTAGTACCGCTGCAGAAACTGCTGGCAGATGGTCATGTTGTTTGCGCCATCGGCCCCGGACAGGATGATACACCGGTCGATGACACCTCCTCCGACGCGGCGGCGCTCGATATGCAGGCCAAGACCATGACCACCGCAGGCGTCTCCGTGTGCCTTCAAGTCACCGTCATGGAGTTGCTTATCTTCAATAACCGGTTGATGCGTCCCCTTCCGGATAAGGGCGCGGATGGTGCGGACCCGGACAGCCTGTGCTTTGCTGGCAGCCCATGGTGCCTGGTTTTGCAGGAGGACCAGTGCGATGTTGTGTTGACGGTGATCCCGCGTAGTTTCAGGGATCAGTGTGAGTTGCATGGTGTTCAGTTTGTTTGGCTTCATTTGGTTTGTTTTAAGTGCCTCAATGTGATGGGTGTGTTATAGCAGTCAACAAGGAATGCACATGTAGTACCCTCATGCTCGGTGGGCTTACAGATCGCTCAAGTATCATAGCTCGGTGGAGGTGGCGGAAAGGTACTCGACGTACCATGAATCCAGCTTGATCACGGCAGCCGTGTGCAGGGCCTCAACATGGTGCACGAAAGCCTCGTCGTGGTATTGATGCGCGCGGTGGGCGATCTCGTGCGCGGCGAGCCTCAGCAGTTCAAAGAACAGCGTTTTCGGGTCGTAGGAGCGGGCGTGCAGCGGGTTGATCTGCAGGACGGATACTCCGTCAGCATTTTTGCTGTGGCAGGCCTCCATCTCCGGGTTCAGCGTCCAGCCGATAACCCACGACATATCATGCAGTACTGGGGCGTTGGCAGCAATGATGAGCTGGCAGCACCGCTTCCACAGGCGGGCGAGGCGGTTCTGGCGCTTACCCCATGCGTCGGGGCGGAGCCACTTGGGAAGCGTCAGGCGCGGGCCAAGGTCAACCACGAAGTCGTCCGAGTTGAATCCGGTCGTCATGACGGTGGTCTCTAGCTTCTTGCCATCCTTGGAGGTCTGGGCCGGTGCAGGAGTGACCATCATCGGCTTTATCGTCTCCATGAGGCGATTCAGTGTCTCGGGATCAATCACGCTCCGGTGAATGATGTGATCCAGGTTATCCGTGCCTCGGGCCGCAACTGCTTCGAGGACCGGTGGCTTCGGCTTGCCGAGGAATATGACCTGCCGTTCGACACTGGCCCGGTCGAAGGTCTTCTTGTCCACGCTCAGCTCGTAGATCAGCTCCTGAAAGCTCTGCCCCACGGTGTAGGCGAACCCATCCCGGTTCGCGGACAGCACGTCAACGGTCTTGCCAGTGATCTCGACCACGACCTGCATCTTGCTGGAGCCGATCCAGTGCTTGAACATCGTTACACCGTTGGCACGGATGATTGCGTATGGGCAGGCTTCTGGTGTGCGGCGCGTATACACTCGGCCCCACGGCATCTCGCGAACCAGCTTGCCACACTTGAATGGCGCGATCCGGGTGTCGTTCACGTAGACTGCTGCTGCAGCTTCGCAGGTCATAAGATAATCCTTGGCCTTTTGCACGAAGCGGTCATGGTTGAACTCATAGTCCTCGTGAAACATCACCGTGATCGACGTGCCGACATGTGGCGCATGGTCGCGTGTTATCGAGTACTGCAGGTGCTTGCCGTCCACCTGGATCGTACCAGTGCGGATGCAGTAAAACTCGTGTTGGAAAAGGATTATCTCTTTGGCCACCCCAAATCCACCGACTGCTCCGGCATCCTTTACCGACCCGCTGTAGGTTAGCAGGCCGTCCCGCACCACTTGCTCGGTCATGCCACGTCCGTTATCCGTGACCCGCAGTGTTCCGATGTCCGTAACGGTGATGCGAATCTCAGTTGCTCCGGCATCCACAGAATTCTGTACCACCTCGCGGATAATGGCTGTGTCCGGGTCGCCGTAGAAGCGCTTGACGGATTTGCTGAAGTGGGAGGCCGGAATGGAAACTTGGAGAAGCATGGGCGAACATTAGCAGAGAAATGAACGCCTGTCAAGTGGTTGTCCAGAGGTGTCAGTGTGTAGCGGACATACTCGTTGTCCTTTCATGCCACTCCCAGATTGAGAGTGCCAAGTTTTGTTTGCTTGGCATGGTTCGGCAGAAGACTTCGGCGCGTTGGGCGGCGGTGGCGGAGCGCAACGCTCCACACATTTGCTCAAACTCTATTGTTGCACTTCCACCTTCGGTGAAGAAAGGGATTTCGCGGTTGAATCCCAGAAGGATTAACAGTCGTCCGCTGTATTCTCGTGACTGCGCGTCTGTCAGCACCTTCTCCGCCTCGTGCATGGCATTGAGGTCGCAGAGGTAGTCGGGGAGGACGTCGATATCGTCAGAATACACGGCTGCGCCTTTTGGCGGTTGCCAGCCTTCACATTGGCCGTCTGGTTCAGACCATGTGAAACGTGTCCACCCACACGCCTCCGCTATCGCGATTCGTTGAGTTTCGGGGGTCATCGTGATGCCTCCCATTGTTCGCAGAGGGTGGTGAGAGTGCGAAGCGCAATCTTGCGTTCAGTTTTATCCTCCGCGCTGTCGTTATACCATGCAATCGCTTGCATCGCCGTCTTGAGACAGCGCAGGGAATTGGGCAGGAGCGTGCGGGAGGTGGCGATGAAGGCAACATCGTGTTCTGCGTCGTTAACTCTGCCGACAGTTGCAACGTGCGTTTCGGTGAGTGTATCTGATGCGACATTTTGCCGGACTCCAATCCAACCGGGAGGCCACTCGGCAGTAATGTATTGCGTCCACGGCCCCGGCGTTGCCTTCTTCGCTACTTCCAGCGCGGCGTCAATCTGTTGCAGCACGAGGGCGCAACGGTCGGTGATGTTTTTCATAGCGAGGTATGGTCAAGTAGTCGTTGTGAGATCGTTTTCATTTTTTCTTGGGTTGTGATCTGTGAGGTCTGAGTGATTCGAGCGTCGGCCACTCCTGTGCCAGCATCAGCTGTGTGCCGATAATATCGCGTTCGGTGGGTAGTGGCAAAGGTAGGTCATCCTCCGGTTCGACTGGTATTGGCACCGGGGTTGTCGGAATGGGAGTTTGAATGACGGGGGTCGGAACCGGAATCGCCGCCTCCGGGGTCGGAAGCGTCTGAGGCGCATCCTTTGGGAAGGTGCACACCTGCCAGATGATGGCAACCCAGCACGCACTGATGGACGAAACTTTGAAGACAGTGTGGTTCATGGTCTTACGATAGCACAGTCACGAGTTGCTGTCAAGTACTGCGAAGGTCTGGTACGCCAAAGCGGGTGCGCACCATCTCCCTAAACAGGATGGCGTTAAGGCCGTGGGTCGTCACGAATTCGTTAAGCCAGCGGTTGTACTCGTCCCGGACCCGGAAGGCCTGCGCCCGCTCCGCTTCCGTTGAAATGAGTGGCAGATTAACCACGCAGGCTCGCTGCACGTAGGTGGTCTCACGCATGCGCTTGATCGTCGGTCGACGCACGAAAGGTGAGATGAGGAGCTGGCTGACGTGGGCGGCGTTCTCGCGGGTGAGTGGATTGGTGCTGGGCTTGCTGTGCGGGTATGTGCGCTGGTGATGAGCAATAGCTGCCACCACCACCTGCCGTTGGATGCTTTCATGCAGCTCGCGCGTCTCGGTTGCCATTCGCATTGTGGTTGGCGGGTGCAGGCAGATGGTGCGGAGTCCGTGGACAAATCCAACCGTACGTTCCGTACCAAAAAGTTGCATGGTAACATACCCGAGCATAATGGGATCACCATATGCTGCGGCCACATCTTGGAACCGGAACCTCACATGCACTTGCGTGTTGTTCGTGATGGTGGTGCGGACGATGAAGGACTGCTCGGCTGCGCCAAGGAAGGTGATCAGTTGTTGCTGAGTAACCTCGGTTTCGAGATACCGGCGGCACTTGGCTTCATTTTCCGGACCGATGGTGACGCGGCGGCGTGGCTCGGTCAGTCCCAGTACCTTGCAGGCATCTCCGGTAGCTTTTTTGTCGCCATTTATAGCTTCTTCCATGCTTCCATGAATAGGTTGGAGCTTGATGCACAGCGCGCGAAGGATAATGTTGCGTAGCGTGTCTCGCGTGGTGATCCACGGGCGGTCGGCGGGCTTGGTGGCACATGTGGCAAGCATGGCCACGGCGAGGTTATGGGCGCGGGCCTTCCGGCGTCCACCGCATGGGTTGTGGTCGTCTTCGGGGTAGAAGGTCATTTCCAGCCACCCCCTTTAAGCTGTACCGCATGCTTACCATCGATAGTGGCTTGAAACATTGCCTCGAATGGGTACGCTTCCTGCATGATACTGAAGAATGCTGCAGCATCTGCCTGCTTCTCGAAGACGGCAGCGTGATACATGCATACCTCGGTGACTGGGCGTTTGAGTCCACCGAGCTCATGAGAGAGGTAGATGAAGTGCGCGAGTGTGAGAAACTCACTCATAAAGACCCTCCTCAAGGCTGGGTTGCCTCATTCTAATGAAGGCCAGGCACCTGCTTAAGGCCGAGGCCTTCCTGACCGCGTTGAAGGAGGCGATCGTAGCGTCATTCGCGTGGCCGAGCTCCATCAGAAGATACCCTGTCAGTTGTTTCTGTTCAAACTCAGAAAGACCCTTCTCCCACGTCAGACACGCGTCGACGGAAGAGGCATAGTCCAGCAGTTCCACGGCAGTTGTCCCGGTCTTGTCGTCGGGCTTGGCGTAGATCCACGTATCATCGTTGTTCTGGTAAAGAGTGGTCTTAACCCTGTCGAAGCCTGGAACCAGTATTGTGGCAATTGCTACGTTGACTTTGTGCTTGTTCATAGAATTATTGGGTGAGCAGGGTGATATGCGCCTCATCCGCAGCGGCGAGGTCTTTGTTTCGTGTTTTCATTGTCGATACAATAACAGAAGAACGAACGCTTGTCAAGTTGCGTTCCTACGAGTATGAGTCGCAAAAATCAGATATCCCCGACAATGAAGCCGTTCCAAGTGTCTGGCTGGGCCGTTGGCGACCACTGCGAAGCGGCGCATGAAATCACCGCTGGCAGCGAGGGTGTATGCGCCGAAGGGACGCCGTTCAAAGTTCTCGGACTGAGCGGAAATGCACTGCATCCAATTGCGGTATGTAAGCGCGCCGACCCATATTGGGTGATCGCGGTGTCGGTTCGGGACATTCGGCCCGTTACGAGTACCCGCAACCGCAACCGCACCGTCGCCCTGATCAACAAGCGCCTATTCCCAATGGGCTTCCGGTATACCGGCATGTTCCCCGCCACGCCCCGCACGAGGGGCAAGTTCATCCGCTGGTACGGCACGCGCTGCCTGTACATTGATAGCGCGAACATGGGTGGTCGCAACATCATCGGCGTGTTCAAGTTGACGCCCAAGCAGAAGCGCCTCTGGCTGAAGGATAAAGCTACGCTGGTACCGCCCGGTCACTGCGCCCCGTGCGCAGGAGATCGTGAGCAGATCGGTGGGAAGCAGTTTCTCCAACTCCACGTCGGACCGATTACGGAGAAACGATTGCTGGAAGTAATCAAGTTCGCCACGGCTCGTCATACAACTTGACAAGCGTTCGTTGCTGTGCTAACGTTCCTCCATGACCACACTCCATTACGCTCCCAGCGCTGAGCGCGCCAACATTGGATGCAAGCCTCTTGGACGCGGGGCCGTTCCCAGTCCGACCATACAGGAGGAGGTTCGCCTGCATAAGCTTTACGTGGCCGACATGGCCGCACTGCCTCCTGCGAATACGCCGGAGAACGCCCGCCAACACCGCAGTGTTCTGATGCGTCATAACCCCGGTCTGGCGCAGACCTTCCGTGAACTCGGCCTTATCTAATGCACCTATGAACACACTCGCCTCCCGCTGTCAAGCCACCTGCGTTACCACTACCTTTGACCCACGGACTCATATACTGGCAGGCGTCCTACGCGGTGGTCGCTGGCAGATGTCGGTTAGCATAGTCTCCTCCACCAATGCAGTAATCGTTAGCCGTGATCGCTTGTTCAATCATCTGATCACCGCACGCAATCTTGCAATGCAGCCATACAGCACACTGCTCATCGACGGCTTGCATCCTTTGACTGTTGGTCCAAGCCGGTGCCGGTTCATCATATATGGGGCTGGCTTCAATTTCTCGCATTACCATTCGACGAGAGGCCGTGGTCCGTGGAAGGAAGTCACGCAGCAGCAGTTTGCGAACCGCGCCATGGGCGTCATCATCACAACCTCGAACAGCTGATGGATTATTTCTCATCTGACTTTCATATCGGCCATGCCAGGGTCATGATTGGGATTGTGCGCCGTTTGCCACCATCAGGGACCATGATGAGACCATTATCGAGCGCGTGAACGCCTTGGGGCCGAAGGCACGGCTTTTCTTTCTCGGCGATATGACACTCAAGAGCGGACGGCAGTACCTCATCGACCTTATCGCCCGGTTCAAGGTGGAGTTGCACATGATTTGGGGCAATCACGATGATGCGCTGAGGAAACTCTATATCGGCCACCCGGAGCTCTTCCCGAACATCAAGTCTGCGCATGATGTGCTCTACCTCCGCATCAACAAGCAGAAGATTTTCATGAGCCACTACTCGCACCGTTCGTGGAGGTCCCAGCATCATGGCTCGTGGCACCTCTTTGGGCACAGCCACGGAAAGCTCGACTCGCAACCGCACGGCAAATCGTTTGACGTCGGCCTGAACTCACACAGTTACCACCCAATTAGCCTCGGCCAGGTCGAGTCCATAATGTCGGCTCGGAACGTGGAGAGCTTTGACCACGGCGTGCGTGATCCTCAACCAACTCAACCAATTCAACCATGAACACCAAGCACTTCTTCATCATCACCGCAGTTCTCGTCCTCCTCGTCGGGTTTTATACCCTCTGCATCAACCACGTTCCGGCCAACTCGGTCGGTGTGCAGTTCGACGCCATCTCTGGCGAGATCGCCACGCAGCCACACCCCGGCTTCTACGTGACCCATCCGTTCGTGAAGGCAACGTCCGTTTCCACGCTCGCCATGTCCGTCCACGTTCCCAGCAACGCCAAGGTGATCAATACCAAGGTGGTCCGGCTGCGTCCGGATAAGGTGCTGGAGTTCGTCCGGATTCAAGGGTTCAGTTATGACCTCGGACGCGGATTGGGAGAACTGCTCATGGGGTACGCGTTCTCCGGGCAGCAGTTCTCATTTCTCGAAATCATACAGGAGGGCGGGCTTGAAAGCTTCGGTAAGTAAGCTCGCCATTTGCGCGCTGGCCGTGTGGATGTGGGTGGCGACGTTATACCTCACACCGTCCGTGCGCATTTCGTGGCTGGCAGCGGCTGAAATTGTGCGTTATTACCACATCCACCTGGTTGCTATCTGGCCATTGGTTATCACCTTACAGGCAGTCATACTTGTCGCACTATTTAGCATTTTGTCATTGGCAGCGCATTCTTTCCACATCAACACCAACACCAACACCAACCATCGTAAATGAACATCGTCAACTGGCTCAAGGGCCGTTACCGCACGCACTCGCAGGCCGTCATCGTGTCCTGCTTTTACAACCCGACCAACTCGCCGTACCGCCTCGCTGCCTTCAATCGCTGGTATGAGACCATCAAGCACATGCCGCACAGAATCGCGGAGTGTCTGATTGGCGGTCAGGCCGAGTCGCAGCTGCCGGATACGGAGTCCATTATCAAGATTCGGACGCCGAGCCTGCTCTGGCACAAGGAAGCTTTGCTCAACCGTTTGATCAAGGCTCTGCCGGATAAGTTCCGTTACGTGTTTTGGGTTGATGCCGACGTCATCTTTCTCAACCCCAGGTGGGTGACCGATTCCGTGCGCCTGCTTCAGACCGGCACAGCCATCCTGCAGCCGTTCGAGTACTGCACGCACATGGAAAAGGGTCAGGAGACGGTTGACAGGCTGATGCTGATGTCCCGGCATGAGGAACTGAATAGCGTAAGATTCTACGAACACGACCTGCCGAGCACCCCGGTGCCTGGTACCATGCGAACGTGGCGCAGCTTCGGTTCCAACTACGGAAACGGTCGGTCCTGGCGCAACAACTACGACCAACATGGTCATGTTGGCTTTGCATGGGCCGCGCGTCGTGAGGTACTGGACCGAATCCCGCTCTTCGACAAGGGGCTTATCGGCGGGGCCGACCACGTTATCGCCCACGCTGCCGCCGGTCACATTCCTCATGCCTGCATCCGCCGGGCGTTCGCCGATGACATCGAAGCCGTGGTCAAGTGGTCCTATGAATTCCGTGATGCGTGTACGGCCTTCTCAGCCTCTAGCGGTCGCCGGGTTGGCTTCGTGGAGGGGGACCTGCTCCACATCTGGCATGGTGATCTCAAGGATCGGCAGTACGCGCAACGGATCAAGGAGTTTACCGGTATGACCAAGAACGTTCATGCGCGTGATGTCAATGGCCTCTTCGTTACAAACGACCCGGTCACACAAGCCTACACGCATTCGTACTTCCAGAAGCGCGACGTTATTCGCAGCAGACCGGACGCCGTTGCCTTCGGAGCCGGGGCGCTTGTGGGAGCCGCAATCGAGCACCCCATGCACCCAGCGCCTCCGGCCCCTGGTCACGGCGGAGACTTCGGTGGCGGCGGAGCCGGTGACTCAGACGGAGACGCGCCACAGGCAACCGCAACCGATGTTGGCAACTTCTCTTAGTATATGACCAACCCCAATGATAGTGCAGTCCCATTCGTTGATAATGCCGGTCCGAAGGACGGCGTTGAATACGGGTTCACCAAGCGAGAAGCTATTGCCAAAGGGATAATGGAAGCGATGATGATTAACCAGCCAATCGACATGTCTGCGCTCCATATGGCCGCAACCGCCGTGGCCAGAACGGATGCACTCATAGCCGCCCTCAACGTTGAGGACGTTGAGGACGTTGAGGATGAGGAGGCCGAGCCACTAACTGCTGACTGACGCCAACAGATTACGTATTTACGCTATGCTTTCACTTGCCGATATTCTCCTTAGTGGCGGGTCTCCCGTCCGCGCACGAACCTCCGCTCAGCCCGCGTGGCGTTCCCGGCTGGCCGAGGCCGTGCAGACGCGGCGTCCCATCCAGTTCTCGTTTGATGAGGCGCGGGTGCTCACCCGCATTCTGGAACAGTACGATGCCGACCCGTTCAAAGGCGGGCCAACCGACTTCATGCAGGCAGACGACATGGCCATCATTGGTCTGAAGACACTGGAGGCCGGAGGCTCGGATGGATCATCCACGCATGAAGAACCGGCGCAGCCTGCCGCCAGAGCTGCTTCTGGCCTAATCAGCGTGGAGAACGCCATTGTCGCCCCGTCTGCCACACCCGGTGGACACGAGGACATTCCGGCCTCCGTGATTTCAACCCTTGCCGTTTTGCACTCGGACGACGAGGCCAGGCCCGTTACCGAGATTCCCGACGCCAAGCCGCCGGTGGCACGCGTTCCAGCGCAGCATCGCGCCCCGGCTCCGCCAGCAGGCGAAGGGCCAATTCCGAGTGGGCTTCCGAAACCCGGCCTCTCCCCCGAAGACGAGGCTGAAGTGATTGAAAGCCTGCGGCTGGACCGGGAGCAGGCCATCCAGCGTACCCTGATGGAGCGCATGGGCGGTGGTAGTGCACGTGTCAACCTGCAGGAGGCTGCCGCATTCGCCGAGTCCACATCGGACGGCGTACCACACCCAGTGGACTTTGTGCGCAAGTTTCGCAAGAGCAAACAAAAGCTGACAGAGGGGAACCATTCGCAACGCGGAGGTGGAGCCACGCCGCCTCGTCGCCGCCCCACCGGAGGCTCCAATGTGCTTGACGTGCCCGGAGCCAGCACGACGCCCGCCAACACGGCGGCATTGGTGCAGAGGGCACAGGAAAGAGCCGGAGCGCTTGGGTTTGATGATCCGGAAGATCGCCCACGCTTCTAATGACGCCGTCACGCTTCATCAGTCTGGTTAGTATTGATGAGGCCGTTATGCCTCCAAGGTCGGCGCTCGATGCACAGTACGCATCGTCCAATGCCGAGCACGGGTGGCAAACTGCCACGGTGTGGATGGATCGAGGCGGAATCCTGCGCGTTGATAGTACGACGCCAAACGGACCAGATCGACAAACAGGTTTGCGCGCAAGCGTGAATTTATGGCCGGAGACAAAGCAGATCGATCCCGGTTATCGAAATCGACCCACCGGCAACACTGTCTCACCGGCCATGCACCAACTCGTGGCTGCGCTTTTGAAGGCCGGATGGGTTGACGCTACATGGAGCATTCGTGGTGAAACCATCAGTTATTACCTTGGCGGCACGTACTCTTATCGAGCCAACCCGCTTGCGCCGAGCTTAGCAGACTGGCATAAGGTTATCCGATTTGATGCCACCACCATAAACCTTCAGTTGTTTCACGGCACGTCCAGTCTTGAACTTCCGGCAATTCTGCAAAATGGCATGCGCTCGCTCGGGAGCCGTGGTGGAACTGGGCAAGCCAGTGTGAACACTCGTTTACGTGCTGACTGGAACAAGGAACACACCTATTTGGCTACGAAACTGGAAGGAGCCTGGGGATATGCAAAGCACCGGGCGCTAGATATGTGGCGCAAGACCAACCGGAGTGGTTACGAATACGGGCAGTACCGGGAATGGGAACAGTGGGAGGTGCAGCCCGTGGTTCTTATTGTTACCGTACCAGACATGTCGCGGTTGCGCGCTGATGATGACATCATCATCACGGCCATTAAGAAGCGAGCTGAGGCGCTCTGGGGAAAGATGTCGGCGGAGGCACGGGAGGATCAGAAGGCAATGATGCGGCAGTGGTTTCCGAAGCACGCGGGGTTTCAGATCAAGGAAAATGATATGTCAGCATGGTATTGGGTTATGACGGATGCTGGTATGCAGACAGTTATGGACTCAATGCCTATGGAAAGGCTGGCAGCTGCTTGGAAAGCATCGATTCGGCGCAACGATCAAGTAGCATACGCTGGAGTCATTCCGCCAAGTCATCTGAAGGTGATGGATCTTCGCGACGTTACCACAAAGCGTTCCGTCTGACATGATCGAGGTGCTCACCGGATCCCCACGCATGGTCCACAATGCGTACCTCGACCTGCTCATCGCGACCAAATGCGGACCATGCAGCGACGGTGAGTCGTGGGTGGCGGTGTTACGCGACGACATGATCATCATCGCCGTCAGCAGTGGGTTCCCCGGAGATAACGAGTTCATCGTCGCCGCTGTCCGAAACGGCCAGATCGTTACACCGCTGCCGGGCGCATTGGTACAGCTCGCGCGAATGATGCCGACCGTGCACGCGAGCGCACCGGACTTGACACCGGAGATGCAGAAGGCGCTCCGGGTGGTGCACAGGCACCTGAAAGCTGGCGTCTGAAGGGATTAAAAGAAAGGACTACGTCTAACCCTACGTATTCACATGAACGCCAAGACCATCGAACGCCTCGCTGAGGAAGCCAAGAACCCGGACGAACTCCTCCGCAAGCTTTGCGAGGACATCAATCTGACCAACGGTCAGAAGGTGTACACCGTGCACGGCATGGGGCAATCGTCCGTCATTGGCACCTTCCAAGGCCTGACCAACGGCGGTATGGCCAAGGTGAAGAACCCAACCGGCACGTACACCGTCGCCGCGCACCTCGTCTTCCCCAAGCGCTAAGGTATGGGCAAGACTCTGGTAGAAATGCTGCTCGAGGCTCCGATGGAGACGCACCCGTCCGCATTCGAGTCTGGTAAAGTATTCGTGATCATGGATACAGCTGATGGGCGGTACATTACGCGTGGCACCGGAACGGCCCAGCTGGTGAGAACCCTGCCACAGCCGGAGCGTGCGACATTGTACCCGGACTTGCATGGTGCAATTACCGGAGCACGCATTGCACAGAACCGCGACGCAAACCTCGGCGAGCTTCTTATCTGCCCGGTACAACTACACGTCGGCAGTCCGGTAAAGTCGATTCAGCGGAAATAACTCTATGAGGCCGCGCGCCTTCATGGGGATGGTGGAATCACCAGAGGTGTGGTACCACGGGCGCACAACACAGTCCACAGCCTTTGACCTGGAACGCACCGGACAAGGAAACGATCAAGAAGGGCCTGGGTTTTACTTCACCAGCGACTTGGCTGATGCTCGCGGGTACGCGTGGCCAGACGGCATTGTTATAACGGCAGAACTCACGCCACGCAGGCTGGTTAGTTCTGCCAGCCGTGCGCACATTACTGATCTAATTAAGGCGGCTCCAGAGCTCGAAATGAAGCTTGCAGACTGGGACGAGAACCCGGATGCAGCCATGCGCGCAGCGGTTGCCAGCTGCGTCGAAGATGAATACCCGTACCAGCAGGTTTGGGTATCCTTCTACCGATATAATCCAGCGGAGTACCTGCGGGAGATGGTTAAGCTTGGGTTTGACGGGCACGAGGCCACATGGTTGTCCTCAGGAGTGCGGCACATGATCGTTTATAACCCCGCATGCATCAAAGTGCTCTCTATGGAGCGGCACACTTCATAGTCATGAACCTTCTTCAAACCATCCGATCACTGGCTCCGCTGCTGGCATCAGTTGCGCAGGCAGAATATGATGCATGGGAGGTTGATGCGGGTGGCATGGACCCGGAAATTGGTGAGGGTGGAATTTGCGACCGCGTCGCCGACGCCATGGGTACCGTTCTGGCGCAGCACGGTATCGACGTTACGGAGGGCGGGCAGGATGGCGACGACCACGCCTTCTTGTACGCTTACAATGAGACTGAGGCCGTGGAAGTCGATATTCCGCCGGGCGTTTATGAAACCGGCAGTGGGTACAGCTGGAAGAAGCGCCTCGGCGTCACCATTGGTGCGGACGATGTGATGATCAATCCGGTTCGCCGCGAGGACATTCTAGGCGAGTCCGTCGACTCGACGGGCTTCAACATTGAAAGAGTTTTTCTTAATCGCATTGGGCCAATGGAGTTATATGTCGTGCGTGATCCGGAGTTTACCGGAAGCAAAATCGACATGGGTATGGCAGACCAGCATAACATCATTGGGTTTGTTCGGTTAATTCTCTGGAATAAGGGGCAAGTGGATGTAGATAAAATTTGGACCCATCCGGACTACCGGCGGAGAGGCATCGGCACCGCGCTCATGAATCGAGTACGTGCAGACCACCACAATATTGCCCTACCAATTGTGACGCGGATGGGTGCACCGTTCTTTCGCAGCCTCGGAATGGTGAGTGAAGCCTTGACACCTACGCAGTTTATGCAGATGGTTGAGGCTAATTGTTAGCATGAGCAACCTTACCCCTGTTCCATTCGTTTATCGTGCCACCGTTACCGGCGTCCACGACGGAGACACGGTGACCATCACCATCGACCTCGGATTCGACACCGCGCTGGTGGGCAAGGCCGTACGGCTTGCGGGCATCAACGCCCCGGAGCTGCGCACGCCAGCCGGTAAAGCCGCTCAACAGTGGCTTTGCAGCCGTCTGGTTGGCAAGGTCATCACACTGCAAAGCTTCAAGGACAAGACCGAGAAGTATGGTCGCATTCTCGGCGACATCTGGCTGGACGGCGTCCACATCAACGAGGAAATTGTATCCGCCGGACATGCCGTGGTCTGGAATGGCAAGGGCGTTCGTCCTGTTTAACCGCTATGACGCCCGCCCGATTCATGGTGCTGCTCGAGAAAGAATCCAATCAAATGCTTTCGACTTTAGTCGCTCAAGATCAGAGCGAACGAAAATCCTATCAGGCTTTCGTAAAGACTAAAGCGAATGGCGATTGGCAGAAGGGTGCTCAGATGTATGCTAAGTTGCGTAATAGAGACGCCGATGACATCTTTGGCGAGAAGGATCGTTTGCAAAAATTCATTGGAGTGAAGTTTGATTTCGAAACATTCACTCCAGATGACTGGAACAATTACTGGCTCCTGGCTCAGCACTGCGATCATGATAGGCAATTTCAACAAAAAGCCTTGAATGCGATTGTCAAATACATAGGCAAAGAAAGTGGAGAATTCAAGTATCTGAGCGATCGAATCAGTTGCGGATTGAATGGAACACAAAAATACGGAACACAGGATATCTGTGATAAAGACTCTCGATGAGCAGTGGGAGCGGATCATCTAGCTCGGGTGGCGGAAGCTGGGGTGGCGGAAGCTTCGGCGGTAGGGGAGCCGGAGGGTCTGATTAGCGTTCCTTCACGCAATGACACCCGAACAAAACGAGGAACGCCGCTGGATGATCGCCAATCTGCGCCAGCACTTTCCTGGCGCGACCATCGAGATTCCAGAGGACGGCCTGATGACCATCAACGGGGAGCCACTGCCTATTGATCGGGCCGACCGAGTGTTTGCTACCAATCGTGCTTCCATGGCTAAGGAGGATATGCTCACCGCCCTTATCCCGGAGGTTGCTGGTTTTTTGACGGAGCAGAATGATGAAGTGCAACGGGCCGCGCGTTTGCGAATGATTCGCACATCAATGCCGGAGCCAAAGCTGCTGGAACGATCTCCGGAGGAACAGCTGCTGGTGAAGTCCGGCATGGAGCTTGCGCGGAATCCGGACGGCACCCCAGCGATGGTGAACGGGATGCCGGTGCTAGTACCAGCGGGTATGGGAACAAACCCGAACGTCCACAAGAGCCTCGCTTTGTTGCAGGAGGACAACAAGGACATGATGCCGGAGACGCGCATTCATAAGCTGGTTGGGGTGTCCGACATGTCCTTGCTCATCGACACGGATAAGACGGATGAAGAGCTTATTGCGGACGGAATTCCCGTAACCAGCATCGGGTATGGTACACTCAAGGTGGACGGCAAGGAGAAGGTGCTGGAGGCCGAAGTTATCAATGAACAGCGGGAGGGGCTGCTGCGCGGACGCCCGGATAATGAGGACAGCCCGGCCACGGTTGGAGGGGTGCGCCTTGGATGAGCGGACGCCATATGTGCGGTTTCGGACGCTGCTGGATCAACGCCGAACTCTTATTGTGCGGAAGAGTGATTGGCTCAGTTCAGCCCAATGGGCTTGGTGTTCATGCGACCGGTGAGTGGTAACCCCGGCGGCTTGACGTTACCGTTCTTCTTCGCCGCCTTGATATCTGCAGCCGTTTGCAAGGCGTGTTCCACCTTCCCCTGTAGGGAGCGATCCTTGTCTGGCAGGAGCACGAGGCTTACCTTCAGGTTGAAAAGCTTGTCGGCCATGGCGTCCGTAACCGGGCGCTTGTCCATCTTTTCCATGAGGTTCACGATCTTCTTCCGGATGTCGGACTCCGCCTTCGTGTAGCTGTGGGGGCGTCCTTCCCGCAGCCAGTCGTGCGCCAGTTCCTTCAGTCCTTCCTTGTAGAGCGCCGCCATGATGACCTGCTCCGGAGCGGTAACCGGGCGTACCTCGCCCAGCGTGATGGTGGGTGGGCGTCCGTTATGTGGGTCAATGATGAGGCGACCCTCGTCCTCAACCCACTGCACGACCAGAATGGACGCGTTATCGAATGGTCCGAGCATTTCCTTAACCACACCAGGCCCATGGACCTTGTGAACGATGAGAGAACCAATAATGCGTGGAGGCTGATTAGGCTTGTTCATAAAGTTTGTTGATAGGGATGCCGGTGTTGACTTCCACCTGCACCGCTCGATCATCCCACAATTCGATCATCCCGAAGTCTTTGATGTTGGTGACTTCGAGGGCCACGCCAATGTGCTCCATACACCACTTCTCAATTGGCGTTCGCGCATCTGCAACCCCACCACCAATCAATGCCGCCCCATGTCCGTGAACCCGTGCTGTGAACACCTTAACCGTCTTGCCAGCCGCTAACCACTTCTTCACGCGGTTCAGCATAGGCACCACTGGCGCACCAATATGATCTATGCCCCTCCAATTATCATAGTGCGCAAGCGTGCCGTCAAGGTCCACGCCAATCCAACCGCTTGATCCGCTCATTCGTGCCCGGCTTCCTTGCAAAGGCGTGTAATCAGCTCAATGGCGTGATCAACCGTCTCGCACTTTTCACAATCCTCGTCGTTGACTATGATATCGAACGTATCCTCGCAGGCCATAGCCAACTCGACTGCATCGAGGCTGTCCACACCGAGATCATCGATGAACTTTTTATCTCCGGTGATTTGGTCGATATCGACATGCAGTTGGTCTTGAATGAGGTCTTTGAGCTGTTGTTCAATGCTTTCCATAAAGAGTTGATTATGTACGCGGGAGGGTGACTTCGTGCTTCTGGTGCTGGTATTTCCCTGCGCGCTGAGCGTAGGAGGTCTGGCAGGTATCACCCTTGAAGAATAAGAGCTGCGTGACGCCTTCGTCGGCGTAGATGCGGCAGTCCGCCGGGCTAGCGTTGCTGAACTCCAGCGTTAGGTGCCCCTCCCACCCCGGTTCGGCTGGTGTGACGTTGCAAATGAGACCTGCACGAGCGTATGTGCTTTTGCCAATGGCAACAACGATGACGTCGGCTGGTACCTTCATGTGCTCAAGGGCCACGCCAAGTCCATAAGAATGTCCCGGCAGGATGAAGTAACGGGAGCCGTCCTCGTCCCTATGTAACTTAGCGGGTTCCAGGTTTGCCGGGTTGAATCGCTTTGGGTCTACCACGGAACCGGGGACGTGCCGGAAGATGCGGAAGTCGCTAGGTGAGAGTCGCAGGTCGTATCCGAAGCTGGTTACGCCATAACTGATGACCTTGCGTAGTGGTCGGTCTGATGCGACGTGCACCTCCCGGATGTGATTTGGTTCGAACGGGTCAAAGATGTTGTAGCCGTGCTCGCGCAGCCAGTGGTCGTTGTAGATCATTGGTGAAATGTGGGTCGTCGTGTGCTACGGAGACTGGCGAGTTCGTGCTTCCACCACTCCCGCAGCACAATCGCCCGGTTTTCTGGAATGCCGTCTCCGTCGCCGATATGGTGCGTTTGCCCGCCGTAGTGAGCATCTAGAAGGTCGTGTAGCATTTCCCGCAGTTGCTCTGGCGTGGACGGGGCCGGTATTGAGTGGGGTAGTCCCATGCTGTGAGGAACGCAGGTTGCGTGTACTCAGCTACATGTTGTTCTAGATGCTTGCGCATCTACTTATCCACGTGCCTGATCCACTTGAACCGTCCCGCCCATGGCTGGGAGATACCCAGCTTGCTCCATACCAGATCAATGCTGGTTCCGGCGGAATTTATCAGCTGCCCGTGGATGACCAGCTGGTTCTGCGTGTTTCCTGTGCCGCGTCCGGGAATAATGGCACCGCAATCCGGCTGATAGTGGACTGGGGCGACGGCAGCACCTCCGGGGCCGAAAGTTCGGTGCGCCGCGTGGAACAGTTCGTCCACAATTACCCTCGGTCCGCACCATATCGGATCGCCGTCCGCGCCATCAACTCGGACGGTGTTACCTCCCGATCCAACCTTCCTGGCGAGGTTCCAAATCCGTTAGCATGCTTCAGTCTGACCGTAATTGATCGACAGTCGGTTATTCCACCAGCGACGGCGCGATGGGTTGGCCTTGGGCTACCCGGCACCACACTTGGCTCCGGCATTGCTGCAGTGCAGGAAGTGCTACTGCCCGTTACCACCACGCTGACTGGAGCAGCCACCGCAGGGCAGCGATCCATTTCTGTAGCATCCATGGTAGACCAGTTCGTGTCAGAGTCCATTGCGTATATCTCTCAGGTCGGTCGAGCTCCAAGCATCGGGCGCGTTACCAAGACGATTGGTTCCACAGTATACCTGGATGCTGCGCTGTTGGACAGTTACACCGTGGCCGGAGCAACCGTGGAGCTGCGTCGCAGTGTGCTGATAACGAGTAGCGGCCATGTGGAACTGCCTCCGTCTAACTGGGTGTTCCCAAAGTCCGAAGATGTGACATTGGTGCGTTCCTCCATTCGAATGTTACTGGCTACGAAGCGCGGGGAACGCGTTATGCGACCGACGACTGGCAGCAACCTGCACCGCATTCCGTTTGAACAAAACGATGTGACATCTGGTAATGCGCTGCGGCAGGAGGTGGCGGACGTTATTCGGTTGCAGGAGCCGCGCGCCACCGTGCGCGGCGTGAAAACGAGTCGCAAGGATAATGATGTTCAGGTTTCTGCAGTGATCAGCCTGGCCGGGTCGCCGGACCAGTTTGACGTAACCTTCATGATGACGCCCACCCGATGACGCCGTCCACATTCATGCGGCTGATAGAAGCGGAGGATCATGGTGACGTAAACATTCGTACATTGTTTGAAGCAGTAAAACCTCCAGAGGGTGATGTTCGTCTCGACGCAGACGAGCCTGCACCCTCAATGTTTTGGCTGTCTCCCACAGGAGAAGTGATCCATGTAAAAGGTGGTCATGATCACAATTCCAAAGCGCAGGAAATGCTAGGAGACGGAACCTCCTATGCAGATGCAGTAGATAAACTAAAGTCTAAAGGTTACGCAAGAGGGAGGCGGGAGGGAGATACAACTTATTACGAACTAGCCAGTGGCGCACACCGTGACTTGAGTTCTTCTCAGCGCCGCACAATGGAAAATATGGCGGCAGATCACTCTCTTCGCGTTACGAGAGACAAACAACAATGGGGTGAAAAAGATTTGTTTGATTATCGTAGGCAAAAACAATGATACCGTCCACATTCATGCGGCTGATAGAAGCGGAGGAAACGTACTCTTATGACTACGTGTGCAATCACATAGTCAGGTGTGGCACAGATGGCGCTCACGACGAAGACGAGGATGATGATGACGTAAGCATTCCCGGCGTGGGCCGAGACTGTCAGTTTGTGCTGCGGTACGTCCCTGTATCGTCTCTCCGTTGCGACCTGTCAGACACGGCAGACGGTCGCATGCTGGTGCAGAAGTATAAGGGGTGGTTGGATCATGGAAATGCTCCAGCGGTCGTTCTCGGTCATGATAACGTTGTGATGGACGGACGGCATCGTGTACTAGCTGCGCGCGCTGCGGGGAAGTCACATATTAACGCTTTCGTTCCAATGAAATGAGTGTCTCACCACAATTTGCATCAACGCGCATTAGCCAACCTGGCACTCCACTGGAGCATTTTGCGCCGTGGTCTCCGCCGGTTTACGGAGTATCCGTGGAGAAGCTGTACACGGTGGTGCAGTCTGATATCGGGCGACCGGACGCCATTGCCGAGCGCGTGTGGGAGCGGTCTGACCTCTGGTGGGTAATTTTGCACTACAACGGCGTTGCAGACGCGTTTACCCTGCAACCTGGGGACCGCCTGCTCATTCCGTCATTAAGTGTGGTGGAGGATACCTTGCTCCAGATGCAAACGCGTGGCCCGTCTATCGGGTTGGACATGGACGACACAGACGTTCCGTTGTTGCCGCTGCAGGTGCCTAGCCCGGTGCAGCCGCTGACGCTCCTCCTACCTGCTCCGCTGGATGAACGCGTGCCGGTTTCCATGTCCGGCGTCCTCACGTTTACGGTACCAGCGGCGGAGGCAGCCCATTATCAGCTGCAGGTCAGCCTCGACCCGGCGTTTGATACCATTTACCTGAGCCGTACGACCATGATTTCTGCTTCCGGATGGGAGTACTTGGGCAGTGCGGTGTGGACAGCGTTCCCGTCCGGAGCCGGTGGGATTACTGCCGGGCAAACACAGGTGCGCCTCACTATTTCCGACCTCGGCCTGCCGCGCGCATACGTGCGATGGCGCGCGTGGTTGGCAGAACTCGATCAACCATGGCAAATTCTCTAACACCACTGACATTCATTGATCTGCTGGAAGCGCGCCTTACGCTTCTCCCGTGGAACGTTATGAGCGCGGACGCGAAACAATACCCGGACTGGAAGGACGCTGCAGCATGCACTGCCTGCCGCAAATGGCTGGAGCAGCGCGGTGTTCACCGTCTGCCACTCTCAATGCAGCGAGATGCGCGTAATAAGCTGGTAATCACGCGCAGTCAATCAGCAGGAGTGCGGGCCACATACTTTCGGCGATATCGTGATGGCGAGTGGGTTCCTAAAGATCATTTCGATGCGCCAAGCATAGAAGCAGCAGCGCTCCACGCATCTGAAAATGGGTACGAGTTTCTGTGTTCCGAACCGAACAGTATGCACTTATGAATGAACAGCTTCAGAACTTTGCCCGCGCCGCCGGAGCCGTCTATCATGGTGACGGCATGGGACTCCACCATTTCAAGGAACTGAGCACGAACAGCAACTTTAGCCTGCGCATTCCACCTGCCGCGTCGCGCGAGTGCATCACGTCCGACAAGATTTTGGTACGTGCACAAGAAGTGCGCCGTTCCTATGGTAAACCGGAACCAGAAGCTGTGACAGAAGCTGCAAAGAGCCTGCGTGTCCAATGTGGCAACGGGAACATGGTGAACGGGTGGTATGATAGACTAAGTCGCAACTGGATTGTACAGGTAAAGGATGACGAGGAAACACAGATTGGAGACGCGGAATACTCTGGCAGCCGTGGCAGTTTTGAAAACTCCATGCAGCGTCTGATTGATCAAAACGGTGGGCGCGTATGCGAGACAACCGGTACGGCCAGCGTTGGTGCAGGCAGCACGGTGACGGCGGAGGCTGTGCTGAAACGCGCCTGTGAAGTGCGGAAGTCTTACGGGGAACCAGAACCAGTAACTGAAGCTGCATCATCGTTTCTGCCAGTACACCTGGCTATTCGTCATTTATATCCGGAACCCAAATGGTCACAAGGCAACTGTGCCACGCTGGCGTTTGGTGTGTATCAGTATTTGCAGCAGGCGGGTAAGTCCGCCTCCGTGTGGGTTAATGCGGCTGGCGACCACGCCTTTGCAAAGTGTGGGCGAGACACTTTTGATGCTGATCCGCACTCGTTGCAGGATACTGCGCCAGCAGCTAACATTACGCAGCTTACTCCAGATGAGATACGAACACGTTACCAGATGCGCGTGAATCTGGCACTGGCTAAGCGTATTGCGCGTGACTTGCACGATGCTGTTGCTCTCGGGGAGACGACGGGTACGGCCAGCGTTGGGGCTGGCAGCACGGCACGTACGCGCAAGAGATTTGATCTCGCACGACTCCGACAGCGGCGTGACCCGGAAGGCCTGGAGGATCACGATCTGCCCATTGATTTGATTGAGAGCATCGCGGAGATTCCATCCACGGATGATGCGGACGAACCGAGTGGTTACATGCTCGATGGTAATGACTTAATCGCACTTCAACAGACGGTATCTGGAGAAGCAGCCGACTCCGAGGTACAATCCTGGCTGGAGGAATGCGGCCTGATTGCAGACGGGCAGGTCACACCACACGGTCAGAGAATCCTTGACGGAAATGCGGCGCACTGATGGCTCACATACCTGCCGTTGCCTTGCTAACCATTTGTAATCCACCCCGCAGTCCGTCAGTCATCGTGTATTTCTTTTCCCACTAATCCTTTATGAATCCATCATCCGTCGTCGTCCACAAGCGTTCAGGGTCCAGCCAGCCATTCGATCTCACCAAGCTCCGTCGCGGCATTGAGGCTGCGTTTGCTGACCGGAAGATCATCCCCAACGGAGAACTGATCAAGATTGAAGCCGACATGCTGCTAGCAATGTCGGCGTCAGACGTGACGCACGTGGATGAGCTGCGCAACCGGGTAATGGGTAGGCTGGTGGGTCTTGGCCTTGACGAGGTGGCGCGAGCTTATCAGGACGGGTCCGTTATCTCCCGCGCCCGGCGGGAGTCGCAGCGCTCGCAGGAGGCGCAGGAGGCTGGACGGTGGCAGCGCGTGCTGTCCACGGCAGGTGTGCATCCGTTCGATACCGTGAAGTGGCGCACGACTGACGCCGTCATCACCAAGCCCAACGGCTCCATTGCCTTTGAGCAACGCGGCGTGGAAGTGCCGGAGTTCTGGAGCCAGCAGACGGTCAACATCGTCGCGGACAAGTTTTTCCGCATGGTCAACGGCGTCCGCGAGAATTCAGCCCGGCAGATGTTCCTTCGGGTCGTCAACGTTCTGGTGACGTGGGCAGACGATCAGCAGTACTTCAGCACGATTGCAGATCGCGAGGTGTACCGGGATGAACTGCTCACACTCCTGCTGCTGCAGTACGGCGCATTCAATAGCCCTGTGTGGTTCAACCTTGGCGTTCCCGGCAGGCGGCAGGCGGCGTCGGCCTGCTTTATCAGCTCAGTGGAGGACAACCTCGATGCCATTCTCGATTTTCAGAAGGCAGAGGTGCGCATATTCGCAGGTGGGTCTGGTAGCGGGTTCAACGTTTCGAGCCTGCGTAGCTCGTGGGAGACAATCGAGGCCGGTGCGTACACCAGCGGTCCGCTGGCATGGATGGAGGCTGGTGACAAGTTCGCCAAGGCCATGAAGTCTGGTGGTGGTACGCGCAATGCGGCAAAGATGGTGGTGATGGACGCCGGACACCCTGATATTTTGAAGACGCGCGACGGACGTCCAGGCTTCATTCCGTGCAAGGCAGTGGAGGAGAAGCGGGCGCATCGGCTGATCGCCGCCGGAGACCCGTCTGGGTACGATGATCCGAACTCTGCTTACAAGTGGGTCAGCTTCCAGAATGCCAACCACTCGGTGCGCGCCAATGATGAGTTCATGACGTCAGTGAAGCGGGACCTGGCCTGGCCGCTGAAAGATCGGTACGGCAACTTGGTCGCCACGCATAAGGCGCGAGAGATTTGGGATGCCATCTCCGAAGCGGCATGGGTCTGTGGTGATCCAGGCATGCAGTTCGAGACCACGATCAACTCATGGCACACCACGCCGGTTACCGGTCCGATTCGCGCCAGTAATCCATGCAGCGAGTTTCTGCACTGCGACGACACGGCGTGCAATCTTGCCGCCCTCAACCTGGTCAAGTTCTTCGACTTCGGCAGTTCGGGCAAGGCCGTCTTTGATGCCGTGAAGTATCAGCACTGCGTCCGGGTGCTTACGACCGCCCAGAGTGCCATCATCGCCAAGGCTGCCTATCCGACCGCCAAGATCGAGGCCAACTCACACGCCCTTCGCCCCATCGGCCTGAACTACGGAAATCTCGGCGCACTGCTCATGCAGCTCGGGCTTGCCTATGACTCTGACGCGGGCCGCAATGTGGCTGCCCGTCTCGCCAGCTTGATGACTGCTGGGGCATATCTCACCTCGGCTCGGATCGCCGCTCGTACTGCACCGTTCCCCGAGTTTGCCAAGAACCGGGAACCCATGCTGGCTATCATGCAGAGGCATCGCGAGGCGGATGCGCTCATTAACACCGACAACGTTATGGATAACCGTGCAGACAGTGGTGAACTGTGGGATGAGACTATCCGCATGGGTGAACGCCATGGGTACAACATCTCGCAGGCCACGCTGCAGGCTCCACTCGGCACCATTTCCTTCCTCATGGGTATGGATACGACTGGAATTGAACCTGCGTATGCCCTGATTGCATACAAGACTATGGTTGGCGGCGGCGCGGAGAAGCTGGTGTGCGGCTCCGTGCGTGCAGGCCTGCGGGCGCTCGGTTATCAGAACGACGGCATCACTCGTATCTGCAACCACCTGACAGCCACCGGCACCATGGTTGACTCCGAGCTGGATATCAAGGACTTGCCCGTCTTCGATACGGCGGCGGAGTCCGGCGGTCGTTGTATCAGCCCGGACGGCCACATGTTAATGATGGCAGCCATCCAACCGCTCATCACCTGCGCGCAGAGCAAGACCGTTAACCTTCCCAATTCGGTCACGCCGAAGGAAATCGGCGACATCTACATGCGCGCATGGGAGCTCGGCATCAAGTGCATCGCCCTGTACCGTGACGGCTGCAAGGCCAGTCAGCCAATGTCCACCAAGAAGGAAGCGCCGAAATCGGTGGAGAAACTGGCGCACGGGAGCATCGAGCGTCTACGTGAGATTGGTATTGTTCCGGACGATGAATCGGCACGTCCGGTTGACCAACTGAACCTCGCGCCGATCAACAAGCGCCGCCGCCTCCCCATTGACTGCACGGCTAAGCGCCATCGCTTCGACATCTCCGGCCACAAGGGATACATCATCGTCTCAGAATACGCCGATGGTGCGCCTGGCGAGGTGTTCATGGAACTTGGCAAGGAGGGTAGCACAATGAGCGGGTTGTTGGACGGGTTCACCAAGCTGCTGTCTCTTTCCCTGCAGTATGGGACGCCGTTGGAGAAGCTTATCAGCGGCTTTGCCGGGATGAGGTTTGAACCGTGCGGCATCACAGACAATGCCGCCATCCGCAGCACATCCAGCATCTTCGACTACCTTGTCCGTTGGCTGGCGCAACACTACCTGACCGGTGAAGGACAGCCGCATCAGGCACCACCAGCACCACCCGCTGCATCTGCAGCGCGCCATGTTGACGTGGATGCTCCACCGTGTTCCTCGTGCGGCTCAATGACGCAGAGGAATGGGAGATGCTACGTGTGCATCATTTGTGGTACTTCGAGCGGGTGCAGCTAATTTACCGTAACGTTGCAGGCTACTTGTTAGCATGACACCACGCGCCTTTCTCAGGTTGGTTGAAACCGACGTAACACCATCGTTCTTCATTACCGGCAACCACCCAACACGAGAAGTTGATCCGGCGGACTGCGGTGGAGAGCCTATGTGGGTGGTTCACTTTCCGCGAGGTTTCGAGACGCTGGACGTGGCGGTGATCGGCCACGGTCTGTGCGATGCAGATGTCATTGATGCTGCCATGGAATTCCTGAATGCGGAACATCCTGAATCGCTTACGGCGGAGGAGCGAGATGCGGCATTCCCAGATGAACACGGAATCGCGGTGACGCCTCCGTTGCGCTCGAAGAAGGCGTGGGAGCCAACACCTGCGCAAACTGCTGCGAATGATGATGAAATGCGCGCCAACGGCTCCTTCCAGGAGGGCCGTCGCAAACCCGTTGCAGAGCGCAACGGAGACATTCACCGCATGAGTTTTGCAAAAAGCGAAACCGAGGCCCGCTGCTCCTGTGGATGGCACAAGAAGTACGCCAATGCCGGTCCGAACTGGCGCGGTAAGGCGCAGAGCGAACACATACCAAACCGCATTGGGCATATGGCAGAGTCGGAGTCCAGCCAGGAACTCAGCTACGAAGAAACACTGTACCGTGGCGACGAGCAGGCAGAAGTTAAGGTGGTAATTACAGCCACATACTACGGGGCCGAGGCTGGAATGCCGCAGTCGTATGCAAGTGGTGGCTCACCTCCGGACGCCGCCCGCGTTGACTTTGATAGCATCCGCGCATTCAAGGTAGACGGCTCGCACGAGAAGGTTGAGCTTGATGATGATGAGCTTGCCGCTGCTGAAGCCCGGCTTTCCACAATGGCGGAAGGCGGGTTTGTGGTTGACCTCGGAGCGGACGACCGCGACTAACGCCCGCTGGCCACGGAGTACTTCAAATGTGGGAAGGTTCGGGTAAATCGTTACTTATCACCCGGTCTTCCAATACCGGATAACTGTCTTGTCCACATTTCATTTTTCGAGCGTTGGACTGCTGATGATACTTTCCGCCGCTCCGTTTGTAGATGTGCAGTATCATGGTTAACGCCGATTCGCGAAGGCCTTGGTTTGTGCCTCCGCTTTCTCAAGCTCCGCAATATCCTTAGCAGATGCCCCGCGCCACCCGGCAAAGTTCACATTGACGCGGGTGCCAGAAATCTGGAACTCGACCCGGTTTGCACCACTTGGTTGATGTTGTGGGTTATGAAGGTAGAATCGTGTTGCCATAATTGAAGATTAGCACACGAGCGGACGTTTGTCAAGTTTATTTGCGACTGCACGGTCTGGCAGTGCTCGCAGAGTCTAGTTATTGCCACAATCAATTATTATGCCAACTAGAATCGCTCCCGGTGTTTACGTTCAGGAAAACGACTTCAGCAACTACGTGGCGGGCACGCAGACCACCCCGTGTGGTCTTGTTGGCACGGCGCGCAAGGGTCCGCTGAATGTTCCAACTATCTGCACGAGTGGGAATCAGTTTTCTAGTATCTTCGGCATGCCGACCGTGAACCACTACGCCGTGATTGCGGCATCGAACTACCTGCAGTACGGCAACTCGTTGGTCTTCGTTCGCGTCGCCCGGCAGTACGTGGAGAACTCGGCCACGCTCAGTGCAGAACTGGCAGCAGACGGCACATCCGTCACTGTAGATACTGGACACCTCTTTGCGGAGATTATTACCTCTGGTAACTACGGCTACGTTCGCATTTCACAGTCCGGCAAGCGTACCACACAAAACGTGCTGGTTACCAATGCTACAAGCACCACGCTGACACTCGCGTCCGGAGCACTCGACACGTACGATGCAGGCGTGGCCACCATTGCCCGTGCCGAAGCTGCTAACGCGGCGGCGAATGCTGAGGTGACGCTGTTGGGTCGCCGCGCAAGCGCTGTTTCCAGCCTCGTTTCCGTGCAGGCCATCGACCCCGGACAGTGGGGCAACTTCGGTACCAGTGCAGGCCTCGAGGTGGTCGTTGAAGACGGAGGACAGTTCTCCAACATCGACCCGTCCACTGGTCTGGCGTACCAAAGTTCCGGCGGCACCACCCTGCAGGGTGTTATGCCCAGTCAGCCATCGGTGGATACGAAGAAAGACCTGCGTGCGTTGACGGGCATGGTGTCAGGGGAAACGCGTGGCGTCAACCGCGATTCAATCCTGAACTCGGTTCTGTCAGTTTCCAAATCCGGCAGCAACTGCACGGCGGCGCTCGCCCTGTACGGCGGCGTCGCGCACGGATTGTCCGTGGGGGATATCTTTGACATTGTCGGCACCACCAGCGCCACCAATGATATTGAAGGTGCCGAGGTTACGGCGCTCGTGGCAGCCGGAGTTTACCAGGTTGAAACGGCCACGGTGGTTGCGGCTGGCGGTATCACTGGCAACGGCACGGTTACCATTGTCATCACTTCAGCATCGCTCACTGCGCCGATCACGCTGACCCCAACAATGACGACTGGCGTGCAGACCACTGCCACGCTGATTGCTACGGCGGTTGCGGCTGCCATCAACGGCAACGCCACGCTGGCAGCCCTGTTCACGGCGGCAGGCGTCGCAGCTACCGTTGTCCTGACTGCTGATGCCTACCGGGATCACGATAAGACGCTGAACATCAGCATTGCCAACGGGACCGCCACCGGCATTACCACGGCTGCCACCAGCGCGATGACGACCGTTGGATACGCAGCCAACTCCCGCGTGACGTACGTGAATGCAAGCGGCGCAACCGTGGCTCCGGAGACCGGTGAAGCTGCAACGGCCACGGCAGAGAACGTTGGAGGTGAACACTACGCTGTGATCTACCGTTACAATGGTACTGCATGGGTGGCCATGGGCGTCCACACCAAGCGCGTCCGAGTGTTTTATCAGGGTCGTCAGGTGGAAATCTTCGACAACCTCATCGGCTACGATGCTACTTCCCCGTACTTCTGGGAGACCGTCATCGGTACGCAGGCAGACCCAGTTAGCAAGTACATCACGGTTACTTATACTGGCAGCGGCGAACAGCCCATCAACTCCTACAACCGAACAAAGAACCCGAACAATCCGCGTTACCTGTTTGGGCAGAACACGGTGGTTAGGCTGACGGACAGCAGCGGCGCATCGACCTCGACGCTCTCCAATGCATCCGGTCAGGATGGTGAGAACCCGTCCGCGTCGGACTACATTGGCACCATCGATGGGTCCACGTACACCGGCCTCCAGCACTTCCGCAAGGTCGAGCAGTTCGAAATCAGTATCCTCGCCGTTCCGTCCGTGACTGATGCCTCCGTTATTACCGAACTCCTTGCCGTCTGTGAAAAACGGCACGACTGCCTTGGTATTGTCGATCCTCCGATGGCCCTCAGCCCGCAGGAAGTGACCGACTGGCACAACGGAGCCGGTGCCTACACCGGAAGTCACTCGGCCTTTGTCAGCAACTGTGCTGCCCTGTTCTACCCATGGGTTAAGGTGTTCGAACCGACGCTTCAGCGTCAGATGTGGATGCCGCCCACCGTGTTCATTCCCGGCATCATCGCCCGTTCGGACGGTCTCAAGGATGAATGGTGGGCTCCCGCAGGCATCGTGCGCGGCAAGGTGAACAACGCCATTGCCGTCGAGTATCAGGTCACCGAAGGTGACGTGGATGGGTTCTACGGTCCTGGCAACGGTAACGCAGTTAACCCGATCATGAACTTCGCCCGTGACGGCATTACAGTCTGGGGTCAGCGCACCATGCAGCGCACGTCCACGGCGCTGGATCGCATCAACGTTCGCCGCCTGATGTTCAGCATCGAGAAGAACGTGGCAAACGCCAGCCGTGTCCTTGCCTTCGATCAGGATGATACCATTCTGTGGGGTCAGCTCCGCTCACTCATCGAGCCATACCTGCAGCAGTTAACCGGACGCCGAGCACTGGAAGCGTATGTGGTCACATGCGACGAGACCACAAACACGCCGCAGATGCGCAATAACAATGAAGTCGGGGCACGCATTGTCGTCATCCCGGTGAAGTCAGCCGAGAAGATCTTCCTAGACTTCGTGATCGTACCATCCGGTGCATCGGTGACCGAGTTTGTGGTGGCTAACCCGACCTAGTCGAGCGTTCCTTAGTTACTGCTCGACATCTCGAGCCGTTCTTTGAATTTCTGGGCGCGTAATGGTCTCGATTGAGGAGACAACGTTGCTGCTGCATGCCGAGGATGACCCGTTGGCCTCGCTAAAACCTCAGGTCAAAACACAATAGGCACTAACGCCATTGATGACAACGCTGGAAGCGTTGCCGATGCCGATGCGATCCTCGCACGGTTCGGCTTCGTTGAAAGTGAAGTTGCCGTAGCCTAGCTACCCGTCCCTCCACAGACTCCGCTATGTGGCAGGGGCGACGACAGCGGAATAACAGTCTGGGTTCTGACAATAATCCAGTGGTGGAAGTGCGGCTGGAAACAGTCGCCCCTTGCCGGAAACGGCGAAGCATGTGATTCAGCAGCAGCAGAGACTTTTCAAGACAGGGGTTCGACTCCCCTCGCGTCCACTTTCAACGTCCCCGGCGGTTCCGGCGACCACGCCGTGCAGCCCATGTGCTGAGCGGCTTGCCAATACCGGGGGACTTCCAAACAAGCAACAAACTAAAATTCATGTTCATTCTCCAACTGAATCCAATGACGGCGAACTACGAGAGCCTCGTGGCCGTGGCGTGCGCAGAAACAGTCGATGCGCTGCGAGCCCTGGTCGAGTCCGAGCGCGTCGAACCATACACCGACGAAGACGGCTCGAATATGTGCGGCGGTCGGCTGTGCAAGAGCTTCCGTAAGGGCGGGCCGCTCGAATACCTGAACCCTCCCGACCGCGAAGCGTGCATCGTCGATGTCGGAACACCTGACGATTGGGCGCGAAATGCTCGCGAGCAATTCAATCGACAGGTGTTGTCGCTGCCTTTTGCGGGCGGCGGGGGTTCGATTCCCCTCGCGTCCACTTTCAACGTCCCCGGCGGTTCCGGGAACCACGCTGTGCAACCCAGGTGCTGAGCGGCTTGCCAACACCGAAGTAAGTGGTGGTTGCACCGACTAACGCGAGTGCGAGGATTTTAACGCTGATAATGGAGATTCCGGTCAGGATTTCGAAGTATTGGTGCATGCTTAGAGTTTGATACCGTCAACCTCGTCTACAACGGCAAGAACCTCGCCCTCCATGAACTTGCCAATGATGTCGAGGCCGTCGCCGAATTTCTGCCTGGCGAGCACGGCAACGATCTGCTTGTCGACATGGCCAGCAGTGATGCCAGCGTACCCGAACTCCACCATCTGCTTGGCCTTGGCCATGCAGTACTGGTCACGGGAAACCACCAGTTCATTGCCATCGAGTTTAATCTTGATTTGTTGCATGTGTTGACGTTAGCAGATGGAACGCTGCTTGTCAAGTTCCACTAGAAGAATTGGGAAGGCAAGAAGCTGTGCTTCACGTTTGGAGGCTAAGTATCAGCACACAACCTCACACCAATACATCATATGAGCGCCGTTTCCCACTTCGCAGGTTCTTCACTCCTCCATCAGGGCGGCAACTACGAGCCGCAACGCAAGGCCAACTTCGCCGTAGTCATCTACGGCCTGGCAGATACGGATACGCTCGTTCTCAGCCTTGCCAAGGCCACCATTCCTGATGTTCAGATTGTCGAGGGCAAGATCAAGTACTTCAATGAGACGATGAAGTATGCCGGTTCGGTGTCGCCGTTCCCGGACGGTGAGCTGTCGTTCACCGACTACATCGATCGTTCCACGCTTACCACGCTCAGCAAGTGGATGAAGCAGGTTTGGAACCCGGCCACCGGTGCCATCGGGTGGGCATCCACCTACAAGAAGACCGGCGACATCATGCTCCTGCCTCCGGGTATGCCTGCTAACACGCCAGGTGCCGTGAGCAGCACGGCGTATAATCAGCGCGTGTGGCGGCTCGGTGGCGTCTGGATCAAGGGTCTCAAGTATGACCCGCTCGACCATTCAGACGACGGCTCCACTCCGGCCATGGTGAATGTGACGCTCTGCGTGGATCGCTGCATTCCGGCCTTCATGGAGTAATGGTCGACTGGGACTCCAACGCTGACGGCTCGTCCTCACATCCGGACTGTCCGCTTTGCGGCAGGCAAACCGAGTTGCGGACAGTTCGTCATGTAGAGAAGCACGTCTGCCACCGTTGTCGCAAGATGTGGTCTGTTACAATGGACAATAGTACCAAGCACGGTCTGAAGAAGCTTCGCGAAGACCAAGTTCCAGCTCCGTCAGAGAACATTGGCACCCGCATCCAGCTGGCCATGCAAGCAGCAGGCCTTTGTGAAATTGACTCCGGGGAGGGCAAGGACCGGTTCTGGGCTACCGGTGAACGGAAGCGAGCCAAGCATGTCACCTCTGCTGTGGTCCGCCGGGCCATCAAGAATCTCTTCGCACATTCGTCCATCAAGCCAGTGGCTATTCAGGTTACCCGGCGCAACAATACTATTCACGTCATCGTCATGAAACCAACCATACAGGCCGAGGCCGCGCACATTACCAGCAACATCCTTAACCTGCTGGAGGGTCGCGGGCTGCACCGGGACGCTGCCTTCACGGCACTGGCGACGAGAATCACGCATGCTCGCAAGATGGCTCGTGGTGGGTTTGGAGATGATGCACCCCTGGTTGCGGCACAGATTGAACTGCGCCAATACCTGTCCGGGAAGCAAATTGACATTCACTCGGACCCTGAGGTCATCGAACTGCTGGAGAACTCCCGCAGCAAGCACATTATTAGCACGTATGGCGGTTGGCGGCGTCTAGCGATGCATAACGGTGCAACACGGTTTGAAGGAGACAAGGATATTGCCAACGCTTTCAATGCTAAAGGTCGAGCCGTTGGCGAGTGGGGTGGAGACGTCGGGTGGGTAACCATGATCTCCAAGTCCGTCGCGGACTGGCTGAGGTCCCCAAAGATTGGCGAGGGGCGCAGTGATGCTCCGTTCAGGGTTGGAGACCGTGTTGTGCGGGACGGTGGGGATGAGGGCACGGTCAAGCGCATGATCAAGAATGGTGACGAAGCCATGGACTGGATTTGCGAGGTGCGCTTCGACAACGGCAGCTACGACACGGTTGGGCAGCATTACCTCACCAAGGCCGAACCAGCTGACCAAACCAGACTATGTGGTACGCACGGGTGGCAAGGCAACAGGGCGTGGCACCACGACTTCACCACCAACCGCAAGGTGTGGTCACCAAAGCTTGGGGAGGGTGATGGTCGCCAAGGATTTGATGTTCCCTACGACCATGGTTCCGAGGAGGTCGACTTCCAGTGTTTCAAGTGCAAGAAGCCGTTTCACGCACCGTGGAACTGGGACCCGGCGCAGTATCCATCATGCCCGCACTGCCGGTCTGGGGACGTTGGCGAGGTGCACCCGGTCGCAAGCGTCGGTCCGGAACAACGCCACCGCCGCCCGGTAGCTGAAGGAGGCGACCTGCATGAGGGTCGCTTCAGTTACAATGTTGGCGACGTGGTCAAAGGGCCGTTCGGCAATGCCGAGATTCTTCGCATTGACCCGCCGACCATGAAGAACTTCAACGGTGCGATTCATTGCAGGCAGCTCGACGAGTTCAACGAGGAAATCAAGCCTGGGTTCGAGTTCGAGTCCAACACATTTCAGTTTCACGGCCATGCAGACACGGGTCACGCAAAGCGGCTCTCGCAGCACACGGGCGGGACATGGCCAGCCAATGAGTCCCTTGCCGACCGCATCCTTAAGGGCAGCCTCCGGGAATGTGAGGAGTTGATTGACGAATTGGAAGCGCGCGGATGCGGCGAATACCGTGATGCCGGGCTCGGCGTACTGCAGAAGGTGCAGGGCGACGGTGCGCAGCGCATCACGTACGACCCGAAGACCGGGCAGTTCACCAGCAACATCTGGGGTCGAGAGGCTGATGTGTGGATGGACGAGTCTGAAGACAAGATGCTGCTTGCAGATCTGCTGAAGCAGACAGGGCACTACAGTCAGCCGTATCCGGGCGGCGGAATACAGGTGTTCCATCAACCTGGCACAACCGGCGGCGACCGCCGATACTGGCACTTGAAGGATGCGCATGTCGTCGGCACGTTATCCGGTCCGTCCATTCATGTGATGCCGCACCCTCTTCGTGAGAACTGCGTCCGTACGCCGATCACGGCCACCACATCGAATCTTGGACGTTATATTGCATCTTGCTGCATTGCCAAGGTGAAAAAGCTCAAACCCGGCAAGAAGTCAACGGTCAAGGGGATCGATGATTGCAAGCTGAAGGTGACGAATCTGCAGAAAAAGGGCGCAACGGGCGCTGCGACCTACCGGGTCGAGCCAGTATAACACCAAACACCAAACACACCATGAGACCATACAACTTCATCAGCATAACGGAGGGCGATGACTTCAACCCGAGACCCGGAGAATCCGTTCGTGTAACCTCGACTGGCAGCGTGTCCGATGAGTCATGGTGGCGTGTGGATGGCACACTGAGTCGCGCACGTGTTGCTGGCACGGTAACGCTGCATCATGGCGGTGGTATGGAGTATGCGTCGGATGACGGCTCTGTTCTGGATCAAGAGGCATACGACACACTGGTCGATATCATGGGTGATGCTGACCCGTCATGGCACGGGCAGGAGGAATAGCCAATGCCGATCTACGGCGCACCAGGTGAAGAAACAAACAGTGGCCTGTACTCGCAGGCTGAGTACGATTACTCGTTGATCATGGCTTTCTTCAACGACCTGAACCGCGTCCTGTCTCCGCAGGGTCGCAACGGAGGAGATACTGACCCGATGCACAGCGCCGCCTTGATCGGGCGAAACTCCTTGGATATCCGCTTCATGCCCAAGTTTTGCACCGTACCGGCTGTGACGGCGCTGTTTGCCGAGCTGGAGAATGAGGCTGGTGATCAAGCCGAGATCGAGCTGCCGTTCCCGGCAGGTGAACCAGAAACGGTCACGACCCGCACGGCAGCATGGCTGGCTGAGTTTCATGCTGCTGTGACGACACAGCTGGCAGCACTACGCATGCCGATTCGACTGGCCGTTATTCGACCAACTGTTCACACCATCGCACCGGTAGGTCTGGTGCCGTCAGAGTGGGTTGCAGCCTAGTTATCACCATGATCGTCACTCAATCCTTCAGCAAGCACCTTCCCGTTGCGGACGGTACCATCTTCGACATGATCGGCGCACCGCCCGCAGGACTGCAGGTGACGCTAGCCAACATGGACGATTCGGCCACCATGGTGTACAAATTCCAGTCTTCAGATGACGGTGTTACATGGACGGACATTGCACTCCCCATTGATAATGATGGCGGCACGGCTGCCGTGTTCAGCATCGTGGCCGGTGGTACGCCGCACGCCCTGCGCATCGCCCCGGCCCACCCCCGCGTCCGCATGGTGGCGCGCGGCGACCTCAACGCCGAAATCGGGCTTATGTGGTGCAAGGTCACAGACTTTGACGTTCCTCCTTCCGTAAACCTCATCTTCTAGTCGAACCTTATGAAACTGAAACCGAACACCATGAAACCGAACACCATGAAACCGAACACGCTGGCCGAACGGTTGTTGCAATCGTGCGGTCGTCGAGTCACCGAAACCAAACGTGGTCGCAATCCCGGTGTTCCGGCAGACATGGATGTTTGCACGTTCAATGCAGATACAGATTGCTTTGAAGACGGCAACGGAACCGCCGACATTATGGGGTTTATGCTGCGCACGAAGCAGGGTGATCCAATTATCGATGAAGAAGATGAAGGTGAATATGGGTATGGCATTTACGAGCAGCTGGCCGTCGCACAGGCAAAACTGCCTGCTCATCCGGGCGCAGATATCGTCGCCATTGACGATATCAGGAAGTGGTAGTGAGTTTCATGAACCCATTTCAATTCATCTCCCTCATTGATCCGGATGCCACACGCGTGGAGGAGGCGTTCATGTACGCCGTCATCTCCGCTCCGGACTTTGAAACGCTGCTGGAGCAGTATCCGGAGCGTGCCGTGGAGGCCCGTCGTCTGTATGAAAGCGTTCAGGCGGCTCAACGTAGCGTCTCCCGCCTGCAGGCCAGCGTTCGCCGCCAGTGCCCGCCAGAGCTGCACCGGTTTCTGACTGAGGCTGCCGTCATCTCCGACCGCGCCCGCAAGAACTGCACCCCGCAGCTCATTGAATGCATAGTACTTGCCGGAGTCGAAGCTACCCGGTTGACCGAGTCCATGCAGATTAGTGCTTACGACGACCGGATGGCCCGTGCAGCATGTGCCAGGTTGCATGAAGAGCTGGCCGTGGATGCTGAAGACCAGTTGAAGATGATTGGCAAGGCCAAGGGTGGAGCCACTCATGGCGGTGATACGCTCGGAGCCGAGCTGGCCAAGGAGCATGACACTTTTGTTCGGGCACTCGAGAAGGAGTTCAAGTTTAAGGCTCACCACTGGGAACCGGTGCGCGAAGGCGTGATGGTTTTCCTCGATCAGGAAGCCGTGGACGCCTTGACGCGTGGCCTAACCTACAATGCCGTCTTGCAGCGCATCACCGGGGAGCTCGGGTACCTGATGGTTCAGCGCGGAGGAGCTCCGGATGACCTCGGCGGATTCGGTGAGTCACTTAGCAAGTGGATGTTCATCAAGTGTCCGCATGAGCTGGAGGACACCAACGACGCCAAGGCCTCTGCCAAGATTGGCAAGGATCGGGAGAAGGCGGCACAGAAGCTCCTCAAGGAAATCGAAAAACTTACTGACTAATGGCTGACAACGTTCACATTCGAAAGGGTAACGGGTTCTTTTACGCGGTACCAACACAGCAGACTCACAAAACTGTGGCTCGTGCAGGTTCGCACGCCACACTCCGCCGCAAGTTGATTCAGGCTGGACATGTTATCATTCCAGAGCCAGAGCCAGACACGATGGCAGAGGCCATGACGCCCACCACATTTACTACGTTAACTGAAACCGGTATCTGGCCCGACAGCCCGACCGGCACCACGCTGCGGTCCGACCTGTACCAAAAAGCATGGACGCTGGCAAAGGCACAACCGGACTTCAATGCCTTCTGCACCATGATGGCATCACAGCTTGACGTGCGCTATCACAACCTCGACTCGGAAATTCAGCGCCAGTTGCGTGATATGTTTCAAGACGCCCGACGCCAATGAACCCACGCCGATTCACATCGCTAACCGAAGCGGACCAATCTGTGCGGTTTGACTGCGACGCTCGCGCTGAGGTGTGGGTGACCATGGGAGACTTGGAAGATGACGGAGCTATTCAGAAGCTAAAGGCGTCTGCCTTGCCCGTAGAGGCCAAGATTATCGTTGCCAAGCGCCGTGCACTGGAAATGGCTCGACACGAGCTGGAGAATGTGCATGGAGTGACCATTACGGCAGACCTGAGCTTGTCCAACATTAACGTGGATCGGGTCGACTGGGTGGCGCTGGTCAGCCCATACGAGGACTAACGAACGCTTCGGTTGCGCGCCCGTTGACATCGCTGACAGATCTGTCCCTTCTTTTTCACATCTGCGCCACATGGAGCACACTTCCAGACAGTGATCTTATCTGGTACAACCACCGGGCACCGATCCATTACAACCCACTCGAACCGCGTCATGCTTGAGGTTGCAGTACGACACGAAGTAACCGTAACCACGTTCGAGCAGCCATCAGTATGCGACGTAATCGTGTGTGGCGTAATCGTGACCATTGCTTAGGCCGCTTGCCGAGGCGCGAAGAACGCCTTGGCACTGAATGCAGGGACCAGATTGTTCTCCAGCAACCATGCGAGGTTCATGCTGGCATCACGCGGGGAGATACGCTTGCAATTCCAGAACATCCTGGCGTCGAGCTGCACCCACCCTGCCCCCTCACAGCGCCAGAACGAATTCTCATCACCCTGCCGGATGTGAACCATATCCCCGACGCTTGTGGAGCGCGTGCGGATGTTCTTCTGATCGCGCAGCCAGCAGTTCGGGCCGTCATGGTGGTTGGTCTGGCAGAATATCACCTCGAGAGCATCGGCAATTGACAGACCATGCAGCGTTGCCACGTCGCGCTGCGGGTTATCAGCGGTGTGGTCGGGCTTGGTGATCATCCATAGGGCCGGGAACTGATACTCACCAACCACGCCTGCCGGACGCTCCGGGTCGTGTGGGTGAATAACGGTTACGGTAATGTCGATGTTGCTGAGGATGGTTTCAGGTGTCATGCCCAAACGTTAGCAGCTCAGCCGCCGCCTGTCAAGTTTGATAGAAGTCGACGTCCGGGACGTGCAGGTGGTGCAGAACCCACGGGTTGATGTTGAGCCACTCGCCGTTGTTGTCAGCAACGAACCGGAGCAGGCTGATGGAGGGCAAGGTCATTATGGTAAACTGCCCGGTGTAGCCACGATAGAGCATGTCACGCATGTTCATTCCACCCTGCCGTATCCAGTGTGCTGCGACACATCCGCGAACCTCCCTGCCCACTTCCAGCAGCTTGCGAATGTTGTGAATAGCTCTGCAGCGCTTTTTCCAGTAGCGCTTTTGCTCGGGCGTGTCGGGTGCGGGGTCGGTGGTATGCATAGGCTGCCACACTAGCAGAATGCGCGCTATCTGTCAAGTGTTACAACCACTTGACCATGTGAGCGCTATATCGACCATCTGGCATACCTTCGCTTTCCATCTCAAATCCAAGATGCGTCAGCAGTTTTGCTGCCACCGGATTAATCACCCAGTTGCGACAGCGTACCGGCAGGTCACCACCGCCTTCCGCCTTGGCTTCCTTAAGCATCGCCTGTATCAATTGCAGTCCGAGCAACCCGCCTTGATATTGTGGCAGAATAGCAATGTCGAAGGTGTAATCCAGAAACGGTTCATCGGGTTCGCCGTTGTCCGGGTCACCGTGGCCGTTGGAGAAGGTGGAATATACGGCTCCAACCACCTTCTCGCCAAACCGTGCCTTCTGGTCTGCAACCAGTGCAACAAAGCTCAGCTTGCGGTTCCACATCACCCGCAGTCCGCAGGCCTTGAAGACTTCCTCGGCCTGCGCGTACACATCGCTATCATCCAACCCCATGGAGTTCTCCGCATCTTCATCATCGGAGTAATGCTCGTCATCTCCGGTGAACCGCTGAATGCGGATGCCTGCGTCCTCGCAGAGTGCAATAAAGGCAGCTGGCTTCATAGATTCCTCGGTCCGCTCGTCATACCAGATAACGTCTGCCGGAATGGTGCTCATCTTGAGAAACCATGCCGTGCCTCTAGCCCTGTGCTGCCCCTCTATGAGCCAGAATTCCTTCATGTCATACGTGCCAACCACCACGCATTCAAACCACCCTTCATCCTGCTTGATGGTGCGCGCCAGCTGTTCGATATATCGTGCTTCCCCCTCGTATCTGTCTCCTGCCGGACTACGCTGAATGTCAAGCGCCCGTAACGGTAGGAACTGCTTCCGCTTGATTGTAAAGTTTGCTGTCTCATTGGCCTGTGCGATCTGCACCAGCTCCTCATGTGGCGTTGAACGGATGGTACATGATGCCCACGTCCACTTTGGCTTGCGGCTGTACGCGAGGCTCGGTCTGCCGACCTTCCAGCAGGTTTTGAGCTTGTAAACTGGCATAGCAGCGGCGAAGGCGGCGTTCTTTTCCGACCCTTGCACTCCAAACAGGGAACCATGATCGTGATCCGACTGCTCCAGCCGCCGGAAGATAAAGTCACGAGCCTCCTGCTCCGTTGTAAACTGGCGACGGGAGAGGTACTTCGACCAGTGGGCGATGTCTTTCTGGCTTAGCGTCACGGCTCGTTCTCCGGCGAGGTGATTGGTGTGACATCTGGGTCAATTTCGGCGACCTCCAGATCCTTGCCGTCCTCATCCTTTGGTTCCTCCTTTGGTACCATCGGTTTGGGTTCCGGCTTCGGTTTAGGCTTTGGACGGGTTGGACTGCGTGGTTCACTCGCCATGGTGGTCAGCAGCTTGTTATAGTCCACGGACCGCGCTGTGAGGTACAAGCTCACTGCTGCAAGGTGTTTGCATACTCCAATGTGACCCTCCGGGTTCGTATGGTTTGGAGCCGAGTTTATGGCCTCGCCGCCAATTCCCGTTGGTGTATGGCTGGCCCCGGCCCGCGCCAGTATGTAGTGCCAGTGAAATTTGAAGTCTCTGCAAGTACAAAAACAGTGACACTTGTTGCCGAATTGATACCTCGCCCGCTTGTCTGGTAAGAAGCGAACATACCCACGTGCCCGTTGACCGGTGGTGCTGCTATCCGGACGGGACTTAAAGCTGAAGTAAACAACGGCGCTGCCGTCCTCCGCCTTGGTAACGGACGGTGGCTTGGTGATAACGAACCGGCTGTTTTCAACGCGTCCCGGCACTGTTGGATCAATGACCCATATACCCTGTCGCAGCCGCATGGCTCCACCCTGCCGATACCACCCATTCTGTTGTGCAGCCTGCAGGAGTTGCTTGAAGCTCATCTCCATGAGCAGCTGTGGAGACTCAACCAGCAGCTGTGCAGTTTTATGATCCTCTTCCAGATCAACCTGTGCGGCCTCGGCCTGTGCACGACGATTTCTGGCACGGCGGCGCTGCGCGGCGGTTCCGTAATATAGGACAGCAATGGATGTTCCGCTCGTGACGTTGGCTGGCATCGCAAACAATTAGTTATTTATATGAATCCGCCGTACCAGCTCACCGACACTGCGTTTCTCCGTAGCGCCTCATTTGCGGCCACTCGATGGCAGATTAGCGGAGTAAACGGTGGCCTGGTTGGAGCAAAGGTGCAGGTTTTGGTGACGAACACAGGTGGGGTCACCACATCCTTCAAGTTCCAGACCGCGCCGCAGCCGCTGGACTCAGCAGTAACCGAGGCTCCGGCGCTGGACAATTTGCTGGAGTTAGCCATCCCCAGCTCCGGCGCGGACCCAAGTGCAGTGGTGTCCACGGAAACGTTGGGTGGGTTCAATAGCACGTTCACCACAATCACCACCTTCTTGAACACGGTTGCTAATACAGCAGGCGATATTACCATGACGCCTGGAGCCCGGATGCTGATCAGTTTCAAAGCCGGAGCATTCGTGCAACTGGTACCAGTATCACCAACCAGCGTTCCAACCAGCGTGGGTCCGGGTATCCTCCGGTTGGAAGCATCCTGTAACCTGCCAATTGCCTGTGTTAGCCACGACCACCAACGGACGGCCATCTCACTTCGCTAATGAACCCATCACGCTTTCTCAGCATGATTGAAGATGCCCCCGCCCGTGCCCACGCATGGAACGACATGCCGGAGTATGCGCGCCGGGAGGCAGTGCAGCACAACCCCGAATTCCTGAAATACGTGCACCTGTCGTGGGAACGCCTGCCGCCGGTTATCAAGTCAGGGCTTTCTCACCTCGGCGAATCCGAATCGTGGCAGGAGTACTCGGTTTGTGCAACCCCGGATCGCGGTAATGACGGGTTCTGGCATGTGGCCGCAACCGGCAAAGTATCTGCACGACAAACTTTCTTACAAAGCCCGGATGGGCGCGGCGCAAAAATTCACTCTGTGCAGCGGGTTGAGGCTGACGATGTCCACCTCTGCACAAAGGTTGGTGACGTTGTATTTGGTAGCACTGCACTATGACACCACGACGCTTCATTCACCTGATCGAATCCGGATCGGCAGTCCAGCAGTATGGACAGATTTGGTTACAGGCACGTGCCTTCTTTAGTGAGCAGCAGGACGCGCTAGCCAGCCTCCCGGAAGAATCCGAGGATCGTTCCCGCGTGGAAGCAGCTCTCGGTGTCATTGGTCAATACAAGCTGGATGATAACTCCACGGACCAGCGTGCCCGTGACACGGCGCTGCTGCTGGCGGATCGTCTTGAAGGCATGGTGGATCGCCCGGTTGCCACCGGATATGAGGATGACTCCTCGTACGAGAGAGTTCACGCATTCATTCACCAGCTGGCTAATGACCTGCGAGAATTTCATGGTAGTACGCGGTCCAGTGATGTCGGGGCGGAGCCTGAAGGTACTGGAGAAGCGGAAGATGAAACGCCAGGTGGTGAACGCCGCCCGCATCTGAACAAAACCAAGGAGAAGCCAACGGACGGTCCGCGTGATCGGGATGCCACCATTAAGCAGGAAGTACCATAAACATGAAGAAGAATACCATAAACATGAAGAAGAATATCACACTCGCAGACCGGTTGCTGACCGAAGCAGACACTGATGCCAGGATACGAACGCACCGAGGACGTCTGTTTGCACAGCAGTCAGCAAATGACGCTGCTAACATCATACAGCATTTGCTGGCTGCACTGCAGGCACAGGACCTAGATCAGGCGATCAAGCTGGCTGACCAGGTTGCGGGAAAGTTGCGCCAGGCGCAGCGTACTGCACGCGCCGACGCCTCAGGGCCAGATGACCCGGAGTCCATTACGGGCAGGCTGAAGGTTGCTGCCATGTCTTACCTACAGCGTCAGCAGTGGCATGCGGGCGACCGTCGAGAGTTTCGGCGACCATCGCATCGCGATTTGCTGGAATTGCGCGCGGCAAAGGACGTTCGTGCATGGGGTGACGCCATCTATGGCTTGGCGCAGCAGGTCGGTGAACGTAAAGGGTGGGGTGATGAAGGGGTTGGTGACTTGCACTCAGAGATGATGACCGCCATTGCGGCTGAGGCTGGTATTGACTGGGACACGGTAGATAACCAATTGTGATGACACCAACGTTCTTTGCAGTACTGACCGAAACCGCAGATATGACGTTACCATTTCCAACACTGGATAAGGCCAAGGAGGTGTACTCCGCCCTGTTGCGTGCAGCTAAGGCTGGACAGATGTCCGGATGGCCGGAACTGCAGGAAAACCCACCCGCCGTCATTGTTAAGTACTCCGGCACATCCGCGAAGCCGTCTCCGGCCCAAGCCTACATTCAGAAGCTACCAACTCGATAACATGAACCAGCACCTTTCCGATTTAAAGCTCATCACCACGCTCCACGGGCGGTTTACCGAGGGACGCCTGCTTGCCCTTGGCATCGCCAAGACAGCTATCCGCACAGCCGTTACGTCCCGGCTTTTGGGTGAGGCATCTGGGGTGCTTACCACCATTCCAGCGTTTCGTCGAACTGAACGCCTGCGAACTGCCGGTTTGACTGAGGCAGTGGACCAGGCGGCTATGGACAAGGCCAATTACGTTCGTCGCATTGTGGACGGCAAGCCTGTCCTCCTGCGCGTCGTCAACCGTCAGAATGGTAAGCTAATGGTGCCTGATCCGGCCAACCCGAACCGCAACATGGAGGTTGACCCAAATGATGTGGCCCCCGTGTCCGATGATGATGCCAAGAAGGAGCAGGACGCCGAGAAGGCTGACAAACCAGCACCAGGGCAGGCTCCCGTAACGGAGGCGGTACGCTTCAAAAACGGTGACCGCGTTACCATCGAGGGAGAGAACGGAGTATTTGTGCTTTCCCAGTGGGATGATACACGTCAGCGCGGATGGGCCGGTGAGGAGTCTGGACCCGGAGATGCTGGGTGGTACGTTGGCGCTTACCAACTTCAGCACGCAGGTCCAAGGCAGGCTCCGGTGACTGAGGCTCATGGCGTCGCCACGCTGGACCAGTACAAGGCTGCCTTGTCCGGTCACGTACGCGATCATAAGGATCGACTTGAATTTTGGACGAATTGGCTGTCCGATATTGCCGATGCTCAAAATGTGGGTCAGCTTAACATTATTGCGCAAAAGTGCGGCGTGGATCACGAGTTTCGCGATGCCAAGCGCCGCCTGAATAGGCAACTCTGCACGGAAGGCGGAGTGCCGATGTGGTCTGCCCGTAATGAACACCCGGAGCATGCGTACTCCGAGTGGCAGACGGAGCACCACAGCAGTCATGGGCGTTGCCCGAAGTACCACGACTGGGTGGAGGGAAAGCTGGAGGGTGCGCAACATCGCCCTAACTGCCAGTTCTTTGCCGGTGCCGCTTGCTCATGCGGCGGCCAACAGCCGGTGCGTGAAGCCATCCACCCGGACAATCAGTTCGCCGTTGACGATCAAGTATGCACACCAGATGGATCACCCGGCGTAATTGTGAGTGTTGGACCCGCCACGGCAATGGTGCAGTTTCCTAATGGTCCAGCAAAGGAAATCAAGCTAACCAAGTTGCAACTGAACCAGCCACCGCGCCGTCCGGTGCGAGAATCCGAGGAAACCTTCAATGAGGAGGACTGGATCAAGGTGGTCGGGCGCGTCAGCGGACAAGGCAAACGTGGTAAAGTAACTGGTGTTGCACCAAGCGGTCATTTTTCTGTTGTGAAGTTTGACGACGGCACGAGCGCCTCTTATCACAACTCGGACCTGGAACATTCGGATGAACCAGATGAGGATGAAGACGATAACCTTTTCGCAGAGTCTGCATCAAAGTCCCTTGCCGACCGCATTCTCTCTGAAGCCGAAACACCTCGCAGCCTCGCCCATCGCATTGAACGCCTTGGTGATCAGTTCAGCAGAAAGCCGCACCGGTGGGGGGACATCAAGAAGGTTCGCATTCCTCGTCATGAGCTATCTGATCTGCAAACAATTCCGGCGTCAGAGTTGTTTGCAAATGATGGCGGAGACGAGGCACCTCCGGGAGCACACTTCTCCTCCCCGCCGGATCGCTACTTCGTACTGGAACGCAAGGGGCAGTTGTACCTTGTGGACACAAGCGGCCACGACTATGCCCGTTATATCGTCGAGTTGAGCAGCACTGGTGCAGACCCTAACGCCGGACGCTAATGCCCGCCACACTACCACTCCCTTTTGTTCCTTCATTTATTGGCTCAAGCCGCCAGTACATGCATCGGATGTCCGCTTTTGTAGAAGCCGTCCCCGACATCTTCAACCGTGTCAAAGTGCTTGGTCTTGAGAGGTCGTACACTGGACTGCGCGATTTGCGTTTTATCGAGAAGCTGGAGCGTGGTAGCAGCTGCCCAGTCTGGTTGGACAAGGCGCACGACATCTTGAATGTGTACCCAATGGCCTTCCAGGCCGGAGCACGCCTTGATCTGCAGCTGTACGCGGCCCTCGGTACGCGGTACTGGTTCCAGGCCGTCCCGTCTGGTCGGCAGGGTGCATGGGTGAACAAGCTCATTTACCCGGATCGCGCAGTCATCGAGCGGCTGGCTGCCATGCTCAAGCTCGGCACCGACTACCACAAGGCGCTGGAGAGCTTCCACCTTGCTAGCGAGCGCCTGCAGGTGATTCATGTGCTGAACGCGTTAATCGCCAACCATGTCTCATCCAACACGGCGAAGACCGTCAACCTCGACGAATACCCGCCGACGCGTGAGTTCTGTGGTGCCCGCCGTCCGTACTCGCTCAAACCGCTACTGAGCGTGTACACTGGCCCCGGCCTCGCGCATTACGAGACGGCGTTCGCACAATACTGCTCGCACAATGGTAAGATTCCAGCCAGCGAACCGTCGACCGAGTCAGCACTGGCCGCTTTGTTCGACTTCGTCACATTCGGCAAGTAGTATTCTTATGCAACTAATGACACCTGCAGCATTCCACGCACTCATTGAGGCAGTAGCCAGCAAGCAAGTTATGCTTGATCACGATCAGGAACATCGTGACAGCACCAGTCAGGTGTACAGAGACGCTGTGGCAGCAACGGAGGCTGGCATTCCGAGTTACCTGCAAATGCACGGAGAATTTAAGAACCCGTCTGGCGCGCAGTGTTACTACGGGGACACGCCGATCCGGTTGTGCAACATTGCGCGATGGGCAACAAATAACCGGTTTGGTGTGATGGCGGATGGACGTGTTATTGTCGTACATCCACCAGGGTTAAGCTCTGTGCCATTTACCGGCCCAACAGTGTGGGGGTGGGACATTGAGAAGTTGGTTGATGAGGCCAAGGCCAAAGCGTTTGACCCAGACCAATGGCTTAGCGCACAAGAAGCAGAGGCGAGTGCTGCTTCAAGTGAGCGATCTAAAAAGGCTGCGAAGTTAAAGCAGCATGGGCCGTCAATAAATAAGTCGCCGCATTGGTTCAACAAAACGTTGCTTACAACATCTGCTCCGTTAGACGGCGAGGATGATGCCGAGTACTACGATAAGGTTTCTCCGTTCTTCATGATTGTCAATGACCACGGCGAGGTACCTCCTGAAGTCGACAATGATGAGGACAATATGTTCCAAACTGCCAAAGCTGCGGTCGAATACGCTATGGCGCACGTACCATCTGCTGATGAGGTGATTCGAGTTGTTCGCATGCGCACTGACTAAGTTATATGACACCCAAAGCATTTCACGCACTCATTGAGAACCCGGATGACCTGCTCGAGTTGATCGAGTTGGCCAAGGGTGTGCAGGAGCGCAATGATCCAGCGGAAATTGCGTCATTTCTTGAGCACAACCGCGCCGGGTCGATACAGGAGTATATCGCCATGTTGGATCAAAGGCGGACCGCCGCCCAGCGATCGGTAGCGCTGGATCGGGCGGCACTCGGTGGCGATACCTACTAGCCCTTATGCACCAGATCGCCCGCCCGCTGATTGACCCACGGCACCAGCTTATTCGGTTCGTGCAGGGTCGTCCGCAGCTGCGCCTTCCGAACCCCGGCCCGCGCGTGGCCGCTGACACCATTGATGTTCCGGAGATGCATGTGTTGCTGGAGCGTATCGGAGCCGGAACGGCAGCCATCCGCATCGTTTACCCAGACAAGCAGTCCGAGCGTCTTACCTGCGACCGTAACATCCAGCTTGAACTAACGCGTCGTGGCCTGCCTCCGGAGAAAATCGAACGTGCTCTCGATTACACTTGGAACTTTGACCGGGTGCTGGTCGCATGCGACCGAGAACCAGCTCCGTTAGCCCTCCGAGTGGACTCAATCTGACGGGGTTGAATTAAGAGTCGGATTGAGATCGGATTGAAATCGGATTGAGATCGGATTGCGGTTGGTAACGAGGTACGATTGAAGACAAGCCGTTAGGTTCAACTTGTATCTTTGGGAAGGTGCAATCATGAGAGCCGTAATTCTCCTGTATGCCTTCTCTGCCTTTTCGCCCTCTTTTTGAGACCATGGAGTTCCGTCCGGTCGGAAAGCCCGTGTTGGTGGAGGATGCGTCCACGCCCGGACGTCAGGTGACCCGGCAGAGCGGCACATTCCAGAACTTCTTGAAGCAGAACGCTAACAAGCGCACCTATCCCAAGGGAATCTGGGAAGGTCTGTTCAAGGACGGCAGCGACTTCATGAACCGGATTAAGAACCGGGCGATGATCGGTCTTCTGGAGCATCCGGAAGACGGCGTAACGCGATTGGATCGCATTCCGAGCCACCTCATTGTCGAGGTTCATTTCGCAACCCCGCAGGAGATCAATGAAACTCGCAACGATAAGCACCCAATTGATGAGGGTGACATTGTTGGTACGCTCGAAGTTCTCGGCACCTCTACTGGCAAGGAACTGCTGGCACTGATCGAGGCCGGTGTGCTTTTCGGCGTTTCCAGCCGTGGCGGCGGATCGCTCCGCGAGGATGGTGATGGTTACATCGTCGAAAACGATTTTGAATGCGAGACCTGGGACGTTGTGGCGGTCCCGTCCGTGACCCGTGCCACGCCGCATGTGACCACCCGCACCACCGAGGCGGCTCCCGCGTCGGCCAAGCCGGTTGTGGTGGAGGCCTCGCCCCATCAGCCGCTACCCGCACCGGCAGTCGTACCTGTACCGGCCCCCGCCGCAGCACCAGTTTCCGCTTCTCCGACTCCAAAACTCACTGAATCCACAAAACCATCCATGAAGACCATCCGCGATCTCCAAATCGAACTCACGCAACTCCGGGCGACTCCCCTCAAGGGGCTGAAGCCCACTGACCGCGCCAACATCATCGAGGCCGTCCTCCAGATGCAGGTGAACCTCGGCAAAATCCTCGTTGAGGACGCCTCACAGAAGCCCCTGGCGGACCGCCTCGGCAAGCACCTCAATGAATTCATGGACGATCTCGACGAGCCCGAAACGGTCGACGCGACTCCGGCAGCTCCTGCGGCTGGTGAAGGCGATGAAGAGGGTGGCGAAGGAAATGAAACGATTCAGGCGGCTGCCGACAAGCTCCGCGAACTCGCTCCGGAAGATGAGGCAGTCACCGAGCTGGCCGACGAGCTCGAAGCCCTCTCCGACGAGTGCGCCCCGGTGGACGATGACTCCGCCCCGGTCGAAGGTGAACCGGTCTCCGAGACCATCAAGCGCCTTCGCAAGAAGCTCGCCACTGAGTCCGCGAAGCGTACCCGCGTCGAGTCCACTCTCAGCAAGCTCAGCAAGGCCTCCGCGAAGCTCGTCGAGCGCCACAATGCGGTGCTCGCCCGCGTCAAGACCCTCGAGGAATCGGGTGGCAAGGACGGCGAGGCCATGAAGGCAGCTCGCGAACTCGCCACGCGTTACAACCGCGACATGATCGAATTCGCCAGCCTGCAGCTGCAGCGCACTCGCCCGGCACTGGCCGAAGCCAACGCCCCGGCCCTCAATGCCTGCAAGACGTGGAATGCGTACAGCGCGCTGGTCGAGCGCCTCATCAAGGCCGAGCCCAAGAAGGTCCGCAAGGTCCGCAAACCTTTCACTGAGGCGGCTCCGGCTCCCGGCACCAAGCCGAAGTATGAGTCGCGGTTCATTCGCGCGGCTGTCAAGCCCGCGCTGACCGAAGCCGTGGCCAACCATCCGTCACTCCGCATGGCTACCCGCCACCGCCCGGTCGCGGCCTAATCCACGAATCAGTCACACGAATCACCACAGAAACAACTCACTCACACAAACCACCACGATGAAAATCAACTCGCAACAGCTCGCCGAGACCTACATCCGGGGCCACCGCCTCGCTGAAGCAGGAATGGGCATCACCTCCAAACAATCTCTTACCGAAGCCAAGGGCTGGAAGGAGATGGTGGAGTCAATCCGGGACCCGCAGAAGCGCGCCTTCACCGCCATCATGCTCGAAAACTACCGGAAGTACCGTTCCGGCCTCGATGAGGCAACCTCGACGCTCCAGATCGGCAACTACGACAAGTGGGCGTTCCCGATGATTTCCATCGTGTCGGAGAACCTCATCGCCCAGGACCTCGTCTCGGTGCAGCCGCTCGAAGGCCCCAACGGCACGGTGTTCTTCATGAACTTCAACGCCGGTCAGACCAAGGGCAACGTTGCTCGTGGCTCGAAGATCTGGGATGCGCGCACCGGCCACGCCGACCGCTACCTTGACTCCTCGGATCGCGTCGAGTCTGAGACCATCGCGATGAACAATGGTGCGATTACGGACGGCACCTCCCTCACCTACGGTCCGGTTCAGCCCGGCACGGTGACGGTGACCCCGGCAAGCACCGGACCGCTCAAGGATGACGGCGCGGGAGCCATTGTGGACTCCGCCGGTACGCAGGTTGGTACCATTGACTACTCCACCGGCGCATTCAGCTCGTTCCAGACCGTGGACATTGGCCCCGGTGCAGTGGCGAGCGATGACTCGGCGACCGTCAGCTACAACTACAACTCGGAAATGAATCCCGAGGCGCAGCAGATCGACATCGAAATCCAGTCGAGCCCGATCTACGCCGAGGAGCGCAAGCTCCGGGCGCGCTGGTCCACGGAGGCGGCAAACGCCCTCCAGGCCCTGCACGAGATCAACGCTGAAGACATGGTGTCCACCGCGATCACCAACCACCTCCAGTGGGAAATCGACCGCGAGATCATCGAAGACCTCCGCCGGTCCGCTGGTGCAGGCCTCGTCCGCTGGTCCGCTGCCATCCCGGCGGCGTCGTACATCAGCTACACCGAGCACAAGCTGAGCTTCGTGGACGCGCTGGTTTATGGCAGCAACTACATCTACCGTGCGACCAACCGCGTCAAGGCGAACTGGTTCCTCGGCGGCATTCAGGCGACGAACGTCCTCGAGACGCTTCCGAGCTTCGAGCCCGCCGCAGCTGGTGAGACCGAGACCGAAGGCGTCTCGCACCTCGGCAGCATCGGTCGCATGAAGTGCTACGCCGACCCGCATTACCGTACCGATGAAGGCCTCATGGGCTACAAGGGCCGGGACTTCGTCCGCGCAGGCTACATCTTCGCACCGTGGATTCTGCTCTACAGCACCATGCTGATCACCCTCGACGACTTCGTCAGCCGTAAAGGCTTCGCTTCGCAATATGGCAAAAAGATGATAAACAACAAGTTCTACTCGAAGCTGAAGCTCAGCGGCTTCTCGAGTTCCTTCGGCGGCTAAGCGCTGGTCACTAGTCAATTCTGACATCACAACAACGATGGCGTTCCGGGTAACTGGGACGCCATCGCTTTATTTACGTTCTTTTGGTTTCGCAACTACTGTCGTGCCACATAAAGATCGCGCCACCAAGCTCCAATACCTGAAGGACTATCGTGCAGGACTGCGCCTAAAAGGACTGCCGACTGGTGGACGCGGTACGAAGTACACGCCGGAACCTGAGCAGCACGCGGCGAATAGTCGAGCATGGTTAAAGAAGCTGTACGCCGATCCGGAGCGCCATAAGGCTTTCCGTACCAAGCAAAAGAAACACTACCACAAGCACAAGGTTAAGCTGTCCGCGAAGTCACGGGCCAAGCGACAGGCTCTTAAGCTTCTGGTGATAACCCATTATGGCGGCAAGTGCGCCCACTGTCCCGAGACGGAACTAGAATTCCTGACGCTGGACCATGTAGCGGATGACGGCAACGCTCACCGCGCTGAGCTGGGTAAGAAGTGCATCTACCGTTTCGCTCGAGATGCAGGGTTTCCTCCACGCTTCCAGTGCCTGTGCTTCAATTGCAACTTCAAGAAGTCTCGTGGTGCTCCCGGCACATCCGTCTCCGCACGGAGCCTAGTTGCTCTGCGCCTGACCGTGCTGACAGCCTATGGAGCCGCCTGTACGTGCTGTGGCGAGGACGAGGAGGTCAAGCTGGCGCTGGACCATGTAGATGGTGGAGGCCGGGAGCACCGGGGAGGCAGCATTCGTGGAGCTGCTTACCGCGATGCCCGTGATCGTGGTTATCCGCCGGATTACCAGATCCTCTGTCACAACTGCAATGCTTCCAAGGCCTTCGGCGGCACCTGCGTCCATCAGCGGGGGTTGGCAGGGTTGGCAGGTTCATAAGATTACTCTTCGCGGGTGAACCCGTTCTGCCCGCTGGCACTGGCTTTGGCGCAGATGACGCTGGGGTCGTTGATCCTCTTTGGGCCATGCTTCTCAACGCACCGGACGCAATACAGCGTGTCAGGCAGCGCCTCGACGCGCTCCGCCGGAATTTCAGAGGAGCAGATGGTGCAAAGGCGTCCGAGCTTGGTGGTAAGTGTCATGAGTGGAGCTTAGCAGACCGTCGTGCGCCTGTCAAGTAATCCTGCCTCCAGCTCTTCGATGCTGATGCGGGTCCACCCGCCCAGAATTCCCCAGACACCAGATCGCTGTATCGTGCGGAGCAGAAATTCCGTGGTGAACGCGGCTCCGAAGTAACAATCCATACCCCTACCGTCCTTGAGCGTAGGATCAATAACCACGCCGGAGTCATCGATGCACCAGGCGTGTTCAATCGGAATGGAACCCATCAGGCGAACGTACCCCTCCACGTAAGTCATCTCCGGATTGGCAATGGCCAAATTCCCGGCGTTCATGAAACATAACTTGGGCGTGCCGCGTGGGCCGGAGTAAGTGTGTCGACCGGTTCGGAAGCCCCGTCCTCGGCGCAGAAGAAACCGAGCGCGGTCAGCCATCGGCCCGGACATCTTAGATATGGTCCCGAGGTATTGGCGGGGCGTCATGACTTGGCTGCTTCCTCGGCTCGTAGAGTGCTCGTGGGTCGCAGACAACATTTCTTGGCTTTCCTGCCACTTCGACATGGACATGGGTCGTTGCGCTCCACAACCTTGGGCCACGGATAAACCGGGCGAACTGGGGTTTGATGCCTATGAATGATCTGCAGTATGGCAGCCGCCTCCGGCTCCAGTGCTTCAAACGGTGGAGGAGTCTCCGGGTTCACTTGAGCTCCTCGGTAAACGTTTGAACTATCTTAAGCTTCCGACCGTCTGGTGTGATCTTTTGTAAACCGTGCTTGGTTAAGCGTTTTGCCGCAGCCAGCGAGTCAGCGTTGACGGATTCGGCGACGCCGTCGTTCCAGAAGAAGGTGAATTTCATGCATGTACAGTAGCAGCAGACCGGACGTTTGTCAAGTTACGCCGATGTTCGCTGAATTGTGCGGGCGGGCCGCTTACTACACCGCCAGTCCAGCTTTGAGCCGCTTAATCGTTTTTCTCGATCTGTCTTGCGGCTGGCACTCGCACAATTCAAAGAACATCAACCCCTCGAGCAAGAATCGAGTTACCAGCTTTCGACTATTTTCTTGATGAATGCAGCGTCCAGCCCGGCCAGTATCTGGCAGGTTATACGAATGGTGGTGGATGATACGAGGATGCTCGGCTTGTGCATAATCTTCCAGTGTATGAAACGCGGCTTAGCCTCCAGCCCGGTCATAAGCGCAGTTGGTGTCTGTCGGTTTGGCAGTATTACCACCGTCTGCCCGTCTCTATGGATAGAGAATGCAGCGCTACCATTTTCTGAGCCAGATCTTGGCGCAATCTGACAGTGGTTGAGGAGCTTGGCGCTTGGGAACATACCGTCCATCATTCCCCATACCGGTTCGGGGATGGCAGCGCGTTCTGCCTTGGTCATTCCGGCGAGCGTGTTTTGTACGGCGGACTGCATACGATCCATGCTGAGATCCGAGGTAAGTTCAAGGCCAAGTGCAGCTCCGATTAGTGATAGGTCAACGGCGGTGAAGGAGTCAGTCATGGATAAGGGTGGTGGCGCTGCGTCGAATTTGTGTGGAAAGGTAAGTATAAGCCGATGGTGCCTGCCGCCATGAGACCACCCACGCGGCAATGCACCCACCCAGCCTCTTCCGCACCATTGGTGGCTGCAGTCCGAGCTGGGTGGAAATGACATCCATGAGCGGGTGAACGGCAGCCTCAATGCGCCGCAAAACCTTCGGATCGCGCGAGTTTTGGTAACGTATACAGTCCTTGCCAACGGCTATGGTATCAAAAGCCATGGTAGCGGGTGCGGGTTGCCGGATTTGCGATGAATGTTGAACGAACCCGTGCTTGCTGTCCCTGCATGTGCAGTGCCATGCCCACCCTGCCATACCACTTGACCATGAAGGCTTGCATCCGTCTTTTATAGCATTTTGAACTGCGGCATACCTCTTGGTTCGCGCCATGGTCTGTGCCATTGTTTCCCTCTTTTTCATACGGCGGCGACGGTGAGGGCGTTGCCCGGACGATGCTGTCGCATAGCATCATAAATGTCGGATTTGTGCTTCATCATGAATGATACGGCCTCGGTCCAAAGAACGTCAAAATCCTTGCGTCCTATTTGCATCTTGTTGCGTACTCCCACCTTCGGGTCCTTGCCATCGTAGTGCCCGTAAATGCTGCAAAGCAGGATGCGCTGCACCATGATGTTGGGTGCCTGACTGACGATTGGCATCAAGATGTCGCGCAGGTTCACAGCCCCATCGGCCTCGGCAATGTCCGTGCCGCCGTTATCCTGATCCATTGACGGTGGAGCGGCATTCAGTTCAATGACGGGAGCGCGAAGAATGTCGCCACGGCACCGAGACTTAACGTGCTTCCGGTAGTGTCCCATGCAGGCATTTTTGCAGCTGATGTACAATGCCTTGCGGAATGATGCCGTGGAGCCGTAATAAGATGCATTGCGCTTCAGATTCGGCACAAACTTCTTCAGGACCACGGTTTCGAATAAGTGCTGCTCCATATCCTTGTCGTCCCACCCGATGCGAGCATAAACGTTGTGGTTGGACGGGTAGTACTGGCTAACCACGCGCGGCACCACGGCCTTGGAGATTTCGATGATCAGGTTGTACGTGAGCGTGAACTTTTCCTTTTCGTCCCATGAGACCACCTGCGTGCGTGCCGACTCCAGCAGGTATGCAAGGATACCGTCCCCGTTACCCATGCGAGATGCAACCATGGCAATGGCCTCCCGCCTGGTGCGTGCCGTTACCTGTTCTCGCCGGGTGTCCCCAGCAGTGGTTTTAAACGTTACCGCATACTTGTAGTACGTACGGGCTCCGGTGGTGTCACCAATGTGCTGGCTGAACGCGGCGTCCACAGCTTGAATGAAGTCGTTTTGATCGCGCACGTCGCGCGTAGCATCGCGCCATGCGCGAATCAGGCCGGTGCAGTCTTCAATATCTGCGTACATAGCACGCAGATCAGGGTGTTCAAGGCTAATGGTGTTGGTCATTTTAGAGAGTTGGGCAGGTGCGGCCTCGGTTCATAGTCTGGATGGAACTCCAATATCAAATGTGGTGCGGGAACGTTGCATGGCGGAGCGCATCAGGTCGTCCGAGGCCTCGTTGGGGTCGCCGTAGTCCAGCTTGCCAGCATACGCATTGAGGCCGCATTCTTCAAGTTCTGCGGCTACCAGCGCCGCCTTACCATAAGCGCCCTTATCTGTTGCATGCTTGGGTCCGTCAAATAACACACAAATTTCAGAAGGTTCCAATGCAATGATCTTACCCAGTTGGCTTTGCAGCCAATGCTCGTCGGGCTTGGGGTGTCCAACCGAGGTGCCGAGCAGTCCGAGAGCGTAATGCTGGTCGCCAAACTCCCTGCGGACGAAGTCATGAGCGGAAATGCGGTCCAGCCCACCCTCTACAAGCGTCATGCTACCACCGATGACGGCGTCATCCACGCCGTACAGCCAGTAGGACTTGCCCATCTCCACCTCGTCCTTGTACGGGTTCTTCTTCGGTGGCAGGTCGTCCCGGACGGCTCGCGCCTGCCAGTACACTAGCTCATCATCCTCGTAGACGGGGAAGATGCAGTACCCGGCCAATCTTCCCTCTACAGCGTACATGATTCGTGCATTCAGGACTTGCTCCATGGTCAGGCGCTTGTCGAGCATGTTTTGAATGAACGGGGTGGCGGCGACGTCGTCTTCCTGAATGAACCGGCACCCGCGTGGCAGCTCAATGCGTTGTTGCTTATACTCTGGCGGCTTCTCCAACGCGTCTCGCTCCGCCCAGAACTCGCGCGGGTTGGCCCGGATGACCGAGGCGACATACGGGGTCTCGATGTTGCGCCTGGCCAGCCACTGGTGAATGTTTTTTAAACCGGCTCCGCAGCGCACACAGAATCCGACATTCTTCTTGAAATTCAGGCCGAGGTGACCAGCAGCTGACTTTCCGCTGCCGTCCGCTCCCATTCCTCGGTGAACACAAAACGGGCAGGCAATTTGTACCTCGCCGTTCGGTCCGATGAAGGCTACGCTGAACGTACTGCGTAGCTGCTGGAGGAGCAGGTCGCTAATCATCGGGCTTTCATAATTTGCCAAGAACTTGACATGTGGGTACGTTAGCACACCGCCGCAAGCTTGTCAAGTCCTGCCTTTCCACCCGGATACAGAAGCGGCGCACCGTCTCTGATGCGCCGCTTCCTCCCCCGCCCAAGGGGCCAACAGTTGTCTGCGATTACGCGCCGAGCGTGTACTCGACGAACAGCGTGGCTTTACCAGCTGTGAGGGCCTCAACCGCCACGGTTGCCGTGATCAAGCGATCCACAGTGACGCCGATCATGGTGGCAGCGAACAATGCCGCTACCTCCACCTGTGTGTCATGTGCTGCATCCGCGCCGAGACTTGGGAATCCGGGCTTGCCTGCATGGATTCCGGCGTCGAACATGTTCGTCGCGTCGCTGATGGCGATGGCTGCAAGCAGGTCGCCAGTGCTCTCCACCTTGAAGGCGATGGTGGCTGCATCGGTCGCCGAGGTGAACGTAGTGTTGACCTGATAGAAGAACCGCGTGACAACGGCGAGCGCCGGGATGGTGACGCCGAGTGTGTGAGCCGCGATGGTGCGATCACCAGTGACGGCGGATGGATCGAAGACGGCCTGTGCAAGAAACTTTTCCGCCCCGCCGGAAGCGAGGAATCCAAGATCTTGTAGCGCCTGCCGCGCCGAGCGCGTACTAGCAGGTTGCAGCCCAGGTGTAGTGCCGAATGCTCCGAGCTTGCCCAGAATGGACTGCCCGAGCTTCGTACCATCCTTGGTAGTGCTGATTTTGTTTGCGTTGACTGCCATATGATTGGTGCTTTATGCGAGTTCGAAGTTGCTTGTTGATTCGCCGAGGCGACCTTATTCCGGCCAACTTGCCGCAGAGTAGTCTGCAATTCCGTTGTCGGTGTCCGGAGCTGTCCCGTCCTTGCCGAATCCGGACTTGCCGATCTGCTCGATAGTGATGTTGCCCTGGTACTGCGCACCAGAGTACATGGCATCGAGGCGAAGTGCGCCACTGGACGTGGTGCCGTAGCCGGTGAGCTTGAGGTACTTCTTGGTCGGTGTGAGCGCGACCGTCTGCTGTCCGCCGGGCGCGACCGCGAGGTAGGAGCCGCCGGAGATGACAGCCCACGCGTCAGCGACGCCACGGTCGTCAGATGCCCAGACTTTGAAGTTCAGGATGCTGGCTGCCTTGGCACCGGCAGGGATGTTGGCGCGCTCCATGAGCGACTGAACGAGGAGGCTGACTTTGCCGACCTTGGGCTCGACTGCGAGGATGCAAAGGTCTGCGACGTTGGCGACGCCCGAGGGCACCGCGAGTTGTCCGAGTTGTAAGATTCCAGCCATTGGTAGTAGTAGTTAGTGGTTTAGTGTTTGTTATGTTTGCTTGTGCTCTGAGAATTAGGCGCTTGCGCATCTGGTGCAGACAGTTGCCGAGAGGTTGGTGACGCTCCGCACTTGTCACCCTTCCGGTAGTTGTCCTCAGCCCATAACGGTTGCAGGTTTGTGTAGTGGAAGCACTGCTTTTGTTGCTCCGGGTCTAGCATATCAAACTTTGCACACGGGACGCGATGGTCGATGTGCCACAGGTGGCGGTTATTCCATGTCATGCCCGGCAAAAACTTCGACTCAGTGTAGACCTTTAGGAACTCCGCAGTGCAGCCAAGCAATGCTGCGGAGGTTGCGGCTTTACCAGCTTGTGCTGCATGAATGGCGTGGCTCATTCTGGTGCGCAGGCGTCTGGTGATGGCGTAGGCTGGGTCGTTGGCGAGACGCTCGCGTCTGCGTTTAGCTTTTAAGGCCTTCGTCTCTGGACGGGCAAGATACTTCCGCTTTTGTGCTTTAGCCGCGTCAGAAGAATTTCGCTTTGATCTGCGTGCACGCACCTCTGGTTTTGCGTAATACTCACCTAGCTTGACCTTTACCTCCGGACGCGCCAAGTATTCCCGCATGCGTACACATCGCTTTGCCTGCGACAGTGCCATTACTTGATCTGCGGTTTGATTGCGAACACGATGTTGATGGCGTCGCGGACCCTCAGCAACTGATACTGACACGTGATCTTGACCCTTTCGGCTAGTTCACGAAGCGCATCCATCGCTGCAAGTCCACCTTCCCGCCACTCCATCTGGTTCAGTGGTTGTACTCGGACCAGCAGCGCATCTTCAGCCTTGTTCCAATGCATGCCCACCACGGAATCCATCAGTCGGATGTCGCTGGTGAGAGCGCCTGTTACTTTGTCTGCGAATGCGTTACGGTCCATTGAAGTAATACGTAACCATTTGTGCGCACACCACAAAGCCCGCCGAAACCTTAGGCGCAGTTTGCCAGCAGACGTTCAACCAACCGTTCCGTCTGCTGCTTCGCAGATGCCACCGTCACCCGGATGTTGTTATCAACCGCCGGTTCCACGTTCCACGACCGATCACCGAGCTTGGTGGTCTTCAGACCCTTGGCCAGCAGTTGGTAAAACCACGAATACTCCTTCGCCGCAGGTGTGATGATGTTCGGCTGCTTAGTTGAGAGATTGAGTCTCCCCTCCGTGACGGTGGATGACTCAGAATCACTCGTGGAGCCAAACGCAATGGCATCAGGGTCATCAAAAGACTGGACCTCCTTAACCCACCCAGCCTCCCACACTCCTCTTGACGGTGCCGCTGATGCTGCGGTTGGACCACACTTTTCTACGTCCCATTCACCATCCGATCTGCGGTCAAGCCGAACCCATCCGCCGCCATTTTCAAACACATCTCTCACCCCATGGCGATTTCCGTGCTGCGCGATGATTCGAGGAGTAATGCGAGTCAAAATAGACTGGTTGCCATATACTTGCCCAGCATCAGCGTTGCGCCTCCATTGATACAAATAGAACGGCTTTTTCACTCCATCTGGTAGTGCGCGCTTGCTCATCTTTAATACCTACTCTCCGTCATTCGTCGAGTTCGTCCGTATCCGGTGCGACCCCGTCCGGATACACCGGGCGATCCTCCAGTACCCCGGCGTGCTGGTTGGCACAGGTGTCATCGTAAATTTCCTGCACACGTGCTACAGGAATTTTGAGCCGCCGAGACAGGTCTACCGGCCCGTTTGGTGTGACATCCTCCTTCATGTGCTCA
>Ga0194048_10000029_pt1 | contig 61084 bp, 104 predicted proteins | sample JunL225m_MetaG_FD_161685 | JGI IMG/M metagenome (GOLD analysis project Ga0194048, IMG submission 161685) | Anoxic zone freshwater microbial communities from boreal shield lake in IISD Experimental Lakes Area, Ontario, Canada - Jun2016-L222-5m | ecosystem: Environmental > Aquatic > Freshwater >...
GCACCTAGCCTACCTAGGTGAGCCTTCAACTGAACCCTCTTTGGAGCCACAGCACCCGCCAGCCGCTCGTAGAATCGGTGCTAGCTTCGCCGCCGATATATGCACTATTCCGTCTACTACCCCCAGTAGTGCTGATACCTAACCCGCTGGTGTATTTGAAGCCGCCCAGATTAGACAGCAGAAATGAAAAAACCCCATACAACTGGAGTCTATTTTGGTCATTCGCTTATGTTTGTCAATCCAAGAACCAAGCATAAGAAAACTTTGCATAGACCCCATGTGTATAGGGTTTCTTGGTTGATTATACATTAATGAACCGACCAAAGTCCATTGCTGCAAGGAAACTATAACACGGGTTTCAAATCCGTGCAAGAAAAAGAATGGGGGGAAGGTATGCTCACTTCACCCCCGAGTGCCGTGTGGAGAGGAGCCACTGGCAAAGGATACCCGAGGAAGGTATTAGCGCAAATATACCACATACTGTATAGATATACATAAGGGTAAACCCTAACCTATGTGGTAACGTTACCAGATACGCTTAAAAAATAGGCACATTTGGGTATTCAGAGATAGTTACCTGACACCCACCACCTTTGATCTTATCGCCGCGCTCAATGGTTATCTTCCATACTTGTTGGTCGTCATCAAATGCCCCTGCGTCCTGTAGGGAATCACAAATGCATTTGGCGGCATTATCAATATCCATAAGGCGCTTGTCTCGTGGAAACAACATTACATTTAACTCTACTGGTGCGCTACCAAATCCCTTATGGTTGCTGGCCTTCCATATTTCCTTAACGCGCCGTTTAAATTCAACGCCCCGCTTAGAAATATAACGGCGCTTGCCAGACTGAAGCCAGTAAGCATTGACGGAAACAAAATAAGGTAGGGTTAGGGTAATTACTAACACAATAGTTGAAAGAAAGTGGGTATAACCTATTTACAATTAATCATTCATGGATTATATTCCCAATCAGAGGAGAGGCAAATGAAAAAGGTGTGTGTAGTTAACTTCTGGGACGGCGCGTTCGACGGGGACTTCTTTGAGTTCTTTTTTAGCGCGGCATTTGACGGCATAGAGTATGTGCATAGCCCGCATGACGCTGACGTAATTATTAGCTCCGTCTTTGGTCGTACACAAACAAATCCCGCAAAAACAATTATGTATATTGGCGAGAATGTACGTCCTAACTACATGGGATACAACCACTCCCTTTCATTTGATCACGATACTTATGGTGGACGTAATTTCCGTTTACCTCTTTGGTGGTCACGCCTTGCATGGGACGGATTTACACAAAAGCCCCGCAAACAAAATTCCCACAATCATGGATACGAAGACCTTATATCCATTGATTCCCTAACAAACGGGCGCACTCTTGATTTGAGCCAGAAGACTAAGTTCTGCGCCATGATTGCTGGGAACCCTGAAGGATTGCGAGTTAACTTGTACAACTCATTGAACAAGTACAAACCAGTAGACGGATACGGACTTATGTTTGGTAACTCATTGCGCCAATCTAAGTTTGACATATTGCCTGAGTATAAATTTTGCTTATGCCCTGAGAACTCGGTCTATGACGGCTATGTAACCGAGAAGTTAATTGACGCTTACGCGGGCGGTACGGTGCCAATCTATAGTGGGGACTCATCGGTAGCTGAGGACTTTAACTACAACGCTTTTTTAAATTATCAAGAGATTAGAGATATGGAACAGTTTGTAGAACACGTTTCTTTTTTTGATCGCAACACAGAAGCATACCGATCTGTATATGAACGCCCCCTACTGGACGAATCACCAAGTCTTGATAACGCAATTGCTTTTGTAAGGAGTATTGTATGAACGCAAATGAACTAGCTGATAAATTAGAAAAGTGTTGCTTAGTATCATGGGGCGAGTGCAACCACGAAGATTACGATACTGATATTTGGACAAAAATGAAGTCTGCTACCATGCTACGCCAGCAACAAGAGCAAATCAACAACCTGAAGCAATGGGAAAAGCGCCAGCTTGATGTCATTGAGGCGTTAAAACAAATCATTGACGCAAACAACCTAAACCAAAACATTGGGCAGTTTGTAAAGCCAGACTTAACAATTGAGGAAGTCATGTCAGAGCATTGCACCCGTTACAAGTTAGGTTATAGCCCATTAAATGATTATGCATCGGTAAAAGCAAAATGAATACAGAAAAATTAGGCGGAACAAAAACATTTGAAATTAAAGAAAGTTATGAAGTTGAAGGTATTACTGAGGACTTTATTTGGTATAACTCAAAAATACTAAAAAATAAAATGAGTTCTTGGGAATATGAGTTTGAAAGAATTATTAATGTAATGGAAAGCCGCCATAAAGAACACCTTGAAATTATTAACGATTTGATGCGTGAGAACAATTTTTTAAGATCAAAGGTAAAAGAAAAATGAAAACACGTTTTGATTTAGAGCAGGACATACTAGCTTTGTGGGGAGTTAAAGAAGTGGTAGATAACTTAATCTTTCGGGCGTGTGATCACGCTGAAATACTTACCGAAGATCAGTTAGCCAACTACTTAATTATGGTATCTAACTTACTAGAGTTACAGGGCGAGAAAGCATTTGATACTTTTAAACAGTACGAACAAGTAGACGAATATGCTTCAGAAGAGGCTAAGGAAAAAAGGACAATACTATGAAAATAATAACGAAGTTGCGTAAAGAAAGAAAAGACGGTTCAGCTATTTGTGAACTTGATTTGGATAGGGAAGCTAAGGACTGGCTAATAGGCGAGGGGTTTGTGTCCGTCTTAAGTAAAGCATTGGGGGTTTCAGAGTCATTTGCAAAGAAGCAACCTAAACGAATAAGAGAGTTAGTAAAAGATTTAGATATAGATGGGCGTTGCTAATGAAATCTAAGTACGGCATACAGCACCCACACTCGCCAGTAATGGAGCTAACTACTATGGTTGGGTGTCCGCTGATGTGTTCTTTCTGTCCACAAGAAAACTTGCGCGATAACTACGGCGATAAGACCAAGTACCTAACACCAGTAGATTTAATTCACGTTCTAACAAAGCTGCCGCGCAATACTCGCATAGATTTTTCAGGTATGTCCGAACCTTGGGCTAACCCAGACTGCACTCAAATGCTGGAAGAAGTCCTATACATGGGATTTAACATAGCGATCTACACGACCCTGTACGGCATGACGAATGAAGATGCGCGTAGGGTTAAGAAAGTATTGGAAGACCACCCTAAACAGGTAGAAGTAATTATGTTTCACCTACCCGATTCCAACGGCAACATGAAGGGCTGGAAATACTCAGAAGAATGGGTAGAGTCGTTAAAGATAATGACCCAGCTTGATCTTCCTTGTGGCTTTGGTGCTATGACTATGGATGGTTCAGGTAAGGTTCATGCTGATCTTCAGGACATGATTGGAGATTTGGCTGGCTGGCAAGGCCATACGCGGGCTGATAGCCTTAAGATAGAGCAGGTAGGCGACCAAGCAGTAAGTCTTACCCCACGCCATGACTTTGCCCTAACTTGCGCTTCTACGCCGTTTTACGACCGCAACGTCTTACTACCCAACGGCGATGTAGTGCTGTGCTGTATGGACTACAACCTCAAACACGTTATAGGGAACTTATTAGAGCAGACCTATGATGAGATTTTTCAAAGTAAACCACTACTTGATCTGATTGCTATGAACGAGAAGCCTGAGTTTAACAAATGCAGTATTTGTAAATCGTGCGATAACGTGAGGAAGATATGAAAGAAGAATTTTTAGCGTGGGCAAAGAAAAAGCGATTGCTAGAGGAAAGCAATACTGAATCAACAGATCATATGGTTGGGTGGCTATGGATTACTTGGCAAACAGCTTGGAGAATAGGGGCTGCTACTCATAAACCAACAATGGATAAGTTGCGTATGGAACGAGATGCCTATGAACAAGAGATACAAAAAACACTTACGCAGAAATATTATTTTGAGGCTTTAGCAGAACAAAATGAAAAATTATGATTGATCAACTAAAAGAATTGGTTAAAGCACTACGCCCTGTACAAACGAATTTTAAGCTCATACGGGTAGGCGGCGCTAATGATGGCGGTTACTTAATACCTGACGATTTAGATGGTATAGCGGCTTGCTTCTCGCCCGGAGTTGCTGATACGGCTAGCTTCGAGGCGGGGCTATGTTGTAGGGGTATTGGGTCACACCTTGCAGACGGATCGGTTGATGGCGCGCCAAAAGGCATCACACCACTATCGTTTACCAAGAAGTATCTAGACGGATACAACGACGAGAACAACATAAGTTTATTTTCTTGGGTATTGGGGACGGATGCGTATCAGTTTGGCGAGGACTTGATTCTTCAGATGGATATTGAAGGCGCAGAATATGCAACTATCATAGCCACCCCGCTATGTATATTAAAAAAGTTTAGGATTATCTGTGTAGAAGTTCACGACACCGATGCATGGTTTAACCCGATTGCTTGGAATACTGTTCAGACATTCTTTGCCAAGTTAACTGAAGACTTTCATGTAGTACATAATCATCCTAACAATAACTGTGGAAATGTAGAGGCTGGTGGTTTTATTTTGCCGCGGGTATTTGAATTAACCTTGTTACGTAAAGATAGGAGTGAGGCGCTTGGTTTTATAGAAGACTTACCTCACCCATTGGATGCCCGCAATGTATTAGATAAACCTGTATTAGAACTGCCAAAGGAATGGTATGGAGCGTAGAGACGAATTTGCTAAAGCAATTATGGCTGGCATTATTGCTGCTGATTGGAAGTTTGATCTAACTGAAAAGAAGTGGGATGAGATTGCCGCCCGCCGTGCTTATGAGTTAGCAGACGCTATGATTAAAGAACGGGAGATTAATAATGTATAAAAACATTGGACTTGGAATACTTTTTGTTGCTTTGATTTTGTCGTTCAGTATGCGCAGCAACAACTGCCAAAAGGTAACGGTAGAACCATATAAACAAAATCAAATGGTGGACGGCTGTGTAATGCAGAAGTCGGGCGAGAATTGGATAAGAACATGCGGATAATGGTAATCACCCCTACTACTGGGAAAGATACGTTGGAGAAAGCTATTGAAAGCGTTAAAGCACAAACAATAGAAACAGAGCATTTGGTTGTGTCTGATGGGGTGCATATGGATCGCCCAGACGTGCGTTACTTTATGACTCTACCCGAAAACGTAGGCGGTAATGGGTGGTATGGACACCGAGTATATGCAGCTATGCCACTAATGGTAAATGCTGATTACATTTTGTTTTTAGATGAAGATAATTGGTTTGAGCCAAACCACGTAGAGACGATGATTAATAAGATCAAAAGCAAAAACCTAATGTGGGCTTATAGCTTGAGGAGAATATGTGATGAATCAGGACAATATGTTTGTGACGATGATTGCGAATCACTCGGTCGCTGTCCAACGTTTTACGATAGTAATCTCAATTTTGTTGATACTAATTGTTATTGCTTTCGGCGTGAATTCTTGGTTACTGTGGCGCACTATTTCTACGGCGGCTGGGGTGCAGACCGCCCCTTCTATAAAGCTACCAGCACAGCTTTGCCTGCCTTCGGATGCACAGGAGAGGCTACGGTTAATTACCGAGCGCCCGAGAGATTACATCAGATGTTTGCAGAAGGAAACAAATTAATGAAAGAAGCATACAAAATCTTACCTTGGAGAATGAAATGATCTGGGAAATAGCCTGCAAGATTGATGAATTAAACAACAAGATATCTAACGCCGCGGATGCTCTTGAGCTTATTGCTGACGACTTAACTAGCGCACCACATAGCGGGGCATTATGGTTGGTTCGAGACGTACTGAATGAAACAAGTAAGTCCATTGAGTTATTGGTAAGTGATTTAATGCATGAAGATAAACCTAAAGGAAAAAAGAAATGAGCTTTAAGAAGAACAAGGTAGCACAGATGATTCAAGTACAAAAGCCGCCCCAACAGACTAAGTTGTTTGTAGCTACCCCAATGTATGGCGGGATGTGTACTGGAATGTACTCTTCAGCGATCATGCAGATGGTAGGCGTATGCGGGCAAAACGGCATTCAAATGTATTACTCCTTTATGATGAATGAGTCCTTGATTACCCGTGCTAGAAACTCGATGGCTTATGATTTTATGGAAACGGATGCCACCCATCTTATGTTTATTGATGCGGACATTGCCTTTAATCCCGCTGATATTCCCCGCATGGTTTCAGCGGATAAAGATATTATCTGTGGGCTTTATCCCAAAAAAGAAATTAACTGGGTTCAGGTATCTGAGGCTGTTAAAGCTGGTGTACCACCAGATCAACTACATCTTCATACCGGAGCATTTGTGCTTAACCTAGCACACGGAGAAACCCAGACCACTGGCAATGTTAACCAGCCTATTGAGATTGCCAATGGTGGCACAGGCTTTATGTTGATTAAGCGCAAAGTTTTTGAAACGCTAAACGATAAAGTTCCAAGTTATACAAACGATATGTATCACGCAGTAGATGTAGTGCGTAAGGTTAAGATCATTAAAGAGTTTTTTGCTACTTCTATTGATGAAGAATCTAACCGCCTTTTATCTGAGGATTATCACTTCTGTAAGATTTCAAGGATGGCTGGATTTAAAGTGTTTTGTGCGCCTTGGGCTAACTTTAGTCATACAGGTTCTTACAACTTTAGCGGTACTTTACCGAGGTCTGCATGAGTGGCTGGTTAATAATTTTAACTGGCCTTATATACGCTTGGATAGCAGTGGAGCAGGGGCTTAAAGGGAACATACCCATGTTGATCTGTTACATCTGCTATGCGGGCGCTAACGTAGGTTTATGGATGATGGCAACTAAATGAGGAAACTATGAGGAAGATATTAATAGCTGTATGTTTATACAGTGGTGCTGTATCGGCACAGATAACAAGCTGGGAGAACAGTCCGATGAACTTTAAAAATTCAGATATGAATTGGAATAATAGTTCTAGCAATTTTAAAAATTCTCCATATAATTGGGAAACCAGTGAATACAACTACAACACAAAATCTGGGGTTTACGATAATAGCGGTAACCGCCTTGGTTATGAAACAATGAACAGAGACGGCACAATAAACTTTTACGATGACAGCGGCAACCGCGTGGCATACGGAAGATAGAGGAAAAGATGATTGATTACGCAGAAAACTTACTTGCGCTTGCAAAAGGTACAAAGGAACTTGACCACCTATTGCTTAGTAATGAAGATCAAAAAGCAGTAGATAAGGTTGATGATTTGATTGTTACATTGATTGATTTGAAGCTTTGGCTAAAGAGAAAAAATGCGGATAACCAATAAATTTAATTTGCCTCAAACGTTTGTTAATGTATTGAGCCGAGATACTTACACCAAAGGTAAGGCGCATTTGTCCGCTACTGAGATTATTAATAGCCCGCAGATTGTGCAGCTTAAAGTATTACATGCTGATGAGATTGAGGTTGATGTAACCGATATGATCTGGTCTATCTTCGGTACGGCGGTTCATGCAGTATTAGAACAGGGCAAGGACGATAACCATATCGTAGAGGAAAGGTTACACGCTGAGATTGATGGTTGGAATATCTCTGGCGCAATTGATTTACAAATTGTGAATCCAAATGGCATAGAGGTTAACGATTATAAAACCGTAGGTGCATGGGGAGTAATGAATGAGAAAAAGGAATGGGAAGAGCAACTTAACATTTATGCTTGGTTGGTCGAAAAGGTTAAGAAAACGCCAGTCAATAAACTCAAGATTATTGCAATTGTTAGGGATTGGAACCGTAGGGACGCTATATCTCGTGCTGGCTATCCCGAAACTCCTGTTGCAATCATTGACATTTCTGTTTGGCCTATGCAAAGACGTGAAGAATTTATTCGTGATCGCATTCACGCCCATTCAGAAGCCTTATTCGCAACGGAAACCGGCGGGGCATTGCCGCCCTGTAGTCCGGAAGATATGTGGGAAAAATCCACCGTCTTCGCCGTTAAAAAAGATGGAGCAGTAAGAGCAAAGATTTTATGTAGCACTTTAGAGGAAGCAGAAGAAGAGCTACAAAGGCTGGGGAAAGGTTTCTTTATAGAAACCCGACCCGGAGAGAGAACACGATGCGCTAACTTTTGTCAAGTTAGTGGGTGGTGTAAGCAGTATCAAACTTACTTACAGGAGAAGCAAAATGATTAAACGTATCGAAATTAAACACACCCCAATTCCAACTGGGCAATTGGCTAAAGAACTTGGTATTAATTTAAAGAAGGATTTTATTATTAGGAATTTGCGGATAAAGCCATTTCTTGATACCAAAATAACCGCTTATTGGGATGATGTTCCCTTGATTAGAGCAAGGCTTGGCGCTTACTTTACTAGAACTTCAAAGTTATAAGGAGATAGGTTATGTTTAAGAAAATATATTATTACCTTAAAAAAGAACTTTGGGGCGGAGATAAAGATTGGCAGCCAGCAAAGGACACTATTTACTACGGCATAATGAGTGACGAGGAGATAGCAGCTATGCGCAAGCGTAATGAAGTTGCTATGGCTAAAGCTAAGAAAAGCCTAGGTAAGAAGTGGTTGCTGCATCCAGCTAACAAGGTAGTAAAAAATGACGGCTAATAACTTTCAAGTTGGTGGAGATCATTATTCAAAGAATGCAATCCAGCCTTGGGATTATATAGTTGCTAATGAACTCGGTTACCTTGAGGGGAACATTGTTAAATACATAACAAGGTGGCGAGATAAAGGCGGGTTACAGGATATTGATAAGGTAATCCACTATGCACAGAAGTTAAAAGAAGTAGAAACATTGAGGAACTTAAAAGAGGAATATGATGGAATACAAGGAACTGCGTAGTATTGATGTATCCAAGTACACAGAGAAGAAGAATGGCCTTACTTATCTGTCTTGGGCATGGGCCGTGGATCAATTATTGCTAGCTGATCCTAAAGCGCACTGGTTTTATCCAGAGTTTCAGCGCTGGGGTAATGGAACCGTAATGGTGTTCTGTACTGTTGTAGCGAATGATATCGCCCGCACAGCGCAGTTGCCCGTTATGGATTACCGTAATAAGCCTATTGCTGAACCCGATTCATTTGCTGTTAATACGGCGATGCAGCGGGCTTTAGCTAAAGCGATTGCGCTCCACGGTATTGGCTTATATATCTACAACGGTGAAGATATTCCGCCTGAATTGGGGAATGATGTAACTATGGTGGAAACAAAGCCGGTTACAAAATCTATTACCATAGAGGCCAAACCGAATGAAGCAACAATTACCATTGCAAAACCAGAAGATAAATCTCTATTTGCCAGCGAGAAGGTATCGGCAAAGCTACCCGGAGAATGGACTCTTAAACCAATTGGAGATGACTTTATCGGGTCGTTAAATGTTGGGCTGGATGCAATGCTGCAATTAGCCGCATCACCTGAAGATGTAGCTAATATCTTTAAGGTTAATCGTTCTGCTTTTGATAAAGCCAAGGCTCAGAATCTAGATGCATACAACGAAATGATGGCTAAATTTACCGTAACCAAGAAATCTTTAACTAAGGAATAAAAATGGAATACCCAAACAAAGGATCGCTTTTCCCATCAACAGTTCGCAAATCTGAGAAATCACCTGATTTTTTTGGCAGCATTAAGGTGGATCGTTCTTATCTACGCGATCTTATGGATAAGCACACTGAAGATCTTATTGAAATTAAGTTATCTGGTTGGAAGCGCGAATCTAAAACTGGCAATCGGTTTTTATCATTAGCTGTAGATACCTATGTAAAACCTGAAGGCGCACCAGTTCCAAAATCTCAGGAGAAAGATCCGTGGGAATAAAGAAGGCTTTGAACAAAGAAAGCAAAAGGTTCTTTAGCTTTGAAGAAATTAATGAAGAGCTTGCCGCGCCCATACCAGTAGATTGGGAAAGGCTATGTAAACAGCTTCAGGCAGCATTAGCTAAGGAGATGTGCGAGAACCAAGATTTAGAGGCTGAAAGAGATAGGCTACTCATGGAAATGATAGAGCTAAAAGGCGTTATTAAGTATCTTGAAAAGCAACTAATTATCACGTTTGAAAGGACGTATGGAAACCAGCCAATTTGAGGCCAAGAAGGTAGCTTTAAAGCAAACTAAGGACGGTCATGTACTTACCCTAGCAATACACCCTGATGATTCTCCAGAAGAGATTCTGAGGGATTTTGTAGGTGCTAGGTATATGGTAGTCATGGTTCGCTTGGCGGATACAGAAGTGCCATTCAATCGGGATGAGTTTGCGGGCGCCCAGATGGTGAAGCTGGCTGGCATGTTATGTAGGGATTCCAAATTCTGGGATTACTTATATGAAGATGGGCAGCTATTTGAAACCAGCGAGGCCGCTTGTATTGATTGGTTACAGTCCTATTTAAGCGTACCATCTAGGGCTGAGATTAAAACTAACCTAGAAGCACAAGGTGCATTAAAGATTCTATATGCACAATACAAGGAATGGAAAAATGAGTGATGATAATTTAGTGCCGTATAGCCTTTATTTGCCGCGAAAGCAGATAAACCAGCTTAAGGTTATGGCAAAGAACCGAAAGGCATCTTCTTTTATTAGGGATGCTTTGATTATGGCGTTGGAAAAGAACGATGCTTTTACAAGTGGATATAACAAAGGACTAAGAGATGCGTGTAAAGCTGTTGCCGATATCAAAGAATCCAACATGATTGTTATTAAGGGTAAACCCTTAAGTGAAGTTCTTATTGAACAAATTCATATGCTAGAAGAAAATGGAAAATAAAGATCGGGAACACATGAGGTTCTTAGCGGCTTGCTTTGCGTTAATGAATTGTGGAAATCCAAAGGCAGCAGTTAATCTTGCAGATGAATTATTGGAAGAATTGGATAACCAAAAAACAGGTGGCGGCATTGTTGATATTGTTCCTAAACGTAGGCGCAGGCCAAGGAGTGGCACATGAGCAATGATGAAATAGAAGAGGTTATACTAGCGTTGAAAGCAGCAGGTATGCAAATGCCTGAATACGAAATTTTGCCGGACGGGTCATATCACTTTTTTCAAAATGGACAAGCGAAACTTAATACTACAGTACATAGCCAAGAACCCCGGAGTCCTATCAATTGATATTAATGTAGGGTTAAATAGAGCTTCTGTTGGCGCCCATACTAAAGCCCTAATGGACGACGGCAAATTAATCAGAGACGAATCCAACGGTTGGCATATAGCCAAGGATTATGTTGTAGATTTTGAAAGAAATACACCCATAGATATAGCCAGTGAACACATTAGAAAAATGATTGATGTACCGAAATAAGAAACTATTAGAAATTGTACGAGAATCTCCTTGCCAAAATTGCGGAATACAAGACAACACGATTGTTGCGGCGCACAGTAACCAGCTTCGCGACGGTAAGGGTAGAGGACTTAAATGTAGCGATTACAGAATTGCGGCCTTGTGCTATCGCTGCCATTCGGATCTCGACCAAGGAAGATCGTTATCTAAGGACCAAAGGGTTGAGATGTTCGAGAGTGCGCACCGTGCCACCATTGGTTGGCTTTTTGAAAACGAACATATTGTAATAAAATGAGAGGCGCTGTGGACTAATGCAGCGTACTTACTGATAGAAGGAGTTCTGATTGTTTCCAGTTCACCTCTCCAGATTAGTGTACTACAACTCTAAAGGATCAAACCCCAATTCAGTAGCTATAGAATGCGCCCGCCTACGGAACGTTGCGTCATGCTTTGTCCATGCATCAGATACAGTTCCTGATCTGGACATATGAATCATTTCATGCGCCATCGTCCTAATAACTGTATCTAAATGCCCGCAACGTGCATCTGAGATAGTAATAATATGCTCGTGCTTTTCCCCGTCATCGTACAGATACGAACCCATAGTTTCTGGATCCGTTTCCACGACAAACTTAATCTGTTCCGGCAATGGTAACGACCACTTCATAAATGGTTCGCAACAGTACAGGGTGGAATAGATATTTTTAAGGATTTGGGTAGTAAGTTTCATGTTTGGTTAATACAGCCGCGGAATTCAAAACGATTTTCCCCGCATACTTGAATTAACTCAGGAAGCATAAGCCTTCCCTCTTCAAACGATAACAGGGCAAAACCGGAGCGCCAATCTTTAGGGCCATCCTCAGTATATCCCATGTACTGCTCTCCATTGGGATCCGATAGGGTACCTGTTTGGACGCCATAGCGGGTTCCGTTGTAATCGGTTAGGGGCTGTACAGCCAGATTGTGGGTATGGCCTGTAATCATGTTTACGCCCGCATTGAGGGCATTTGACCTACCAGCGCCAAATCCACCCTTCCAGCGGTGCTTAATACAGGTATCTTCATTTACCCAGTACGACCAACAAGGAAGCCAATGGGGGAAGTGATCTTTAAGGGTAAACCCTGATACTCCCTCGTATTGGGGTGCCTGAGCCGCTAGGAACGTTTCAAAGCGGGCGTCATGGTTACCCATTGTCCATATCAATTCAGCGCCTACAGAGGCCTTTTGAATGCCTTCCATGAATGTTTGGCAAGCCTCAAGCTCTTCCTTTACGGTTGGGCTTTTGGACCAGCCAATTCTGGGGTGCCGTGAGTTCTGTGATCCATCAAACATATCTCCATTGGCAACAACTACTTTGGGTTGGAATTCCTTAATGATAATAAGTAAAGCCTGATAAGCCGTGGTGTAATCGTCAGGCCAGAAATGAGCATCACTGAATACTACAACCCGGCCTTTTTCCATCTCTATGCCGCGACGGGCATGACCAACGGTTTGTTCTAATTTTTTAGGTGCGGTATATCTGCTGTCCTTCAGAGTGGGGAGGCTTATCTGGTGCCTTGCCTCAATTGATCTGCGCCTATTGTGGACAGATCGGACGTCCATGCCGTGCTTTGAAGCAAACTTAATGGGACTACTAATAATGTTCCATTCGTTAATAAACTCTAAGTCCGTCAAGTAATATCCAGCCATCAGTCCTCTCCTCTATCATGTGGTTAGATAGCGTTTTACCACAAGTAAATTAAATTATCATTACATTTATATGATTTATAAGGGTATTCACTTACTCTTGTGTTGCTTTTATTCTTTCATTTAATCTGGTCATGATTTGTTGTTTACGATCATCTAGTAATTTAATCTGATCTTCATCAGCGCCCATCTTGCGCATTTGCTTCTGGCGTTTATTGATTGCAGATATTTGATTTTCAGAGTTATTAGCTTTTTGCCATAAGCGGGCATCAGGATTTTCTTTCATATACTCAGCAACGTTTTCTTTGCGTTCCCGCATTCCTTTAATGGTAGCTTCGTGTTCTGCCATTTTGGTTACATTGTCATAGAAATGTTGAGAATTAGCGGCTGGTGATTGGGTATCGCCATAGAATCTGCCAGCCAAAGGAATATTATAAGAAGCAAGATCTTCTGTTTTTCCTTCAACAACTGCTGTAGCAGTTTTGCCAATTTTCATGGCTTCCCTACCTACGCCACCAGTAGCCTGCCCCACCAAGTAATCTAATTGATCTGCTGTTGGGCTTAAAAAACCCTTAGTATCTTCTGTGCCGCCAGTAATATAGTTAATTGCTTCTGCAACATGCTTATTGATATCGCTAGATTGCTCGCGTGAACGGCTTAAACCGGTGGTTGGAGATGTTGTACGGTCCAATTTAGCAATTGGCCTACCAAATGGATCTCTGTTTGTAGCCAAAGCTACTACCGGATCTAGCGCTGTAGGAGCAATCGTTTGTAATGATAGATCTCCACCGCCCAATGGGTTAAATGAATCGGCTATTACAGCAGCCATATTGCCCGCATGTTTATTAAAATCTCCGTGCAAACCAGTTTCAACCACAATACGGCCTATGTTTGGCAGGAAATGCAATCCTAAAGGATATGGAATAGCAAGATATTTTCCATCTGGGGTTGGAATAATTAAATTTCTAGATTTTACAAACTCTGGTGGATCGTTATCGCCAAAGCCAGCCATCTCCATCATGCCAGCCTGAAGCGCGCCCAAACCTATACCACCCAAAACAATTTTTTTACCAGCGGGGCCTTTTAAGGTTTGTGCCATACGAGCAGTACCTTGAGCAGACGCATTAAAAAACGCAAAGTAATTGTTTACTGCTTGACCATAAGCGCCCTTGCGGTCAAAGTTTACGGTTAATTCTTTAGCAATAGTGGCTGACTTTTGAGCAGATATATTTTTATCTCTTGCTACTTTATATGCAGATAGACGAATTGCATTTTCAATAGAATCGTTAAAGTCTGAAAGACCTTTAAAAAATCCACTAGCCATTTTTTTTGCTGCATTGCTATTAAGTTTTTTAATGTGTTCATTAATAACATTTTCTTGATCTGCACGTCTTGAAAGCTGTTCACGATATAAAGTTTGACCGCCATTTTCCCTAAACTCTTTGTATAGCTTTCCTAAATCAGTATCAGGGTATTCACCAGTACGCATGGTGTGCCAAATAGTACCCATAGCAGACTTAATTCCACCGGCAACTTTAGATTGCTGTCCAGCAAGTTCTGTATTAGAAAGGTTTGCCATAGCCGAACCAAAGTCACGCGTAAAGTTTATTACTCCAAACACCGGGTTCCATTGAGTATTAACTTTAGCCATCCATTGTGTAACTTTTCCAACCTGTTGCCCAAACAATCCAACCGTAGGAGTATCCATGCCGCGAAAAGCTTTAGCCATATTTGCAGATACTGGGTTTTTGGTATTAAAGAAAAGGTAACTATCTTCACCATTAATGCGAATAGGTAATACATTATCTTTATACCGTTCTAATGGATTGGTTTTATAAACTACCTCATCAAGACCGGTTTTTTTGTTTTTTGCCAATGTACGAGTTTGTCTTTCAATCATCATCCCTACAATATCGTCCCCATTTAATCCCATATTATCCAGTTCTCTTGCAAGCAATTCAGGATTTTTTATGGCTTTAGGACTTACTGGTATTGCAAGATCTGGGTTTGGATACTTAACAAACATACCAAACAAAGCATGATCAACTTTCATCTTTGCTGAATTTTCAATAGCAACTTCTCGTTGTCCAACTATGCTGTTTAAAATGTCCAATACTTCGCGTTCAGAACCCATGGCCCGTTTTTCAAATATGTTTTTAGTAGCCATTCCTTTTCCGCCTAGGGGACTTCTCATAAACTCTTCTTCCATATCGCGCTGCAATGGAACGTATTCGTCTCCATATGTGTTACGCCAAGAATCAACTTCTTCTTGTGTTTTTTGTCCACTTTTAAGAAGGATTTCTTGTGTTTCTCTAACTATCTTATAAACATCCTTAGCAACATTTTCTAGGGCTGCTTTTTTATCTTTTGGTAGATTATCAAGATATGCTTTAGCATCGTCGGTATGAATACCAGAACCTTTATTTTTTAAAGCATATTCATGGACTGTTCCATCGGCATCTACAACATCTGGATTGACCTTGTTCATCTGCTTGTTACGTTGTTCTGCATGTTTATTATGCAGATAATCAGTAACTTCTTTTGTAGTCAAATTAAGTTCATCTATTTTTTTAGCTAATGGTTGAAGATCTTTGCTGTTAAATTTTTCAAATTGATTGGCAGCGTCACTTTTCCACAACCCGTCTTTTTGATACGGATTAAATTGTTCTGAAATTTCCCCAAATTTATTTTTAATGGCAGCAACTGTACGTTTTAAATCAATATGTTTATCTTGAAATTTGCGGATAATATTTTCTTGTATCCACGTATTTGGAGAAACGTCATAACTAGGCTCAGTAGTTTTTGGTAAATTTTTAATGTCTACTTCTGGAAACGCATTTTTCCACTGACCAATGTTTCTTTTGTTTACGCTAGAAAGCACATTTTTGGCGGGGGCTTTTTGAGCTTCAGTTTCAAACTTGGCTTCTGCAGACGTTTTAATTCTTTCCCCAGTTAACTTGTTAGTTGCAGCGGCTTGGAATATATCGTTTTCATTTTGGAATCCACGACCGCGGAATACATTACCGATGCGCTTAAGAGTGCCAACAGCCCTAGACATAATAGATTTAATTTCTGAAGGTTGCGTTCTATAGTCTGCAAATGCTTTAGCAATAGCTTCTTCATGTTGAGCATCTTTAGCAAGATGGATGTAGTCTTTTTCAATCTTGTATTTTTGCAACCAATTTTTTTCTGCTTTGGCTGAAAGAATTTTCCATTCATTATCAGAAAAGAATCCATGATCTTTCATTGCATGTAAAGATTCATGATTCATTGTGCGCGGAATATTTTTACCTTGTAAAGACAGGGTAATCATATCTTTAAGATATTGCCCGGTAATGGGTTGTAGACGACCGTTTACATAACCCTGCAAAGAATCTTGAAGACTTAAGCCAATATGGTCTAAACCCATTTGATTCAAAGACGATCTTAGGGTTTTCCCTAACTCTTCATGTTCTGCTGATAATTTCTCTGTTGGAGGGGCTAAAACTTCTTCGGCTGCTGGTGCAGCAGTTTTTGTTGCAATTGGTTCTGTAATGGTTGCTGGCGCCTCTAAAGTAGATTCTGTAGATGCTTTAACTTCTGGCGTTGTAATATCCGGCGGCGTTACAACTGTAGATTTTTCTACATTAGGCTCAATCTTAATAGGAACAACTGAATCAACTTTATCCATTCCAATATATTCATACGCTGGATTACCGTTTTCTAATACGCCAGTACCGGTTTTAATAAATTTTCCATCTTTATTTTCAGTTACCACACCTTGGGATGTTATTTTTTCTCCATTTAAATTTGTAAAAGAGTAATCCACTGGAGTTCCATCCGGGATATCTTTTGCAGCCATAACAACTGGAGCTTCTTCAATGGGTTTGATGGGAACACTAACGGTTTCTCCCGGCTTTGAAACCATATCCATCATAACTTGATAATCTTGAGAGGCGGACTTTGGGGCAACCTCAGCGGACTCTATACCAGCGCTAGGAGGGATTTCAATTTCTTCTTTAGGGATAGTCTCACCCGGACGGCGCAATGCGTTTAAAGAAGCTTTGGTAGCTGCTGATGCTGGTATTTCTCCTATGCGGGTTAACCCTCGTCCAAGAGAAGTTTCTTTCTGCCCTAAAGCGCCACCTAATCCAGCAATACCAACCTTAGTCCAGTCAATAGGTTCTTCACCCATAGCTTCTTGACCAGCTTGTACACCAGCACCAACACCAGTATTAAGTATGGCGTTTGAAATTGCCGCTGATTTTTCTGCTGCCAGTCTTTCTGCTGCGGCCGCCTCTAATCCTTTGCCACTTCTAAACAATGCGCCACTTGGACGGAATGCTAATAGGTTTGGAGCAATTTCTCCAGCCATAGACGAATAAGGGTTAGCTTTTGTTTCTTTTGCAAATGTAGCTGGGTCTAACCCTATGGCTTTAGCAAAGTCAGGATTTGCTTCTAAGAATTTTTCTTGTGCAGCAGCGGCAGCGGCAGAACCAGCAAAACCCGCTCCAAGCCCACCTGCAATAGCTCCAACTGGGCCAGCTACCATACCAGCAGTAGCACCAGCAGCGCCTGAAATAATACCAGCGGCTGCGGGTAACGCGCCGCGTAATACTCCATGCCCAAAAGATCCTAATGCGCTAGTTTCTGATTCTTGTGGTTGGGCTTGAAATTGACGGATCATTGCCGCAATTTCTCTAGCATCATCTACATTACCAGCAGCATCTGCTTTTTCCAAGGCAGAAAACATTTGATTTAAATCAGCCATTACTAACCTTTATTGGTTGTATTTATTTAATAGGTCTTGCTGACCCTGATTCAAAGTTGGGGCTGGTGTTGAAGACCCAAACTTATACCACGGCTCTGATTTTGGTTTAATTGGATCCATTACTGCGGGTAATTTTACAGATATTTCTGGATCAACTTTATATTTTTTTGCTAAAGCGCGTGTTACTAAATCTTTATTTGCTTGATATTGTTCATATCTGTATGGGGTTAATGTCCCATCTGCTCTTTCTTGCGCAATAGCTTTATTAATTTCTAAAATTTGAGAGTTACGACTTAGTGCAGATTCAAATTTAATTAAAAGTTGATCTTCTTCAGAAAGTTTTTTATTCTCCGCAGCATTGCGTAATTTAATAATTTCTTTATTGTATTGTTCTTTAATTGCTGCGTCTTTATCAGCACCTTCTTTTGCCGCGGAATATTTAGCCAAACCAAGACGGGTTGCTGCAATATCTTTTAACTCATCAGAAGTTTGTTTTCTTAATGCGCCATAAGTACTTACGCCCTGCTCGGCGCCCTTACCAATGTTAGTCATGGCATATGGAGATTGACCGCCCATCATTGCAAACCCAGCCTGCATAATAGCTAAATACTTGTTCATATCGCCATTTTCTTTGGCTTGTGCTGCGCGTTCTTGAATATCTTTTGCCAGCCCTTCAAAGTATTCGTCTACTTTAGATTTTGGCGCTGCCATTTCGATTGGTGTTGTTGGCTCTGGTGCTTGTAAAAAATTACCACTTAATCCATAAGTTTCAGGATTCTGGCGACCATCTAAAGACATATTAGGTCTAACTACGGGAGTAGCTAACGGTTGTCCAGCAGGAACATTTCCCCCCTGTAATTTACCAGCAGCAATATCACGTTGATTTGCATTAGCAGTAGCAATCATTCTTGCATTTTCTCTGCTTAACTCCGTAGGAACAGGTTGAACTGATGGTGCTGCTTGAGCGCTTGAAACAAAAGGAATGTTTAAGTTTGATGCTTTAGCTGCATTAAATGATGCTGCCTGTTCTTCTGGTGACGCAGAAAAGAAACGTTCAGTTGGGGCGCCAATGTATTTTTGATATATGGATGGCAATTGGTCAATTCCTAATTTTGTAATAGGATTGTAATTTTCTGGTGTTGTAAATGCCCGTGCCAGATCTTTAGCGTTTTCAACTACTGCACGACTTCTATTTAAGTATTCATTATCGTCATCAGTAACTTCATCACCTTTAGCAAAGTGAGCAATACCACCTTGAGCCATTCTTATGTAATTCTGTGTTTCTGGTTTTAAAGATTCAATTCCTTCACCACGCTTAAGCATTTGTCTTACGCGGCCCGGACCAGCATTGTATGCAGCCAATCCAAGATAGGGGTCTTGGAAGGCGTCTACTTGTTTTTTCAAATAGCGGGCGCCACCCAAAAGATTGTCATATACATCTTTGCGGTTAACGCCAACTTCTTTAGCTGCGGCTTCCATCAATTGCATTGGACCAAAAGCACCCGCTTTAGACACAGCATTAGCAGGATCTTTGTGACCGCCAGTTTCTTTATAAAGCGCATGAAGCATAATATTTGGATCAAGACCAACTTTTTTTGCTACCTCAATAGCTTGAGCTTCATACGGATGACCACTGCGTTTAGATGTTTCAAAGTTTGTCATTCTAGATGCATTGTTTACTTTAGCTTTTTCAGCCTCATAAGATTGTGGTAATTTATCCATTAATCCACGAATACCACTAGGAATTGAGGCCAGCATTTCCTCAATATTAATGCCAGCTCTTTTGGGAAACAATTTTGCCATCTCAATATCTTCATCATCTTCTGCTTCTCCACCATCAGCAAAGGCTACAATTCCACCGCCAGCCATACCTTGTGCCATGCCCGTAGGTAAGCTTGTTACTCCCGGCTGGTTTTCTGGAAGATTCGCCATTTGAGCTTGTTGAGGTTGAGCCATTTGAGGCTGTGGAACCATTGAAGGATTAGCTTGATTCAATACATCCTCTGCTACAGTACGAGATGGTGGCTGTCCTTGACCGGCAGTTTGTAAATGCTGGCGGCGCTGAATCTCAGCTAAAGCTAGGAACTGAGGAACTACACTATTAGGATCGCGGGCGTAGTTGATTAATGTACCTTGTGGCACATCCTTTAACTGTTCAGATAATTGTGAAATATTCATAGTTAACCTAATAATTGATGCAAGCGAATGTCATTTAAACCAGAATTAATAAGGCCGCCTTGAGCGTAACTTTTATACTCAAAATCTTTTGGCAAACCACCCGCCGCTCCCAGTCCTTTATATAAACCATACATACCAAGACCAGCAACCCCTAAACCACCCAGTTGAGATGCATAATTTGGCGGTGCTGTGTAGCCTTGTTGTGTTCCAGTACCAGTTTGAGCAGTACTTGTAAACGGCAAGTTAGATAATGAGCTTTGTAAGAATTGATTTTGTGTATATGGAAACTGTTGCTGTTGTAAACCAAATTGATTTTGTAACTGTAAGTTAGCAATCCGTGCTGCATTTTGTTGTGCTGCAATATTACCCAAAGTACCACCTGCTGTAGTAGCACCAGCATAACCTTGTTGCGCACCTTGAACGCCTTGAAGTCCCAAGCCAGCACCCTGCATTGCACCTTGAAGCCCTTGAATACCAACTTGTTGGCCTTGCATACCAGCCTGTAAACCTTGAAGTCCTAGGGTAGATCCAAACTGTTGAGCCTGTTGAGCGTTTTGAAATGCTTGTTGTTGTCCTGTAGCTTCGATGCCAGATAAACGATTCTGTAAACCGCGGTTGGCTTCCGCCTGTTGAAGTGCTAAACGGTTTCCACCAAACGCACCAGATCCTACAGATTGAGCCGCCATCTGAGGGGCTTGAATTTGATAATCTCTAACTGCTTGTTGTTTTTGCCAATCTACTACATTGTTCATATACGGCGACATATACTGTGCCATTGCTTCTGGGCTTGTAGCTTGAGCGGTATACATATCGCCAGCACGACTTGCCGCCGTACCCATTGAAGCACCTACAGCCCCGTATTTAGGAGCTTCTGCGCCGTATTGGAATCCTCTTTGTCCATAATCTAAAGCAATTGGAGCTGTACTTAAACTGCCTTTACCACCAGCCTCAGCCAAAGCAGAACCAGAAGCAAACCCACCGGGCAACTGAAGTCCAGCCGCGCCTACATATGATTGATTTAATAGGCCCGGAGTCTGTTGGTTTGCAACTAAATCTTGAGCGCGGTTTAAATAATTAGTAACATAGGGTTGGAACTGCGGTTGAATACTAGGCGTAGTCGTAGACGACTGGTTTGTAGTCCCTTGCGATGTTGGGCTAGAGGGTAGCGATTGCGCTCCCAGTATGTTATCGAGCCATGAAGCCATAATTTAATTCCTTATGCAGGTAATACTTTTTTGTCGTTAATAGCTCTAATTTGTCGCTTAGTGCCGTGTGCGTTCTTACGAATTCTGTCCATCATTGCGTATAGTTTCTTGGCTCCAGAATCTGTAGAGCCACCACCTAAAGCACTAACTACGTCGCTTGAAACTACAAATTCACCGTCCGCAAGTCTAGCTGGCTGATTACCACCTATTGTAGCTGGTATATCATCACTTAATCCAGTACCACCGCCCTTTAGCAGCCTGCCGCCATCTGAATAAGAGCCTAAATCCCCACTATCTAAACCTGCAATTCCGCCTTCTGCGTATCTATAAAGCATTGGTTGAGCATATGGTGTTGGACTATAGTTCATTCCGGGATAGGATTGGTTTGGAGAGTATGTAGGAAACGCATATGGCATTGGGGCCTGTACTACTGGAGCAGGAGTTGCTTGGGCTGTATTTTGAGATGAGGTTTGAGTTGGCGCTCCACCACTTGAACCACCAGAACCACTAGTTAATGCTTTTGCCGCCAAACTACCCAGCGCTAATTTTTGCATTGTTGTCATTCCAGTACTAGGAAGATTCCAAGTAAAATTTGAGCCAAAATCTAATCCATGAGTTGCGGCATTAGGAGCATTGGATGCAAGATTAGTAGCTTGAGTACCCGCATCAAGAGCTGTAATCCCACCAGCCGTCTCAGCAGCGGCGGTTGGAAGTGTAAAACTAGCCCCCCCAGCTACTGGGGTATAAGCACCACCTGCGCCAGCCATTATTTCAGCGGGAGTTAATGCGGTAGGAACAGCGGTACCAGCCGCAGGAACGGCACTAGCAGCACCAGCATTAGCCAGCGTTGTACCAGCACCAATCGCGCCAGCACCAAAGGCGGCGGCCCCACCAAGCGCAAGAGAAGCTAATATCGGTGCGCCAGTATCAGCCATAAAGTTACCTGTATATCTAGTACCTTCAGGCAAAGTAAAGATAGGCTGATTATTTTGGTCCATCTGCATTCTGGGTTTACCCTCAGCATCAGTAAATGCAGCAATACCTTTTGTAGCTCCTCGTTCAATAGGCACTTCAACGCCACCAATTTTATAGGCAGTTTGATTTTTTTCTAAATTCCAAGATATGTTTTCGCCCGCTGGATTCCAATATTTTCCATTAAACTCATAATCTTTAAGGGACGGTAATGCTTGAGTTACGAAACCGTTTGGATCTACAGATAAAGTCGAGCCATTAGGGTTAACAAAACCTCTCCCGTTCCATTCGTATCCATGTTCAGTGGGATTAAAGTCTTTACCGCTAGCATCTCCAGCCAACATCTGATCCATTGATTGAAGTTTTACTGGCTGATCTGGTGTCCAAGTTGATTCTGTTTTAGGATCTTCTACAAAAGTACGGTTATCGCCACTATCAACATAATGACCACCAGTAGGACCGCCATCTTCAAAACGCCGTATAGAGGCAATACCCCCACTAGCCATCATTTGCCCGCTATAGGCATCGGTTCTGGGTTCGTAACCAGCGTTAATTGCAGAAGAACTTACAGGCGTTTGTGCAGAAGTGGCATACTCAGATGCACTTTGGTTGCTTCCGGGATAGACGTCATTCTGCCCAATTACTGGCGCGTTTAGTCCCATTATTCCGTTAGAATACATAGAAGTCCTTCTTAATATGTGCTGATTTTATCATGTCTATAGCCTTGATACAAAAGATAATGTAGCCACTACAGACGGGCTAACAGGTCTAGCATAGGGGGTTGTAAGCGCTGGCAAACTAACTAAAGATACATTGCTATTGTCCGTAGCCCAGTACAAAGCAACACTATCCCCAGTATTTAAAGAAATAAAGAAGTTGGCTGCCGCAAGTGCATAGCTAAGTTCACTTGCATTTTTCCTTGCTGAAAGCACAATTCTACTAGCCGTAGCTGCTATATCCGCTCCATTTTTACGCAACCAAATATCTGCATAGTGGATCTCATTGTCGCTATTTCGAACTTGAACGCTGAACTGAAAGTTATAAATCCCGTTTTGGGACACGGTAACGGCACTATTAGCCAAGGTCATGCCACTAGAGTAATCAAAAGTATTAAGGGTAACTAGGGTAGCGGTGTTTGCCGTAGCGGTTACATTGGAGTTGTTCTGAACGGATATATAGGTATTCCCCAGATACTGCCCACCAGTAGCCCCCAATAGCGCCCCGGTAACATTATCTACTTGGTTAAAGTATAGGCGTAATGCATTGCTAAATTGATCTTGATAGTTTTGGTTGTACTCTACCGGCCCAATAGGTAAGTTAGGCGCAATGGTATTACGGATGCTTGTAGCATTTGATGCCATTAGCTTCTCCGTCCGTCTGGTCTAATATCAATCCGTGGTGCGCCCAATTGCCAAGTTACGCCTAAACCATCAGAGCTAATTTTCATTGCCATTTGGCGGGCGCGAATCCTTGTATATATTTGGCCCGTAAATTCTTGAACCGTATATTGTGGGTATACAGCAAAGTTATTAGCACTTATTGTTGCAGCGTTTGATGGGCTTCCATAGGCTGAACCTGAGTTTTGGCGGGGTTGTAATTCCATTGTAACAGTTGGGCCATCTACATTCGAGCCATTAAAGTTAACGTCAGGCAACATTCTCCAAACATAACCGAAGTTATGCCCATCTCCAATATCAAAATCAGAGGACTGCACATAAGAGTAAATAGGCAAAGAAGTAGCCGTAGAAGAATCATCAGTACCAAGCTCATGGTTAATTACACAGCCAGTTGAGTTTAATAAAGAATCCACACCGTTTTGGAAAGTACCCATTGGAGTTTGACGTAGTCCTGAATCTAGCCAGAAAGTACGATTTAATGTGCCGTAATACCATACGCGGTCAAGGTAGTTATAGATTACATACTTATCTACCACAACCGAATTAGTAGAACAGTAGAACCACCAGATTTCATTAAAGCCTTCATTACTACCGACAGTAACCTGCCATGACTGGTCCTTATTAAGATCAGCAAAAACATATTGACGCAATGCACAAGGTAAAGTTTCCACCCGACCAGAGTACATATAAAACTTATCGCCGCCCATCCAGTATGTGATGTTATTTACCGTAATAACTGAATTCGGACTCATTACCGAAATATTATCCATCAATACTTGAAAGCCCCAAATGTAAGGCGGCCCTAAATATTGCATAGAATAAAGGGTTGAATCTGTAAATACTAGTACTTCTTGGCGGGTATTGATCGTAGTAGAAATATAAGAACCATGCGAAAGCCTAAACTCACCCGCTTGATTTGTAATATCTGGTACCCACTGGTACGGGTTTTCTTGGTCTGACCACCGTACTAACATAGGATCAAAATCCGTTGTTGGGTTAGTTGGATCGTAAGAATTAGCACCAAACGCCATAACAAACCGCTGAATATCAGAAGCCAAAACTTCAAGCGTTTTATAAGGAACAAATTGCCCGCTATAAGAAGCTGTATTAGCTAAGTCAGATAACTTTTTACCACGGTACGTTGTGCCTAGGTTTGCATCCCAATAGAAAATTTGCCCGCCACGTTGAGCAAATACAAGATCTTGACCATAGTTATCGTTAGTCCAAATAACAAGCTGTTCGCCTACACTAACCCCCAAAGGTGCAGCATTTCCCCATCCATATTGACCCCAAGTACCGGCGCCCCAACCATTACCATTAACGTAGTATTCAAGTCCTACATGGCACAAAACTTGGCAAGTTACATTTCCACCTACATTAGAGGCAGAAGAAGTGCAATAGGTTACGTTAGATAAATTATTATCCGCAGTTGAAGCCAAGAAATAATATACTGCTGATCCGTAGCTTAAAATCTGATGTTCGCCATTAATTACCGTATTAGCTAACCCGCCAACCGAAACCGCACAGTTAGATAGGATAAGGTAATCCCTAGTATTAGCATTATTAGTACCATCAAAAATCTTAACAAACGCACTTGAGACGTTAGCATTTGCCGTATGAGATGCCGCGGTGGTGTTGTTAACTCCACGTACACAGTTTGTAGCTGAATTTGAACTTAATGCATTATAAAAAATAACTTCGTTATCAATCTTAACGTAGCCATTTTGGGGTGGAAAATTAGTAGATGCAGTAAATAATAAGGTTGTTGTAGTTGCGTTTACGTTTGCAGCTAGTGTAGTACGGCCCGTAGATAGGGCGTTGCTTAAAGTAAGAGTTTGTACAACAGGAGTAATATCGTAATATTGACCACCATTCTCTACATAGTATTTAAGATTAGTACCTATTCCAAGGTAGTTATACCCAACCAAAGTTGCCCAATTCCACATAGAACGGCATACGCCCCAGAACTTATATTGGCTTAATCGAATCCAGCCACCAAGCTTTTCAGGAAAACCAGACCTAAAACGGATCTTATCGCCGTCATAAAACCCGCCTTCATTGGCGTAGTTAGTACCTTCTCTATTAAGACCGGGACGGAGAATGATTTTAGTTAATGGCATACTTATCCTAGTACAAAGTTATTTTGCTTTGAGCAGTTTTCACTACCCTTTAAAACTTGCAAGTTACTAGGAACATGCAATCCGGATACTAACTTCCCTTGAAGCGGAATAATATGGTCTACATGCCACGGCTCATTATGAAGCTTTGTAAGTATTTCGGCAAGCCTATACTGATTTTCAATGCGCTCAAAATCTATATTTGTAAGCCATTTTGGGGTACGTTGTTTTTTGGCTGCTTTACGTTTTGCTTTATTGGCATTAGCTTTGGCTGGGTTTAATTTTTTGTATTCCGCAACATGTGCCTTAATTTGGTCTTTTTTTTCTTCATATCTTTTTTTGTTGCTTGCAATAACTTTTTCTGGGTTTAACTCAACCCATACTTTTTTATAAGCAATCAATTTATTTCGATTATTTAACCGATATTGTTGTTGATATTCTTTATCGTATGCCATTATGTAAGTACCAATAGTGCTTTAGCAATTTTTTCTTTGCGTTCTTGTAAACCAGTAATGCCGCCATTTATCCGTCTTGTCATAGTTTCAATATCACCAGAATCAGCTAAATCATTTAAGCCACGTTTTCCCCAGAACCAGCCCGCACTTAGAGCGGCATATTTGGGAGTGAGTAGTAAATCAGGGTTATCAATAATATCGACACCAATACTACTTCCGCAATTTGCATAATTTTCTCTACCTGTTAATTGTATTAAACCTCTACCGTGAAACTTCCAGCCATCACCATCTTGAAGATTGCCCATGCGCCCAGCGTATACAAAGTTAGCAAGTTTCTCTGGGTTGTTAGCATAGGGCTGTGCCATACTAATATTAGGAAAACGGCTGGGCCATACCTGCATTAGTCTTTGGGCGGAGTAATTAAGGTTTTCTTGTAGGCGAGTAAAGTTAACGCTCTCAACAGAACACTGACCAATAAACGCTGCTTCACGCTTTGGTGTTGAGATATCATATTTAACAAAGACTTGATTTAACGGGATTTCCCATTTGGTGTCTATGCCAAGTTCTTTTAATTGCAAGCTGTTCATTTTGCGTTAAAGATCCCAATTTGTTCTGACAACCAACCCTGAAGACTAACCAGCATCTGCGTAGTTATTGCGCATTTTTCAATAAATTTAGGGTCGGCGGGGGTGCCATCAGTTGGGTTGGCGGTAGCGGAAACTGTGCCTGTTTGATTGGTACTGGAGAGGCGCATCCCACCATAAGTACGCTTAATAAGAGCGATACGGTTTTCATAGTCATTTTTTACCTTTTCATTAACTTGAGCGGCTTCTTTAGCCTTAGATTTATTAATCATTTCCTGCTCTTTAGCAGCGAGTTCAACTTTAGATACATAGGCATCATACTTAACAGATTCGTATTTGCCATAGCCAATGCCAGCTACAGCAGCTAAAGACAACGCAGCGTATATATAAAACTGAATGGGTATAGTTAGTCCGAACATTATACGAACCTAATGGTGAATGCAAAAGTTGCTGGATAGTTCTTAATCAGTGCTGTGTTGTCATGCCACTGGTCTGGCGTAATAAACGCTGGGTCAACCAGCGCACGGATGTTGTGTCCAAAGTTTAAAATCATCATTTTGCCAAAAACATAGTGGTATGAGTTGTATTGCCATAAATTATGGCCTTCTACACGAATCGTGCCTTCATGGGTTTCGTTGCAGTTAATATCGCCCTGATAGCTCATACCAGAAGATCCGTCAATAAACTTAACATCAAAGCCGTAGAACGGATTACGCCATAGCCATTGCACTTTTGACCACCAGCAAGGGTTATGCTCTGCCCTAAAGGTTTGATCGCCATCTAAGCTGTTATCAGGCGTTTGAAACCATGATAAGAAAGAAAACAAGCGCGGGCCTGATTGCCATACCGTAGCATTGTTACACCAGCCAATTTGGGTGGAGTACATAATGCCGATAATAAATGCTAATGGAAAGGTTAAAACGGTTCCAATTAAGTTAACAGGCACTAAAACTAAAGCATATAAAAGATAGTTCATTCTTTATCCAATGGCATAGTAGTGTAAAACCGTAAAACTGCACAAGTAACCCCAATACACATCAAAATAATTCCGTAATACTTGGGGTCAATAACATTTTGCAGATACGAGAAGTTCTCATATACCGCACCTACAACCATTAACGCAAGCGAAAACCACATGGTTCTAGACTTCGCCATCTGTTTAACGGTTACTCGTTTCATTTGGACTTCTTAACTACAGTTTTCTTTACTACCTTTTTGGCAACGGGCTTTGCTTTTGCTGGCGGGAAAGGCCAAGGCGCAGGTACGGGTTTGCGAATATAGCCCAACTTATCAAATACATAATCAATAATAAACATTAGAATATCACTCCAAGTATAGGCACAGAAGTCACGGCAACAGCCAGATTCTGTTTAGGATCAGATAAATCGGCGCCACAATCGCTACATACTAGCGCCGCCAGTTCAGCTTCATCTACATCTCGGTTGCAAATTGGACAAAGAATTTCTATTTTTGTTGCACAGTCCGCGTCTTTACCGGGAATGTCTTGAGCTTGTTGTTCTATAACCATGTTAGTGTTCCTGAAGTATAAAATGTGTGTACATAATATAAAACGCCTGCGGTGGTATAAGAAGTTAACGTACCGCCCGTCATTTTTTGTGATGTAGCTCTATATCTAATAATAACAATTCCAGAACCGCCAGCACCACCGGGCAACCCAGTATTTAAACCAGAGCCACCGCCACCTGAACCAGTGTTTACTGTAGCGGGCGATCCCGGTAGATCTCCGCTTGCTGGTGATCCTATTCCTCCATTACCGCCGCCGGCAGTACCTATACCTGCATAATAATAACCTCCACCACCACCGCCACCAGCTATGGTCTGAGAAGAGCCTGAAATTGATGATGTTGATCCCGGCCCACCAGTACCGCCGCTGCCCCCAGTTCCTTGACCGCCATCTCCTGATGAACCCGCACCACCACCAAATGCATCTGTTCCTGTTCCGCCGCCCGGAATATAACCATTACCAGAAACACCACTTGCATATCCACCACCACAACTAACTACGCCGCTAATTGTAGTCGTACCACCTGTTCCTCCGTCAATGCTACCGGGGCCACCTGCACCAATGGTAATAGTTATTAATGTAGTTGCGGGAATAAAAGAAGTTGTGCCTGCTAAGTATTTACCTGCACCAGCACCAAAAGTAGAGGTAGCTCCACCACCACCACCACCTACTGCTACATAGGAAATTTGCAGAGGAAACCCATTGGTATAACCATAGGATTTAGCACCTGCTGTTCCACGAGTATTTACTATTGGCATTATGCAAACTGAGTTTGTGAAGCAAAAACACTAAAAGTACCACTTCCAGTTTTGACAATATTGTATGTGTATATGTCAACAGAGCTTGGGTTTCCTGTTGTTGGCGCGGTGCCTCCCTGCCATTTAGGGGTTGCTGAACCCCCGTCAATAGTTACAGTAGGTATGTAATAGGGCGTTCCACCATTTGTCATAAAGACTGCTACACAAGTTGATTGCCCAGTAGATATTAGGTTATTAAGAGCCGTAGTAGCACTTCCACGAATATTAAGGGTGCAATTTGCAGTGGCACTAGCAGTAGAGTAATAAACCGTCTGTGTCAGGGTATCAAAATTTAAAGTACTGCCAATACCCGTAGCAGAAATAGTGGTTCTTTCATTGATTTCTGGGGTTGTAAAGAAAGATGTAACAGCTAATGTATTTGAGGTTATTCCACCAGTAACAGTTAAATTACCATCAATAAGGTTTAAAGTTGTTGCAGAATAGACATCTGTACCGTCGCAGAAAACCACCGCGGAAGCTGCATTTGTTAAGGCTACTCCATTACCAGAAGATGTTTTAATCGTAACCGTAGCGTTGGAAAAGTTTCTAACAATGTAGACTTTTTGTGATGGGGGAACAACAACATTGCAGGGGGCAGCCAATAATCCATTAAGCATTAATACAGCATTTCTAGCTTGATCTGATAGCCCGTTATAATCAGTAAGTGTTACATCGCCAGTAAGTGTAAGTGGAAGTACCCCAGTAATCGCCTGTTCTAGCAAGGTTCCAAGGTTTAAGTTTGTGGTTGTACCCCATGTACCGGCTTGTTCGCCGTTTCCAATAAGTTCTAGTTTAAGACTTGGGCTGTAAGTTGATGGCATTTTTGTCCTTTACGCTGCTATAAGTTCCCACTCTGTGGTTTGTGAATCATCAATCTGACCCCAACTAGCGCTAGAATCATCGTCTATATTTGTCCAATTTGGGTCTTGGTTATTAGGTATCTGGCCCCAAACCAATACATTGCCAATTATACCCGTAGCCTGAACGCCTGTTAAGTAGATATTAGCATTGGCTCTAGTTGATACAGTACCTACATATCCTACTGCTTGCACCCCAGTTACAAGGATGTTTTGGGTTAATTTAATCTCTACAGTACCAAGCTGTCCTATGCCCGTTACACCCGTTAAAAATACCCTAGCATTAGCCGCCGTAGTAACCGTTCCAACTTGACCTACTGCTTGGACTCCTGTTACATAAATATTGGCGCCCGCCTTGGCAACAACCGTTCCAACTTGACCTACGCCTTGAACCCCAGTTACATATACATTAGCCCCCGCAGTAGCTGAAGCAGTACCTAGCTGAGTTACGCCTGTAACACCTGTTAAATTGACTACCGCGCTAGCAGTTGTAGTTACAGTCCCTACTCTACCTACTGCTTGAACCCCAGTAACATTTACCCCAGTACCTCCCTGAGTGGTTACGGTTCCAAGTTGTGCTGGGGCTTGAAGTCCTGTAAGGTTGACTACCGCGCTTGCGGCTACGGTTAAACTTCCAACCTGTCCTACGCCTTGAACGCCAGTAAGATTTACTACCGCGCCCGCTTGAGCCGTTACAGTACCTACCTGACCAACAGCTTGGACACCTGTTAAGTTGACTACCGCATCACCAGTAACGTTTGCTGTGCCTAGATACCCGACTGCTTGAACGCCAGTAACAGCAACATTAACACTAACCGCCCCGCCGGGCAAAGCACCAAACGGGGTCGAGGCAAAGGGATCAAAGCCAAATAACATGGTTAGGCTGTGTAAGTGCCGCTAGCGGTATATTTAAGGATGGTATTAGAGCCATTAGTGGTTACGGTTGGTGAGCCTGAAGTGGTTCCAGTATAAGATGTGGTAGGAATAGATAAAATAACTACCCCTGAACCACCAGTACCGCCAGCGCCAATATTTAAACCAGAACCACCGCCACCACCGCCAGTATTTGTTCCACCATTTGAACCGCCACCAGTATTTCCATTTCCACCACCACCAGCACCACCCGGACCTGCCCCTCCTACATAACATCCACCACCACCACCGCCACCATAATAAGTAGATGTTCCGGTAATTGAAGATGCTAGCCCAGCTCCACCAGCAGCACCATCATCTGTTCCAGTATTCGTTGCCCCAACCGCGCCTGCACCGCCACCACCACCACCAGAATATTTGCCAACAACATTGGCGCCACCACCGCCAGCATATCCTTGGCCTGAAGTTCCAGCCGCACCCGATGCACCTTGACCACCACCACCACCACCAGAACCACCTACGCCACCCGCGCCACCTGCTGCACCCCCCCAACCACCACCAACTGAAGTTACTGATATAACACTTATGGATGAATTGCTACCAGTACTACCATGAGAAGAGGATTGGTCTGGCGCACCAGCGCCTCCAGCGCCAACTGTAATGGTGTATACACTTCCCGGAATAAATGAAGCTGTACTTGTTAAATATCCGCCGGCACCTGCGCCACCACCAGCCACATTATAACCACTATAACCATTACCGCCACCACCGCCTCCGGCAACAGAAAGATACGTTACTGTATATGAGGTTGCTTTTATAATAGTCCAAGCATTACCAACATAACCTTCTAAACCGTAGCCAGAATCTGTGTTGTACCGAATCATTCCGTTAACACCCGTTGGGCGTTGGGCTGTAGTACCACGAGGCAAAGTAATTGCGCCAGTAGAGGTAAAGTTAGCGTTTTGATCTGTGCCAATAATGACGGCTGATGTATTAGCAGTTTGAAGCGCTAAAGTTCCAGATGTATCTACGGTTTCTGTTAAGCCCGCAGTGCTTGCATTTATAGTTACGCTCATGGGAATGTCGTCCAAGTTCCGCCTACATAGACTTCTAAGTTTGCTGTGCTGCCGTTATAGCGAATCATTCCGTTTACTCCAGTAGGTCTATTATTTGTAGTGCCCGCAGGTATTGTTACAGCGCCAGTAGAAGTAAAGTTAGCTATTTGTCCAGAATCTATTACTACAGCGTTAGATCCATTTGTTTGCAGCACAAGGTTAGCCGTACCGTCAGAACTTTTAATAATTGCTGAGAAGGCTGTGGAGTTTCCGGCTTGTGCATTTATTGTGGACATGGTTAGCTAGACCACTGCTCTGTAGGTTGGGTGGGCCATGTTGGGTTTTCTACTGGATTTACTGCGTAACCACGAATAACATTACGATAAGATAAAAACTCAGCTTGGTTTGTTAAATACGGATTATTTTCTGGCGATGCAATATCCGCAATAGAAGTCCAGTCTGTTGAATTTAAAATAGTAGTTGCTTGTGCTTTACAATCTAATTTTTTAGCCTCTACTTGAACTGCTGCTGTGTCATAAATAACGGGGTTGCCTTCTGCGTCAAATGCCTCATTGCTGTAAATAGTAACAACTTGTGGATAGAGAATGTAAATTGCTTGGGTAAAATATTGGTTCATGCTGCAATCTCCAAAGCAACTATATTTAAAGACCATCCATCAGAGTTGTATCTAACGCTGCTTCCACTACTACTTTTAATATAAACCGTGTAAGTAGTTGCAGAACTTGTTGCAGGGCTGTCTAAAAAAACCAAATTTGTAGGTACATGATTATCTGTGCCTCCATTGATGTAAAGTCCGCCAGAACCAACAGAACCATTTAAATTAGAACCGCCTCTGTACAAAGTGTAATATCCCCAATATGCAGACCCTTGTGTATTAATCATCCCTTGGTGCATAACTAAAATTTTACTTGTGGAAAACTTTGGAGTAATGGTTACTAAAATTCCAGTTGTAACATAAGAGGTAGATGTTGTAGTTGTTGCATTTGTATAACTTGACTGAACCACTTGCAATACTGACCCAGTTGGTAGACGAGCAAACGGCAAAGTTCCAGCACTAATGTTGGTAGCATTAGTTGCGCTTGTGGCTTGAATACTTACATCGGGAAACGTTAAACCATTTGACCCATCAATAATTACCGTCATATTAAATCCTTAAGGTTGAGGGTCTAATAGTACCCAAGACAATGTTGCTTCATCCCAGTAGTAGGCTTGACCGTCGGTTGGATAAGGTACTGGAGCTTCCCATAGGAAAGTTGAAGTATTTAGAATCCAAGATGGATACGGCTGAGGTGCATAGAAAACGCCTACAACTCCGTCAATAACATAAGAGTTATCGTATGTATACCCAATACCAGCATAGTTAGCACGAAGCGGAGTTCCACCATCGGGCGTATGGGGTTCAGCGGGAGGAGATGGTGCGTAATGCACGTTTCCATAGGTGTTATATGAAGTTTGTACCCACATTCCGGGTTGAGTATCAACAAACTCTTGGTCTGCCGCAATAACTTCAGTTACTAAAAATTTAGAGGCTTCTGAAGTTGCCTCGCACTTTGCAAAATACGACATTATGAACTCCATTGTTCGGTTGGCGCTACAGGAAATACTGGGTCTACTACTGGATTTACTGCATATCCTCTAACGGTGCTTCTATAAGCAATAAATTCAGCTTGGTTTACAAGGTAAGGATTGGCTTTAGTTGAGTCGCCTACATCGGCAATAGAAGTCCAATCGGTTGCTGTAAGAATAGCTTTAGCTTGATTTTTACAAGCAATTTTGTTAGCTTCTACTTCAACCGCAGCAGCGTCATATTCAACAATATTGTCATCTTTGTCGTATGCTTTTTCACTAATAGTGTGAGTAGTTTGTGGATATAAAGCATAAATTGCTTGTGTAAAATATTGACTCATGCTGCTATTTCCATTAATGTTACTGTTGATATTCCTCGTTTACCAGTTGCATTCGCTTGGTCTGTTGCAGACCTATTAAAATAAATAGCAATAGTATTATCGTTATTTACATAAAATTGGTAAGTTGTAGAAGAAGTAGTTGCAGGAGAATCTAAATAATTATAGACAAAAGTATTTGTTTGGTTTCCGTCAGTTACAAAAGCCATTCCCATGGAAACTAATTGTTGCCCTGAAGCTGTTGCCCCAAGACCTATTGATGTTGAGTTTCTTTTAAAGTATCCACCATAAGTTGTTAAAAGTGATGAATACATAATTTGGGCAATTATTAATATTTTGCTTGTAGAAAAATTTGGCGTAATAGTGGCATTTATTCCAGTAACAAGTTGTTCTGTTCCATTAGCTGTAACTGAAAGTGTGGTATTTAAAGTATTACTAACTACTTGCAATACCGTACCAGCCGTTTTGTTAGTAATAATAGTGCCTGTTAAATTAGGAACAGTAATAGTATTAGTACCAGCGCCAGTAGTAAAAGCTAAGTTACCAGAAGTATCACCAGTAATAACTATTGCGGTAGAGGCTGTATTTCCTGCGCTTATAGTACTCATTTAAATAACCACCCATCTAGAACCGCTAGAAATAGTAACAGATACGCCGTTTGCTGTAGTAATTGGGCCTACTGAGAAACCATTAGTACCTGTAGCAATCGTATAGTTTGCTGTAGCGTTTGCTTGATTTACTATAATTGCTTGCCCGCTTCCGCCTAATGCAGAAGTTTCAGACGGATAAGTAACAAATACGTCCTTAGTACCAGCCGTAAAATTAGCAACCGCGCCCGCATTACTTGAAGACAGAATCGTAGTACGAGCTAAAGAAACGTTACCAGAATAGTACGTGCCAATACCTACTTCCCAAGTAGACCCTGTTTGATCCGCTATGGTGTAATACGTTGTATTGGCATTACCTACTACCGCAAATGACTGATAACCGGTCTGCGCACCACCTAATACAATAGTGCCAGTACCAGTTGTAGTGGTATTTTCTTTAACGCGGTCTGCAAGAATCAGAGCCATCTAAAGCTCCTGTTTAGGCAATCCGGATAATGGCTGAAGTCGAGTCTGCTGTTGGGAATATAACGCTAAATGTACCGTTAGTAGCAGTCTTATCGCCACCAAAAGCCAACACAGCAACAGCCGTATTTGCAGTAGAGTTATAAATCAACGCACCGTTAGCTGTAATATTCGCATTAGTCCAAGAACTATTCGCAAACGACATAAACGCTACGTTACCTGTAGAGGTAGGACTTGTACTAATCGTTAGTGTATTACCACCAGCGGTGTAGTTTGAGCTAGAGCTAGTCTGCTCATTTAAAGTCGTGTACGCGGTTGTTGCGTTTGATAGAGTCGCTGAACTAGTATACAAAGCGATCTTATATACGGGCGTAGCACCAGATGTTAAATTTTGTTGACCAGCAAGGATTTGTACCTTGAACGAGTCACACATTGCTTGGGTAATTGCCATTCTATGCTCCTAAAAATTTATTAGATTTGCTGATATTAACTGCTGCTGGAATAACTTGCAAATTATACGGCGTGTGCAAGCCAGATACGGTTTTACCCTGTAAAGGTACTACATGATCTACGTGCCACACAAACCCAGTCATTTTACTCCTTAATGCAGCTAATTCATAGGCTTGCCCAATCATCCAATGGTCAATTTCTGTAAGCCATGCGGGGGTACGTTGGAGTTTTGCTGCTTTGCGTTTGGCACCAATTTTTGCAAAAATATGCAAATTCTTCTTTTGGTAATTTCTGCTTTTTTGACGCATCAGATCTAAATTTTCCAAGCGAAATTCTTTTGACCTAGCGATAAGGCTTTCAGCATGGTTCTTATACTGGGTATCATTATGTTGCTTTACTTTGTTTGGGTTTTTAGCCCGCCATGCAACAAGAAACTCAGCACGGCAAGCCATACATTCACCTGTTTTAGTGCGGCGATTGGCAATATGTTTACTTGTTTTGCAGGGCTTACCAGTAAAATACTGTTTTTCTTCTGCGGCTAGTGCGCCTTTACGGGTCGTATGCATTACGGATTAACCTTAATAGAGGCTTGTCCTACTCGGTAAGCATCGTTGCGCTCTAATCCAGTACCCAGTCTGTTGAGCTGTTGCATTGCTTCATCATACTTAGCCTTGTATAGCGCTAGCAAGTCTGACTCACCTTTCATATAAGAATACGCTTCCACTATACTGCCCCAAAGCAGCGCGGGCGAGTAGTTATCACCAAGCCAAGACGTACCAGCATCGACAATGGATTCTGGATAAGCGTTGTAATGAAGCTCAATACCGTAGTTTGCATCAGGTTTTGGGCCTAGCATAAAGCTCAGTTCATTAGGATCATTCAGTCTAGAACCAAATAAGGCGTAGTATCGGGGTAAGCCCGTAGCTGTTGGATCTGGGTAAGCTGCACGAATGAAGTTAACGTCTTTGTTTAAAAGGTACTCATATGCACCATCCCCATCAATAACCGCCATTGAATAGGTAGATAAGTAGTCGTTAGGACATCCTAAATAAACTGTAGTCGAAGAGCAATTTCCTGTAACGTTTTTACGCAAAGAAGGTATCTGTATCGTGTTATAGATACGCTGTTCCGCCTGTTCAATGAAAGTATTAATCTGCGTTGTATAGCTGACCGTACTTCCATTGGCGAGATAAGTCGCCGGAAATTGGTTTTCCGTATAGGCTTGAATCTGATCGAACAGTTCTTGGTAATTCATTAGCCCATTGGTCCTCTAGACATAACGCCTTTAGTGGCTGCACCAGTACCACGGATCTTAATACCCGAAGTTTTTACTTCATCATTCTGGCTCTTAAATACACCACCTACAGACATTTTAATATCGTCTACGCCATTACCAGCTTTAACTACCGCTGATTTTTCGCTTACGGGACCGCCACTCATCGTGTGTGGTTCAGCGTATACAGCAGCCGCACCAACTTCTTTGCCCATTTTCTTTGCGCTAAATTTAGCCATTATCGACCTCTTTGGTTTGCGGCACGGGCTAAGTTACGACCTACTGCCTTCATGTTCTTGTTTAGGCTACTTTTGTTGGCTTTTGGGCCACTCAAAATAACTTTCTTACCGTCGTCTGGGAATACCTGAGTATCAGTTTTACCTGTCTTAGTTACTCCATCTGCTGATTTTCTAAATCCCATGTCATGCTCCTTAAGTTATGCTAATTGTTACTGTACCAAGTTGTCCGTAACCCTTCAAGTCATCTGGCGTTAATGCATTATCAAATCTTCTTGAACCACCTACGGGATTCCAATTCCACTGAAACACCCTACTACCCATATCTGGGTTACCAAACCCATCAACCCCAGTGCCGCCGTTAATGTCAATCTGCAAACCACTAGTACCTGACTGCTGATAACTCACATCTGGTCTTGGATCCCGTACTGCTTGTGGGTCAGAAATTGGAAACATACCAAGTTGTAATTGTGGTTGATCCGGGTCCCAGCAGCTTGGGCAGACTTTAATATTATATAGTTTAGTTTTAAGTACTTGCTTTTTTAATTCCTTTAACATGTACCTTTGCCCGCAACGATCACATTCGGCAATTGAATTTTTGCCGGAGGCATACTTGCTAGGCATAACTTTCCTCCAGTCGGTTGTTTTTTAAACGATTTTCTCTTGCCGTAATAACCCGCAAATTACTAGGTACATGTAACCCTGATACTGTTTGTCCGTGCAATGGGATTATATGATCAACTTCCCAAGGCTCTACGCCGTGTTTGTTTAACATTGCCGCTAATTGATATTTACATTTTATACGCAAAAAGTCGCTTTCGGTTAGCCACGCTGGAGTTCTGTTTGTTTTACCGGCCCGATATTTTGCTTTATTGGCAACAATTCTTCCTTTATTTCTTTGCCGCCCCTGCTTAGAAAGTTCCGCAGCCCGCTCTGGATTCTTATTTCTCCACCGAATTGTTTTTTGTACTAATTTTTCTGGGTGTTTTTCTGCGTATCTTTTATTTTGTTCTGCCACTTTTTCTGGGTTAGCTTTTTTCCATGCCTTAAGGCGAGCGCAAGCCTTTTCTTTATTACGGCTGGCGTAATCTTTTTGGTATGCTTTGCGAGCTTCTAGGTCTTTAAGGGGCATTCATAACCTCAATAAAACATTTCGCGTGGTACAAATCGAATAGAAGCCTTTTCACGATCTTCATCGGCGGCAAGTTGGAACTGCTGTTCATAATCCGCTTTTAGTGTCATTACTCTATTTGGATCTACTTCTGGCTTTTTCATGGCAATATAGTAAGCCAATCCAGCGACCATGCAAGGTAAAAAGCGGAAAGGAATATCTTGCTCAGTAACGCCTGTGCCTGCATCTTGAAGCCGTCTTAATCTCCAGTACACAAACATATACTGGCTTCCGGGTGAATTGGGGGTAGGCCATACATTAATGCTAGGCAAATTATTCGTATAAGCTACTGTAGCCGTTACATGACTTGTTGCCGTAGTGCCATTTTGGGCGCGGGCGCAGTTAATAAGTTGGTTTCCGCTAACATTAGCATAGTAGATTGTTTCTGTGTTTAGGTTAATAAACCCATTAGAAGCTAGTACGGTAGCATCACTTACATCAATAGTAGTCGCTGAGGAGGTTACATTAGCCGTTAAAACAGCCGTAGTGGGGTTTGTTTGGCCTGTTTGACGGTTTATCCACACTTGTATCGGGCGCCCCTGTGCGAGCTTATTTGGCAGTGTTGAATAGGTGGATTCAGAAATACGGGTGATATTAATATCAATCTGGTTAGACGTACCATTATTCGTACGTATTACTTGGTCTAAAAGGTCAATAGTATCAGTAGGAAATGGGTATGATGCTTGCCCAGTAACCATAGGAATTTGGCCTTGTTCAATAGTCCAGAGGTTAATTCCACGATTTGCCCACTCAATTGTCAATAGGTTTAAAGACCTACGGGCAGTCCGCATATCATAACCTGTGCGCAGCTCTAAGCCAGCCCGCTCAAAAGCCTCTTCAACTAAATCGTTGAGGTCTAGGTTAAATACTGATTGCCCTATTGTTGTCATAGTCCTGAAGCTGCTTTCATTGCGATAAGTTCCGCAGTTAGTCTTGCTATTTCTTCATCTCTCTCGTCTAACTTCCGCATTAGTCCAGAGTTCATATCTGCCCAAAGAACCATATCTTTCATGCGCTCTTTGTGGTCTTCAAACATAACTTTAAATAACTTATCAGACGCCTCCATTTGGCGGTCAATAAAATCTTCTGGTTTCATTTTAAACCTTTTAATGTCTCCGCTAATCTAGCACGTTTGCCTAATTTACCGGGTTTTTTTGCCACAGCAGCTAACTTTGATTCTGGAATAGGTTTTCCAGCTTTAGCACCAAGCGCTTTGCGTAATGATCCGGGTTTTTTAATTGCGTCTTGAATCCAATTTTTAGTAGCCATTATTTCTTCGCTGTTTTTAAAGAGTTAATAAAAGCTTGCTTAGTTGGTGCGCCTTTAGATCCGGGCTTTCTCATCTTCTCGCCAGAACCAGCAGCAATCCGTTTTTTCTTCGCGTTGATATTAGCGTACAAACCAACCTTACCGCCCTCAGCAAATTGAGTGAAATCAGTATTGTCTCTGCGGGCTTTCTTTACGCCACTAGGCATTTTAGATGGGGATATATCGCCCATACCACGGCTAGGTCTCATACCATTTTTCCTTTGGTTTTACCTTTAACACAACATCCATCCGCACGAGCAGAAGCTGAAGAAACCTTACCGCCTGATTTCATACCAGTAACATTGCCCATAGTATCTACGGCAGGAATGTTCTGTTCGGTTGTGCCAAACATTTCATAGTCGCGTTGCTTTTCCTGACGGATTCCGCGCTCTTTATTAGCTTTGTAATAAGCTTCGCGCTTCTCTTTTTCTTTGCCGGTTTCTGTGTATGCCATGATTTAGCACATCCCGCCAGATTTCATTTTAATCATTGTGCCTTTGCTTTTGCCTTTAGTAGCGCAGCCATCAGCTTTAGATAATTGACCACCTTTAGATAATTTTAAAGTTGTTCCTTTACCGCCTTTATGCTCTTGCATATCGTGCTGTTTAAAGGCTTTCTTAATCATCGCCGTGTCTTGGGCTTTGTCCATTTTTGTATCTTCTTTCATATCGCTCTTAGCCATACCGCCACCTTTAAATGTTTTGCCTTTATCGGCTTTGTTAAAATCCATTCCCACGGACTGTGGGATACCAACTTTCTTAGCAAATGCTGGGTTATGAGCAACTGCCGCCATGAGGTTGTGCTGCTTTTTAGATACGCTAGGCACGAGTCTTACCCCTTATTGCGCAACCATCTGCACGAGCAGAAGCTGATTTTACTTTACCGCCCGACTTATATCCAGCATCATCGTAGTCTGACCTATATGCCACAGTATCACTCTTAACCTGTTTTAAAATATCTTTTCTAGCTAACGCATCTGGGGTAATTGATGCATTACCGTTAAACCCTTTTTGTATAAATCTTGGTGCATTTTTCATCAAAGCTACTTTACGAGTAATCGCATCAATCATAGGGTGGTCACCCTCTGCGGTTTGGAACTCAGATTTTGCTGGAACGGCTACTGGCGTTAATTTATCAGCTACTTTATCAGCAACAACTTCAGCCTTATTCTTTTTGGCGGCTTCAAAATCGTCAATAAACGAAGATCCGCCTTCAGCAAACTTTTTCTTTTTCATACAAAACGTCCTTTAGTTTTACCTTTGATAGCACAACCATCTGCACGTTTGGAGGCTGAAGACGTAGAACCACCTTTAGCCATTTTCTTTACAGCGCCGCCTTTTTTCATTCCCGAAGCTCGCAAAGCGCCCATACCAGCCAAACTAGCACCAAGACCCCTACCGCGAGGAACCATTAAGCCCATAGGTCTAGCAACTACATCCGGTCTATCCATATTGTCTTGAAAACCGCCCGCCGTATCACTAAGAACAGGAGCAAGTCCAGCGCTAACAGGACCACCACGCACAGGAGCAATTCCAGCGGCTACAGGAACATCAGCGGGAGCGTCTTCTACATATCTTTGTGATTCACCGTCGTCAACAAAACGTCCGCCAGCAGCAAATTTTTTCATCTTTTTCATTTATGACTCCAATATCCAATAATTAAACCAATAACTCCAGTGATAATACTAACTCCACCACCGATAGCCATTAACGTTTTCCAGCCACCTTTAGCTTCAGACAGGGTTTTTTCAATGTTTTGGAGCGTAGCTTTAATTTCAGCCATCTCTACTATCATTTTATCCATGTCTTCCTGCAAGTGTTGAATGTTACTGGCGTGAGTAGCTAATTCTCTTGCCGTCTCAATTGGATCAATATTATTCATTAACACTTCCATCGAGCTAGACTAGCCGCTTTACGAGTAGGTCTGCCCTTTTCATCTTTCATGGGTCCGGGCATTCCAGACATACGCGCGCAAAAAGATTTCTTCCTAGCTCCGCCTTCAGGCTGTGGAGCCTTTAGGTTAGAGCCAGTAGCGGCGTTATATTTAGCACGACCTTTGGCAGTCAGTCCAGCTCCCTTAGATACAGGAAGCTTTTCACCACGACCTATTGCTAGAGAAGGACCTTTTTTCTTAGCCATAAAATACGATTGCGCCAGTAACGTTGCTAAGTTCTGCATAAATGCCATTATTAGCTTTAATACCTTCGCCGGGCAATAACATATAAGTTTCTGCTTGAATGTTCGCTGTATCCCAAGACATCAACCAACGGGTATTAATAGAACAGTTTCCTGCCGCAGTACCCGTATTAATATCGGTAAAAGTAAACGCATTAGCATTAGCTAAAGAAGTAACCACATAATTGCCGTCCGTTGCATTATTTGATGTTGCTACAAATCCAAATGCTTGCCCATTGGTTAAACCATGAGCCGTTACGGATACAGTTACAGTAGTGTTAGCACGAGCGTAAGTACCAGTTAAAGGAGCGGCGGTTGAATCCCACAAGTTTACATAGCCAGCAGTTGCGCCAGCAGTAGATAAAACACCCTTTAAACGGCAAGTACTTGTTACAGCATTACCCGACACATTGAAGTGCGAGGCTTTTACGTCATATTGCATCATAATTAATCTCCTAAAGATTTAAGTGGGGGACGAATCCCCCTAGATTAATTAAACGTTTTGCTGACCGTTGTCCGCTACGTAATAACTAATTAAACCCGTTACAGGACCACCAACAGCACCAGCGGCGCCAATAGCAGAGGTAACAATAATTAAATTAGTTGCGTTAGCTACGTTGCCTAAAGAAGCGCCGCCACCTGTGCCACCTACGTTAATAGTTGTACGAGCAACTACGTTAGCAGCGTTTGTAAAAGCCGCAGGAACGTTAGTACCTAAAGCAATCGCTTGTCCGGGGCCGCCACCAGTAATTGGGGTAAACCCTATGTTAGCTGCTGAGTTTGCACCAGTTGAACCAGTAGTAATACTTACACGTAAAACAACCGTGTTAGCTGGCAGAATAATTGGAGCCGTATTAGTAGCAGAAACTGTTACGTTTGCGGAAGTAGAGGATGCGTTGGCGATGTAAAACTGAGCGATCATTTCCATTGAACCAGCATAAGCTGTACGAGTAGAATCGCCACCTGTTGAACGCCATAACGACGAGGTAGTTGCTAAAGTCATGATAAATTGTCCTTGCATATAAGATCAGCTTATCAATCAATATGCTGTCTGCCGGGACAGTTTGATAAGCCGGTTTTCCCGGTTTCTCCAATAATACTACAACTATAAATAAATACAACACTTTGAAAAAGAAAAACCCCGCCTTTTGAGCGGGGTCTTCGTAAGTCTTATATAAGACTAATTAAGCACCTGCTGAACCGAACATCCCGAGGGGATCGCTCCAGCCAAAGCTATAACGCTCGCGTGACTTGTAGCGGACATTGCCCGTGTCGAAGTCGCCGTCCATTGACTGAGCCAAAGGCGAACGCACAAAGTGCTTCATACCGTTTGGAACGTCCGTGGTCAAGAACCAACCATTGGTGTCGGTTAGGAAATGGTTAATGGTATAACCTTCCGAAACAGAACCGTTGTTCTTAATGGCGTTGATGTCATTGTCGTTTGTACCAACACGTAATTCAGTTTCGAGCAAGCGAGTTGCAACGAACTGGAGTGAAGGTGGAACGATCAATTTCTTAGGCTTGGAAGCAATTAACAGACCACGTTCGTCAGTCCACAAGCTAATTTGAATTACAGCGGCTTCTAACGAAGTCTCATTCAAGTCGGCAGGGGTTGTAGGAATGTTGCTGTTAGTACCGCCAGATACCAATGGGTGTGATGCGCTGAATAAAGGAACGCCGTCGCCACCGTTATAGCCAGTAGTGAAACCGTTATTCAATACAGCAGCAGCTTTAACCTGTTTGGTATAAGCCATAGCACGAGCTAAGGACTTGGTATAACGAGCTGATAGGCTATCGTAGAGGTTGTCTTCGATTGCTTCTTCAGTCAAGCTAAAGCCAAGGGCAATAGTTTCGTGGTTGTAGCGAGCAGTCCATGCTTCTTGAGCATTGTCATAAGCGATGGCAGAGCCTTCGTTTTTAACAGGTGCAGCAGAAAAGCCGGAAAGCTTTGTTTCTTCTTCAAAAGAACGCTCTGAGGTCTCAGTTTCGTAGATCTCTTTGTGTTCTTCACCGTAGCGAGCATACTCTAAGCCGAACAATGCATTCAGTCCGGGGAGCAACTCTTTCAGTAGTTGTGCGCGTGAAATAGCCATTTAATTAGCTCCTTAAACGTAATTCTGGGCCGCAGCCAACAGAATTTGGGGGTTAGTGAACTTCACGATAACTTCCGTGTAGGCGTTTGAGCCAGTGGCTGTTTCAGGAACTACTGCAATCACACGAACAGGTGCTGCTGCTGCGTTACCACTACCAACTACGGGAGCAATAAGCGAAACGGCGGAATCACCAGTAGTGGCTGATCCTGTACCTTGACGTAGAGTTTGATTAGTACCAACAACAGACGAGTTAGCTGTAGTAATAGTAGTGTTACCAGAATAGGTAATAGCTACTTTAAAAGCTGCCATAGGATCGTCAACAACATAAGCAACAGCAGTACTAGCAGCAGCATTACCGGGGTAATATTGAGCTTGAACTAGCTGACTTTGACTATTAACGTACTGAACACCCATAAACACACCATAAGTTAAGTTAGCGGTATTGTCTGTGGTTGAATCAATAGTTACAGTCGATTTAATAATATTGCCACCTTTGATCATAACTACGTCACCGTTGTAAATCGCAGTGTTATAAGTACTGGCGATTGGTAACTGACGTGTAGCCCCAGCATAGGGCAAAAAGTCAGCACGGTTAACTGGAACTAGACCATAGGGAGCAGAAACGGTTGGATAAGCCATTTAAATCTCCTAGATAAAAAAATTAAGAACCTTTACCAAAGCTCGTCGAGGATTTTCGCTCTGAAAAGAGGGGCATCCTTGGGTCACTTTGGCGCATAAGATTATTGTCTACAGCTTCCGTTTGGGCTTGGCTTTGCTTCGCGTAATGCGCGTTGCGTTGCTGAACAAACTCAGTCGGAGTCTTGCAAAGTAATAATCCGCCAATCTCAATATTGTCCTTAAAGCGACTATTGGGATCAACTAAGAGTTGAAATTTAGGTTGTTCTTCGACTCTAACGGGTTCCCAACCTTCTCTCAGTTTTGCTGAAAGATTGCGAGGATCTGCTACGTTTAGGTTCGAGACACGAATCCATCGATACGAAAAACCAGCCTCTTTGTCAGGCTCAGGGAGCAGCTCAGGTTGCGACCACTCTGTAGGTCGCTCATAAACTGCACGGGTTTCTACATCACGTTTTGTTCTTACTTCAGCCATTTTGGGCCTCCAATTTAGTTAGTTCACGGGCATATTGCTCAGGGGTCAGTCCTAGTTTTTTAGACAAGAGAACTTGCGTTTTGCTCAGACGTATCTTTTTAGGGGACGTACTGCGCGTTGCTGGCGCTACTACCGTGCTAGCTTTTGGTCGATTTTCCCTTACAGGTTCATCTTCCGCGTCGTTAGTATCCTCGAAATTTTCGGGGAATCGTTTACGCATTGTGTTATCAATGCGGTTGTAGTACTCATCAGATCCAGCCGATACACCACTGCGAACTAACTTTTCATGCAATCCTAGAGCAAGACTGGTCATTTCTTCATCTTGACCAAACCAATCATTTCGTTTTTGCCAGCTTACTGCTTTATGGTCGGGTGTTGTTACTTGCTGATTATTGCTTTGTACCTCGTTTTGCTCTTCTTGTAAAGCTTTTTGATAAACGTGCTGATAATTCTGCGCTTTATCCATCCGCAAACTAGCTGCGGTCATCTTTTCCTGAGCTTCTAAAAGCTTGTCTGCATCGCCAGATTCATACGCGGACTTAAATTCAGCTTTCGCCATATCCATTTCTCGCGCTGTAGCCTGTTTTACTGTGTCAACATAGGCTGTTTCACCGTTGGAAAGGCGTTCTTTGAGGGTTTTATTCTCATCCATAAACCTTTTTGCAACGCGTACAGCCTCTTGTTGCTCACGTAAAGCAGCTTCTTTGGCTCTGCGTTCATCGTGCCAGACTTTTTTAAGCTGTTTTAGCTTGTCTTTAGCTTCTTCTTGGTACTTATCTAGCTCGGTTTCTTCCAATTCCTTAACAACTGAGGGATGTAAGTTCTTACGATCACGATCAGCGGGTGGGGTATCGTCTTCAATCTCGATATCTATGTCAGATTTAGCTTCAACTTCAGGTTCTGGTGCTTTTTTCTCTTCTATTTCGTCAGGAAATTCAAATTCTTCCATCTCTTGTTGATTTTCAGCCATTTTCTACTCCTTAAGCGCGTTTAATGCCGCGAGGATCCTGAACTACAGACTCTACGGAATCGTCGTTGATCAATCTGAATTCACGACCATGTATTAAAAGGCGTGTTCCAGCGTTTGGTCTAACAATTACAAAGTCACCCTGCTTACACCAAGGACCCGTAGGGAATCTCTTCTCATCTTTGTAACAATCAGGCCCCAAATGAACCACGAATAGGACTGTTGCCAGTTTTTCTTCGAAATTAATGGTATCGCTAGACTTTAATATGCCACTTTCATACTCTTCTTCAGCCTCTGGGATAGCGCATAGGATGCGATAACCTGAAGGAATGGGAAGTTGTCGTGCTTTTTCATCTGCTTCTTTGTTGAGTAATGCTGATAAATCTACCGCCCTACCTAAATCTACTGCCGTTTGGTCACTCATCCGAGTTCTCCACGTTTTTTGCAAGGTCTGCGATAAAAAGACGTGCGGTCAACAGACCCTGAACTTCACCACACATCTTTTGGTAATCGGAATAGTCTTTAGCTGCTCCTGTACCAAGGGATTCCTGCAATCGTTGAACTTTGTCATCTATCTTTTCAGTTAAATGATTAAGCGCTTTTTCTAACATCGTTAACCTCTATTCGTTTGTTTGGACATCATTTGGTTGTGCTTGGCAATATCCACTCCAAGTTTGTTTGCTTCCGTTGTTGACTTAGACATCAATCTTGCAGCTTCAATTTCGCGTTGAATTTGTAGATCTGCATTGTCTTTTTGTACCTTAGCGTTTATTTGCATTCCCGCTATACGTTCTTGTGATGCTATTCTTTCTTGCTCAATAGCCATTTGTTGTGCCTTAGCCTGCGCATCAGACTGGGCCTTCATTTGCTTAGTTTGAGCTTCTTGAGCCTTGATTTGCAATTCCGCTTGCTGAATTTGAACCAATGGGTCTTGAGCTGCTTGTTGAGCTTGTTGCGCTGCAATAGCAGTTCTATCTTGTTGTAATAATTTCTGTGCTGCGGGCGCGGCTAATCTAGCAATCTGAAGTTCTACTTCTTCTGGTAATTCATAGTCCTCTTCTTCGCTATAAGGAATTGGAACGCCAATCATTTCTTCCATTTGTCTGCGATATGCATAACCTAAATGCTCTTGAATGTGGGACATTAAAGCGCCCATAATCATTTGCGCTTGTGGGTTTTGACCAATCGTTTGCATGATTTTTGGATCTTGCATTAGAGCCATATGCACTGCAATATGGGCATCGTGGTCTTGATATATAAACGCCTTTAATGGTTTACCCTTAAGGTTATCCATATTTTCCGTAATTGGATCGCGCGGTTTTTGATCATCGGGCAAAGGTACTAACTTGTTAGCATCCTTGATTCCTAGAACATCTAACATCTGGCGATGCAGCAATGGCATATTATAAAGTTGTGGCGCTGACTGGGCTAATTGAAGAGCAGCTTGATACTGCATAATCTTTTGGCTCATCGTAGCCGCATTAGGATCTGAAACTGGAATAACTTCTACATCGTCATAGTCCGATTTCTTAGCCTTGCGGTCACCTTCTGCTGGATCATATGAATACTCTTCAGGGGTGTAATCCGCAATAATGGTCTTTAGTAACTTAAACTCGCGCTTCATTGAATAATGAATACGGGCTTGTACGGCAGACATAACTTTTAAAGTTCTTTCCAGAATAGCAAGGGTTGTCCCTACTGGGGTATTCCCTGACATATCTGCAACTTTTAAGTCAGCAGCAGAAGCGAACCGGCGACCTTCGTCTACGATCTTATCCAACAACCCAGCCAGAACCATTGACGGCTCTTTGTATGGCAAAGTCATAATGTTGTCTTTCATCGTACCGCTAGGTACGTCAACGTCGCGGAATTCGCCGGGCGCTATCGGCGTGTCGTCTCCTTTAACCCGCAATCCACGGGTCTTAAAGCCACCCGGCAAGTTGGAAAGTGACCCTGCATCAACCAACTGACGGAGGATAGAAGTTCCCGATTTAGCAAAAGCCCCGATAAGATGAATGAGACCAAAACAATAGAAGCCAAAACCGGGAATATAGCCGTAGTGAACAAAGTGCTGACGTTTCTTATGAGTTTCATCATCTGGGTTCCAATTTCTCCTGATTGCCAAAACTGAATTGCTACCTTTTTCAATGGTTACAACATAAGGTAAAGCAATCCCCGTAGGTTCTCCATCTTCATCTTCATGCTCGTAGCCCTCTAAGTCGAGGTCAACGTGCATTTCCAACACTTTAAATCTGTCATCTGAGGTGGCTCTAAAGCCAAGCTTCTCTGCAATTTTCTTTTCTACTTCATCTAATACGTTGTCTGGCTCGCCTAGGTCTATATCTCTATAGAATCCAGCAACCTGAAGTTTGCGTAGTTCATTTTCGCTTTTGCGCATAACGTGAGTAACGCGCTCGGCTGACTCAAGACTAGATGCTCCGTAAGGAACAACCATATCTTCAGCAGGTACATACATAGCTACCTGACGTTGAAGACTTGGATCGTAATAAATTTTCTTAAATGCGTTACCTGCAATCCCCAAGCCCCAGAGTAAACGCTCTTGCTCAGGGCGATATTCCTGCATTACGTCTGTTAATTGGTAGTTCATATCCGCTTGAACACGTTCAGCAGCAGCTTTCTTTTCAGGTGTTTCTTTGCCGATAATCTGGGTCTTTACAGGACCAGAGGCTGGAAACGTTTCCATGATGGTTTCAGATTGGAACTTAACGACTGCTTCAGAAAGCAGTGGGTGATAAACACCACAGGCGCCGGGCCACGGTTCCATACGGTCTTCAATCTTCATACCTAAAAGCTCTAGACCGTCTACATAAGCCTGAATCCAATCTCTACGGGATGCTATATCTGAATCAAAATCGCCAATTAAATCTCCAGCAATTTCGGATAAAGCGCCGTCACTCATGTATTCTGCTAGGTTAGCACCAAAATCTTGATCGCTTTCCTCTTCTGGTTCTAGGGTAATCTCTAACCCGTCTATACCAATGGTTACTGATTCTGGATCTTCGATTTCAATATCAAGGGCGGGTTCCTGTGAAGAATCCATGCCTTCGGGTAGTTGGTATAGTGCTTTTTCAATTGCCATAGTTTTTCCTAGTAATACGCGGTTTTGCGTCTATAAATTGGTTCATCTACTTCGTCTGATGGTAGCCGAATAAAGCCGCCTTTTCTAAAACGGATCAAAGCCTGTGTGGAGGAGTCCACTAAGTCATCGTGATCCGAGTTTGGAAAAGAAGCCATTTCTTCGATTACTTCATCAGCCCACCTTTTGCCGGGCGCCCACACCTTGCCAGACGCAAATAAATCTGTTACGGAATTCAGCCTTGCTATCTTATCATTACCACGGGTAGGTGTAAACTCTGTTACGGGTATACCCATACGCCTTAATTCAAATATAAGTGGCGTTCCTGAGGCTTTTGCCTCAACAATAAAAGCATCTGGTTCCCATTCTTTGTACATCTTAAAAGCCCGTTCTTTAAGTTCTGGGAACTCTAGCCTTTCTTTCATCGCATCCAAAAGAATAATATTAGGCTGCATCTCATCTTCATTAAGATAAAAAACTCCCCATGTTGTGCAGGCTGAATAGTCCGAACGTTCATTCTTAGTAAAGGCGGTATCCCAAGATTGGATAATAAACTCACACTTCGGCGGGGTATCGGTTTCCCATTTCTGCCACCAATCTCTTTTAACTAGGGCGCCCTCTTCTGAGGTAGGACTCTGTTGATACTGAGCGTTCCATTTAGAAACTGGAAGTTCTTCCTTTAAAGCGAGTAATTCATTTAGGGGCCAGAACGCGGGCCATAATGGTCTTTCGCTAGGCAGTATCGCTGGGAAACTAATTACTTCCCACTCATCGCCATCTCGCTCAAAGGCCGATTTTAAAATTCTTCCAGTTAAATCTTTTAGGCTCCAGCGGGTCATAACAACCACAATCGCTCCGCCCGGCTGTAGTCGTTGTCTTGGACCAGAGGAATACCACTCAAAGACCTTATCGTAAACCTCTGGGTTAGTCGCGGCAATCGCGGCCTCTTGCTCCGAGTGGGGATCGTCAATAATCAAAAGGTCCGCACCTTTACCAGTAACGGTACCGCCAACACCAATAGCGAAGTAAGTGCCCCCCTTATTTGTGTCCCAGCGCCCCGCAGCCTTGGAATCTGATTTCAAATTTACTTCTGGAAATACCTCGTGGTACTGTGAGGATCCTACCAAGTTCCGTACTTTTCGTCCAAAGCCAACAGCCAGTTCCGCAGTATTGGAACACTGGATAATCTTCTTATCAGGGAACTTTCCCAGAAACCACGCAGGAAGCATGTAACTAGCAAACTCAGACTTAGTATGGCGAGGAGGCATATTAATAATAAGACGACGAAGTTTTCCATCTGCTATATCCTGAAATTTCTGGGCCATAATCTTATGATGACCACCGTTAATAAAGCCGGGCCACATTTGGTGCACAAAGGCCATAAAATCATTCTGGGACTTTTCCCGTTTTAGGGAGTCTTTGTATTCCTGAGCCATAGCAAACAAAACATCTTGTTCTTCTTCTGGAAGGCTTTCGATTAGTTTTTCTAGCTTCACTCTAGTTTATGCACCCTAATATACGAAGGCCGAATACTGCGGGCGTGTCTGGGCAGCATTTTGCAATACCCAAGTTCTACTAACTTCTTCATAGTACGATGTACATTACCTCTACCCTTATCGCCCGTTATTTCCATAATGTAATCTATAGACGGACCAAACCCATGCATTTTCCAATGCTTATTAATAATGTCATATATGTAGGCTTGCTTCTCAGTCATATTCTTCAGCTTCTGTAGATATCTACACAAGCTGCTTTTATAAAAATATACATACCCCCTACCCCTTTGTTTTAGAAACAGAAGGGGGGGTGTTCCCTGTAGGAACTTCTTGCCAATCGGGGTGGTTTTTTGTACCCCCACCCCCCTCTTCATCATCATTTCTATGTGGTAACGTTTCCACATGCGTGTAACTCGTTGATTCTATTGGGGCGTTTTTGGCTAAATTCGTTTTCTTTGGTGATTGTGTGTCTGGAATAGTATGTAGTAATTGCGCCCGATCATTTTGGGACAAGGTGGGGTCGGGAGTGGGTGGGGTCGCGCCCGTGCCGTCCTCGAATGGTGCTGGCCTTGGAAGCCCGCTTATCTCCGCTAGCAACTCGATAGCCTCTAAGTCCTCGCCTATATCAACTGTATTCGCTTGCATGGCTTCTTTTATCTGCGCTAATAGATCGGCGCGTAGTTTATCGCTGGACTTGTGAACGATCTGCTCGCTTACGGACTTGTATACGGATAACTCAGCCACTTGGCCTAGCTTCGATAGGGCTTGTATGCGCTCTCCTGCCTTACTATTGGGGTCTGTAGCTTCCTTTGTAAGCTGAGATACTACAAGGGAACGTAACCGCCTTATCATTTCACTACTCGTTTGATAATCAACATATGCTTTAGCCCTCTCGAGCGCCTCTACTTCTGCCTGTATTCTGCTATCTTTTGCCAATCTGCTCGCATTGTCGCTCATGGTCTTGCGCTTGCCCTTGTGCTGGTAGGCTTTATCGAATGCTTCCGTTTGATTGAGGCCATCTACTAATCCCCGCGCAAACTGTTTCTGCTTATGGGTTAGGTTCCGCTGATTGCCTAATATGGCCTCGGCAGGTAACTGCGCTAGGCTCTGTTTAATCTGCTCTTTACTTAGCTTTTGTATCTTCATTTGATGGGTATAGATTAGGAATTAGGCCATATTATCACAACTACTGTATAAGCATACAGTAAAACGGTGGATTACAAGTATCTGCTTTTGTTTCTCTCCCTATAAGATTACCAACTAAGCTATTCCAGAACGGAAGATTAGCGGGCTTTTAATTTAATCTAGCCCCTGACACTTTTTAAAACGAGCGTCTTTACATATAAGACGTAAGGTAAATTATTTAAAGATATACCCTCACAAAATCGATTTTCAACTGTCCTATATGTAAGACCTAAGATTTTAGTTAATCAATCGTCTTAGTAGTAGAAGTCCCTTAAACCTAACGGAGATTTAAACAAAGTGAATACAAAACTAGAAAACGCAATAAAACAAAGCCGCCTATCCTATTTAGCCCTGACTGATGACGAAAAGAAAGAGCGCGACTGTATACGCTTATGTAATTCTTTTGCTATGGTTAAAGAGCTATTTCCCGATCTAGATGGTAAACGGGCTTTAATCATGGCTGGCGCGGTAGTCGAGAGCTTATTTAAATAATGGAGATAGCGGGCTAATAACCCGCTATTAACCCTATTTTTTACTCAAGTATTAGACAATTTAAATATATTGTGATCTAATCGAGGTTATGCAATACATCAATACAATTTTTTAACCCTGTAACCCTTATATATAAAGGCACAATATGAATTTATTCGATATTCAAGAGGACGAAATACTGGCAGCACCAGCCACGGCAGCAGTCGCGCCCGTAATTACGCTTTATAAGGAAGCCTGTAAAAAGTGCAACGGCTCAGGCCGCTGGGTTGGTGGATACGTTAATCACACCGTCCGCACCTGCTTCGCTTGCGAGGGTCGCGGCTTTCACGAATACAAAACTAGTGGCACTCAACGCGCAGCCGCCCGCCAATCAGCAGAAAACCGCAAGGTATCGCAGGCAGCCGCAGCCACCAGCAGCGCGCAGGCATGGGCAGCCGCTAACCCCGCAGCATATGATTGGTTATCTAATGCCCGTGGCGATTTTGCCGCTTCATTATCTCAAGCCCTTACTAAATACGGCAGCCTGACAGAAAAGCAATTAGCCGCCGTTTTAAAATGCGCAGCTGCTGATCTTGACCGCAAGGCAGCCGCCGAACAACGTGCCGCAGCCGCGCCGCAGCTTGATATATCCCGCATTGAATTAACCTTCCAGACCGCCAAAGATAAGGGCATTAAACGCCCAAAATTGCGCCTCGATACCTTTACGTTTTCCCCTGCGCCTGATAGCGGTAAAAATGCTGGTGCGATTTATGTTAAGGCCAAAGATGAGGACGGCACGTATTTGGGCAAAATTATGCAAGGTCGTTTTTTAGCTAGCCGCGATTGTGCAGCCGATCAACAGGCCGCGGTTATTGCAGCCGCTAGCGACCCCGCAGCAGCCGCCATAGCTTACGGCAGACGCTTTGGGGCTTGCTCTATCTGTGGCAGGGAATTGACTGTAGGGGAGAGCATAGACCGCGGTATCGGCCCGATTTGTGCTGGTAAATTTGGATTTTAAATAACAGATCGAAACCCGCGCAAGCGGGTCTAAGGGTTTAGCCCTTACTGATGAGATCACTAACCTAGAGGAGTATTACAAATGGAACGAATTACAGACAAACAACTGGACAATCTAGCCACTTGGCTTAATGAATTAACCGATAGCCCTAAAGAATATTCATACAGAGATCAGGACGGGAAATTCCGTTCTAATGTAGGCAACTACCATATCAGCCACGCTTATGGCGGCGTATGCTTGCACCGTATTGTGAACGAGGGCGGCGGTATAAATTGCCCTATCGTTGGCGGGCATATCCCTAAGCGGGCATTGTTTGAACAAATGCACGCATATATTAAGGGCTTATTGGATGCCAAAAAATTAACCCAAAAAGAGGAGATCACAGCATGAGCCAATATATAGAAAATCAATTTTTTAGCGTATTACCCGAGCCAATCCTAAAAGGCACTGATTTAGACCTAAAAATTCAAGTATCGGGCAAGTTTGGTAAGACCAACTGGCTAAACATTGACAAAGAAGATGCCCTATTGATTCAGCGCATTTTAGAAAATTCTTACGATAGGAGACGTTAAGCCATGACTAATCACCAATGGACGCATTACACCCTAGCAAGGGCTTACAGCAAGGGAATATTGACAGCGCAACAGGTCGCGGAGTTTATCGCTATATATAGGGGGTTTAAATGATTGAGGACTTCACAGGGCAGGGCATTCTAGAGGATGCCTACTCATACAACAGACCAGCCGAGATCATAGCAAACGGGCTTTTAAACGGGCTTATCCGCGCGGGATACACCAAAGAACAGGCCATAAACCTATTCTATTCTAAAGCCCTTAGATGGGCATTAGACGGCGCACTAGGGGAACACTTGCACGAGATCGGGTACCAATACGGGCAGATCATGGCGCAGGAATACAAGCCGGAAGAGTTTAACTACACATTACCGCCCGAGCAACGCTATGCGCTGATGGATCACAATCACCGAGAATCAGCCTAAACAGTACCCTGAAATGCCTCATTTAAAGGGGGTATTTTGGAGTAGGGTTTACCCTATGTTTTCGCATTAATTAATTAGTGCGTGGATTTTTTGCAGCATGAGGCTATTTTTCCGCTGTTTAGCTGAGACGCAAGAGTGGGTCAGGCTTAGTGAAATAGTTTTGCATTACGCAATATATGGTAGTAAGATTTATATTGTATTGAGGAATACTAACCTAGAGGAGAAACAAAATGACTAAATTAACGATTGAAATAGAATTACCAGAGGGTCAGGCTATCCCAAGTGCTGACGATATTGCAAGGCTTACCAATCCTGATTGGATTGCGTCATGGTGGCATATTGACGATGTAAAAGAGCAATATTTGGGTGATGAAGAATACAGCAAACTAACCGACGAGGAAGCTCGAGAAGTTTTAAGGCTTGCTGATAAATACCACGACTGTGAAAACGGCCTTAATTGGGAAGTATTTGACTCATGGGCTGAACATGTAAAAGCACAACGCAAGGAGGCAGCATGAGCTACGACTCTGATTATGAAAATATTTACATGGTGGAATTTGATTCAGGTCGAATCATTCATGTAAGCCAATTTACAGTTGAAGATGTAATTGAATATTGTGCTGACACATATGAAGGCCAAGCTATCAAATCAATCTATGAAGAAGTTTATGTTGCTGACGAGGAAGAAGAAGATGCCTAAATATGAAATTAGTTATACATCATGGGTAACGATTGAAGTGGAAGCACTAACAGAAGATGACGCACTGGAAACTGGTGATCTTGTGCTTGAAAGAATGACTGGTGCTGATTTTAGAGAATGTTGTGATTATCAAGGAATAAGGAGGGAAGCATGAAATATAAGGTATATCTACTTGATAAAACTTTAGAGGCCGATACGCCTATCGAGTTGCACAACATGGTTTGGGATTGGCAGATAGATCACCAAGTTTCAGAGGAAGATTGGACTAGCCCCGCGGTTTGGTTTGGTAATGAGGTAATCGGGGCAGTAAATTACAACGGGAGGATATGTGCGTCAGAACCAAAAAAGGAGGATTGAGGACTTAACCAATAGCATTGTTTACATGGAAACCATGTATCTAGCAGTAGAAGGCTATAAAAAAGAGATTGTAGAAAAAAACTTACAAAGGACTACGGAGGAATTATGCAACTTGATAAAAGTTATTTCATTACCCAAATAGAACAGTATCTACTTAAAATGGACAAAGACGAAATGAAACCATATGCCGTTAAAGTGAATTATAGTGGTACTAAGTGGTATTTTTTAGACGCGCCGGACGAAAGCGAAGCTGAGGAAGTAGCTTGCGAAATGTTTGGAAACGAGTTTAAATTGAAGGATGTAGAAATGGAAGCATTTGCGGAAGGAGATAGTGATGACTAATGAAAAGGAATTTTTTGACGCTCTTTTAAAAATGGAGAAGATAAGACCGACTGAACCATTGACGGACGCAGAGATCGAGCAAATTTATTTTGATGTATCTCGATTAACCTCAATTAGCCCGCTACTTGACTTTGTTAGACGGATTGAACACGCACATGGAATAGGAGTTAATGATGAATGATAACTTACAAACTGGTGATTTGATCTGTGCTTTCCTATTTGGAATATTCATTGTCGCGTGGTGTTTTGTATGACGCGGGACAGGCTTATAGGTTTAGTAGACCAAATGGATTCTATGGGAGGGTTTGCTGGTAAAATAGGTCAAGCTGCTTTATTAGCTGACAAAGACAATCTTCAAAGGCTGATGGATGCCTTTCCTGAGTATTTTATTGAGCAAAAGGCTATCTCTTGGACGCGACTATTATTTACCTGAAAGATGGAAAAGACGGGAAGATTGAGGTATCTATGGAACTGATTGGCGATCCAAGCCAATCATTCCTAGTTGGTAACGCTATCGTTAATAACCTTTATGTATTAGAAAATACCGTATTTGTTAACAACGAGTTTACCCAACAACCACCTACGACAAGAGTGCAATAAGGCTTTTACCTGCTATATCAGCACCAACCCGTAACTCGAAATCATTAAAATCTTCGCCTGTATTTGGGGAAACCCAATACGGGCGATTTGTTTTCTTAGCCGTCCTAATTCCTACGGGGTCATGGTCAGCGATTATCAGGCCGTCAGGGAACTGCTGAGATACTTCCAATAGGTTGCTAGCCGAGAAGCAAACAATGATCTTGTAGCGTGTTTTAATGGCTTTCAATGCCCGTCTTATGGACATAGCAGTCGCGTATCCTTCACACAAGAGTGGAACACCCTTGTTATCAAATACTGCAACCGCGCCCTTATTCTTCTGCCCAGAAAGAAACTTCTTATTCCCATCAGCATCTATCAGTTGGAGGCCAGAGATTGCGCCATCTATCCGCATAGGAATAACTAACTTCCCCTCCCAGACCAATGCTTCCTCTTCTGGAAAACCTTTCCGGCCTAGATAAGCATGAGTGGCTTTAGTCGCTTGCTTAAGTATCCAGCCAGCTTTGGATGCCGCCTTCTGGTTACGTTCTTCAGTATTCTTTTGGGATTGTTGTATCTTAACTCTGTATAAGGGATCATTTCTAGCTTCGCCTTTCCAAAATAATGCTTTCTCATGGACTGCCCAATTCTTAACCGCGCCCGAATTACCATCAAATATATAAGAACCATTACGTTTCTTTGGATGATCTAAAGTAGGAACTCTAGTCCACCGATCATACACAAGGTGATCTATGATTAAACCGTGCTGCTCTGCAAACGCTTGAAAGCTCATGTAATGTCCTAATGTATATTGGAACGCATTTGTTGTAATAAAGATTCTTGTAGCTCTTCTAAGAAATCAATGTAATCTTTGTTTGATGGTTTACGTTTACCTGTCTTTTCCCGCACCGATTTAGTTAGATACTTATCAAAAGCTCTTAATTCATCTTCTATATTCTTCATTTAAATTCCTTTACGCGGCTAATTTTGATTTTGAATATGCAATGAACCGGCTTTTAATCCACTTCATAGTTTGTATTGAAGTGGGACGAACTTCCTTGGGAATAGAACGGGGAAATACTCCATACTTTTCCTTGTATTTGTGGGATGCCCAGCCTTCTTTGTAACCCTTTTGCTGCCCGTAATACAGTAGCTCAGAATAGAACTGTTTGTTATCCGCAATCCCTTGGCTATTGGATGCCACCAACTCAAGTAACTCACCATTTACGGATGTAACACCAGTAGGCGGCTTCTTTTCAAAGCCACATGAGCCACAGATATTGGATTTAAATATCCACAGAGCCTTACAGCATGGGCAAACAGCTTCTTTCTTTTCCTTTTCAGTAGGCTCTTTCTTAACCTTTTCTACTGCGCTATCCTTTAGCTCAGTTACGCCCTCGTAAAAAACCTTATCCCAATCATTACGAAACCGCAAGAAGTTACCTGAATGATCTAGCCATAGGCCAAACTCTTTGCCCTCATTGGGGCGCATGATTCTGCCCATCTGCTGAACGTGAGAACTAAAGGACTTCGAAAATGGGCGGGCTGATACACCGATCATTACATCTGGCACATCAAAGCCACGAGTTAAGATATCAGTAGCTATCAATCCATGAATATTTGTGTCGGGCTTGCTGAATTCCTCAATCATGTCCTTCTTATATTGATCGTCCTCTAGATAGGATATGGAAATAAAGTTATATCCTGCCTCTGCAAACTTTTTAACTAACTCGCGCCCGTGTTCTACGCCAGCACAAAACACAATCGTTTTCATTGGTTTGCCAAATATCTCATGGGTTTTCTTGTGCCATTCGTGAACTACATCTCCAACGATCTTGATGCCACGCTCAGTTACATCCTCTGCCGCCCATTCTCCAGCCCGCTTCTTAGCGCCGGTCATATCAATCTCTTTAGCAACAAAAACTTTAAGGGGAACTAACCAACCTTTCTCAATTAGATCGCCGGTAGGAGTCGCGCCCACCACATGAGTATAGATATCACCTAAGCCTTTAGTAAATGGCGTAGCAGTAAGCCCTATAACCTTGATCTGGGGGTTATCTTTAATGAACTTAACTACACCTCTACGGGTAATGTGGCATTCATCAACGATCAATAGATCAATGTCAGGGAATGTTTGGCGCTTCTCTAGGGTTTGGGCAGAGCAAACTTGGATATGCTCATAGGGACGGTGACGCCAATGTCCAGCTTGCATTACTCCGTGTTCTATTCCGTATTTAGTTAAGCGGCGGCTGGTTTGATCTACTAAAACTATTCGATCCATCACCATTGCGCACTTCTTGTATTTCTCAGCAACAGCTTTCATAATCGCCATTGCTACCTCAGTTTTACCGAACCCCGTTGGGGCATACAACAGTTGACATCTGTGTCCGTTTGCAAAGCCATCACGTAGCTTCTGAACAACTTCCTCTTGATGCTCGCGTAATTCTAACATCTTATCTCCAGTTACTTAATAGGACACCGCCTATTGTCGGGTGGGGTACTCGTGTCATTGAAGGAGTAGAACTCCCACTTTCCCCCGTAAACTATGCTGCTTCTTTTTCCAGCTTTTTAGCTCTACGCTCCCAGTAAGAAACTTGTTTTTTTAATTCCGCGCACTCACGTTGGAATGAATCGCGGGATGCTTTAAGGACTCTGTTGTCTGCCTCAAGAATCTTAATTGTCTTTTCCATTTCATCAAACTTAGCTTGGGCAAGGCCACGTTCTTCAGGCGTAGCCTCCATCGCAGCAACTGCCAACCGTGCCTGTAGCTTTTCGTTTTCAGCAACAATATCCTGCATCTCCGATGCAATCTCTTGGTTTTTATCCGCTTCAGTAAATTCGTATTGCGGATTTTTCGGTGCAAATTCATTGTATTCTTTCTTGGGACTTTTAATATCGTATTCTGTTCCTCTTCTGTTAACATTAATAATCTCAGGCTGCTTACCGGAAGCCTTGCGAATCTTTGCAACGAATGGGTGAGATACACGCAATATCTTGGCTAATTGCCTATCGCTTTGATTGGTATATCTTTCTTTTTCTAACGCCAAATTAAGTGCATGGCGCTTATCTTCAGGGGAATAGCGCTCACCGTTATCGTGGTTAGCATGAACTAATGCGTAATCAAACGCATCTTCATATGTTCCCATACGTACATCTGCATCAATGATTTCCAAGCCCGATTTCTTATGGGCATAGTAACGCTTCCAGCCATCGGCTAAATGGTAATCATCGCCGTCATGGAAAAGAACAATTGCAGGAAACTTATCTCCATCTAGCAAGGCTTGCGCATATTCATCAACGATCTCTTGATTAATGCCAACCCGCATCATTAATTCTGGTTCTATTTTAATTTCTGATAGTTTCATACATTCCTCATTCATATCGTTTTAAAGTACTTAAAGCCATCTTAAGCTCATGTTCGCCCGCTTTGGGATTATTAGCTACTCGCAAGCACTCTATGGCCTGCTCTTTCCACCTAATTGATTGTTGCACCGAACCCGTTTTAACGGAATTAGGGATTACCTTAGCTTGATTTTTTATCTGTTCTCTGATACTCATACGATCTCTGGCTTAGTTGTTTTAAATCACTTGATTCTTGCTCGGTTAATGATGATACATTCTTCATTGATGCCAATGGAAAGTAAGTAATATCACGATAATTTAGGGGATAATTAATGTCTTTGCCATTATGGTTAATAACCTTAGGCTCTAACAAAACATCCAAATAGTTCCCATAAATCCTTTTTTCAAACTCATCTACAAAAAACAAAAATACTCGCAAGTTGTGTTGATTGCTGATAAATAAGTAATCCTTTAGGTGGCGATCATCTATGCCAGTATCAGGATAATAAGTTCTACGGGCTTTAGTTTTTACATCAACAATAGCCAATGATTTTTTATCGGGCGTAGCAATTAGCCTATCAAAAGGATGAGCGCCATCAAACACAGGGTGATAAGGAATAATGTTATTTTTAAGCAGGTAAGCATCTACCAAACCCTCTCCCAAATCCCCTTTTTTAACTTCAGTTCTATCTTGCCACATTAGAATTTATCAGTATCGTTTCCAAAGGTTTCCCAACCTTCTCGTTTCTCACGGCTAAAGTATTCCAGCTTTCTACCAATCGTAACCTCATCTACCATCTGATAAAACGCATCTGGCTTACGGCTATGTTGGCGGCGCGATTCTCTAATAATGTCCCGCCATGTAGTGTTATTCCATTTTGGTTTGCCTTTAACCGCAACCAAACAAAACTCGCACTGCATTCTTAGCCAGCTTCCCATGCCAATTTTTTCTTTATCCCATACCATTGTTGCCTTATATTCAAAACCCCAATGATTTAGTAGCTCTTTAGCATCAAAGATAAATTGATGGGTAGTCCATAGGAATACCACGCTATCTTTGGCAAAAGGAATCTCCATCTTCAATAGCTCATCTTGCTTCATCTCTGGGTAAGGATTGGCTACACGGCTGCCTTCTGGATCATACTTGCGCCCGTAATTCCAAGGAGGATCAAGCACAACTATCTCAAATACACCCGATGGAAGAACGGCCTTACCGGTAGCAATATCTTCTTTTTGTTTGGCTACGTCTTCCTCGTGTTGTTGCTTTTTTTCTGCATTTTTAATTTGTTTGTGGGCTTCATTAATACTAATCTCACCTTTAGCTAAAGATTTCTTTGCTTCCTCTGATCCTTTTTCCTCAATCTTTTTAATTTTATCAATCGTATTATTTGATATTCCAGCTATTTTTGCTAACTCTTCTCTGGTGGTTACAGCTTCGGTAGATATCTTCATAAGCTGAGGATTTTTTCCTCCTGAGCTGGTTTTTTGATTTACCTTAGCTCTTGCAGCAATTTCTGACTCTAAACGTAACGCCAAAGTACCGCGAACATAGTTGTTTAAACTTCTACGCCCAAATTGATTGGTAATAATCCATTCAATTACCTCACTGCGATTTTCAAAAGCGCGATCTATTGTTTTAAATGGCAGATCATTGCGCTTACAAATGTCATAACGGTTATGCCCGTCTACTAACACCCCGTTCCAAAGAACTAATGGGTCTCTACAACCATCCCGCTTAATGTTTTCCTCAAGTTGTAAAAGCTCTGCTGGTGCTAACTCCGGAATTAAATCTTTAAACTCGTTATCAATTTTCATTTCTTTTCCTCTTTGTTAAAATACTACCGCCCCTTTGTATCAACTTCATACACGTCGTTAAAACTGAACCCGTTTGGTGGACGCACCTAGCCTACCTAGGTGAGCCTTCAACTGAACCCTTTTTGGAGCCACAGCACCCGCCAGCCGCCCGTAGAATCGGTGCTAGCTTCG